>Ga0307378_10003480_pt1 | contig 23075 bp, 21 predicted proteins | sample UN1MG_FD_202238 | JGI IMG/M metagenome (GOLD analysis project Ga0307378, IMG submission 202238) | Soil microbial communities from Risofladan, Vaasa, Finland - UN-1 | ecosystem: Environmental > Terrestrial > Soil > Coastal area > Acid sulfate soil | place: Finland: Risofladan, Vaasa | collected...
GCCCTTCTGGGCGGGGGGTTCGTTTGGATCGGTCTGGTCGAGGGCCTCCGCGAGAGCATGGCCAGCCTCGTCACGGTCGGCTCGGGCTGGCTCTCCGACCGCCTGCGGAACCGCAAGGTCCTGGTGGCCCTCGGCTACGGTCTCTCGACCGTCGTGAAGCCGGTCCTCGCGCTGGCGACCGCGCCGTGGAACGTGCTGGTGCTCCTCGGCGTCGAGCGGACGGGCAAGGGCATTCGCGGCGCGCCGCGCGACGCCCTGGTGGCGGGGGCCGTGGATTCGGCCCACCTCGGCAAGGCCTTCTCGTTCCACCGGATGATGGACCACGCCGGGGCGAGCGTCGGCCAGATCGCCGGCGTCCTCCTGGTGCTGTTCCTCTTTCCGTACTTCCACTGGCTGGCCGACCACGACTACGCGATCTTGGGCCGCCCCATCGTTCCGAAAGACGTATTCCGATTCATGTATGTGTTGGCGGCGATTCCAGCGGCACTGGCGGTTCTGGCGATCCTCTTTTTCGTCCGCGAGACCGCCGCCGAGATCAAGAAGAAGGTCCAACTCAATTTCCGCGCCGGATACGACCGGCGGTTCTGGTTCCTCCTGGCGGCGATGCTGGTCTTCGCGCTCGCGAACTCGTCCGACATGTTCCTGATGCTTCGCGCGGGCCAGGTCCTCGGCTACAAGATCGAACTGACGCACGTGGAACGCCAGGCGATGGCCGCCGAGTGGAACTTCCCGTGGGAACTGCCGCTGATGTTCTTCATCCTCAACGTCTCGAAGATGGTCTTTTCGCTGCCGGGCGGATTCCTCGCCGATAAGATCGGCCGGGCCCGGACGCTGCTTCTCGGCTGGGCGATCTATGCCGCCGTCTATCTCGGGTTCGCCTTCATTGACCATCCGTGGGAAGCGTGGGTATTATTCATTGCCTACGGCCTGTTCTACGGGTTCACGGAGGGGGTCCAGAAAGCGGTCGTGGCGGACTTCGTCCAGCCGGAGGTCCGCGGCTCGGCCTACGGCCTGGCCTATTTCTGCGACGGCATTGCGAAGTTCCCTGCGAGCCTCCTTTTGGGTATCCTATATGCGTCGGTCGGCCCGGCGTGGGCCTTCGGGTTCGGCGGCGCGTGCGCGGCTGTGGCGTGCGTCGTGCTGGCCGTGCTCTTGGGCGTCTTCGGCAGGAGAAAGGCGGTAGCCGCATGATCCAATGCAAAGACTGTGAATTCTGTGAGATGGCCCCCGACGGCCAGGTCCAACTCAAGTGCAACCCCTTCGCGAACATCAAGGAGCCGGAGTGCCTGACGAAGTGGCAACTCCTGCGGCTGGACCTGATGACCCGGGCCTACATGATGACCGTGGCGGAGTACCGCAAACTCGCGCCGCTCCAGGAGAAGATGTATCGCCGCATGAGCCGCGAGTTGGAGGACATGGACGAGGCCGACAGTTGGAAGCAGGACGAGGACGAGTCGGCCCCGCCGCATGAGCCGCGCGCGAAGGACAAGGACAAGGACAAGGACAAGGACGAGGACGCGGACGAGGACGACGCTCTCCCGCCGCTCGACGATCGGCTGTGACCTGCGGCCGCGCCGGCGACGTGCTACTCGGCCACCGGGAGGAGCACCGTGAAGGTCGAGCCGGCGCCGGGGGTGGACTCGACGTGGATTTCGCCGCCCGCCTGGCGCACGAGGTCGCGCGCCACGGGGAGGCCGAGGCCCGTGCCTCCTTCGCCGCAGGCGCTTTCTTCTTTGCTGCGCCCTTTACCGCCCGAGCAGCGGCGCGTTGTGAAGAACGGGTCGAAAATCCGGTCGAGGTGTTCCGCCGGGATGCCGCAACCCGTGTCCTTGACCCGGAGGGCGACGTAGCCTTTCGTCTCGGCGGGTGCGACGGCCAGCGTCAGCCGGCCGCCGCGCTCGCGCATCGCCGCCCGCGCGTTCAGGATCAGGTTCAGCAGGACCTGCTCGATGCGGCCGGGCACGACGCGGACAAGAGCGGAGACCTCGTACTCGCGGACGACCTGGATACCGCTCTTCGGGAGGTCCCACGCGATGAGGCCGACGGCGGCGTCCATGAGGGCTTCGGCGGCGATCACCTGGCTCTCGGTCTGTTTGCCGGTGGCGTAACCGAGGAGGCCGGTGACGACGTCGGCCCCGCGCTGGCCGCACTCGACGGCTTTCTGGAGAGCCTTCACCTTGAGTTCGTCGTCGCCGTACTTGAGGGCCTGGCTGGCGCGGCCCATGATCATCATGAGGACGTTGTTGAACTCGTGGGCCATGCGGCAGGTGAGTTGTCCGAGCGTGGCCAGGCGCTGCGATTCGACCAGGGATTGTTCGAGCCGCGCGATCGTCCGGCGCGATTCCTCGAGTTCCTGCTGAAGCGATTCCGTTTGAGCGGTGCGCACGGCGCCCCTCCGGCCAGGGTGCAGCGATGTCCTCTCGCGGGGAATATATCGGCCGGGAGGGCGCGCGGCGAACAGGAATTTACCGGCCGCACGGACCCGCGGTGGAGGACGGACCGGCGGGCGTCTTGAGAACGGCCACATACGGCAGGTTGCGGTAGCGGCCGCGGTAATCCAATCCGTAGCCGACCACGAACCGGTCGGGAATCTCAAAGCCGACCCAGTCGGGCAGGCGAACGTCGGCGGGGGAGGGCGTCCGAGCGGCGGCCTCGCGGCGTTTCCGCAGGAGCACCAGCGTCCGGACCTCGGCGGCCCCAAGCGACTCCAGCGCCCGTGCGACCGCCGTCAGCGTGCGCCCGGTGTCCCAGATGTCGTCCACGATGAGGACAGGCCGCCCGGCGATCCGCGGCCCGAGGTCGGACGGGAGCGCCAAGTGCACGTCGGCCGGAGCGGCGCCGTCGTAGGCCGTGGCCGAGACGAACTCCAGGTCCATCGGCCCCGGGCAGGCCCGGACGAGGTCCGCCAGGAAGAGGACGCAACCTTTCATGACGGCCACGATGACGGGCGCGCGGCCGGCGTACGTGGCGGAGAGGCTCTGGCCGAGTTGACGGACGCGTGCGGCAATCTGGTCGGCCGTAATCAGGACTTCGCCCACTTCGGAAGGCATCAGACCGATCCTCTTTGAGTCGCGGCTAATCGCGTCGCCCTGTCGCGCGACCGTCAATCCGGAATCGGGTGCGACCGGCAGAACTCCCGGACCTCCGGCCGCAGGGCCTTGGCGGCGCGGCTCGGATCCTCCGCCGACAGGACCCCGTGGATCCATCGGGCCAGGCGGCGGACGTCGTCCTCGCGGGCGCCGCGCGTCGTGGCCGAAGGCGTTCCGATGCGGATGCCCGACGGATCGAGCGGCCCGCGCCGGTCGAACGGAATCACGTTCTTGTTGACGATGATGCCGGCCTCGCCGAGCCAGCCTTGCGCCTGGATGCCCGAGACGCCGCGCGGCGAAAGGTCCACGAGAAAGAGATGCGTGTCCGTGCCGCCGCTGACGATGCGGTAACCCAGGGAGGCCATTTCGGCGGCCATCGCGCGGGCGTTGGCGACCACCTGGGCCTGGTAGGCCTTGAACGAGTCGGTCATCGCCAGGGCGAAGGCGGCGGCCTTGCCGGCGATGATGTGCATGAGCGGCCCGCCCTGGATTCCCGGAAAGATCGTGTGGTCGATGGTCTTGGCGTAGTCGGCCTTGCAGAGGATGAGCCCGCCGCGCGGCCCGCGCAGGGTCTTGTGCGTCGTCGCGGTCACAAAGTCGGAGACGGGCACCGGGTCGGGATGCTGGCCGCCGACCACGAGGCCGGCAAAGTGGGCCATGTCAACCATGAGTTTGGCGCCGACGTCGGCGGCGATCTCGGCCAGCCGGTCGGACCGGATCGCCCGCGGATAGGCGCTCGCGCCGCCGATGATGAGCGCGGGCCGGACCTCGCGCGCCTGCCGGGCCACGGCATCGTAATCAATCTGTTCCGTCTCGGGGCTGACGCCGTAGTGGGCGATCCGGTACAGCCGTCCGCTGAAGTTCGCCGCCATGCCGTGCGTCAGGTGGCCGCCGTGCGCCAGGTCCATCGAGAGGATCGTGTCGCCCGGTTCCAGGACGGCGAAGTAGACGGCCATGTTGGCCTGGCTGCCGGAGTGCGGCTGGACGTTGATGTGCTGGGCGCCGAAGAGGCGCTTGCCGCGCTCGATCGCCAGTTGCTCCACGGCATCGGCGATCTCGCACCCGCCGTACCAGCGGTGGTCGGGGTACCCTTCGGCATACTTGTCCGTCAGGACGCTGGAGGCGGCCTCGCGGACGCTGCGGGGGCAATAGTTCTCGCTGGCGATGAGGTCAATGGTTTCCTCCTGGCGTCGCTGCTCGGAGGCCAGGAGGTCGGCCAGGACGGGGTCGTCGCGTCTCAGGGCTTCAAAGTTCATCGGTTCGTCGGTCTCCTGGCTCACGGAATCGGGGGTGCTCACCAAGCGGCTCGAAACGAACGAAAACACACGTCGAAGTTCGGCTCCTCGTAGGCGAACGTCTCCGGCGAGGCCGTCGCCGTCACGAGGTACGTCTTCTGGCCGGCGACCACGTAGAGTTGGCGCTGCTCGACCGGCCGGCCGAGCGCCTCCTGCACGAAGGTCGCCGTCCAGGCCGCGCGCCCGTCGGCCGTTGTCGTCGGCCCCTCCGCGATCAGCCGGAACCCCGGCATCCGATTCAGGGATTCCCGCGCCGCCGTCACTTCCTGGTGCAGGGAGAGCAACGGAGCGGCGCCCTTGTGGACGACGACGTTCACGTTGGGGCGGACCTGGCCATCGGCGGCCGGGGCCATCACGAGGACGTCCGCCGCGCCGCCGCTTTCGCGGACCGTCCACCCGGCGGGCGCGTCCATCGCGAATCGCTCCGCCCGGTTGACGTAGGCCAGTTTCGCGATGTCCTCCGGCAGTCCGCTTTCGCATCCGCCCACCAGGAGCGCGCAGAGTGCCGCCAGCAAGACCGCGCCAACGCAAGCGCCTGTCCGCCTTTCAATCCGCAATCCGCCTTCGCCGAGGCTTCGGCGGGCAGGTCCGCAATCCGCAATCCGCAATGTCTCTCCTTGCCTCACCATACGATGAACGAGTCGAGACACTTCTTGAACGCGTCGCTCACGGCCGGGGTCCGGCTGACGGCGTCCGGCGCCGTCTCCACGAGCGCGTACGCCCGGCGGTCCGTCACGGTCAGCCGCATCCGCTGGATGAGCGGCTCCACGCCGCGCGGATTCCATAGCGCGAGGTCCAGCGCCTCGCGGCCGTCGGGCATCCGGCCTTCGGTCCGGGACGTTACCTCCAGGCCCGGCTGCAACTCCTGCGAGTTCTGGATGGCCTCGTCGGCCCAGTCCTGAAGCGACAAGACCTCGCGGTCAATGATCACCACGTGAACGGCCGCCGGCGCCCGCCCGGCGCCCGTCGCCTCCGACCCCGGCGCCGCTGGCGCCGACGGACGCTGCGGATAGATCTCGAGGGCCACGTAGCCGTAAAGGTCGCGGAAGGTCCAGCCTTGCGGCACGTCCACGGCAAAACCCAGTCGGTCGCGGACAATGTCGCGGCCTCGGGCCTCGGACGGCGGTCCGGCCCCGCACCCGGCCGCCAGGGCCACGCCGCTCACAAGCAGATAGAGAAGGGCCCACTTGGCCGGCCGCAGCACACCCGCTCTGGGATGGAGGCTCTTGAATGTCATGTTACTTGGCCTCCGCCCGCGCGGCGGCGCGGCGATGGAGTTCCACCTCGACGAACTTTTCCAGTTCTCCGTCCAGGACGTCCTGGACCTTGGAGGTCTCGTGGTTGGTCCGATGATCCTTGACGAGGGTGTAGGGCTGGAGGACGTAGGACCGGATCTGGTTGCCCCAGGCGATCTCGCCTTTCTGGCCGTAGAGTTTGGCGATTTCCTTGTCGCGCTGCTGTTCCTGGAGGCGCTTCAGGCGCGCCCGCAGCATCTCCATGGCGGTGGCGCGGTTCTGGTGCTGGGACCGCTCGTTCTGGCACTGGACGACGATGCCGGTCGGCAGGTGCGTGAGTCGGACGGCGCTGGAGGTCTTGTTGACGTGCTGGCCGCCGGCGCCGCCCGCCCGGAAAAAATCAATCCGCAGGTCTTCTTCATTGATCTCGACCTCGCCGGCGTCCTCGATCTCCGGCAGAACGTCCACGCTGGCGAACGACGTGTGCCGCCGGGCGGCCGAGTCGAACGGGCTGATCCGGACCAGCCGGTGCACGCCGACCTCGGCCGAGAGATAGCCGAAGGCGTAGGGCCCTACGACTCGCAGGGTGACGCTTCGGAGGCCGGCCTCTTCGCCCTCGACGCTGTCCACGACGGCGGCCTGCCAGCCGGCCCGCTCAATATAACGCGTGTACATGCGAAGTAACATGGATGCCCAGTCGCAGGACTCCGTGCCGCCGGCCCCCGCGTGGATCGAAAAGTAGCAGTTCTTCGGGTCGTCCGGCCGCGCCAGGAGCGCGAGAAACTCCAGCCGGTCGAGTCGCCCCTGGACCTCCGCCAGGTCCTGGCGGAGTTGTTCGACCGCGGCCGCGTCGTTCTCCTCGGCGGCCAGACCGGCCATGACCTGGGCGTCCTCCAGTCGGCGCGAGATCTCGTCCACGGGTTCGACGACGGCCTTCAGGCCCTTCAAGGCCTGGACGGTCTTCTGGGCCGCTTCGGGGTCGTTCCAGAAGCCTGGCGCCGCCATCTTCTTCTCGATCTCGGTGAGGTCGCGTCGCTTGCGAGCGACGTCAAAGAGAGTCCCGGAGCGCCGTAAGGCGCCCGCTGAGGGCCTCCAACTTCTCGCGAATGTCGGTGTCCATGACTGTGAACCTCGCCTGGAGTAAAGGGTGGCCGGTCCGTGCCGGCGTTCGATGATTATAGGGTCCCGGGGAGGAGTGTCAACCTTGCGGCGGCGCCGCGGACGAGGGATTTCGGCCGCGCGGGCGCGGGTCAGTCGCCCTCGCGCCGCAGACGCCAATAGTCGGCGCCGGTCGCGGCTTCCCGCTTGAGCCGATAGACGCCGCGGGCCTTCTCGCCGTCGAGGCGGACCACGATATGGTCCAGGAGGTCGCAGGCGGTTTCACCGACGCGGGCGACGGGACATTGGTGTCCCGGCGGGTCAATCCATTCGAAGGTTCCGCGGTCGTGGATCTTGCACCAGCCGCGGCCGCCGGAGATTTCGCCCTCGTGCTCCAGGTACGCGAGGCGATGGCTGGGCAGTTGCCGCGCCAGCGCCGGCAGACCCTTCGCGTCGTCCGGCGGGACGCCCGCCGAAAACGTCACCAGGGCGTTCTGGCACTCGAGCATCAGGTCGTAGTGCCAGTCCTCCGCGTCGCGGTAATGTTGCTGCACAACGAATCGCGGCATGGCTCCCTCGGGGTCCGCCGGTGCGTGCCTTTCCACCTCGGATCATATCACAGTTTCGCGGTGCCGCTTCTCTCGGCGGCGCGTTTCAGGCGGCGCTTGAGGCCCTTCGAGATCGGGACGGCGTCTATGCGAGCGGCGATCGCGTCGGGCGCGAGGCCCCGGCTCTTCAGGGCCTTCAAGATCGCAAGGCCGAACCAGTAATTGAGCATTTCCTGGAGTCCGTAGCAGGCCAGGCCGACGGCCGCGAGGAGTCCGACTCCGCCCCACAGACCCAGCGGCCCGCCGAGCATCTCAAGGGCCGCCGACAGGGACCGTTCGGCCGGCCGCTCGGCGCCCCATCCCTGCCCGAGAAGGCCCAAACCGACCCCGCCGCTGAAGAGCCAGGCGATGAAGAGGAACAAGGCCGCCAGGACGATCGCCTGGCCGATCGAAAAGGCTTTATCCATGCGGGCCTCCGAGAGAGAGCCACCGCTTCTACTTTAGCGCGGACCGCCGCCGACTCCAACAGAAAAGTCGGTCCGCCGCGTAACCGCTCAGTTACGGGTGCATCCCTTAAGGTCGCGTGCGGGGTGTCCTCACCCCGCACGCCGGAGCGACCGCGCCTGTTGCTGCGCAGGGTGCGGGGTGAGGACACCCCGCACCCGATGGATAGTCGAAGGCACCCGTGCCTAAGCGGTTACGTCCGCCGGCGGCGCCGAAGCCAAAAAGAAGAGCCTCGCGCCCGGTGGGGCGCGAGGCTCTCGTTGGATCGTCTCGGCTGCCGATGGCCAAAGCGCCATCGGGTCGCGGGCTATTCCACCTGGGCTGCCGGGGCTCCGACGGACGGCGGGGCCGGCAATTCGGCCGGAGGCGGCGGCGGGACCATCGGCGTGACCGCAGGGGCCGCCGCCGGATTCTCGACGTCGCCGAACCGGAGGATCAACTTGGCGCCTTCGGCGGCGTCAAGGTTCAGGCCGCCGAGCGCTTCGCCGGCGGCATCGCGCAGTTCGTCGTTCTTGGTGCCGCCCAGGTTCTGGATTCCGGCGATGAGGTCTGCGGGCAACTTGTTGCCGACGGTCCTGGCGGCGCGGCCGAGGGCCTTGAGGGCGGCCACGCGGACCGGGTTGGACCGTTCGGCGTCCACGCCGACCTTGGCCATGGCGACGGTGATGTCGGCGTCGGGGATCTGGGCCAAGGCCCCGAGGACGGCGACGACGAGTTCGTCGGGCCGATTCGTCAGGGCGGCCAGCAGCGACCGCCGCGCCCGCTCAGCCGAGAAGACGTGGCTGGTCATCGCGATGTCCTTGAGGACGTTGGCGGCATGGATGCCGGCGGCGCGGGCCTCCGCGGGTTCCAGCACCATCGATCCGGCCTTCTTCTTGAGGGCGTCCATGCGCGGAACGAGGCCGTCCACTTCGGTCCCCGGACCCACCGCCGTCAAGTACGGTATCTGCAATTCTTGCCAGGCGGCCTTGGTCGGATCGTCCGGGTACGAGAGGACGATGATCGGAGTCAGGGCCGTCTCGTAGTCGTTGCGGAGGAGGGCGACGAGGTCGGCGGCGCCCATGTCCCTGGTGTGGCTGGAGACGATGATGGTGTCAATGCGGAGCATGGCCCGGGCGCCCGAGAGGGCGAGGTTGCCCGTCGTCGCGGTGACGACGTTCCAGCCGGCTTCCTTGAACTTGGCCTGGAGGCGGTTCCGGTTGTCGGCCTCGGGTTCCACGAGGAGAACGCTTTTCTGGGCTTCCAGGTTGAGGGCTTCCGTCAGGGCCGGGATGACCTTGCCGGAACCCGTGAACCGATGCGTCGGCCGGACGGCCGCCAGGGCGAAGGCGGCGGCAAACCGAACGCGCTGGTCCGGATACGTCAGGGCCATCACGAGCGGCGATCCGACGTCGGCCTGGCCGTAGAGCGTCAGGAAGTCCTGGTTGGCCACGTTCTCGAGGGCCCCGCAGGCGCGGGTGGCCACGGGCGTGTTCTGGTCCCTGAGAGCGCGGTCCAGCACCTTGTAGAGATGCTGCTGGCCGACCGCCTCCGCGAAGAAGTCCACCGTCGGCGTCGTGGGAGCCAGGAACGGGTCGTCCTCGCGGGCGGTCTTGCCCGGGGTCTTCGCTTCCATGTCCATCAGGGCCGAGACCCAGATGGCCACCGCATCGAGCGCCTCCGGAGAAACCTTCAGGCAGTCGGCGCAGGCGCGGGCCGCCAGGATGTCGTTGACGGCCTTCGAGGGCGCGGCTCGGTAAATGAGGCCGGTCCCCGGAACCCACTCAAAGAGGTCGGTCGTCGGCTGGCGCGGATCGGCCACCACGATCTTGCCGGTGTAATACTTCTCGGCCAGTTCGATGTAGAGGGTCTTGGCGGGGGTCTTCAGGAGGCTCTCGTCGCCGAACTTCAGGATGGCCTTGGTGGCGGCGGCCTTCACGCTCTCGGGCTGGGCCGGGTCTTCGATCAGGGCCTTCAGGGCCGGCAGCGAATACGGATAGCCGATGTCGCCGAGGACCATCGCGATGGTTTCGCGGAGTTTGGCGCTGGGCGTCTGGAGGGCCCGCGTCAGCGGCAGGACCACCGGCTTGCCCAGTTCCACGAGGGCGCGGACGACCAGCGGCCAGAGTTCCTTCTGGCCCGGGTCCTGGAGGATCGCATAGGCGTAGGGCACCACGTAGGGGCCGCTGTAGGCCAGTTCCTTCATCGCGAGGAAGTAGGCGCGAGGCCCCTGGCCGAGGCGAAGGAGGTTGCCCTGGATGCGGCCGGCGTCGGTCCGCTTCAGGCGGGCGCCTTCGTCGGCCAGCGTCAGGATCTGGGCCGGCACGTCGCCCATCTCCGTCACGCGGACCATCGTGATGATCAGGTCGTAGCCGGTTGTCGGCGACTCCACCAGCGCGAGGACCGTCTCGGGCGTGGGCTTGGCGGCCAGGACCTTCTCGGCCGCGGCCTTCGCCAGGTCGAAACGGGCCAACTTGAAATAGTGGACCAGCATCCGCCAATCCTTCTGAAGTTCGGCGGGCGCTACGGTGATGGGGAGTCCGGCCGGGCCGAAGCCTGTGGCCGCCGCCTCTTCGGCGGACGGCGCTACAGGCGCCACGCCGACCTCCGGCGCCTCGGGTGCCGCCGCCGGTGCGGCGGCGGGCGCTTCAGGTGCAGCCGCCGGTGCCGGGGCCGGGGCCGCCTCTTCCGCCGCCGCCTGGCCCGCGAGAACGAGCAGGGTCGTGGCGAAAGCGACCATGATCCATGCCGATACGACGTGGTTGCGGCGAAGTAGGGCATCCCGCATGAGCATCTGGCATTTCCTCCTTCGTGCCAAGGCGAGTAACATTCGGCAAGTCCGTCGACCGCCGGCTTGTCGGCGGTCGACAGCCGACAGCAATGCGCCCCGTCCCTCGGCGCGCGTGCAACCGCCCGCCATGCCTGAAGATAAAAGCAGCGCGATTATAGGTGGGCACGATAGGGTGTCAACAGAATTGTAACCTATCGGGCCGCGTGGCTTTGGCGGGGTCTTCCGGCCTTGGGCAACCCGCGGTGGGGCACTTTAGTCTATCGCGGCGCCGGCTTCCTTGGCGACCGAACGGACATAGGCGGCGGCCTCGGCGAATTCCTGCTGCGTGGCCATGTGCTCGAGCATCAGCGGCAGGTCGGGGTCCAGCCGCGCGAGTTCCCGCAGATAGGTCCGGTAATCCAGGCCGCCCAGCCCGGGCCGGACCTCTTTCAGGTGGACCGTCAACTCGTCCGTCAGGAGGACGTCCTTCGCGTGGCAACTGCGGATGAGCGGTCCGAGTCGGGCGACGAACTCGCGGATGATCTCGCCGCTCCGATAGTACCGCTCCGGGCTCCAGATGAGGTTGACCGGGTCGAAGTGGACGGCGAACGCCTTGCGGTCCACGGCGCGGACGAGGTCGAGGTAGTTCTCCGTCGTGTACGGCGGCACCCACTCCATGCATTCCAGCGAGTAGAACGTCCGCGCTGGCCTGACGGCATCAATGATCCGGCGCGCGGACTCGACGACGAGGTCGAACGTCTGGCGACTGAAGTTGTCCGCGTGCGGGCCGAACCAGGAGGGGCCGCGCGACCCGGCGACGTTGACACAGCACCGGGCGCCGACGCGGTCGGCCGTCGCGAGGCGCTCGCTACAGGCGGCGATGGCGGCCTCCCGCCGCGACTCGTCTGGATCGATCGGATTGTTGGCCCACGCGCCGACTTCGGCGATGACGAGGTCCGCCCGGCGCGCCGCCTCGGCGAATGAGCGGACGGCGTCGTCGCCGGCCTTGGCGTCGAGCGGCCAGTAGACCGCCGTGTAACCGGATCGCCTGGCGTCCGCCACCCACGCATCGGGAGTGGTGCAGGGCTCGAAGAGATTTCCGCCGAGTCTCATGAAGTTCCTTTCCGCGGTCGAGGATGGCTCTTGCCGACTCCACAATATAAGCGGGCGCAGCCTGCGCTGTCAAAGGCCAAGCATGTTGTCGGCACGGCCGCCGGATGGCCGCGCGCGGAATGCCGCGCGCGGAATTGACGCGCGGCAGACGCCGGAGTATGCTCTTGCCGACTTGGTCCATGGATGAGGAGGCTTAGCCGAATGACGCCGCGAGAGGTGGTGACACGGGCCGTCGAGTTCCGGCGGCCGGACCGGCTGCCGATCAACGGTTACGGCGATGCGAGCGACGTGACCGGAATCGGTTACGACGAGATCAAGCCGCCGGAGGCGGCGGCCGATCCGTTGCTCGACCAGTGGCTCTGCCGCTGGGCCAAGACCGACAATCCCAACATGGGCCAGGTCAAGGGCCACCCCCTGGAGGACCTCGGCCGCATGAAGGGCTTCCCCTGGCCCGACGGCAACGACCCGCGCCGATACGCCAACGTGCCGAAGCACCTCGCGGACCTGGCAGCCGACCCGAACCGGCGCGACAAGTACGTCTCGGTCGGCATCTTCATGATCCTCTGGGAACGGATGCACAGCCTCCACGGGTTCGAGAACTGCATGGTGGACCTGATGGACGACGCGCTGGCGATCCACGAACTGGCCGACCGCATCCTCGAGTACGACATCGCCGTGGTCCGCCGGATGCACCGGGCGGCCGGCGACCGGATTCAGGGTTTCGTGTTCTCCGAAGACTGGGGCACCGAACTCGACGTGCACCTCGCGCCCGACCTGTGGCGGAAGTTCTTCTTCCCGCGGTATCAGAAACTCTTCGGCGTCATTCACGAGTGCGGGTGGCACGTCTGGATGCACTCGTGCGGCAAGATTAACCGGTTCATCCCGGGCCTGATCGAAGCCGGCGTGGACGTCCTGAACATGCAGCAGCCGCGCACCAACGGCATTGACGAGGTCGGCCGCCTGTTCGCCGGCCGCGTCTGCTTCGAGACGCTCTGCGATATCCAGAAGACGCTGCCCGCGGGGAACCGCGCCGAGATCCTAACCGAGGCCGAGCACCTCCTGGGCGCCTGGGGCACTCGCGATGGCGGGTTCATCCTGGGCGACTACGGCGACCATGCGGCCATCGGCGCCGCCCCCGAGGTCAAGGATTTCATGTTTCAGGCCTTCCGCCGCCTCGACCCCTACAAGAAGCAAGGGACGAAGCGACCCGCGGCGGCGGGCAGGCTCCGGGGCAAAGGGACGAAGTAATGGCGGACAAGTCCGCCATCGTCACGCCTTCGGGTTCGGGACGTAATCTCCGCCGCGGCAGCGCTTCAGATAGTTCATCGCGTGGACCTGACCGGTCATCTCGAGGTCGCCGTTGTAGACCGGGTCGTGCCAGCCCTCGATGTCAATCGAGCCCGTGAACCCGCCGCGCCGAAGTTCGCTGATGATGTCCGTCCAGTTCGAGTCGCCGAAGCCCGGCGTCCGATGGAACGCGAACGGCTTCGGCCCATAGATGCCTTGCTCGCGGACGACGTCCCAAAGGACCGTCGCGTCCTTGCCGTGAACGTGGAAGATCTTCTTGACCCACTTGCGGAGTTGCGGCATCGGGTCAATCAGTTTGACCATCTGGTGGCAGGTTTCCCATTCGAGGCCGATGTGGTCGGCGGGGACGGCGTCGTACATCATCTCCCAGCAGGCGGGCGTCTGGGCGATGTTCCACCCGCCGGTGTTCCACGTGCTGCCCATGTCGCAGTTCTCGAACGCCAGGCGCACGCCCTTGTCGGCGGCGCGCTTCGCCAGCGGCCCGAACACTTTCTTATAGACCGGCATGGATTCCGGAATCGGCCGGTCCACGACGCGTCCTGCGAACCCCGACACGATGTCGCATCCGAACAAGTGGGCCGCGTCGATCAGCCGCTTCCACGATTCACGGGTGTCCTTGGCCTTCGCGTCGTCCATCAGCGGATTGCCGAAGACCGAGATGCTCGAAATGACGACGCCCGTGCCGTCGAGGGCCCGCTTGACCTGGCCGGCCAGTGCCTTCAAGTCCTTCTGGAGGCAGGTCTCCCAGAACGTGATGCCGAACGATTCGAAACCGTGCGGGAGGATCTGGCGGATGTAATCCGCGGGGTTCGGCCCCAGACCGTTCACGAGCGTGCCGATGCGGATCTTCTGCTTGAACTCTGCGGCCATCGTTCTCCCTCTCCTTCTGATTTTTCCCTTATGATGCAGGTGGCCCGGCCCGGATGCCTTCGCCCCGACTTCGCCAAGGCTACGTCGGGCTTCAGCGGGACCGGCCGCCAGGCCCGAAAGTCCGCCCATGTTCTTGACGGCGGCGGCCGGTGTCAAGGATTTTGCGGCGAGGGCCTCATGGCCCCCCGGCGCGCCCCTTGCTATAATGTGCCACGGAAAGGCGTCCGTTTCCGGCGCGGGAGACCGGCTTCGGAGGTGGAACCATGACCCGATCCGCACGTGGCCTTGCCTTGTGCATCGTGGCGCTGATGGTAGCGGTTGCCTTGGCGGCGCCGTCGTCCTCGCGGTCGCCGGCGGCGTCCGCGCCGTCGGTCGCGGTGCCGATCCGAGGCGGCTCGTCCTTCTACGTTTCCCCGGAAGGCCGCCCCGACGGCGACGGCTCGAAGGGCCGGCCGTGGGACCTGGCGACCGCGCTGGCCCATCCGCCGGCCGTCAAGCCGGGCGACGCGATCTGGCTCCTCGGCGGCACCTACCGCGGCGGGTTCACGAGCCGCCTCAAGGGCACGGCCGACGCGCCGATCACCGTCCGCCAGGCACCGGGCGCCCGCGCGACGATCGACTGCCGCAACCCGGACGGCAAGGGGGCGGGCATGTTCACCGTCGAAGGCGCCTGGACGCGATTCTGGGGATTCGAGGTCACGTGCACCGACCCGACGCGCGCGACCGGCCAGAAGGGCTCCAGCCCCGGCGACATCAGCCGCGGCGGCGTCAACACGAGCGGCTCGAACCTTGCCTTCATCAACCTCGCGGTCCACGATTGCTCCAGCGGCTTCGGCTTCTGGTCCTCCGGCGAGGGCGGCGAGATTGATGGTTGCATCATCTACAACAATGGATGGGACGCACCCGACCGCGGACACGGCCACGCCATCTACGCCCAGAACAAGACCGGCACGAAACGCCTCGAGGACAACGTCATCTTCAACCAGTTCAGTTTCGGCATCCACGCCTACGGGTCCAGCAAGGCGTTCATCAACCACTTCCACGTCGAGGGGAACGTTTCGTTCAATAACGGCGCCGCCAAGGACCCGGCCGAGCGGACGACCAACATCCTGGTCGGCGGCGGGAGCCCGTCCGAGCACATCGAGGTCGTCTCCAACTACACCTATTCCACCGGCTACGGCGGCACGGCGCTGCAACTGGGTTACGGGGCCCACAACAAGGACGCCGTCGTCCGCGACAACTACTTCGTCGGCCGCACCTCGATCCGCCTCTGGGACCAACTCACCCTCGCCGGCAACACCTTCATCGCACTCAAGGACCCCGTGACGGTCCAGCCTGACGCCGGCAACCTCGCGGCCGGCAACACGGTCGAGACCGGGCGGCCCACGGGCCTCAAGGTCTTCGTCCGCCCCAACCGCTACGAACCCGGCCGCGCCAACGTCATTGTCTACAACTGGGACCACCGGCCCTCGGTCAACGTGGACCTGAAGGGCGTCCTGAAACAAGGCGCGAAGTTCCGCATGGCCAGCGCCCAGGACTTTTTCGGCAAACCCGTCCTCGAAAGCCGCTACGACGGCCGGCCCGTGTCGGTGCCGATGAAGGAGTACCGGGCCCCGCCGCCCATCGGCAAGGAGTCGTACGTCCCGCCCGCCACGGGGCCGGAGTTCAACGTGTTCATCGTCCTTCCGGCCGACTGACGTTCGGCGGGCCGCGACGATTGTCCCCCGCATGGCCCCCTGGCGCCTTGATTTTTCGCCCGCTGCGGCTAAACTGTTCCGTTCACGTTGCGCGCAAGGAGGCGGTATGGCGAGTCCGTCGGATCGGAGCGGCCGGTTCGGCCCTTACGGGGGGCGGTACGTCCCCGAGACGCTGATGGCGGCGCTCGAGCAACTCACCGACGCCTATGTGGCCGCTCGCGACGACGCCGCCTTCCAGGACGAACTCGATTATCTCCTCAGGCAGTTCGCCGGGCGTCCGACGCGGCTGTACTTCGCCCGACGCCTGACCGAGGCCTGGGGCGGGGCGCGCGTTTACCTCAAGCGCGAGGACCTGGCCCACACCGGATCGCACAAGATCAACAACACCGTCGGCCAGGGCCTCCTGGCCGTTCGCATGGGGAAGAAGCGCCTCATCGCCGAGACCGGCGCCGGCCAGCACGGCGTCGCCACGGCCACCGCCGCGGCACTCTTCGGCCTCGCGTGCGACATTTTCATGGGCACCGAGGACATGCGGCGTCAGCGGCTGAACGTCTTCCGGATGGAGGCCCTGGGGGCCCGCGTTGTCGGCGTCGGCACCGGCCAGCGGACCTTGAAGGACGCCATCAACGACGCGATGCGCGACTGGATGGCCACGGTCGAGACGACGCACTATTGTTTCGGCACGACCGCCGGGCCGCACCCGTTCCCGACGCTCGTGCGCGATTTCCAGTCGGTCATCGGCCTCGAGGCCCGCCGCCAGGTCCAGGAGCAGGAAGGTTGCCTGCCGGACGCCGTCGTGGCGTGCGTGGGCGGCGGGTCGAACGCGGCCGGCATCTTCTCGGCCTTCATTGACGACAAGGACGTTCAACTGGTGGGCGTCGAGGCGGGCGGCAGGGGTCTCGCCACCGGCCAGCACGCCGCCACCCTGAACGCCGGCCGGCCCGGAGTCCTCCACGGCGCCTATTCCTATGTGCTCCAGGACGACGCCGGCCAGACGCTCCCCGTCCATTCCATCTCGGCCGGGCTCGATTATCCCGGCGTCGGGCCGGAGCACGCCTACTGGAAAGACACCGGCCGCGTCCGCTACACCGTGGCCACCGACGCGGAGGCGATCGAGGCGTTCCTCGAACTCTCGCGGATGGAAGGGATCATCCCGGCCCTCGAATCGTCGCATGCCCTCGTGGAGGCCAGGAAGATGGCCCCGCGGATGGACCATCGCCATGTCCTCATCGTGAACCTTTCCGGCCGCGGCGACAAGGACGCCGAAGAGGTGGCACGGCTCCTCGGCGGCCAACTCCAGGGGGTACCGGCGTGAACCGCATCGAGACCACATTCCGCGCCCTCCGCAAGGAACGCCGAAAGGCGTTCATGCCGTTCATCGCCGCCGGCGACCCGAGCCTCGACGTGACCGCCCGCATCCTCCGGGCCATCCAGGATCGCGGCGCGGCGGACCTCGTGGAACTCGGCGTTCCGTACTCCGACCCCATCGCCGACGGCCCGATTATTCAGGCCAGTTACCAGCGGGCCTTGGCGGCGGGCGTCACGCCTCAGGCGATCCTCGACATGGTCGCGCGCCTCCGGCAGGAGGGCCTCACGATTCCCGTCTGCCTGATGATCGCCTACGCCCTGGTGCTGCGGCCGGGGGTCGAGGAGTTCGCCAAGCGCGCCGCCGTCGCCGGCGTGGACGGCCTCATCGTGCCGGACCTTCCTGCCGACGAGGCCGAGCCGCTCGGTCGCGCCCTCAAGGCCCGCGACCTCTCGCACATCCTCCTCATCGCGCCGACCACCTCCGCTGCGCGGCGTCAGGCCATCGTCACCCACGCCACCGGTTTCATCTATTGCATCAGCGTGACGGGCATCACGGGCGAGCGCGCGGCCTTGCCGGAGCAGTTGGCCGAGTACGTCAAGGGCGTTAGGAAGATCGCCAAGGTGCCGGTGTGCGTGGGTTTCGGCCTTTCGCGGCCGGAGCACGTGGCGGCCGTCGCGGAGGTGGCCGACGGGGCCATCGTCGGAAGCGCCATTGTCCATCGCGTGGCCGACCACGCCGGCGCCCCGCCGGAGGAGATCGCCCGGATCGTCGCCGACTTCTGCGCCGAACTCGCCGCGCCCCTTCGCCGCTAGCGCCCCGCGCCGGCGCCTCCCAGCCCGCGCAGCATTTCGCGGGTCGTCTGCTTCTCGTGTTCGAGGCCCCACCAGGCCCGCAGCGCCTCGGTGTCCATCGTGGGCATGGCGGCGGGCGCCTCCTCCTGGATCGCGACTTCCGCGATTTCTCCCGTCTCGAAGGTCGGTCGCGTGAAAGCGAGCACGTAGGTGCGGTCGCCGGTCCGCTGATACCGGAGCGGCCAGCCGGCGGCGGTTGCGGCGGGCGGCGCGGAACCGTCCGGGATGCCGCTTTGCCTCAACTCGTCGAACGATTCCGGCAGACGTTTCCGGGCCTGGTAGAAACAGGCGATGCGGAACGTCCATTCGACGACGTAGGGGTCGCTCGCGGCCTGCGTGCTGCGGCGGGGACCGCCCACCTGGGGCACCGTCTGCGGCGCGGGCATGCTCTCGGCCAGGAGCCACCAGATGACGGCGCCGATGGCGGTCGCCACCAGGAGCGAGGCCAGCGCCGCCCACCGCGGGGCTTGCCATGGAGCGCCAAAAGTTGCCGTCAGAGTGCTCCTTCGGTCTTGGCGTCGCCGGTCTTTGCGTCGCCGGCGGCGTCGGGCGGCCCGCCGCGGCGCAACTTCCTGTAGTGTTCCAGGCGGCTTTTGAGTTTCGCCTCGTGGCCGTGGTCGGTGGGTTCGTAGTAGGTCTTCTCGACGCCGAGGTAATCCTGCGGCGCGACGCCTTCCGGAAACGCATGGGCATACTTATAATCTTTGCCGTGCCCCAGCCGCTCGGCCCCGCGGTAACTGGCGTCCCGGAGGTGCATGGGCACGGGCAGCGTCCGGTTCTCCCGCACGTCTTCCATCGCGCGGTCAATGCCCACGTACGCCGCGTTCGACTTGGGGGCGCAGGCGATGTACGTCACGGCCTCGGCCAGGGGAATCCGGGCCTCGGGCATCCCGACGAACTCGGTGGCGTGCATGGCGGCCACGGCCAGCATCAGGGCCGCCGGGTCGGCGTTGCCGACGTCCTCGGCCGCGCAGATGACCGCCCGCCGCGCGATGAAGCGCGGGTCCTCGCCGGCCTCGAGCATCCGGGCCATCCAGTAAAGGGCTGCGTCGGGGTCGCTCCCGCGCATGGACTTGATGAACGCGCTGGCGGCGTCGTAATGCTCGTCGCCGGTCGCGTTGTAAACGATGGCCTTCTGCTGGATGGACTCCTCGGCCACCGCAAGGTCCACACGGATCTCGCTGGCCGCTTCCGGCGGCGCCGCGGGGTCGCGGACCTGCGAGAGGACGGCGATCTCGAGGGCCGCGAGCGCCCGCCGCGCGTCGCCGTCGCTCGTCTTGGCCCAGTGCGCGAGGGCCTCGTCGGTCACATCGAGGCGATACCGGCCCAGGCCCCGCTCCTTATCGGCGATCGCGCGGCCGAGGAGCGTCCGGATTTCGGTTTCCGAGAGCGGCTCGAAGCGGAAGATCTGACTTCGCGACACGAGCGGCGCGTTCAGAGCGAAGAACGGGTTCTCCGTGGTCGCCCCGATGAGGAGGATGACGCCGTCCTCGACGTCCGGAAGGAGCACGTCCTGCTGGGCGCGGTTGAAGCGGTGGACCTCGTCCAGGAAGAGGACCGTCCGCTGCTTGGTCGTAAGGAGCCGGTCCTTCGCCCGCTCGAGCACCTCGCGGACTTCCTTGACGCCGACCATGGCGGCGTTCATCTGCTCGAAGACGGCCGAGAGGCGACCCGCGATGACCTCCGCGAGGCTCGTCTTGCCGGTTCCGGGCGGCCCGTAGAAGACGGCCGACTGGAGCCGGTCGGCGTCAATCATGCGGCGGAGGAGTTTCCCCGGGCCGAAGAAATGGTCCTGGCCGACGAACTCTTCCGGCGTCCGCGGCCGCATCCGCACCGCTAAGGGCGCCTGCTCGCGTATCGCCCGCCGCTCGCTTTCGTTGAAAAGGCCCATGCGTCCCTTTCGTCTTGCCCGCGCCGCGAGGGCATTATAGCACGGGCGTGCGGCGCAGCCTAGAATTGGGGCGACAGGCCGAGGGAATATCCTTGCACGCAGCCGTCTGCCGCGGCTAGCCTTAAAGAGGATGTCCGGTTGGTCCAGGGCATCGCGGCCTGCCTGCCGGCAGGCAGGCCGCAAACCCCGGCGCCGCTCATTGTAAGGAGACCCCCATGCGTCGCCTGACCATCACAGCCGGTTTCGCCGTCCTTGGCCTTGCGATGGTGGCGGCGGGATGCCTGCCGAACCGGGCCGCCGTCTCGCCCGACGGAAAGACCTTCTACTTCAGCCTCAACGCGGAAGGCGGATTCGAAGTCAAGGAGTCATCGAACCTCTACGCCCTCGACATCGAGTCGGCACGCCTCACGGCCCTGACGGACGGCCGCGTCCCGAAGTTCTGGTGCTCCCTTTCGTCCGACGGTGGGCTTCTGGCCTATATGGCCAGCTCGGATGACAAGGACCAGTCTATCTGCACTCTCAGCCTCAAGGACGGCGTTTCCCTGGCGGCGACCGGCTATCTTCAGATGAGCGCCTATCCCTGGGTCATCCCCGGCAAGCCGATGCACCTGCTGACGCAGCAGCAGCCTTCCGCCGGCAAGCCGTCGCAGTGGACGCTCCATAATCCCTATGTCGTCCCGCTCGGCCTGCCGGCCGACCATGCGGCAGTCCTGGGCAACGGCGGCCTGGCGATGAACCGGTTCGCCGTGGCCCTCTTGCGCCCGCTTCCGGATGGCGGAAGTAGTCTTCCGGGCGGTGAAGAGGACGCCGAAAGAGTCGAAGCGGACGTCTATGTGGTGGACCTGACAAAGCCGGAGGCGCCCCCCGCCAAGCCGCCTGCCCCAGGGGCGAAGCCTCCGGCCGCCGCGGCGACCAAGGCCGGAGCCGCACCGGCCAAGGAACCGTGGCCGAAAGTCGTCCTGGCCGCCAAGTGGACGAAGCAGGACCTGAAGGACAAAAAGCCCATCATTGACCTGGCTTTCTCGCCCGACGGCAAACGCCTCGTCGCCGCCATCCTCGGAGCGGGCGAGAACAAGGACGAGGCCCGGTTCTTCGACCTCGATCCGACCGGCCAGGCGCCGCCCAAGGTCCTTTTCGACGCCTACAAGGCCTATTACCCGCAGGTGGCCCCCGACGGAAAGGGCATCGTCTACCTGCGGACGAGCCCCCAGGACGAGAAGTTCCGCGAAGTGGTCCTCTGGCGGCCGGATGCCAAGGAGCCGGTCCTGCTGGCCCGCCTGCCGGGCGAAATGGGCAAGGCCTACACCACCTGGTTCTGGATGCCCGACGGGCGGCTGCGGATCTACCATCTCTCGGACGACGGCGTCCGCCTCGTCGAGACCGCCGCCGACGGCACCGGCGCCAAGCAGCGCCTCCTCACCCACGAGCGGCTCAAGGTTCAGCGGGCCTTGGCGGACCTCCAGCGAGCGCTCGCCAAGGTTCCCGACCTCTCGCAGGAGAAATGGCCCGAGCCAACCGCGGCCCAGATGAAGGCGGTGACGGACCCCTTGAAGAATGCCCAGAAACCGGCCGCCGATGCCTTGGAGGCCGCGTGGAAGGCCGCCGCCGTCTGGGAAGAGGTTCCGGCGGCAATCGCTCCGCCCGCTCCCAAGGAACCCGCTGCATCGCCTGCCGCGAAGCCGGCCGCGCCTGAGACGGCCCCCGCGCCGCCCCCGGCGACCCCGGCGGCCCCTTGAGCGCATCGCGGCAGGTGGCTATGATGCCGGACGGCACGTAACGGGAGGAAAGCCCGATGAACTGGCCGCAACGCATTCTCTGGTTGGTGGTGGGCCTGGCGCTGCTGGGGGCCGCGCTGTCGCTTATCCGCAAGCGCCGCCTGCGCGAGGAGTACGGCGTGCTGTGGATTGGCACGGGCCTGGCGATTCTGCTCCTCGTGCTTATGCCGTGGATTCTCGTGTCTGCGGCCGGGTGGCTGGACGTGGCCCCGGCATCCTTGATGGCCCTGGTGTGCTTCATTCTCCTTGCAGCGATCGTGCTTCACTATTCGGTGGTCATTTCGAGGCACGCGGAGCGCGAAAAGAGCCTCGCGCTGGAACTGGCGCTGCTGAAAGACGAGATCGAGCGTCTTCGGACGGAGATCCGCGAATCCCCGCCGCCGATGCCGGAGCCGAGGCCCAAGCCGCCGGCCCTTCGGACCTGATGCCCTCCGTTGCCTTTTGCCGTTGCCCGTTGCCTGTTGCCCATTCCCCGTTCCCCGTTTTTGATGTAAGTCGCATTTTGGTTTTCCGGAAAACACATTTTTGGCGCGGTTTGGCGCGCTTTTTTGGGTCGAGTTATCCACAAAACGGCCTTGGCGCTAGCGCCAAGAGGGGTATGCAGGAGCAATGTTAAACTAGGCAAGACGAAACCGTACTGGTTTTTGACGTTTTTGTCTGAAACCGTATCGCTTTCGATCGTTTTTGTATCGCTTTCGTATCGTTTTTTGCGTGTTTTGTACGCATATGGATAGACATACGTCCATAACACTTACGTGCGTTTGGCCGGCGCGAAACCCGGAGCCCGGAACCCGGAGCGAACGGACACTGCGTAATTTTACGCAGGGTGCAACTGTCAAGATGGGCAGACGGGGTTGACTGGGTGACTGGGTGACTAGGTGACTGGGTGACTGGGTGACTGGGTAACGGCGTGCCCGCCCGCCGCTTGTCATTCTGAGCGCAGCGAAGAATCTCGCCGTGGCCGTGGCCTGCATTCTGCAATCTGCAATCTGCATTCTGCATTCTCCCGGCCTCCGCAATCCGCTTGGCAACCTCCGCCGGACGATGTATACTCCGGCCGTCGGGGTCGTATATTGAAACGTCAGGTAACTCTGGGACAAAATGGGTAAAAAAGAGATAAGTAGTGTGCCCCGAACTCCCCAAGAAGGCGGGTGCTCAGTGGCAATCAAAATTGTTTTCCTTTACTTTGCATATGGCTCAAACATGTTTTATCGCCGGCTTCTTGAGCGTGCGCCATCTGCCGACCAGGTAAAAACAGGCTTTGTTGCCGGCCGTAGACTTACTTTTGACAAACTGAGTTGTGATGGTTCCGGCAAGTGCAATATCGAAATCACAAATAACCAGAGTGACCGAGTTTACGGAGTGCTTTACGAGATCGACAAATTAGAAGAAAAGCCTCTTAACAAGGCGGAGGGTGTTGGAGAAGAAGACAAAGATTACAAAGAGAAGATTGTTGAGGTGGTCACCTCCGCAGGTACTCATCGGGCGGTCGCTTACGTCGTTATGCCTATGAAAAAGAAACCCGGCCCGCGGCCTTACCACTGGTACAAGGCTATTGTCATAGCGGGAGCAGTGGAACATGCTCTGCCCGCATCGTACGTGGAGTGGCTACGAACGATTGAATCAAAGCCCGATCCCTCAGCTTGTCCCCATGCGCTGGACAGTTTCCAGCATGGAATAAGGTGGAACCGCCGCCATGGGTAACGTTCCCGCTGCTGTTGCGGAGGGAGCCCGAAGGGCGAC
>Ga0307378_10003481_pt1 | contig 23073 bp, 19 predicted proteins | sample UN1MG_FD_202238 | JGI IMG/M metagenome (GOLD analysis project Ga0307378, IMG submission 202238) | Soil microbial communities from Risofladan, Vaasa, Finland - UN-1 | ecosystem: Environmental > Terrestrial > Soil > Coastal area > Acid sulfate soil | place: Finland: Risofladan, Vaasa | collected...
GGGTGTTCGTTTCTTTCCCGGTCATTTGTAAGGCGCGCTTTTCCGGTGCCGTCAGCTTTCATCTTGTAAATTTCCAAGGTGCCGTGTCTTGAGGTAGACCAGACAATGGTTCCAGGGATCTTCCCCCGTATTGATGCCAGAGCTTTCATTTCCTTAAGAGTAGGGTTAGTCTGAAATCTACCTTGAAGAAATAGGGGAATGAACAACAAAACAGCAGTATTCAAAACAAGATATGTCATTAATTTATTTATTCTTTGATTATTCATGAGATTGCACGTATCGATTATTTATCTGGCAGTGACAATATAGACATATTTAATGTATTTTTATTGGTCATCGTATGCGGCTTTATTCAACCAGGCTATGCCCAAAAAACAAAAATTAATTACGAGAAGAACTTCAAGGACTTCTGTAGATAACAGAAATTCTGGATATTTTAAATAAAGCCACCCGAACATATCTCGAAGTATAGAAGCCCAAACAAGCCCTATAACTAAACCTGGAAGAAGGATTCTACAAAGGCTTAAAAGATTTTTCCGGGCTAAAGCCGCTATTAGAAACACAAAAATGATAGTTCCTACACTAAACCATAAAGGTTTCCGCAAGGGATTGGCAGCTTCTAGCCCGCTGAAAACCTTTAATATAACAATCAGATTAACACACAAGCCTAATGCGACAAATGAAGTGATTATCCATAAAACCATTGAAAATGTACGAAGAGTTCCTTTGATTTTACTCTGGCCTCGTAAAAAGGAAGATGAGGGAAAATTTTTCTTGATTTGTTCTCCATTAGAAATAAAAATAAGTGTTCCTAAAAATCCTAACAGTAATGTTCCCAGGCTAAATAGAATTGGCGACTGAAAAGCCCAATTAAGCCCCTGGAATCTGTTTAACAAGCCTTGAATAATAACATTCATTCCTGCTCCGAATAAAAAACCGTATATAGCAAGCGCCAAATATTTAGTGAACCAAGCAGAAATTATGATCTCAAAAGCCAAGATTCCCAAAATAAAAAACGTTACGATTAGAAGTGCAGTCCAGGGGAAGAACTCTATGTTCCTTGCTTTATAAAAGACTGCTACCCAGCATATTATAAGATTACAAAGAAAAAAAATAATTCTAAACTTGGAAGGATGAAAAAGCGCGTTAGATGGACAGGAATATCTTCTTTTGTTATTGTTTGCACTCATTTTAAGAAAAAAACTTTTATCAATTATAGCAATGAAAATTTTTCATTTCAAGTCACTAGAGGTCAAACTTGACTTAAAAAAACTGTTTGGGCTACTTTATCATCTCGATCATCCTAAGATCATTCCTGTGAAGGTTTGAAAAGGATTTTATAAAAAACATTGCAATAACTTAACAAATATGTTAAATAAATAGTATGAAATGGGAAGAATTTGTTAAAAAGATGGGTAATTTAGCTGTTATTGATACAGAGAATCTTCTTGCAGGTAAGGGAGATGATAATTCTGTAAAGGTGCAGATAAGCCGCTGGCTAAAAGCAGGACGTCTGATTCAGCTTAAACGAGGCATTTATGTTTTTGCCGAACAATATACAAGGATTAATGCTTTTGAGCCTTATATTGCGTGGGTATTAAAGAATCCTTCCTATATCAGTGTGGAGAAAGCATTGGAATACTATGATTTAATTCCGGAAGCAGTGCCTGTATATTGTTCAGTCACTACTAAAAGAGCAGGGGAATTTACTTCTGAGGTGGGGACTTTTTCATATAGGCATATTAAAAAAGAGCTTTTTTGGGGATATAAATCAATTACTTTAAATAAGCAAACCGGTTTTATTGCGCATTCGGAAAAGGCGCTTCTTGATTTAATATATTTAAAACATATAAAACCAACATTAGGATATCTAGAAGAATTACGATTACAGAATGTGGAAAAGTTGAATATCGATACATTATTTGAATATGCACAGAGATTTGAAAAACCTAAAATTCTACGCTCTGCAGAAGTGATTAAAGAGTATATCCTTTCTTATAAGAGAGAGGAGAAAACGTTATGAAGGATTATTTGTTAGAGCTAACTGCATCTAAAAGAGGCTTTAATGCAAAATTGAATAGTATGCGAGAATATCTTCAAGCGTATATCTTGAAAATATTTCATGATCAAGGGCTGTTCCGAACTACAGCTTTCTTGGGGGGAAGCGCCTTGCGATTTTTACATGGACTTCCGCGTTTTTCAGAAGATTTAGATTTTTCACTTACAGTAAACAAAACCTATTCATTTGTTGATATCATCAAGAAAGTTGAGAAGGAATTTGAGTCGATGGGCTATAAGGTTTCTATTAAATATAATGATGAGAAGATAGTTTATTATGCTTTCGTGAAGTTTGAAGGCTTGATGTATGAAGCAGGAATTTCGAATCTTCCTGATCAGAATTTTACAATTAAGATTGAGATTGATACCAATCCTCCTGAAGGAGCTGTAACAGAGACAAGAGTAGTCAATAAATATTTCCCTATTGCCTTTTTATCGTATGAACTTACGTCACTGTTTTCAGGAAAATTACATGCTTTGTTAAGCAGAAAGTATACAAAGGGAAGAGATTTCTTTGATTTGGGATGGTATATTTCACGTTGGAAAGACATCTGTCCTAACATTTCAATGCTTCATAATGCACTCGAGCAAACCGATTATAAAGGTGAATTGCCATTAGAGGATAATTGGAGGAAGCATATTTATGAGGTAGTAGAAAAAGTGGATTGGAAGAAAGTTAAGGAAGATGTAGAGAACTTTCTCGAAAACCCTTCGGATTTAGATATTTTTACAAAGGAAAATGTGCTTAATCTTGTTAGGGAAACATAATCGAGAACTACAAATCTTATGTCACACCCGAGGTGACATAAAGGGTTAGAAATGAAGATTGTCGATCACTTTTATGAAAGGTTTATTTTAGGTGCTCCTGTTATAATTGTACGAATTAGGACTATTTATACACGCGAAGGAATATTTGGACTGGTTAAATATATTATAAGGAGATTTTATCGAAAGATACTTTATGTATTAGATACTGATATATTTGGAAGGCTTCAATTCAAAGATTGGCAAAAAAATATTGAAAAGAAATATCTTAATAAACAATATATAGAAGACGTTAGTTATAGTGTAGGCGATGATGTAAAATTCTCAATAATTTTTCCCGTCTGGAACAAACCACAAGCTGTAATTCATAAGGCATTATCCTCTGTAGTAAATCAATATTATAAAAACTGGGAGCTTTGCATTTCAGATGGTTCCACCGAAAAGGTTGAGGAAACACGAGAATTTCTAAAAGATTTTCAGAAGGAAAATCCTGATAAAGTTAAACTAAATTTTCTCAAGAATCCTTCAGAGATAAATTTAATTGAAAATTCAAATAGTGCAATTGCGATGGCAGAGGGTAACTTCTGTATTTTTTTGGACTGCGATGACGAGATTTCTCTTAACTGCCTGCTTGAACTAGCACTTGCAGCTAAACAAAACCCGGAAGTCGATTTCATTTATAGTGATTTTGATAAGATAGATTTGGAGGGGAATAGATTCAATCCGTCTTTTTGGCCGGATTGGTCCCCTCATACAATTCTTTCTCAAATGTACACGACTCATGTAACTTGTTATCGGACAGAACTGCTAAAAAAACTTGGCGGGCCTAGGAAAGGAACTGAGGGAGCTCAGGATTGGGATTTGGTCTTAAGACTAAGTGAGCAAACTAACAAAATTGTTCATATTCCAAAGATTCTATATCATTGGAGGGTTTATAAAGGATCAACTGCGCGAGAAAATAGTGGTGCAAAGGATTGGGCGTATGAAGCACAGAAGAAGGTTTTAACTGATTGGACTAAAAGAAATAACCTAAAAGCTGAAGTTATAGAAGGTGCCTTCCAGGGTGCCTGGAGAATTAAATACAGCATAAAGAATTCTCCTAAGGTCTCAATAATAATTCCTTTTAGGGATAAGGTAATCTATTTAGAAAAATGTTTGAAAAGTATCTTAGAAAAGACAATATATGATAACTATGAAATTGTCCTTATAAACAATCGATCTATAAAGAAAAGTACCTTTGCATATTTGAAAACTGTATCAAAAATGGAAAAGATTAGAGTGTTGAATTACGACGAAGCATTCCATTTTGGGAAATTAAATAACTGGGCTGTAGAACATGTTGATTGTGAATATGTTTTACTCTTAAATAATGATGTAGAAGTAATAAATGAGGAGTGGTTAAGTGCAATGCTTGAGTATGCTCAATTACCGGAGATTGGGGAAGTTGGGGCAAAACTTCTTTATCCGGATGGAAAAATTCAGCATGCTGGAATTGGCGTTGGGTTGGGAGGAGCAGCAGCCCATCCTCACAGAATGCTCAGTGGCGATGGATTTGGCTTTCAGGGTTGGTTGGTGAATCCTCGTAATGTAATAGCTGTAACAGCAGCCTGTATGATGATTAAACGTAATTTGTTTTTAGAAATAGGGGGTTTTGATCCACAGTTTGATCCGGCATATCAAGATGTTGATTTTGGCATAAGGCTTTATGAAAAGGGATATTGGAATATTTATACTCCTTATGCCAGGCTCTATCATTATGAATCAGTGACACGCTTTGCCAGTGATTATACTGATACACTCACAAAAGATGCAGAAAACGCTGTAAAGCTGAGGAAAAAGTGGCCTCAATATGTTGGTGTTGACTTCGGGGCAGATCCTTTTTATAGTCCAAACCTTTCTTATGACCATGAAGATATGCGTTTCAGAACATATTGGTACCCAGAAGATTGGGGCAAGCGGGTCGGTTTAATTTATGATTTTAAAAAAAATAATAGCTCTTAACCATTTTAAATTGAGAAGAGCTGGATTTCGCATTTTATAGACATGAATGACTTTTTTTGCTACTATTTTGTCTGGTTTATTGAGATTATTCCAGGATTGAATAGAAAATGAAACTTATCGTACAAATCCCTTGTTACAATGAGGCAAATTATTTGCCATTGACCCTAAAAGATATCCCTAAGGAAATAGAAGGAATAGATATAATTGAAATCCTCGTTATAGATGATGGCAGTTCTGATGGCACAGCAGAAATAGCAGAAAAAAATGGAGTACACCATGTTGAGCGTTTCAACAAACACAGAGGACTGGCAGCTGCCTTTTCTGCTGGACTCGAAGCCTGCCTGCTTAATGGAGCGGATATCATTGTAAACACGGATGCAGATAATCAGTACAATGGTGCTGATATACCCAAGCTTATTAATCCTATTTTAAAGGGAGAAGCCGATATTGTCATTGGTGACCGTCAGACTCAAAACGTACCTCATTTTTCATGGGTAAAAAAGAAATTACAAAAGTGGGGAAGTTCTATTATTAAAGTCCTATCAAAAACGAATATTCCAGATGCCCCAAGTGGATTTCGCGCATTAAGTCGAGAAGCTGCCTTTAAACTCAATATTCTTTCAGATTTCTCATATACATTGGAAACACTTATTCAAGCTGGAAATATAGGCCTTGAAGTAAAAAGTGTTCCCATAAGAACTAATGAAAAGATAAGAGATTCCCGGCTGTTTAATAATATGTTCTCTTTTCTAAAACAATCAGGTTCTACTATTCTTCGAACTTATACAATGCATAAGCCCTTAAAGATATTTTTAATTTTTGCTGTGATATTTTTTATTTTAGGATTTATTTTAGGTGTTAGATTTTTATATTTTTTCTACGCTGTACATTCCCAGGGTCATATTCAATCGTTGATATTGAGTGCGATTTTGTTGATTGCAAGTTTTCTATTAGCAGTTGTTGCAATTTTATCTGATCTGATTGCTTCGAATCGAAAACTTATCGAAGAAACTTTACGGCGAATTAGAAGGATAGAAAGCAAGTAAGCTGATAATAGTTTTAATTGATTAATGATTGATAGAGGTTTTTATGACAAAAGTTATTATTTTAGGAGCCGGGCTGTCAGGATTAAGTGCGGCTTATCATTTAAAAGAAAATTATGAAATATTCGATAAAGAAGAAAAGATCGGAGGCTTGTGTCGCTCAATAAAAATAGGCGATTTTATTTTTGATTACGGTCCTCATATTCTTTTTCCAAAGGATGAATACATTGCTAAACTAATCAGAAGACTTTTAAATAGAAATTTTCATCATCAACGAAGAGAAGCTTGGATTTATCACAAACTTTATGATATTTATACACGTTTTCCTTTCCAATCGCACCTTTACGGTTTACCTATCTCAGTTGTAAAAGAATGTATTTTAGGCTTTTTTAATGCACTAAAGAACCCGGATAAAGAGCCTGAGGATTATGAAGAATGGATTATTTGGAATTTTGGAGAAGGTATCGCCAAATATCTAATGATTCCATATGCAAAGAAAATATGGACTATGCATCCAAGCAAGATGAGCTTCGAATGGGTTTGGAATAGAGTCCCTCGACTTTCTTTAGAAGAATTATTAGAGGGAGCACTTCATGATAATCCAAAATTGTTTGGATTTAATGCTGAATTTTGGTATCCGTTTCACGGTGGTATCGAAGCCCTTCCACTTGCTTTTCTTTCGGAAGTTAAAAATGTAAGCTTGGAGATGGAAGTACGCAAGGTTTATTTAAGTAAAAAATGTGTTGAATTTAACAATAATAAGAAAGTCTTTTTTGAAAAACTTATTTCTACTCTACCTCTTCCTGAAATTATCAAATATATTGATGATGTTCCAAATGAAGTAAAAAAAGCCTCTCAGGAACTAGAAAATAATTCTGTTTACTGTGTAAACTTAGGAATAGAGCGGGAAAGGATAAGTCCTTACCACTATGTCTATTTCTATGAGTCTGATTTTTTGTTTCATCGGATCAGTTATCCAATGAATTTCTCAAAACATACAGTTCCCAAAGGATATAGTTCGATTTCTACTGAAACTTCTTATTCCAAATATAAGAAGATTAACAAAGAAAACATAATAGAAAGAGTTGTTGAGGATTTAATAAAAGCAAAAATTCTGTTTCCAGACGATAAAATTGTCGTTTCAGATGCTGTAGATCTTAGATATGCTTATGTCATATATGACAAGAACCACAGGAAAAACGTAAATAAAATACATGATTTTTTGCGCAAAAACAACATTTTCCCGTGCGGCCGATTTGGTGAATGGGAATATTTTAATATGGATCACAGTATCGCTAGTGGGAAAAGAATCGCCGAAGAAATTAACACCATTTATAGTAAAGGAATTCTTTAAATTGAACCCGATTTCTATTTTAGGGGCAGGGCCAACTGGTTTAAGCACTGGCTATTATTTAAGAAAAAATTATTCAATTTTGGAAAAGAACAATGCAGTTGGTGGAGGTTGCCGTACAGAAAAAATAAATGGATTTAGTTTTGATCATGGGGGGCATATTTTTTATCCAAAAAAAAAAGAGATACAAGCACTAATAAATAAACTCGTAAAAGATAATTTAAAGTGTATGCCAAGAGAAGCCTGGGTGTATTCAAAAGACATCTATACACGGTATCCATTTCAAGCAAATCTATATGGTCATTCTATTCAAGTTGTTAAAGAATGCCTTTTGGGATTAATGAAGGCAAAATTAAAATTCGGAGAGAAACCTAATAACTTTACTGATTTTGAGGATTTTATATATAAGGTTTTTGGAGACGGGATTGCAAAACACTTCATGATCCCAATTAATTTGAAACAATGGGCAGTGCCTTTAAATGAAATGACATTAGAATGGATGGGGAAATTTATTCCACTGCCTACATTAGAAGAAGTTTTGGATGGAAGCTTGAAAATGTCGTCCCAATGCATGGGAATCAATGCAAATTTCATCTATCCTCAAAAAGGAGGTATTCAATCTATCTTCGACTCTTTCATTCCCTTCCTACAGAATCTTCATATAAAGTCTAAAGTAACTTCTGTTTCATTAAAAAATAAATCCTTTGAAATAAATGGACAGAAAAAATGCTTCTATGAAAAGCTCGTTTCAACTCTTTCTTTACCAGAGTTGATTCGAATTATTAAATCTATTCCTCCGGAAATTAGATTGGCATCTGAAAAATTAAGATGGACATCGCTTTTTGTGGTCAATATAGGAATTGATCGGCCTGCAATTTCAAATAAACATCGTGTATATTACCCGGAGGAAAAATATATTTTTCACAAACTTGGCTACTATCAGAATCAATCTCCATATATGGTTCCAAATGGTAAAAGTGCGGTTAGCGCAGAAATATCTTTTTCTAAAAATAGGCTTATCAGTGAAGACACATTAATTGAAAGAACTATAAAAGATTTAATAAAAGCCAGAGTACTTTATCCGGATGATAAAATTGTATTAACTCATATTATAACTATTCCTTATGCATATGCAATTTATGACCATCAGAGAAATAAATCTGTCTCATTTATAAAACAATTTTTGGAAAAGAATGATATTTATCTTTGTGGAAGATATGCTCAATGGGAATATCAAAATATGGAACAGAACATTCTTGCAGGAAAAGCAATGGCTGAAAAATTGAATGCAGAGATTGAATAAAAAAAATAGAATCATAAAAGGAGCTATTTTCCTTTTTATAGGAAAAATACTCAATGTTATTTTAGCAGTAGTTCAAATATTATTAATTCCAAGATTATTAGGACCGAAAAGTATGGGTTTTTATTCATTTTGGCTTTCTGTGTACTTTATTACTGCTCGAATCTTGGGGCTGGGTGGACAACAGATTATCATAAAATATGTTCCGGAATTAAGAATAAAAAATGAATTAATGATCCCAACCCTATTGAAAAAAGTAGTCAATATAAAATTCCCTCTCTTTTTCATCATAATCTGTCTGGGGCTCTTATTCTGGTCAACTGAACCATCATATTTCATAATCATTGTCAGTGCGTCTCTTTTATTTTCCTTAAACCTCGCGGCAGAATCTGTTTTCTATTCTTATAATATAATGGGGACTTATGCTCTAATTTCCTTAATCAGAACAGCCTTAAGAATTATTCTTGTCCTTATTCTCTTTTATGCTTTCTATAAAACTGGTATTGTCGTAGGGATTTTAGGTGCCCCATTAATAGCACTTTCATTGAGCATTTTCCTTTTATCTCGTCTTCTCCCACGAAATCATGTGGCTTTGGATCAACCATTCAGAAAAAACTTTAATTTTGGATTTTGGATATATCTAAGTATAGTAATTCATGGGATGGTTACCTGGTTAATAATTATCTTATCTAAAATTTATATTAAAGATATAGCAATTATTGGATATTTTGGCGTTGGAGTTCAGTTGTTCCTTAACATTGGTATGCTGGTTTATTTCATCAATGAGAGCATTTTACCATCATTAGTAGAGTTTCGTCTTATTAATGATAATAAATTCAAATCTTCCTTAAGATTAGCCTGGAAATACACTAACATACTTTTATTCCCTACCGTATTAGGCGGATACGTACTTACCGGGCCAATGGTTTTATTTATTATAGGGGAAAATTATATCCCCGGCACTACTATTATAAGGTTATTTTTTCTCCCAATTATATTTATGTCTTGGATCAAGTTCCATACGCAAATCTTGTTTGTTTACAAGAAAAAAATTGCGATTTTTCTGACAGAATTAATTAATCTTTTAATTTTTGTGGGAACTTGGTTTTACTTAATTTGCCAGAAAAATATTGACATTACCCCATTAAGTTTGTGCTTAGGGACTTTAGCTGCTTATTTATTTATACTAATTCATTCCAACCAAATAATAAAAATAGAAAAGTATTTTTCTAATTTTCTGAAGCCTTTAATAGCATCTTCTCTTATGGCATTTATTTTAAATCTTTTTAAAGTAAATTCAATAATTCAGCTTTTATCATTAGTTCTATTAGGATTTCTATTATATGTATTGTTTCTTTTCCTTCTTAAGGGCATCGGGAAAGCAGATTTTAAGCTTATAAAAGAATTTCTTAAATCGACTAAGATTTTTCGAGTCGAGGAACAAGGATTTTAACTTGCTATGAAAACTAATAAGAGGAGATATTCAATTTGTTTTTTTGGTACCTACGAAAGTTCATTTCCGCGCACAATTACCTTAAAAGAAGCAAGCCGACTAAAAAAGATTAGAGTTATTGAATGTCATGTACCTTTTTGGGAATATGTGAGAGAAAAGACAGAATATTTTTCTTTAAAATCAATGATAAAAATTTTTTTTAAATTGTTTTTTGCATATACTTCCTTAGCGATTCAATATATGAAATTAGAAAATCATGATGCTGTTATTGTTGGTTACAATGGTTACTTTGATATGCCGTTGGCTAAATTATTAACTAAGATCAAGAAAAAACCTTTGATTTTTACACCTGTGTTCCCTTTATATGAGACACTGGTAGAAGATAGAAAATATATAAATAAGACCTCGATTAAATCTAAAATCATTCATCTTATTGATGAAACAAGCTGTCGTTTGGCAGATTTTATCATTATAGAAACAAATAGCTATATCGATTATTACTGTGAAGAATTCAAAATTCCCAGGGAAAAATATTTTAAAATACCTCTAGGAGCTGATGAAACAAATTTTTTCCCACGGGAACAAAAAGTTAAAAAAGAAGACTCAAACTGTCTAAAACTTCTATTTTATGGAAAATTCATACCACTTCAAGGAATATCTTATATAATAAAAGCTGCCAAGATTTTGGAAAAAAATAAAGAAGTCGAGTTTGAAATTATAGGTTCGGGTCAATTATCCAATAATATTAGAAATTTGACTGAGAAATTGGACATCAAGAATGTTAAATTCATAGACTGGGTAAATTATAGGGAATTGCCTGAGCATATCCTGGCCGCAGATGTCTGTTTGGGTATCTTTGGCGATAGCCCTAAAGCCCAAAGAGGGATTCCCATTAAAGTTTACGAAGCATTGGCTATGAAAAAGCCAGTAATAACAGGAGATACTCCTGCAGCAAGAGAAGTCTTTACACATAAAGTTAATGCTATTTTATGCGAAATAGGCAATCCTGAAGCTCTCGCGGAATCTATCATTTTACTCAAAGAAAATAATGAATTAAGAATGAATATAGCAGAAGCAGGATTTAAATTATATCAAGAACTTTTTTCATCAAAACAAATAGCTGACCGATTTGAAATAGCTTTATATAAATGCCTTCATAAAATAAAAGGAAAATAAGATGCTAATTTCTGTAATAATTCCGGCCTATAATGCAAAATCAACAATAATAAAAACACTTACATTCCTGCATCAACAGGATTATAACGGCGAAATAGAAATAATTGTGGTTAATAGTTCTCAGGATAATATAAAAGAAATTATCCAGAGTAAATTTCCTGATGTAAATGTTATTCAATTAGAAAAAAGGGCATTTACGGGAGATGCTAAAAATGTTGGGCTGAAAAAAGCCAGAGGAAATATCATTGCATTCATAGACTCGGATTGTATTGCTGAAAAAAATTGGCTTTCTACAATAAAGAAACTGTATACACAAGGGCATAAACTCGTTGGGGGCTCAATCGGGAATATGAATCCTGGAAATATAGTTAGCAAAGCAGAGTATTTTCTTGAATTGATTCAGCTTTCTCCTGGGAGTCGAGCAAGGTATGTTTCGCTCATCTCAACTGCCAATTGTTTTTTCGCAAGAGACATATTTGATAAACATGGAAATTTCCCTACGATTCGTAAAGGCGTCGACATGCTTTTCTCCTATAATCTGATAGAAAAAAAGGAAAAGATACTATTTTCTCCTGAAATGAAAATTTATCATGCTTGCACTACAAATTTTTTAAAATATCTAAAAAAACAAATATTACACGGAGAATATTCAATATTAGCTCGAAAAGAAGCTGGAATGCCTGGATCTTTTCTATCAAATAATTTAATTTTTATTCCATTTTTACCTTTCATAAGGACTTTTTTTATTTTAAAACATATCATATTATTAGATGTTAACTTAATAAAAGACTTACTTCAGAGCTTGCCGGTATTTTTAATTGGAACTTTGGCCTGGTCATTTGGATGTGCAAAAAGTATAGTAAAAAAAAATATGCCTAAGGAATAATTCAAATGAATAATTTTAAATCAAAGCAAGCAACAAGTATTCATTTTGAACTTCAAGATGAGCACAAGTCTTCATTTGGGAAGTATAAGAATTTAACCATAGGGGAAAAAGGCATTTTTTCTCTTTTAAAATATGAGCTTATTATTTCATTATTTGGGAACTTTCCTGGAGCTGCCGGATATTTTTTAAGAAGCAAATCTTATAATTCATTGTTAAAAAAGGTAGGAAAAGGAGTTATCTGGGGCAGGAATGTTACATTAAGACATCCTCATAAGATTGAAATAGGGAGAAATGTCGCTATTAATGATTTTGTTGTTCTTGATGCTTATGGAGGAAAAGAAAGCCATATCAAAATCGGAGATGAAACCCTTATCAGTAGAAATGCGGTTTTAAACAGTAAAGGTGGCTCCATTGAAATTGGAAAGATGACAAATTTGGGAATGATGAGTACAATATTTTCAAGAGATTGCAGGGTTCGTATTGGAAATAATGTATTAATCTCAGCTTACTGCTATTTCATGGGAGGAGGAAGCCATTCTATAGAACGGACCGATATTCCTATTTGCGAGCAGGGAGCTGAATGTAAGGGGATAGATATAGGTGACAATGTATGGTTCGGAGCAGGAGTGAAAGTTCTTGACGGATGTTCAATAGGAAGGGATAGTGTTATTGGGGCAAATTCATTTGTTAATCACGATATCCCAGAATTTGCTATTGCAGCCGGTTCTCCTGCTAGAATTATTAAAATGAGAAAATAAATTGAATCGGTATAGTTTTTATGAGTTTAAAATGGAAAAACGAAAAGTTAAATGATTAGTAAATTAAAAGAAATTTATAGATTTAAATACTTGGTTTATAGTCTTGTTTCAAGAGATCTGAAGGTAAAATATAAGGGTTCAATTTTAGGTTTTTTCTGGTCTTTGTTGAATCCGTTAGTAATGTTGATTGTTTATACTGTAGCATTTAAATATATAATCAGGATAAGAGTCGAAAATTTCCCTATTTTTTTCCTATGTGCTTTCTTGCCTTGGAGTTTCCTAAGCTCTTCGCTTTCTATGTCAGTAGGTTCGATCAAAGACAATGGAAATTTGGTAAAAAAGGTTTACTTTCCAAGAGAAGTCCTTCCACTCTCAATGGTATTATCTAATTTAGTTCAATTTCTACTGACATTCTTGATTCTTATTCCTGCACTTCTCTTGTTCAAAATTGAGCTCGGACTTCCTCTTCTCTTTCTTCCTCTTGTTATTATATTTCAAACCGCATTCAATTTGGGATTGTCTTTTTTCTTATCTTCGTTGAATGTTTTTTTCAGCGACGTCAAGCACTTATTAGAAATTTTTTTACAAGTCTGGTTTTGGCTTACACCGATCATTTATCCTATCAAACTTGTTCCGGAAAGGTTTCAGTCATTATACAAATTAAATCCAAGTGTGTTATTTGTTGAAAGTTATAGAAATTTACTCATGAATAATATAGGGATTTCCCTCTCTAATTGTGTTGTTCTGTTTTTAATAGGTCTTTTTTCTTTTGTGCTTGGGCATATGGTATTTAATCATTACAATAAAAGATTTGCAGAAGAAATATGATGGAAGCAGTAAAAGTAATAAATGTTTCTAAAAAGTTTAGGAGGTATCACGAAAAAACTTTAAATATAAAATATGCTGCTTTGAATTTTTTAAAAGGCAAAAAATCATCGTACTATGACGATTTTTACGCATTAAAAAATATTAACTTGAATATAAAAGCAGGAGAAACAGTTGGAATTATTGGAGAAAATGGATCTGGAAAAAGCACGTTACTAAAGCTTATCGCAAGAATACTCTTTCCTGATGGAGGACATATTTTAACAAAAGGGAAAATAGCGACTCTCATTGAGCTTGGAGCTGGATTCCACACTGAATTATCAGGAAAAGAAAATATCTATGTAAATGCTTCTCTTCTCGGCTTTAAGAAAAAGGAAATCGAAGCAAAATTAGAAGAAATCATCGACTTCTCTGGATTAGAGAACTTCATAGACAATCCCATAAAGACATATTCATCAGGAATGTATCTGAGATTAGGCTTTTCAATAGCTATTAATGTAAATCCGGATATTTTGCTCATCGATGAAATCTTAGCAGTAGGAGATGAAAATTTTCAAAAGAAATGCTTTGAGAAAATAGACAAGTTCAAAAATGAGGGGAAAACAATCATTTTAGTTTCCCATGACCTTGCGGTTATAGAAAAATTGTGTGACCGTGTCTTTCTTATTGATAATGGCAAACAGTATTATAGAGAGAACCCGGTCGATGTCATATCAGAATACCATAAAATATTGTTTAAAAAGAGAAAATTTGCCTTAAGATCGAATCAAGATGAATTTGCTCAGGATGCAGCTCTGCAAAAGAAGCCATCATCAGCCTCAGAATCAAATCGATGGGGAAGTAGAGAAGCAGAAATAACAGCGATTGAGTTTTTCAATGATAAAAATGTAGAAAGTTTTATTTTTAAGACAGGTGATTTTTTGAAAATTAAGATTGATTATATTGCAAAGAAAAAGGTAGAAAAACCTGTTTTTGGAATAGCAATCTATCGAGAGGATGGTATCCACTTATGTGGACCAAACACAAAAACAGGGAATTGTAATATTGATTTTATTGAAGGAGAAGGTTCTATTGAATACATGATGAATTCGATGCCTTTTCTGCCGGGGACTTATCTTTTTACAGTGTCGATTTATGACCTTCCACTTTTACATGCTTATGACCATTGGGAGAGATGTCTTACTTTTAGTGTTGTAGAAAACAAAAGAATCAAGGAAAAATTTGGAGCTATCTATGTCCCTTCTGAATGGAGACACTATAAACGGCAAAAATAAAAATCTGCATCAGTAAAAAATAGATTAATTTCTTTTAATAACCATGAAGTTCATTAAATCTATGAGTAAAGCGGTTTTTTCAACTATAAAGAAGATGGTCTTCCTTTTCCAAAGATCAGTATTGATACTGTATGGGGAGGGCTTTTCCTCATTCTGGCACAAGACTAAAAAAATATTAACAAGGAGATTTAAAAATGAATATGAGATTTGGATAGATATTAATTATTTGAGTAAAAATGATATTAGGGAAATAAAGGAGCAAATTAAAAAATTCAAATATAGACCAAAAATAAGCATTATAATGCCTGTTTATAATGTTGAAAAAATTTGGTTAAAAAAAGCAGTTAAATCTGTATTTGATCAGATCTATAAAAATTGGGAATTATGTATTGTAGATGATGCATCTACAGAAAAACACATAAAGAGAATTCTTTCAAAATATATAAAAAATGAAAAAGTAAAGATGAAATTCCTTAAAAAAAATATTGGGATTTCAGGAGCATCACACGAAGCCTTATCTTTAGCAAATGGGGAGTTTGTTGGTTTTTTAGATGACGATGATGAACTCTCTATAGATGCTCTATTCGAAATTGTCAAACTTCTCAACAATAGCCCTCATGCCGATCTAATCTATAGTGATGAGGATAAATTAAACTCGGAAGCAAAGAGAGTAGAGCCATTTTTTAAGCCAGATTGGTCACCGGATTTATTGTTATCCTATAATTATATCTGTCACTTTTCAGTTTATCGAAAAATGATTATCGATGAAATTGAAGGATTCCGAAGTGGATTTGAGGGGAGCCAGGACTATGACTTGCTTCTACGGTTTACTGAGAAAACAGATGAAATTTTCCATATTCCCAAGATTCTTTACCATTGGAGAAAGCTGGAAGGTTCCACGGCTAGTACTCATAAGGAGAAAATTGCGCATATTGAAAATTCGATTAAAGCAATTCAAGTTGCAATGAATAGACGAAGAATAGAAGGAGTTGTGGAAAAGGGAATTAATTTTAATCAGTTCGAGAGCTATAGAGTAAGAAGAAAGCTTAGGAATACTCCTTTAGTTTCTATTATTATACCCACAAAGGATATGGTTTCTTTTCTTCAAAAAAACCTTAAAAGCATAGAAGAAAAAACAGAATATAATAATTATGAGATAATAATTATCGACAATCAGAGCATAAAGAAAGAAACACATGCTTTTTTTTCTACTGTTAGCAAAAAAGATAATATTAATGTTATTAAATATAAAGATGAATATAATTTTTCAAAAATAAATAATTTCGCTGTTAGCCAGGCAAAGGGAATCCATATACTTTTCTTAAATAATGATACTGAAGTAATTTCTCCAGGGTGGATGACCTCTATGCTAGAGCACTCTATGAGAGAAGAGGTGGGAGCTGTCGGGGCGAAATTAGTTTACCCGGATAATACAATTCAACATGCTGGAACAATTCTGGGGCTGGGAGGAGTAGCGGCGCATTCACATAAAAATTTTTCTGTAAATAGTAATGGATATTTTGGTTCACTGAATACAATAAGAAATTACAGCGCAGTAACAGCAGCCTGTATGATGACGAGGAAAGAAGTATTCGAAGAAGTAGGTGGATTTAATGAGAAAGATTTACCTGTGGCTTTTAATGATGTCGATTTATGTTTGAGAATAAGAGAAAAAGGGTATCTTATTGTTTATACACCTTATGCAGTCCTATACCATTATGAATCTAAAAGCCGGGGTTATGATTTAAATCCCAATGAAATTTTATTCATGAAAAATAAATGGAATAAGGTTTTACCTTCGGATCCTTATTATAATCCTAACCTAACACTCGATAGTGAAGATTTCAGAATTGATATTTACTAATACAAAAATGGATTTATCAGTAGTTATAATTAATTGGAATACAAAGGATTTATTGTATCAGTGCATTAAATCAATAAAAATTCATACAAAAAAAATCTCTTTCGAGATAATTGTAGTTGATAATTTTTCTTCGGATGGAAGTCCTGAAATGGTTGAAGAAAACTTTCCAGAGGTTATACTTATAAAGAACAAAAATAACAAGGGATATGGAAGAGCAGGCAATCAAGGATTAGCAACAGCTCAAGGGAAATATGTCTTAGTTTTAAACAGTGATGTAGTTATAAAAGAAGATTGCTTGGATGAGATGTTTGATTTTATGGAAAAGAATCCTGCTATTGGAGCATCCTCTTGTAAGTTGATTTTTCCGGATGGAACGCTTCAACATTCCTGCAGAGAATTTCCTAGATTTAAAACATTTTTTCTAATGCTGATTGGAGTAAGATTTCTCTTCCCAAAAATGAAAATATTTCGAGAATATTTAATGTTGGATTGGGACCACTCGGAAATAAAAGAAATTGACCAGATAATGGGAAGTTTTATGTTTATAAGAAGAAATGTTATAAGGGAAGTTAGAGGATTTGATGAAAGATTTTGGATGTATTTTGAAGAAGTAGATTTGTGTTTAAGGATTAAGGAAGCAGGCTGGAAAATAGTCCACTATCCTTATGTCTCGGCTGTTCATTTCTTATCCAAAAGCGCAGAACAATGGGGGAACATTAAGAAAATACATGAATTCCAAAAAAGTTCATTAAAATACTTTAAAAAAAATGGGAAATTTTATGAATATTATATCTTGTTGGCTGTAAACAAAATAAAATATTTATTTTTTACACCAATTTTAAAGCTCATAAAAAAATGCCAGAGAAAATAATTTATAGAAAGAACGGTTTAAAATATTAAGAGTGGAAAAAGGTAAAGCAAGCTTCATCATTGTTAATTGGAATGGTCAAGAGACTATTGTTGAGTGTCTCGATTCGATATTTTCCCAAACTTATAAAAACAATGAAATTATATTTATTGATAACAATTCCTCTGATGATTCGTTGGAACTGGTCAAAAAAAATTATACTGTCGATAAATTAATAATTTTAGACAGAAATTATGGATATGCAGAAGCTAATAATATTGGATTCAAACATGCAGCAGGAGAGTATATAGCTTTAGTAAATAATGATACTGTCTTAGAAAATGATTGGCTGGAGAAAACTGTAGCTGTTTTCCGGAAATGTGGGTATAAAAATTTAGGGAGCGTTGCTACAAAAATAATAAATTATTACAACAAGAATTTAATTGACAGTGCAGGTGTTGAGTATTATGGCTTTGGAGCTTGTTGGGACTATAAAAATTTGCTCCAAGATTCTCCAGAGGTTAATCAAAGAAAAGAGGTGTTTGGAGCATGCGCAAGTGCTGCTCTTTATAGGAAAAAAATAATTGATGAAGTTGGTTTATTCGATCCAAATTATTTCATTTATTTTGAAGACACCGAATTAGCATTTAGACTCAGGCTTTTTGGTTATAATTGTATCTATGAGCCCAAGGCAGTTTCTTATCATTATGGTTCTAGAAGACGAGATAAAAGCAATAAGTTCTATATAGATTTCGGGAGAAGAAATATAGAATTTTTGTTTATCAAAAATATGCAGGGAACTCTATTCACTAAATATTTTCTAAGTCATTATATTTATGAATTAGTTCTTTTCTTTTTTTTCTTATTTATTGGAAAAGGAATCTCTTTTATAAAGGCAAAAATTGGGGTCCTTAATAATCTCGGTTATTTATTGAAAGAGAGAAAAAATTTAAGATTAACTTTAATGAAATTAAACAAGTTTAAGGACATAAATAAAGTAGAACGATATTTTTTACTTTATACATTAAGGGGTTTATTTAACAAAATCAAAAAAGCCATAGGGACATATAAAATATATATGAACTTACATTAGACAAATGACTGCTTTAAAACGTATTTTATTCTTGAATAGGTCTTTCTATCCGGATGTAGAATCAACTGGTCAATTATTAACAGAACTTTGTGAAGAACTTGAGAATGACTTTGAAATTCATGTAATTTGTGGGAATCCTCTTTATAAAAAAGTTAAAAATAGGGGTATAATTAATAAATCACTTTATAGAAATATAACAATATGGAGAATAAATAACACAAGATTTCCAAAAAAGTATTTATTTGCCCGAATTATTAACTTAATTTCTTATTTTATCCCATGTTTTATTAGAATATTTTTCTTTAAAAACATTGCATGTGTTATCGCAGAAACAGATCCTCCTTTACTAGGGATAATAGCTTGTTTATATAGTAAAATTCGGAATTCTTGCTTTATTTACTATGTTCAGGATCTTTGGCCAAATGTGGGGATCGTAAATGGCCAATTAACTAACCGGTTAATCATAAAAATATTAAAGAGGGCAAATAAATTTCTTTACGACAATTCAAAGAAAATAATTGTTCCTGGAAGAGATATGAAAATACGATTGGTTGAGGAAAATCATATTCCTCCGCACAAAATTGAAGTCGTAGAAAATTGGGCCGATCCAAATCAAATTTTCCCAATTAAACGAAAAGACAATATTTTTTTAAAGCAAAGTTTTTTTAAAAATAAATTTGTGGTGATGTACTCCGGAAATATTGGCTTATCCCAGGACCTTGAAAATATTATTTATTTGGCGGATTCATTAAAAGAAATCGATAATATTTTGTTTGTTTTAATTGGAGAAGGAGCTTGTAAAGATAAACTAATCAATTTGTCTGCTTCTCTGGGATTGAGGAATATAAAATTCTTGACTTATCAAGACAAAGAAAATTTAAAATTTACCTTGAGTGCTGCCCATGTTCACTTAATCCCAATGAAGAAGGGAATGAGAGGATACATTGTTCCAAGTAAAGTATATGGTATCATGGCAGCAGGGAAACCATTTATTGCGGCTGTGGATGAAGATAGTGAAATATATAAAATGGTATATAACTTAAAATGTGGTATTAACGTTAAACCTTCTAATATCGAAGAATTAAAAAAAGGAGTGCTTTGGGCTTATAAGAATAGAGATAAAATGGAAAAAATGGGGAAAAACGGAAGAAGGGCCTTAGAGAAGTATTATTCAAAGAAAATATGCACCCAAAAATTTAAAGAAGTGATCGAAAATACAATCTAATACAAATCCACTTTGATACATGATGGGAATGAAAGAAATAACAGTAAAAAATAAATATGTTGGTCCAGGAATAAAATATATAGGCTGGAGTGGACGTGGTTGGGCTGATGGAGGCCCAATTGGTGCAGGTCCAATTTACTGCAAAGCTCCATCATGGGAAAGTTACGGCAAGGAAATTGGAATCAACATGGTGAGAATGGGATTCTCGATGAAACATTTTCTTCCTGATGATTTAAATGACGAATATTCTTTATCCGAATATGTAAAAAAGGGAATGGAAAATGTTGAAGTTTCATGGGCTAAGAGTGAAAATACAAGCTATTCCTATTGTATAGAAAGATGTCATGATTTGGGGTGGAAAATCCTTATTTGTGTTAATCCTTCATTAAGTAATGATTGGAAGCCATCTTTGATAACTCGATCATCCGATTTTATTACAATCTGGGAAAAATTTTGTTTTCACTTAGTTAAATCAATAGAAGAAAATTGGCCCGGAATGGCTGATTTTTTTGAAGTAACAAATGAGCCTGATATAGGTTATTTTGATGGTGAAACCTCTCTTCCTGGTTATAAAGGAATTCGTAAAGGAATTACTCCTTTTCAATATTGTTTCTTACTTCAGAATGCATATAAAGGTATAAAAAAAGCGGTACCTGACGCTAAAATCATTGGTCCTGGCCTTGCAAGTTGGGACCGAAAATGGATTAAAGAAATTCTTATGCAGAGTGGTTCCTATTTAGATGGGATATCTTATCACAATGTAATGGGGAATTTTCGAGATATGGAAACATTAAAAGAGGCAAGAGAATTGCTGTTGCAGTATGTGCCTCAATCTTCAGATATTATTTTCAACAGTGAATGGGCATGGTGGCCAAACCATGATACTGATAATCTAGAGGTTGCTCTTAGAATAGCTCAAATTTTATATTACCAAGCGGTTGGTAATGTCTATGGTTCTTTTTACCTTGGACCTTCGCAGCCAATGGAATTTAAAAAAGGATTAGGAGTGTTAAAATTTTATTCAAATAATCCTAATTTGGTTGAAAGAACTTTAACTTTTTTCGTTTTTCGTTTAATGGTGAGAGGAGTTTTAGAAGGAAAGCAGTTAGAATTAATTAACCCTTTTAAAAAGTTGAAAATATTAGCTCTTTTTAGAAATCAACAGGAGCTTATAATTACTTTAATTAATCCGAGCAAGAAGAAGTTTAGAGATATTTCTATCATTATTGATGAGAGTATAAATTTAAAAGAAAAAGCTTCTTTAAAAATATATCAATTCGATCATAATCATCTTGACGATTGTAGGGAATCTGACTACAAGATATTAAATGCATTTGATGTTAAAGCTAAAAGTATAATTCAGCTTTTAATTTCAATTTCTAATACAAAATGAGAATTCTCGAAAAATTGGCAAAAAAAGTTCCCGACAGAGTTATCCGTCTTCTTAAAAAACCGCTAATGATTGGAACACACCATCTAATGTTTAGTATATCGCCCGTGCGAACTCGATTACAACCAAGAAAATTTCAGGCTTTTTGCCTTGGTTTACCCAGGACTGGCACAGTCTCAATTGCAGGATTATTTCAAGCCCGATACAGAGCAAAGCATGAACCAGAAGATATATATACAACCGAAAAAATAATAGATTACATTAAAGGTTATATAAATGAAAGAGAGATGATTTCTTTCCTTAAAAAGCGGGATAAATGTTTATGGCTAGATGTTGAATCTTCCCATTTTTTATATTTTTTTATAGACATATTGCTAAATGAATTTGAAGATGCAAAGTTTATTTTATTGATTAGAGATTGTTATTCCTGGCTTAACTCTTATATCAATCATCAACTTGGACGTCCTCTTTCAATTAAAAGCACATTCTGGAAGAAATTGCGGGATATTTATTTTGATAATAAGTTCGAATATTCAGAAAAGGAACAAATTCTTTCTAAATATGGGCTATACACAATTGATGGATATTTATCACGGTGGAAAACATATAACGAGGAAATTCTTTCACTAATTCCTAAAGGCCGTCTGATGATTATACGAACATTTGAGATAGATAGAAATATAGAAAATATTGAAAAATTCTTAGATATTCCGATTAATAGTTTAGATCGTTCCAAATCACATCTGAATGAATGTCTAAAAAAAAATGATTTTTTATCGAAAATAGACAAAATATTTCTTAAGAAAAAATTTGATTTCTATTGTAAAGGTTTAATGAAAACATATTATCCTGAATTGTTTAAAATTGATTATGGGATAAGAAAAGATTGAATTAAAATATTTATTTTGTTAGTCTAATTTTCCCAAGATATTTTGCTGTTTATAGAAGAAAGAATTTTTAATGATATATTATATTTTATGTATTATCATTTGGCCAATATGTTTATTTGTAGACCTTTTTCTTAAAATTAAACGCCCCTTTGTGAAAAATAATTCAATACGTATACTAAATTATCATAGTATTAGTTCTAACATTAAAGATGAAAGTTTTAGTTATGTATCAGTTTCTCTCAAGGTTTTTTCTGCCCAGATGAAATTTTTATATGATAATAATTTTAATATAATTGATCTGGATGATTTCCTTGAAATAAAAAAAAATAAGCAACAAATTCCCCCAAAAATGATCATTTTGACATTTGATGATGGATATGCAAACAATTATATTAATGCCTTTCCAATAATTTCAAAATATTCATTTAAAGCTGTCATTTCTGTAATAACTGAATATATAGATAAAAATATTCCTTTTCCATGGATTAACCAATTCTTATTGGAAGATGGAGAAGATAAAAAATTGATATTACCTCTATCAAAGAAACAATTAAAAACTATGAACGATTATGGCATTTCCATCGCATCTCATACCAGGAGTCACAGATCTTTTAGCCGACTGGATAAACGAGATGTGATGAAGGAGATCATGGAATCAAAGAAAAATCTTGAGGATATATTAGGTAAAAAGGTGAAATATTTTACCTATCCTTATGGTTCTTGGGGAGATTATGATAAGGAGGACAAAAGAATTGTTAAATCGGCTGGCTATGAAGCTGCTTTATCTACTAAAGTCGGTACCAATAATATCGAAAGTGATATCTATGAATTGCGTAGGATCCCTATTTATAATATTGATGGTATATCGAACTTT
>Ga0307378_10003482_pt1 | contig 23069 bp, 26 predicted proteins | sample UN1MG_FD_202238 | JGI IMG/M metagenome (GOLD analysis project Ga0307378, IMG submission 202238) | Soil microbial communities from Risofladan, Vaasa, Finland - UN-1 | ecosystem: Environmental > Terrestrial > Soil > Coastal area > Acid sulfate soil | place: Finland: Risofladan, Vaasa | collected...
AAAGCCAACTTATGTAAAGTAATTTTTATTCTTTCTTTTAACTTGATTTATTTTAATGGATCTGGCTAATCTTTACTAATTAATTAATTCTCTCTTATACTTCTTTCCCACTCTGGCCAGGCTCATATTTTGTTTATGTTTTTTTGTATATTTCGTTCCCGTTTTACCTGAGCTGATATTTTGCCTTTGTTTCTCTGATCGCTTTTGCCCTTTATTTGCCTTACTTATATTATCCCTCGTTTTCTTACTTACAATATGGCCTATCAACTTTTGTCTTGTTTCTTCAAGTAATTTCATACCTTTCCAACCTTGCTTTTCGCTGGTAGCCAAAAGAGATTTACTAATTTTATCTCTTGTCTCTTTGGTTACAATTCGCTTTCTATTAGGACCACAACCATTTAAGGCTGACCGTTCTTTATATTCCCTCAATTCTTCATCGGTAATATACATTTTTTCTTTTATGATCTGATTCGTGGCATTAACAATCGCTTTTTCAACGAAAAACCTAATGTTCGGGTAAACATTTAGCAAGGCTTTTTTCTGCTCTTTGGTTATTCTAAAAGATAAAATCATCGAGCAAACTTCCAATACTTTCATTATAAAATGCGATCAACTCTTTAGCCTGACAACCCTCTGCAACTTTTCGGTTTAGCTGAAAAGATATGTTGTTAATTTTTTCCCTATGTAAATTTTCAATGTCTTTATGGCTGCGTATAAAGATTTCTACTCTTGCATCAACTTCTTCGTCTGATATGTCGGGATAATCCGGTAATTCGCTTTCTTCGGTGATTTCTTTTTCCTGACCGACTTTTTCCACTAATTCAGCTAAATGATGATAAAACTTAATATCATCTTCCGAGATTGTTGGCCTGATCAACTCCTCAAAACTTAATTTCTTACTCATTTTAATTTCCCCCTGATTTTTTTATTTTGATTAGCCAGATCCACTTAATTTGACATAAAAGAAATATTGAGTTAAGATTTATAGGGGTTTCGGGTTTTTGGGTTTCCCCTGATTTCCCGATAAAATTTCTTCCCCACCGGGAAGAAAAACCCCCTGTCTAAACCTCTCCTTTCTAGGTCCCTCTTAACTTTTTCTTCGGCTCTCTTTTTTATTTTAGATACCATTGGTATTGATATATTATAATAGTTTGCTATTTCTTTTAGCTTACAGCTATTATAGTAATACAATACCAATATTACTTTTTCCCTTTCCTCTAATCTTTCAAGGGCTTCTAAGAGTCCTAATGCTTCTAATGCTTCTTGTTCCTCTTTGTCTGCTTTTTTCTTTGCCTCTTTATAGTGAGCTTTTTGTGCCTCTGTCTCTGGGTTTTCTTCCCAGTCCGACCATAACGAGCCGGGATCAAGCCCATAGGGTTTTTCTTCCTCTCGTGGTTTTTCGAATAATTTTCGTTCTATATCACGAAGCCAATGATCTAAAACATTTTTTACTTTCTTTGAAGTAATAAAGGGATTTGCATAAAATTCACGGAGCAGGATATAACAACTTTCATTAAACCAATATTCATAATCAGGATTGCCTTTTCTGTTGCCTTTCCAGGTATATTCTTTTGCTTTAATTTCTAATATCTTTTTGTGTTTCTCTAATAGTTCCTCTTTGTTACGATTGCTTTTATCGGTATATCTTTTTATACTGGCTTCTAATACTTCTATAAATATCTTATATAATTTTTCGTCAAAGTTCTCGTAAAATTCATCTTGTTTCATATCCTAATAATATACCCTAACTTCCTGTTTGTCAACTATTATTTCATAAATGTTTTTTAAAATATTTTAATATTACCAACTTACTGGTTTACTGTATTACTGGCTTACTGTATTACTGTCTGTATTTCTTTATTAAATCTCTTATGGCTTCCGTAACTAAACCGGATAGATCCCTTTCCTTCTCTACGCTTAATAACTTTAATTCTTTTATTAATGAAGGCTCTTTAATATAGTAAGTGGCTTTGACGGTATGCTGTATTATTGTTTTACTGGTTTGTTGTCTTACTGGCTTACTGGTATCACCTAACATCAAATCCTTTATGGTTTCGCCGGTCCTCTTTTTCATTTTATAATTTCCTCCGCTAAATTTTTAAAATCAACTGCCCCTCTACTGCCAGGGTCATACTCAAAAATTGTTTTATGGTAACTGCTACATTCTGAAAGTTTGACGTTTATCCTGATCGGTTTGGTTACCTTATCCTTAAAGAAGTCTTTTAAATCTTCTAATATCTCTTTGCTCTTTCTGGTCCTCTGATCGTAAAACGTGGGTATTATTTTTGTCAGCTTGATATCACCAGGCAATAAATCCATAACTTGTTTTACTCCCCTGAGCGCCAGGTAATCCATACTCACCGGTAAAAAAACCTCATCTGCATATTCTAAAGCATTGGTATTAATTATATTCAAACTTGGGGGGCAGTCCAGAAATATAAAATCATATCCTCTCAAAGTTTTAAGTTTCTTATCGAAAACCTTTTCTGTGTCCTTTTCTTTGGCTAATATGAGTTCAAGCCTGGCTAAATATTTATTACTGGCAATGATATCTAAATTATTTCTGGCCTGGTAGATACAATCTTTTAATTCAACTCTACCGGTAAGCAGTTCATAAAGGGTATTTTCAGGATTTAAGCCAAACCAGTTAGATACTGTTCCCTGTGTGTCTAGGTCCACGATTAAGACCTTATAGCTTTTAAGAGACAGGGCAAAAGACAGATTAACCGCTGTGGTTGTTTTCCCGGTTCCACCTTTGAAATTAATGATTGCTATTTTTCTCAATTAACTCCCCCCTTTTTGAATTTACTCTCCACTTGACACAAAAATTCACAAAAATTAAAACAGATCCTTACGAATTTTAATAAATTTTAAGTTTTACTCTCCACTTTGCCCATTATTTTATGGCTGCTATTTAATAATTTCCCTCCACTTTAGGATTACTACTTTTCATTTCTTTATTTAATTTAATGACTCCCTTAGAATAGTCTGAATACCCCCCGATTTTTGCACTGGTAACGTTTCTTTATCTTCAACATACTTCTTTACTGTCCCCCTTCATTTACTAAAAATATTGAGAATAGTTAAAAGTTATGGTATATATAGCATTTTTCCACATTTAGGTTAAAACAGACCTCGTATTTTTGATTTTAAAGCCTCTGCTTTTCTGAATAGGTATAATCATAAGCGTATATTTGATATTCCTATTAAAAATCCCCCTTTTAAAGTGTATTAAATCTAAATACATTCTGAACACCTAATAGCTTAAAACGCTTTTAGATTAAAGTTAAACCTTTATTCTTGACGTTGTTATCCTTATAATGTGCAATTCCTTTATAAAGAGGATTCTCTAAAATATATTTAATAGTGCTACCATACCAGCGCCTGCCTTTAGCAGAAGGAATATTGTTTTTATTCAATTCCCTGGCTATTTCTCTTAATCCCATTCTCTTATATCTTTTCATCTTGAAGATCAGCTTAATTGTTTCTGCCTGGTCGTTATCAATAGACAACTCTTTGTTTTTGGAATTATATCCTAACGCTACCACGCCACCGGCAAAGCCACCCTTTGAGGCCTTATTGATCCTTCCCCCGGATAACCTCATAGTTATAAAAGCCTTCTCAAGTTCTGATACTATTCCCATAAATTGACGAAAAGCCTTTCTCATCGGGTCCTTGCTATCTAAATTAGGCTCTTTTATGCTAAGGAGTTTTATATCAAGTTCCTCTAATTTTTTAATTAAATGTTCCTGTATGTAGAGGTCTCTGGCCAGTCTATCGAGTTTATAGATTAAAACCCCTTCTATTCCCTCGTTAGCTTCGATGAAATAAAACAGTTCTGCAAGTCCCGGCCTGTTCTCCAATGATCCGCTTACCCCTTCATCTTTAAATATCTTCATCAATTCAAAATTGTTTTTTTCAGTATATCGTTTTAGTTCCTTCTCCTGTATCTCAATAGTGCCTTCTTCTTTTTGGTTTTCTGTGCTTACCCTGCAATATCCAATTAACCTGGTTATTTTTTTATCTTCGGCTAATTCTTTCATTTCATCGCCTCACTTCTCATTTATTTCAGTTTTAAACTTTTTACTCCTGATAAATTTCTCTAATTCTTGTTCTTCTATCCGGTAGACTTTTTTAAATTTAATTGCTTTAAGATCCCCGGCCCTAACATATTTGTAAATAGTGTTATAGTGCATACCCAACTTTTCGGCCACTTCTTTTAAACTTAACACGTCAAACCACCACCTTATATTTTTTGTTCTTTCCTTCTCCCCCGGCTTCTTCTTCCCCAATAAACCCCTCAATGATTTTCAAAGCCTTCAAATATGAATCTTTTTCTCCCCCTGTTAAATCTTCCTTCTCTAATTCCACCTTATAGAAAGATTTTGTTTTTTTTAAATCCTCTAACTTTAGTCTCATTTTCTTTCGTCTCCGGTAAATCTAATATCTACATTTTTTGTAATTTTCTTCATTGATTTTAACCCCCTCAATATAATTTTTAACTTTTGTAAGTGTCCAGATAGGATTTAGATTTCTTATCTCTTGAATTTCCTTCCATTTATAACCGTATTTAGCCATTGTATAGCAAATAAGAGCTTCCATTTTAACATCGTAAGGTTCAATCCTGATCAAAGGAATTAAGAGCTTGTTTTCTTCTTCTTTGTAAGTAGGTTTATCTACCATTGCTAAAACATATTCGGGCTTTGGTAACTGGTCCTCAACTTCTTCGTATCTCTCCGGGCTGAGCTTCACTCTTATAATATGTTTACATTCTAATCTTTTAAACTTCCAGGCAGGGCAGGAACAACCCCATTCTTTTTGATCTGACAATGAGACCGTATATCTACCATTACCGTTTTCACTCTCGATAATCCATTTTTTAACCCATTTCATTTTATTAATTTCCCCCTTTTTTTATTAAGTAATCACAACTTCGGTATATGTTTTTATCCCTTATCAATATAACTTTTAGTTATAGACCGGGATTTCTCCCGGTTTCGGGATCAGTATTCACTCGGTAACATTAAAACGTTATCAATGTAATACATTTTAAGCATACCTTCGGGAAAATCTGTAAAGCCTATTTCTTGTTTTATTAAAATAGGTTGATCGGTGTCCTCTTTCATTTCAACGGTTGCCTTGTCTCCGGTAGAAGTAATTTCCCAAACTTGAAAAGGTATTAAACCAATCTTTTTATCTTGGTAAGAAAACACCACATCAATTAACCAATATGCCTTAAACTGCTCCGCCATTTCTTTAATACCGTCAGTATAAACTCCTTTCCAATGTTTATAATAGTTTTCAGTTCCATAAAAAGCCTTAAATTGATCGTTTAAATCTCTCATTTCTTTTTTTTCTTCTTTTACTTTTAACATTTCATTTCCCCCTTTTTTCTTATACATTATCACAATGTTTTATCGTTGTCAACATTTATTTACATTTATTTTCATTTATTTACATTTGAAGTATAAGGATATTGATTTCTAACTGATTCTATGATATTTTAATCGGGGGTTTCGTTATGAATATCTGTATTAAGCGGGTTTCTAATTTTCTTTTGTATATATTAAAGGTTGGATTAATCATAATATTAGTAGTTATCTTTTTATATTTCTTTGGTCCTATCATAAACATACTATTAGGTTTTATTAATTTCTGGTTTGAAAATTTTATGGTTTAGCAAATCCTGTTAGAATGCCCTGAAACACCCTCGAATTTTTAATCCTACGGTGTTTCTTTAGTATATATGGTATGAATTGGGTATTAATCTATTAAACCTCTTTTTAGTCTAATCATTAAAGAATAACTAAAAACTATAAGATATAAGGCTTTCCCACTAATTCGACTAAAATAAATCTTCTCTATTTTGATTTTAAGGGGGGTCTTTTGAAAGGTTGGTATAAAGGTATCTGTTTTTTGGCTCTTTTCGTTAAAAACTTGCATAAAAAAAGAGATTAAGAGGATACCAGGATAATAGTTGAACTCTCCGGTATAGGATCAAAACTTCTTAATGATTGAAAGTCTTTTAATTCCCGGCTTCGATATTGTGGGGATTCCTAATCTTGGTATTTCTTTACCGATTTTAATAGGCTTTGCTTCTTTTTCTTTTTTCTCTCGTTCTGCTATAGCCACGTCTACCCCGGCACCTGATAAAAAGTATTGCCACTTCTCAAGTGAGTTTCTCTCCAATAAATAAGCCCCGCCTCTAATCGCATATTCTCTATCTATCAACATTCTTAATTTTCTTAAAGCTAACCGGTCAAGATTCTTCGTATCGGTTGAAGCCTCAAGACCTCTCAAAGTGTAATTATAGAATGGGATAAACATATCGGCTAAATTGGGTAAGGAAGTAGTTAAATCGGCAAGAGCTTTTTCATCTCCCTTTACAGCCATCATAAAATCAATATAAACTTCTGATACCGTTCCAACCGTTGAAAGCATAAGACCGCCGGGTTCATAAGCCAATAATTCTAAGGGATCATAGGGAGATTTCTGTCTACCTGTAATTTTTTTGTAAGACGCACTTACTAACATACCGCCTATTATTATATTAGCTATAACTTTAAAAGCCCTTGCCCTCTCGCTAAAAGGAACATACTTGCCGGTCATTTTCTTTGACTGTTTAGCCAGTTTCTCCCAGTAAGCCCGGGGGAATAGCATTAGGTTGCCGAATACCTTTCCATACGGTCCCATTTCAGCAAGGGAACGTTGCGCCCTCTCGTAGATAAAATGAACGTCATCAACATAGACTTTACTAACGTATCTTGCCATAGCATCTTCGCCGTCTTTAGCTAATATCTGTAAGGCTCTTTTCTGTTCGAGTAAACTAAAATCGGAGAATTTAGCTTTTTCTGTTTTCTTCTTCAAGTCAATATCCCCATCACCGAAGGCCATTCTAACTTGGTTGATCTTCCCCCAAAAGCCCCAATGTCTATTTGCTACATCACTTCTGGGGTAGAGATTAAGTTTCTTTATTATTTTAGTCAAAAGACCTAATCCTGGTAACGGTTTTTCTCCTGTCATAAACCAGTCAACCTGCATAAATTCAGCCTGTTGAACGTGGGTATCTAAAAAATCCATATCATCTTTGGTTAAAGGTTTATTTCGTGGGTCAATCAACATAAATTTATCGTGGCCAAGCCCAAAGTTCTGACCCAAGTTCCTAAAGGCTAATGCAGGACTACCCATAATAATTGTAACCATCGCTTGAGCATAGATTCTGTTAATACCCCTTTCAAACCAACCGGTTGAACGATCATAACCTTTAAGTTCTCTAAAAAATAATTGTAGATTACTTCTTACTCTATCGGGATCTTTAAATTTATCTAAATTTTTATTTACCAGAGTAACTAAAGCCTTGATCTTAGGGGACATAGTGCTAAGGTTATCCATCTGTTTTTTATAAGCTAATAACCTTGTTATTATGTTTGTGTCTTGCTCTTTATATTCGATATCCTTCCTAACTTCGATATGTTCTTTCCCGAAGGCCAAAGATAGTGCTTTCCCCTTCCATATCCTTAATTTAGGAGAGACAACTTGCATCGGATCGTAACCATTCCGAATTATTCCCCATTCTTGAGTTTTCATATATTCAAATAAATCGTCATAGCCCTTGCTTTCAAAGATATCTTTAGCTTTATCTATTTCCTTTTTGTATTGCAGATATTGTGGGAGGTCTTCGGGATGTTCAAGGTTATCTAAAAACTTCTCGGTCCTTGCGGTTACCTGGTAATCTTTTAAAATACCTTCAATCTTCTTGGCCAACTTAACTTCTTCCGGAGTAATGTTTTCGGGAGTCTCCGGTCTACCCTCTAAATTGCTTTTGGCCAGTATCCAATCCTCTGATTTCTGTAATTCCTTTTTGTCTTTAATAATATCTCTATACTCGTTAAATTCCTTTGTTAAACGGTTTGAATCTGCCCTATTCTCTAAATGAGTATCAATTAAATCTTGATAAAGAGTAAAAAGTGGTGCGCCTGATATGGTCTCTAATATCTGAAAATAACTTCTTACGGAGTTCAAGTCTGACGGGTCTTTAAGCGTTCTTTCCCCTTCTGATTTTACCCTTCTATCTAAAACGTCAGCCAACTTCTTTGCTTCGGGATTTTTCTCTAAAGCAATTCTTAAAGGCTCGGTTATACGCAAGATGTTGGCCTCATCGATCAACCGGTATATTAAATTTTTGCCCTGTTCTTCGGTTATGAAGTTTTTAGCGTCAATATATTTAGGCTCTTTATGAATATGTAAATCTTTAAGGGTCTCCTGATATACTTCTTCTGACATCTGAAATTTATCTATCAAACTATCTTTTAATGATTGTATCTTCCTTTCGGTCTTGGGAGTGATAACCTTTTGATAACCGATCCGTTTCGGTCTGGCTCGATTAACCGCCTTTAATACCGCCTCTAACTGTTCTATGCTCATTCGCTTGGTGGCAGTCGCTAAATGGGGGGAATAACCATATTTACGCTTTAAGTCGGTTAATGCTTTGTCGGTCAGTCCTCTTTCGTAAGCTATTTTATTGATCTGCCCCATTAGATAATTGCCCTTCTTTATTTCTTCTTCTGATAGCCCTTCGAGTTTCTTGCCTTTAGTAACCTTTTCAACGCCTTTTTTAATACCTGCTTGTATCTCTACCTTTTCCCTGGCTTCGGCTTCTTTTCTTAATTCCTGATATTTACTTGCCCGGTCTGCTTTCAGTGTGGCCAATTCCGCTTCATATTCTTTAATAAGTTTTTTGTTTTGTTTATCTAATTCCTTTAACTTATTATTAAGTTTGTCAATGTTTTTAGGAGTTTCAAAGGAATAATCACCATTTTTAATATCGGATAATATGGTTTCGTAACTTTCTAATTGGGCCTCGAGCTTGGCAAATATCGGATTAGCGGGGACATCTCCGTAATCTTCTGTATGCCCTTTTGATAATTGTTGTATCGCTATTTCTCGTAAGTCTTTGTTAGTCGGTGCTTTATGATTTTCTGCATAGAAATCTCTATACCATTTAGGGTTAAGACTGGTTGCCCCATAAGAGCTGACTACATAGCCTTCCTCATCTCGTTTGACTCCGCCCTTAGTTACGCCTTTAAAACCTTCTTCCTTGAGTGCGGATACTGTTTCGTCTATTAGTTTGTCATAGCCCTTTTTAGTTTCGGTATAGACATCATTATATTTTTCATAAAATAACTCTTTGTTTCTATCGGTAGTATCTAAAGCGTTAAAATCTTCTTTGGTGGGTGCAGGTGCTTCAACTACCGCAGGTTTCTCGGTGGGTGGGGTGGTTTGGGTGTATAACTTGGGGGAATTTTCACTATACCATTTCCAGTAATCTTCATCGTGCATTCCAAGTATACCGTGGTTAGGAGCTGCTATATGTCCAAGTTCGTGTAAGATTTCAGATTGTAAGTTAATAGGCATAATATCTTTATCTTTTGGAGAGATAGCAATATTAATAACTAATTCCCCTTTATCATTGCGATATGGAGCAGTAGTACTCCCCCTTACATAACCCTTTTCAATATTCTCATCTATTTTAAATCTCCAAGTTATATCTTCTATTGTTATTCCCACTTCTTTAGCAATAGCATTACCAAGTTTTGCTAAACTTTTGTCATCGGTAACTTTCCACTCTGCACCTGGGAATTTTTCTACCGCAGGTTTCTCTTGTGAAACTTCCTTAGGAATAATAGGTTCTTTAACTTCTACTTTCGGAGTTGGCTCTACTGTTACTTCTTTCTTCACTGCCTTAATATCTCTTAAAGCAATAATAATATCTTTTGGTTTTGTAACATCTATCTTTATTCCCTTCACCGCTTCAATATCAGTAAGGGATACTTTTTTCTCTATCATTTGTTTAGCTAACATATCTTTAGGAATAGAAGGTTTCTTGACATCTACCTTTAATATTTCTTTAGCTTCCTCTATGGTAGCGGGGATAATTTGCTTTTCGGGTAATTTTACTTCTTTTGGTACTTTCACCTCTGCCTTCAATTCCACTTTTGGCTCAATGAATGGGGTAACTTTGGCGGGTTCTGGCTTTTCTAAACCCATTACTCTATCTAAATATTCTCTTGTAGTTTTTTCCCCTGGTTTTAATTCAACGTGTTTAACTTCTTCTTTAACCTGCGGTATCACTTCTGGCTTCTCTACTGCCTTCAAAAATGCACTTGCCAACGCAGGAGAAGTGTTTAATAATTGTTGTGTAACCTGTGATACTTTTACAGGGTCTAAAAATGCAATTTCTTTTGCTATCTCGGGGGGAATACTACCATATTCAACAATCGCTTTTACTAAATCAGGTATAGGCATTGCGGATAACTTGCCAGCACCGAAGGCAAAGCGAGGTTTCATCTCTGTTATAGTAAGTCCTTTCTTCAACATACCCACAACACTTATGTTTTGTATATCAGCCTGTTTTACCGCTTCGTCAAAGATTTGCCTTTGATATGGAGTACCCTTCCCCCATCCAGTTTTAAATACAGCATCCAATCCTTCTTCAAATGATATTTTCTTATTTTCTACTTTAACATTAAGCTTTTTCCATATTTCAGAAGCAACAACAGCATCAGTTAATTGCCATACTACCCCTAAACCATAAGCAATCATAGCAACATTAGGAAGCCACTGTTCACCTTTTCCATACATATAGGGAGCTAATTCAATATATTTTTTGCCTAATTCTTCTAACTCTGGAGAACGATCTTCACCTTTTAAGAATGCTATTTTATTTTTAGCTTCCTTTAGTCCTTTAAACCATTCTCTTTTCATTTCAAAATTTACTTTTTCAAATTCTATTGCTTTCGGGTCTTGGAATAGTGTCGTCCAACCAGTAGGTTTATCTTCTGGCTTTGATATCGGCAATCCTTCAATTAATGGTTTTATTTCAGTAGTTTCAGGTAAAGATATACCGCCTGTAGCTTTAGCACTTACGCCTAAACCAACATCAGCAGTAAACTTTAATTTGGTCGATTCGGGAATTTCATATTTAGGTAATTCTCCTATGCCTCTGGTTCTTTGAAGCCAACCGGGTTTTTCTTCCTTTTCTTCTTCTTCATCTTCGTAATAGTCTTTGATTAACGATAATCTTTTAATCATATCATCACCTTAATAAATTGAAGGATAACCACCGAAAAACCCTTTTTTAAGTTCTGCCGGTGATTTAATCTTTCGATATTTGCTTACATCAACGCCCATTTTCTTTAATTCTTCCAAGTAGAAAACATAGGCTTCGTAGATATCTTTATACCAAGCCTCGCCGGTTTGAGTTTCTTCTTCGTCTCCTGACATAAAATTAAACTTTTTACTACCCATTAACTTACCTTCTTCGTCAGTTATTTCTTTTAGCATTTCAACGTGGCTCTCTAATTCCTTAAGTTTAGCGTCTATCCAATCTTGATCGCTTGGCATACCGGCAGGGTCATAACCAGCCTCAGTATAAGTTTTTTCTACTTTTTGCTTATCTTCCAAAGTAGTAGCGTAAAGTGCTTTATCTTTATATTTTTCTTGAGTATCTAAAGAGGTAGCCCTATATCCGCCTGCGGTTGTGGTAGCTTCCTTCTGAAATGTTGCATAGTATTTGCCTGTCTTACTATCCCTGGAAGGAACAACGGTTAAACCTTTTGGTGCTTTCACATTCGATATTACTTCTTCCGGTGTAGCATAGAGATTAAATAATTCGCTTCCCGATTCTTTTAATATATCTTGAGTATAGTTACTTAAATCCAGTCCTCTTTCTTGTTCTATCCTCGTTCTTTGTTTTTCAAATTGTTCAGGGGAGGCATTTAAAAAGACTCTTAATAAATCAATCGCTGATTTCTCGTCTGCCATAGAGGGTGCTTTTGTTGGTGCTTCTGTTGGAGTTATCTCCCCTACTATTCCTTTTTCTTTAAGATAGGGATACTTATATTCTTCGGGCAACTTTCCTGTTATATCTAATTCTCGACTTATGTCAGTAGGTTGAGGTCCCATTGCCTCATATTTCTTTTTATAAAGATTTTCATAAGCTTCAAAATAATTCTTGCCCTTTTCAGTTCTAACCCAACCTTTAACGGTATCAAATATTCCCTGCACATTACTGGGGTCTAATCCCTCTGCCTGACTTACAAATAAATCTAACCATTCAAGATCTTCTTCAAATTGCTTTCTATTGTTTGTTTGAATAGCATTTAAGGCATCTTTATATACTGCTTGAACTTCGGGGATAGAAGCCCATATAGCAGTAGATAATTGCATAGTCTCGTCATCTGTATATGTGTTATCAGCCCCATATTGTTTAAATAAATTTGAAATATAGGATGTGCTTTCTTTAATTTTGACTTGTTTTTCTTCTAATTCTTTTCGTTGCTTTTTCTGCCACTTCATTTCTTGTAATTGCTGACTCATATTAATACCTGATTGCAGTCCCTCGCCCATCCCTTGCAAAAAATAACCTAAATTCCCGGCCATAATTAAACCAACTCCCTTATTTTTATTTTAATTAATCTTCTAAAACCCCAAAATCCTTTAAGACTGTAATTGCCTCTTTAACTGTTTCAATTCCCATTTTGAGATCCCTGGCAATTTTTCCAAGTGGGGGTATCTTTTTGTTTTTGTTAAAACTATTAAGACATATATACATCCACACTTGAAAGTTTAATATCTTTAGTGGAGGATTCTCTAAAGCCTTTTTAAATTTTTCTATATCGCATACTATCCTCGTTCCTTCTTCTTCTTCTTCTTCATCTAAATCCTTCATTAAGTTCTCGAAACTTCTCATATTTCTTTATCCCTTCCTTTCTTTATTTATACTTTAAAATCCCCTTTTACCATAACCGATATTGCTAACCCCGTTAATGCGTCAGTTTCAAATTTAATCTGTTTTTTACCTACACCCCTAACTAATATTTTGGTTATAGCTATATCTGCCTGGTCAGTAGTGTAGGGTCCGAATTTCAGACTCCAGGTATGCCCGCCATCTTCACTGACATAGAAACAGATAGTTGCCGGATTAGTTTCTTCGTGTATTTCATAAGAACCCACTTGAACGCCAGAAGTAGCACATAAAACCCAATCACCGTAACCCATTCCAAATATATTACCTGCGAAAGCACGAATCCAATAGATGGTAGATGGTTTCAAACCGTATATGGTCATACGAAACTCGCCTAATTCGTGAAATCTTCCTATTTCCCTTACTGCATACATTTCGGAATCATGTTCACCCTCACCATATTGGTAATATTCAAATCCCCTGAAAGTATATCCATCTCCTGTGCCAGTAACATTACCCACTGCGGTTAAGGTAGTTGACTGTCTATCTTCACAAGCCTCGTCAATGGTAATAACGGTAGGGGGTTCTGTTGGTTTAAAATAAGTAACGGTCAAGTAGTGTGAAGCAACCTGATAATCATCTACATACTCATCAGTAGTGGGTGGGTCATTATCAATATCTTTTTCAGCCAGAAGAACAAATATGGTTGTTCCGCCTCTATTAATATAAGCAAGACCATTGTTATTTAGTGTATAATTAAGATAATCTGGTGGGGTTTTAAAGGGTGTAGTTAGTTCCCCTAAATTATCTCCATTGTAATGGGTAAGGTCATAATCACCTTCCACTAATGGATTACTTGCAGAACTTGCTCCCCTGATAATAATATTGAAATTACCATAATAATGGGGGGAATAAGGTCCGAAGAAAAGTTTCATCGTTGCCGAGATAATTATTGCATCGGCAGGTATTCCAGAGGTATCAAACCAGAGAAAAGCACGGCGAATCATATAACCAGCAGGACAAGGGTCTTGCCCCACCCAACAAACTGAATTCATTGAAGTATTAACACTACTGGTTACATTTCTACAAGTATAATAATTCGCATTTATGTTATATATAACTCCCACATCAGAGAGAGGACAATTTACTTGACTCATAATTTAACTCCCTTATTTTATAATTTTATTAGATTTTTATAATATTTCGATAAGCTATTGATTTTTTTGTATTAAAGGTAAGGCCTACTTGAAGCGTATCCTCTGGCATTTCAATTTCTACAATGCGGGTATCGGGGTCTAATTTTCCAGAAAATTCAATTAATTCGCCTTTTTCTTTGTCTTTTAAAGACAAGACAATATACAAATTTGACATTTTTTAACTCCTTTCTTTTTTTTATTTTTTATTTAAAAATGATATAAATACAAAATTTCTCTAATCAAGTCTTATTTCTTTTGTTGGTTCTGTATAAATCGGTGTCCCCTTTTCTGGCTTTGTATAAATTGGTGCATTTGGTTTTGGTGGTTTATAATATGCTGGTGCATTTGGCTTTACTGGTTTTGTCCAAGAAATATTTGGCTTTACTGGTTTTGTATAAATGGGTTGTCCCTTTGTTGGTTCTGTATAAATGGGGTGTTTTATCCACCGGATAAAAGAATCTATTATTGAAATAATTTCAGAAACATTTAGAGTTCCGCCCATAGCCACAGTATCTGTTATCGATAAGGTCTCGAAAAAAGTTTTTAATACAGTCCAACTATCTGCGATACTAAGGGTTTCGGCAAAACTTAACGAACCAGATGTAACCTTGCTATCAATTATAGATAAGGTTTCGTAAAAAGTTTTGATACATTGAAAAGTGGCGGAGTCCGCTATCCCTAAAGTTTCCGCTAAATTTAACGTTCCTGTTAGAGATTTACTATCTGCTATCGATAGGGTCTCAAAAAAGGTAAGTAGACCACTCCAACTATCAACAATACTGAGAGTCTCAATTTTTGCGAGTGTCCCTGACGTTGCCATTGTATCCACAATGGAAAGGGTTTCTGAAAATTCAAGTATTGTTGCACCCGTTTCCTCACTCCCATAAGTAATCAAAGTATCAAATAATGAGTTATAGTCTGCTTTTATCCAACCAGCGGAACGACCTGTTCCTTTGGAAACATGAACCTCATCAATAATACCATTAAAAAACTGAAGACCAGCACCCAAAGGAAGATAACCAATACCAAGAACCGCGGTTGAACCTGTGATATTCGTACTATTATTAACGCTATCTCCCAATTGTGTTCCATCTACAAACAGACTAAGTGATGTTCCAATCCTCGTAACTTCCAAGTAATACCATTGGTCATTATTTGGTATAAAGGTTTCTGTGATTAAAATAGAGTCGCCATAACAAAAAGCAAGTTTATCGGTGTCGCTTTTCCTTTGGAGTGTCCAACCTGTGGTTGAATTTAGATAGTTTGAAATTAAAGTTTGGATAGTAATATGAGATGTAAACCTCGCCAATAAACTTATAGTAAAATCTCCTGTTCCAAAATCCCAATCTGCACTATCAGAAATGGCAATATAATCATTTACACCATCAAAATTTTGTGCTAATCCTACTTTACCCGTTGCACTTGCAGGTTCTCCTGCACCTTTTTTCGTGCCATTGTTATTGTTTAAAGTGCTATCACCTATTTTAGAGGTGTTCACATCTACCATGTGCTGAACCATCTTGGAATTGCTATCCCAAACGTTAGTCCCTACTGTTATTATTCCTCCCTTGGCATACAAACTCATAGTATGATTAGTATATGAAGCAATGTCAAAAGTTGTATTGATACATGTAGTCTGGTCGCCTGCTAAAAATGCAAATCCAATGCCCGTACCAAAACTAACATCAATATAATCATAACTATCTGTAAAATATATCCCGATGTAGTCGCCTGCAACTACATCAAGGTTAACAGTAAAATTTTGCAGACCAGCCGCCACAGCACCAAGATTCCCACTTACGGCACGAGCAGTAAATTTAGCAGGAAAATTATCTGGGTCAGGACGATAAAACGTAGCCACTTTAGCTGATACCATATCCGAATCGGCATAAATAGCAACACTTGTAATTTTCCCTGCAAAATCAGCAGGGTTATCAAAAACAATATAAGTTCTATTTCCATAGACAGAAGTTCCTCTATTTATTGCCTCACTTCCTGCATCTATTAAAGTCGGTAAAATTCCAATATAGGTTGTGTTATCTTCATGGTCTTTATCGTAATACATATAGAAAATCGTATCCTCTGTATTCGATATAACCCAACCATCTCTTGAAACGTGAATTATAACCTTTTGATTTGCAGTATCCCATTTTTCAATTTCTGCATATAACTGTGTTTCGCCATCTGCTTTGGTAAAAGCAATCTTAAATCGGTTAGCGTCAGAGGTTAATTCATCAAAGACTTTTTCCATTTGAGTAGAAGATAATGTTACTATTACACGAAACCAAGTTAAATCGGCATCATCTATTTTATCTTTGTCTACGGTAAATTTTATTCTTCTTTTGTCCCAGCCTTCAAGCCATGCGATTACAAACACCCCCTCTGGTTTAACTTACAGATTTCTTTAAACATTATTGTTTTCCTTTCTATTTTTTATTTGACATTTTAATTAATTAAAAGGGTCATAATTTACTAAAAGCGTTATTTCTTAAAGTCTTTAGCGGTTATCCGTTCAAAAAATAGTGAGATTTAATACGGATAACGCTTCTTACTTTAGAATAATGTTCCAGGTATAACCCTGGTCCGCTTATTAGACATATCAATATATTCCTGCTTGATCTCGATTCCTATATATTGTTTTCCCTGCTTTCTCGCTACTACTGCGGTTGTGCCTGCCCCCATAAACGGATCTAAAACTATTCCACCTTCCCAACCCGCATTGCAGCCACAATCAGAGTAACCAATTTCTTCTTTTTTTGTCCTCATTGATTCTAATATTCTTCTTTTAGTATCAGAAGGATTTTGTGCTTTAGCCTGAGAATAATTTTTTGTTGCTTGTCCGTTATATATTTCTATGGGTTCGGTTTTAGTTTCTTTATATATCTTTACCCTTGCCTTACCGCATTTCTTGCAGACATATCTCGGACAGCCTGCCTGTATCATTGGCTCGATAAGTGCTTCGGGATAGACGGCAAAATGTGCCTCCGGGAATGGTTTTGTTGGAATACTCCAGACCGCCCTCTTATTACGCCCATTTTCATTAGGTCGCATATTTCTTGGTCTTTTAGTGATTTGTGCAGGGTCAATATTTTCTTTTAAATATTTAGAATTAGGAACGTTCCCATCGGTATAAATACCGCCCCATCTATCGAGAGGATATTTATATTCCTCGAACTGTTGTTCAAACCAGTAATTGTGGCCAGTCCAGAATGAATATTTTACCTTTCCTGATCCTTTACAACGAGAGCAGACTTTAAAAGCCTTTGTATTTTCGGTTACGATCCCGATATCAACCGGTGAAGCCTCATCTTTTAATGCTTTACCAATTATTTCGCCTTCACCCTGGCAATTTGTGCATTCTCTCCATTCCCAATCTTCGCCCTCTATTCCCTTCGTTCCCGGTGGGTTTTTGCTTATACATTCTAAAGTTTTTTCGTTGGTCCAGAAGATAGCTTTATTGTTCTTAGTGAAGAAAAACACATCCTCGAAATCTACTGTAAACCTATCCTTAGCAGATGAAGGCATACAATTTATCTTGTGCCAGATTAAAACATTTCTTGCTATCCAGCCTCGATTAACCATCTCTATTACAAAGCGTTGGGGTATGAGGCAAAGGGATTTAGCAGGTATAGACTCAAAGTCTTTTTTTAAATCTTTTCTATAATTATCTAATCTATAACAGCCACTTTTACCACAAGTATCATATTTCCATTTTTTTGCTTCTTTGTTCCCTGCTGGAGAGGTTGAATAACTATCCCCTATATTTACGAAACAAACCCCATCGTTCCTTAATACCCTTTTAACCCAGTCAAAGATATCGCATAAATGTTTTATATATAATTCAATGGTTGGCTCGAGGCCCAGGCTCCCACGCCAGGCACCGCATTTTTGGCAAAATTGACCTTGTGAAACCTTACCATTAGTTGCTTTTGTAAGTTTTTTTCCGGGAGCAAAAGCATCACCAGAAGCTCTACCTGTTTCATAACAAGTTTGTTTTGTAATTGTCTGATTATATTCATTTCCCCATTCGTGTTTACAATCTTCATCTTCATCCCATATAACCGGCTCGATACCATAATCTCTTAGGCCAAAATACGGTGGGGAAGTTACACAGCAGTTAAATTTTTCAGATGGTAAGGTTGATAATATATTGAGGTTGTTACCGAGTATTATCTCGTTAATATATTTCACTTCCAAATTAATTTATCCTTCCTTAGTCCGAAAATGTTAAGTTTTGTTAAGTTAAAAGGTCTTTTATTGTTGATTTTGTTGAGTTTTAAAAGTGTTTTTTTGTGCCATTTGTGCCATTTAAAAAGTATTTTCTGTATCTTTTGTATGTTTTTAAAAGCGGTTAGATTGTAGGTTTTAAGATAAACCGGCTTGTTTTACTTGGCTTCCAGACCAGTAAAGCGCTTCTAATTGGGGATTCATTGGCAAGACTGCCCTTTCAAAATACTCACACTTGGCTTTATCTTCAAGAAAGAAGATACATCGAAGGCTTTTTGTGGATTCCTTATCGCAATAATCTTTTATATTATTGGAGTTCTTATCGTGATGAACGCACTCATTGATTACTAATTTCTTAATTAATTCGATTGTTTTCATTTTATAAGGTCAGATTGATCTTATCTTCCTCTTTCTCAAAGGTAATATTTATCTTAACTATACCTCTCCCCGGTATTTCAATTTTTATAATACGAGCATTATTCTCGTCTAAAATCCCGGAGGCCATTACTTTTACAGAGGCTTCTTTTTGTCGTTTTTCAGTTTCTTTCGTTGCTTTTGGCATTTGCTTAACCCTTCTCCTTTCGATCATTAGGATTAACCCACTCCGTTGGTGGATCTAATAGATTAACTTCTTTCTCAACCGGACATTTCCCTATTCCCTTTAAGGGGCAATCTTGATAAACGTGTTTCTGTAAAGTAGTAAATATCACTGTTCTGCCAAGTGGTTCTCCATCCTTGCCGGTGATCTCATTAATATTTTTAGTAGGCACATATCTATCTATAAATCTATCTAATAGCCTGTTATCAACAAATAATTGCTCAATATAATGCTTTAAAATAGTTAAATCGTGGGTCTTATCGTATTCCATTGCAACCCTGGTTAAATCAGTAATGCTAAAACCTTTCTTCTTCATACGCCCTATTTGCGTTCCTTTCTTAAATGTTCCGTCTGGATTGCGTATATCTTCTATCCTATTTTCACCTATTTTTAGGTTATCAGTCGTTTCTACCTTATCCTTTGTCATTTTCTTGATCCTTCTCCTTTCCCCTTTTTTTAACTTCTTCTGCAAGCTCAAGTCTCTCGGCTTCACAAACCTCTTTTTCAATAGGACATTTTAATCTTAAAGGACACATTTGATATACTTTTTCTATCAGAGTAATAATCCGAGGTCCCCCAAGCGGTTGTCCGTCTTTGCCGGTTAGCTCGTATCTGCCCCTGTCAGCCGGATATTTAGCCTTCAACTTCAATACCATATCGAGATACTTCACTATAACGCTATGGTCTAATACTTCTTTTCGGTTTATCCCCTTTCCTGATTCCCTGGTAGCCTCTAAACCGTCTTTTATCTTCTGACTCAGGACAGGATCAGTAAGCCCTATATCGTTTAATATCTCAATAATGGAGAGGTCAACCCTTGCTATCATTCGTTTACCTAATTCTCTGGCTGATTCTCTTGTAACATTCGGACTGATAGCCAAATAGGCTTCTGTCGCATTACCGCAGTTTTCAATATAACTGTCAATAAATTTTCTTTCCCTTAATGATCTCTTAATTGATTCTCCATTATTATTATCGGTCATTTCACATCACGCCCTTTTTTGATTAGTAAACTTTAATAAACCTTCTACTACTTGAAAAAGTGTGTTATTTTGTGGAATTTTAAGAAGTGGCTAAGTGGTTTTATCAATAATGTTTGGTGTTTGAGTGGCTTTTCAGTAGTGTTTTAAGCGGTAAACTCTATCGGATTTCTCCGTTCATCTTTCTTGCTTCTATCCCTGCCAGGTTGGATATTCTTTCTCTTTCTATCCTGATTTCCTCTATGGTCCTATCATCTTTCTTGTTAGGTTTATATTCGGGAATATTATATTCTCCTTCTTCAACGTCTTGATTGTCCTGGTAAGTGGCATATCCGCTAAGTTTATTTATTTTGTAAACACCCTTTGCTCTCTCTAGGTCCAAAAATTTCTCTATGGTCTTACCCTTTAGAAAAGTATCTAAATTGTATTGGTAATCGAGAATATAATCCTTATTGTTAACGATAAAAGCGTAATTACTAATAGCTAATTGTATTTCTTCTATGGAATAATCTTTAAGTGCTTCTCTTATATCCTGTATATAAGGCTTGATGTTCTTACCGGGATTGATATTATATGTATTCCAGTAGTTAAATATTCCTTCTTCTTCCCCTAAGTGATTATCTTTAATTGTGTGGTCTTTTTCTTCTTCTTTTATATATATTCCTTTAAGAGATTTATTAGGGATCAGCAAACCCTCATCTTTTATGGTATCACAGCGATTATTACTTCCTCTTTTGGGGAAGTCATTTTCCCCATTTGGGGAAGTGATTTTACCTATATGGGGAAGTAAATCCTTATCTAAATAGTTACCTATATGGGGAAGTAATTTATCATTTTCAGGCTTGAGACCTTTATTATTATTGCCTTTGAGGTCATTTTCATTGATTGAATAGTTACCTATATGGGGAAGTAAATCCTTGTATCTTTTCCTAAAAATTCCTTTATTCCATTCACTTACATTGACATTAAAGCTATATTGTTTTTTCCAACCCTGTTTTTTTCTTTTAATAATATTATTATCATCTAAATAACTTATAGCTTCTGATACTTTATTTGCCTCTACTCCGGTATATTCTTCAAATTCTTTACCTTTAATATCAGCCCAAATTTTTCTTCTCTTTCTTGGTAGTCCTTTCTTGGCTTTAGGATCATGCCAGCCGAAAGTTTTATCTAAAATACAATCAATAATGGCTCTCTGTAAACCCGATAAGGTAGTCTTGGCTAAGGTCTTACCGATATCCTTCGCACAATACCACCAGCCATTATCTAAATCTATCTTATCTACAATTTCACCTACGCTATTTTCTTTAGGTTTATCCAATGAATAACCCTCCTTTCTTTCCATACCAAGAGAGAGATAGGAGGGTTAGGCGCTATCTCCCTCTCCGGTATGGCATAGCAAGCGCCTGCTACGGTTTATTTACATCTCCACCGGATTTGACTTGACAGATTTTTTGAAGTATGTTAAAATCAAAATACAAATACCCAATCAAACAGTGGGGATTATATATCTTATAAAAAAGGTCAACTCTTAATCTGGGGAGGCCTTTTTTATTACCTTCTTTTCATATCTTAACTTAAAAAATGCTTCTTATCAAATATATTATTAGACGTTTTCTAACTTCCTGATTAGTTTTATAAAATCTGGCAGCCATTCAGAGTTAAAATTCACACCTTTAGGAGTGGGAATATACTTATCTTCTACCCTTACATACTGCCTAAGGTCTACCCTTTCATCTCCCCGATACTCCCCGATAGATAAAATTAATCTTTTGTTATCGGTAACGTCTAATTGTCCGAGTTCTTTCATAGTCTATTTATTCTCCTTTTTCCCAAAAAAAAATAGGAGGACCGTTCTCCCCCTATTTATTTATTCTATTTTTCATTCCCTTAAGTCTTATTTATCTTCCACCTCTAAAAACTTTTTTAAATTGGCTTCGGTTACTCTCCACCTTAGACCGATCTTCCTGGCTCTAATCTTTCCTTCTCGTAAGTATGCCCGGACAGTTCTATCGCTTAGGTTTAGTAGAGTAACCAGATCCTCCACCGAATACAGTTTTGTATTAATAATTGCAATCATCACGACCACCCCTCAAAACATTATTACCCTTTAAATTCTTATTCGTTTAGTATAAATTCGTTTTACTCCTCTACTATCTAAAGGCATTCCAGAGGCTATTTTTTAACCTTAAAACCAAAAATGCTTTGATTTATTTTCATTTATTTTTGTCTAAATCGCTGTAACCGTTGAAAATAAAGGGAAAAGTTTTTTTGCCTTTTCAAAGTTTCTTTGCCTATCTTGTTGATCCTTTTTAAAAGCCAACTTATGTAAAGTAATTTTTATTCTTTCTTTTAACTTGATTTATTTTAATGGATCTGGCTAATCTTTACTAATTAATTAATTCTCTCTTATGCTTCTTTCCCACTCTGGCCAGGCTCATATTTTGTTTATGTTCTTTTGTATATTTCGTTCCAGTTTTACCTGAGCTGATATTTTGCCTCTGTTCTTCTGATCGCTTTTTCCCTTTGTTTCCCCTGCTTATACTATCCCTGGTTTCTTTGGTTACAATACGGCCTCTTAGTCTCTGTTTTGTTTCTTCAAGTAATTTCATACCTTTCCAACCTTGCTTTTCGCTGGTAGCTTTTAGAGATTTACTAATTTTATCTTTTGTCTCTTGAGTCATTTTCCGCTTCTTAAAATCATAATCATTTAAGACTCTCCGGTCGTGGTATTCTCTTAGTTCTTTATCAACATTAAATAAATCTCTTTCGATTATGATTTTGTCAGCAGTATTTTGTATCGTGTTTTCTACAAATGTTTTTATACTCGGATATATAAATAGTAAGGCTCTCCGTTGATCACGTGAGATTTTAAAAGATAAAATCATCGAGCAAGCTTCCAATACTTTCATTATAAAACCGTATCAACTCTTGAGCCTGACAACCCTCTGCAACCTTTCGGTTTAGCTGAAAAGATATGTTGTTGATTTTTTCCCTATGTAAAACTTCCGCATCCCTTTGGCCACGCAAGAGGATTTCTAATCTTATATCAATTTCTTCGTCTGAAATATCGGGATAGTCCGGTAATTCACTTTCTTCGGTAATTTCCTTTTCCTGACCGACTTTTTCCACTAATTCAGCTAAATGATGATAAAACTTAATATCATCTTCCGAGATTGTTGGCCTGATCAACTCTTCAAAACTTAATTTCTTACTCATTTTAATTTCCCCCTGATTTTTTTATTTTGATTAGCCAGATCCACTTAATTTGACATAAAAGAAATATTGAGTTAAGATTTATAGGGGTTTCGGGTTTTTGGGTT
>Ga0307378_10003485_pt1 | contig 23054 bp, 21 predicted proteins | sample UN1MG_FD_202238 | JGI IMG/M metagenome (GOLD analysis project Ga0307378, IMG submission 202238) | Soil microbial communities from Risofladan, Vaasa, Finland - UN-1 | ecosystem: Environmental > Terrestrial > Soil > Coastal area > Acid sulfate soil | place: Finland: Risofladan, Vaasa | collected...
GGCTCCAGCAAAGAGAAATCCATGTCTTCAGAAAATCGATCTAAACCATAAAGAACGCGTAACGCGGTGCCACCGTAGAAGGCCGCTTTTTCAAAGAACTTGCTGCGCCAGAGCCCCAATAGGGCTATGTCCTGTAAGATTTCACGTAAGGCGTTTATGTAATCATTGAGCCCTCGGCATTCATATTTAGAAAGCATTCGGGCAACTGCTTCATGCATGGCTGCTCTCCTTTTCTACCTGGTGGTGGATGCGATGAATGAGATCACTGAGCATCCTGATCCTTCGAGAATGGTAACCTCGAGCAATGGTCTCAAGCTCTGCTGGATTCAGCTCCCGCAGGACTGCCGGATCTACCCGGAGATCTCTCTCAAGGTAATCGCTCAATCCTCTTTGTGATTGAACCCCTATCCCCCGGACATCATAAAGCTTATCAGCCAATGCCTTTGCAGGCGTGGCCATTAGGAAGGCGCGGCCATCACCGATTTCAATCCGATCCATTCCAACACGGAAGGCCTCAAGAGGAATCATGCGATAGGTAAAAAGGCCGACCGGTGTGGAGAATCTGCGGGACCGACCTGTGGTCACTGAGGTCACAGCCTCTATGCGCTCTGGTATGAGACCATAATGCTGCAATGCATAATCCAACGATATATAGGATGGCCCGTAAATGAGATTGGCCAAGATCTCACGCGAAAAAGGCCTGCGGCGGTAGTCATCTCCAAAAATGTAAAGCCCCTTTTTGATCCGAATGATCCTGCCCTTTTTAAGAAGATCGGAAATCTTGTCTCTGGGGCGTGCGTAACCCTTAAGACAGTCCACAAGGGTCTGGTAGTCGAACTCCTCCTGCATAATTTTCTTTCTAATAGTCTCTATCATTCTAATTAGCTTGTGTTTATTAAGTGTTCGGCTAAAGAAGGCACCAGTTGTGTGAGAATACCATTTTTCAGCATAGTATGTCGAGGAAATTTCGACATACTATGTAAAAATTTGGGAATGTCAGGAATGGGGTCAGAAATTGCTTAAAACTCATTCTGAAACAAGCCCCACCCCGTTCTATCAGGAGAAAATGCGGTAAGTCATATAACCAATATATTTATATACTTAGGCATGCAGCTAAATATTTGATTTACCTCACCTCGGTGGGGCATTCTTATTTATGGGATAAGTCAGAATTAGAAAATTAGTTTCTGAGTTACGGGAAAATATTTATGTTGACAAAGACTTATATTTAGACTAGACTAAGTTTAGTCTAAATTGATAGAGGTATAATTTTGCGGCAGGTAAACATACACGAGGCAAAGACTCATTTATCGCGGCTCATTGCTTCTGGAGAAGAGGTGGTGATTGCACGCTACGGCGAGCCAGTAGCTCGTCTGATCCCAATAAGGCCACTGTCTTCAAGGCGGACTCCTGGCTCTGCCCATGGGAAGTTCGAGGTTCCACCAGCATTTTTTGAGCCGCTTCCGGATGAGTTACTGGATGCCTTTGAAAAATGAAAATACTCCTCGATACCCATACCTTCCTTTGGTGGATTACGGATGTACCCCAGATCCCAGCAACAGCACGTGAGCTTATCAGTGATGGTCATAATGAATTATATTGGAGTGCAGCAAGTTCATGGGAGGTATCTATAAAATACGCATTAGGACGATTACCCCTTCCTGATGCTCCAGAAAAATTTCTACCATTTGAGCTTGCACAAAATCGCATTGAGTCCTTACCCGTAATTGATGCGCATGCCTTCCAGGCCGGACAGCTCCCACGCCATCATCGAGATCCATTTGACCGCATGTTAATAGCCCAGGCGCAGGTTGAATCACTGGTGCTCCTGTCAAATGACCCACAGCTGAGACTTTATGATGTCAGGGTGCGGTGGTGAGGTGTAGTTAGGAGGTCATATAAGAGGAATGCCAGCGAGTTACCGCCGCCTAGGCCCTCCCGTAGAGCTCCGTCATCCCTCGAAGCTTGTCGGCTATAGAGGGTGTCAACTGCTCCGGTAAGAGTTGCCACTGCCAGTTGCCCTCGGTGGTGGCAGGCCGGTTCATCCTTGCCTCCTCCCCTAAACCGAGGATATCCTGCATGGGAAATATTACCATGTTTGCCACCGACATCATGGCGAGCCTGATCAATTCCCAATGAACCCTGTCTGCTGACACTTCCCTTCCCAGGTAGCGAAAGAGCCTCTCTTTGATCTCGGGGGTTGCCTCCCTTTCGAACCACCCCCTCGTGGTGTTGTTGTCATGGGTTCCGGTGTAGAGCACGCATTTTCTGGGAAGGTTATGGAGGATATAAGGGTTCGTGGGGAGATCCTGACCAAAGGCAAAGAGGAGCACCTTCATTCCTGGAAGTTCGAAGCGGTGCATGATCTCCCTCACGTCAGGGGTGATTACCCCGAGATCCTCTGCAATGATGGGGATTTGTGGAAATCTTCTGAGCAGGGCATTGAAGAAGTCCTCCGCAGGCGCTTCAACCCATTGTCCGTTCACGGCGTTTGTTTCCCCTGCCGGAACCTCCCAATACCCAATAAGGCCGCGAAAGTGGTCAATCCTGATCAGGTCGAAGAGCTTGAGATTATGTCCCACCCTCTGAATCCACCAACCATACCCCCTCTCCCGCAACACATCCCAGCGGTAGATGGGGTTCCCCCAGAGCTGCCCTGTTTCGCTGAAGTAATCGGGCGGCACACCAGCGACCACGGAGGGCTTCCTTTCATCGTCGAGCGTGAAGAGCTCGGGATTTGTCCACACGTCCGCGCTATCGTGTATCACGTAAATGGGGATATCACCTAAGATTTGAATACCATGGTGGTTGCAGTAGTCCTTGAGTGCACGCCACTGCTCGAAAAAGACGTATTGGAGAAACTTGGCCTTCTCAAGTGCATCATGAAGCTCGTCTTTCAATAATTCCAAGGCCTCAGGGTGTCTGTCCCGTATCTCCTGAGGCCATTGCACCCATACCTCTTGAGGAAAACGGGTTTTCAACGCCATAAAAAGGGCGAAATCATCGAGCCAGGTGGAGTTCTCTGTGCAGAACCTCTCGTATTCATGTCTTTTGCCTCCTTGCTGAAATCGCTGATAGGCAATTTTAAAAAGCCTCTCTTTGTACGCGATGGCTGCAGGATAGTCTATACGTCCTTTCGGATAATCGGGCGCGTTCTCGACATCCGATGGGGCGAGTAAACCATCCCTCACCATAAGCTCGGGGCTGATCAACAAAGGATTGTTCGCAAAGGCAGATATGCTGTGGTAGGGTGAATTGCCGTGAGCTAGGTCAGTTGGATTAAGGGGAAGGATTTGCCAGAAGCTCTGTTTTGTTTCAGAAAGAAAATCCGCAAATCGATACGCCTCCGGGCCCAGATCCCCTATTCCATAGCGTGAGGGTAGAGATGTGATATGAACCAGAATGCCGCTTCCTCGCCTGTTCATCTTCTCTCCTTGCGTATAGGTACCAGCATGGGAATTCGTCGGGGAGATGAATAAAAAATCCCCATTATCGACACCTTACGTTAAGGTATTCTCCCAGCCTGTTGAAATGCTCGAGCCACTTTTTTGCCCTGTTATCTCCCTTATTTGACTTTCTCTCCATTTCATCGTATCGCTGGGTGCCAATCGAGAAGGAGATATTCTGGGCCTTCCACAAATCCAATTCTAAAGGTATCTCACTCAAAGCCCTCAATACATCCCCTATCGTTTCCAACAGTGTGGTATCCTCAGGGATCTCGGAGAGCCTTTGCATGAGTGAGGTGACTTTCCTGCTCGCAAAAAAGCCAAGGCTCTTCTTGTCCAGCTCCAGATACCAGCGCTTTGACTCTTCAACCAACTTCTGAATCTGCTCAAGATTGAGCTCTTCCCTCTGTAGCTCGTGGCGAATATTCGTGCTAAGGATAAGTTCCGTGGCGGTGGCGAAGGCCTTAGGCACAGGGATTCGCATCTCCCGCATCACCTGCATGGCCGAGTAGTGGCGTTCGTATATCTGACGGAAAGAGGCTTCAATTTCACTCAGCGTGGATTGAAGGATCTTGTGTAATACCTTTCGCTGCTCGTCTCTAAACAGATGCCATAGGGAATAACTGTGCGTTTCAAAGTGCTTGTCCATTAATCGGATAACCTCGGCAACATCGCTTTTACGAAAGGCATCTCGCACCTCCCGTCGCATAAGGGCAAAGGAATCATCTCCTGTATACTCATGGATACCTCCAATTACGTTATGGTCACCGAGGTGTATCACCGCGAACCCTATTACACGTTCTTCCCCTGTGATATCAGAAACCACACGGGCTTTTCCGACAGCAAGCCTTTGTATCCCTGCCTCGATCATGTCATAAATTTCACTCTTGGTTGTGTAGGAGCCTATCCTTATGGTTTCGGGATATTCCTCAAATAATGAGGAGACGGCATAGTGTGCCCCAACCCTGAGAAGATCGGCAGTAACAGGCCGCACGAGGACCTCCCACACACGGGCACCATTTTCTAGGTGCGGCACATTGCTCGGTGCCCCTTCAAGAATCTTGAGGTAGTGCGGTTCCAGATCTTCTTCGCACGCCTCTTTGGCCAGCTGCATGGCCCTGGAAGCGTGTTTCATTACCAGGAGCGTTTCAATGCTTGAAATCTCATCGAAGAACCATCCACAGCTCGTGTACATGAGCATTTCATGGCGTTGCATTTCTAGAAGCCTGAGAAGAGTAACCCTCTCATCCCTTGATAACTGGCGCGTGAGGTGCTTGGAAAAGAAGGACCCCACGCTCTGGGCGGATCTATCGAGAATCACCGAGATATAATCGTCTCTTGCCTGCCAGGGATCGCGAACATATGAGGCCATTTCCCTTTCATAAAGGCGCTCCAGATTATCACGGAGCCAGTTCATGGCATCGCGAAGGGGGGCACGCCACGTTTGGTTCCACTCAGGGTGCTTCCCCGTGTTACATCCACAATCAGCCCTCCACCTCTCAACCCCATGGGCACAACTCCACGAGGTATTCACATCAATCTCAACCTCAAAAGTAGAAGGGTATCTCTCCAGGTACTCTCCGTAGTTTGTCATTTCGACCATATTATTTGACTCAATGTGGTGTAAGGCATACGCGAGGGCCATGTCTCCGAAGCGGTGATGGTGACCGTAGGATTCCCCGTCCGTGGCAATGTGGGCAAGTTGAGGTTCTTCCTTTTTGGAAAAGAGTCCTAGCAGTCTCGACGTGAGGTTCTCGCCGCTTTTCAACAATCCTCCGAACGCCACATCCCTTGATACGGGACCATCGTAGAAAAACAATGAAATCGTTCTTCCAGAGGGAAGCTTACACTGGTAGGGCATCCTCGGATCTACCGTGGCGCCGCTCACATCTGTCCACTCCTCCTCCTTTAACCTGCGCACCCGTTTGGCCTGATGAGGCGCGAGTATGGTAAACAATATACCATGCTCAGATAGTATATCCAGCGTTTCAAGATCAACAGCAGTTTCGGCCAGCCACATACCCTCTGGCTTCCTTCCAAAGCGATGAGCAAAGTCCGTTATCCCCCAAATCACTTGGGTTCGCTTGTCCCTACTGTTGGCGAGGGGCATGATGATGTGGTTGTAAACCTGGGCTATGGCAGACCCGTGGCCAGAGAAATGCTCCTGGCTCAGTCGATCGGCTTCGATAATTAACCGATAAACTTCTGGTTTGTGCCTTTCCATCCAGGAGAGGAGCGTGGGGCCGAAGTTAAAGCTTATCTTTTCATAGTTATTCACTATATCGATAATGCGTCTCTCGGCATCTAAGATGCGGGAAGCCGTATTAGGCGCATAACACTCCGCGGTTATCCTCTCGTTCCAGTCGTGGTATGGATATGCCGCATCCTCAAGTTCTACTTCCTCCAACCATGGATTTTCCCTTGGAGGTTGGTAAAAATGGCAATGGACACAGACATAGCGATTCATTCCCATCTCTCCTGTTCATGTAATGCAAAGCTCAATACCTTTTTGGTTGTTGTCTGTCCGTTCTCGGATAATTTAAGGATCGAAGGCCTGGAAGCCATCCCAGGATGATTATGGGCCACACCGAAGATAAAGGCCAGCTCTTTCTGATGGCAGGTTCCTACAAGTCTTTTCAGGGCTCCCAGATTGAACTTCACGCTCACTGCCCTCTGCCCTGACTCTTTAAGAACACGGCCCCCAGCGGTGGGAGAGTGAGGGTAAGGGAATGGGGGCGTCCATGAAAAGAGACTGAAGATGCCTCAACGCCGCCCAGATTGCCGTGACCGCTGCCTCCGTACTCCTGTGAGTCGCTGTTTAGGATTTCTCTCCAGTATCCCCCCCGTGGAACGCCCACCCGGTAGTTGAGGCGTGGAACCGGGGTGAAGTTTAATGCTACGAGCACAATATCCCCCGTTGAACGGCCTTTGCGGAGGAGGTTGAGGATGCTCCCCTGTGAGTCACTGCAATCGATCCACTCAAAGCCATCGGGATGAAAGTCCAGCTCGTGAAGTGCCGGCTCATCCGTATAGAGCCTGTTGAGATCCCTCACCAAACGCTTAACCCCGGCGTGAGGGGGATATTCGAGGAGGTGCCAGTCAAGGCTCACCTCGTGATACCACTCGTTCCACTGGCCGAATTCCCCGCCCATAAAGAGGAGCTTCTTGCCCGGCTGGGCATACATGTAACTGAAAAGGAGCCTGAGGTTGGCGAACTTCCGCCAGTCGTCCCCCGGCATCTTTCCCAGAAGCGACCCCTTTCCATGCACGACCTCATCGTGTGAGAGGGGCAGGACGAAATTCTCATGGAAGGTATAGAGCATCCGAAAGGTGAGCTGGTTGTGGTGATACTTCCTGTGGATGGAATCCTTCGACATATACTCCAGGGTATCGTGCATCCATCCCATATCCCACTTCATCCCGAAGCCCAAACCCCCTAAGTAGGTAGGCCTCGAGACCATGGGCCAGGCCGTTGACTCTTCGGCTATGGTCTGTACATCCGGGAAAGCCCTGTAGAGCTCCTCGTTGAAGCGGCGCAGGAACGAGATGGCCTCCAGGTTCTCCCTGCCGCCGTACTTGTTGGGAATCCATTCTCCCTGTTTGCGGGAGTAGTCCAAGTAAATCATAGAGGCCACTGCGTCTACCCGAAGCCCATCCACGTGGTATTTGTCGAGCCAGAAGAAGGCACTGCTGAGGATAAAGCTCCGAACCTCATCGCGGCCATAATTGAAGATAAAGCTATTCCAATCCGGGTGAATTCCCTGGCGGGGATCAGCGTGCTCGAACAGATGACTCCCGTCGAAAAAGGCCAGACCATGCTCGTCATCGGGAAAATGGGAGGGCACCCAGTCCAGGATCACTCCGATATCCTGCTGGTGAAGGCAATCGATAAGGTACATGAACTCTTGTGGTTCCCCATATCGGCTGGTGGGAGCAAAGTACCCCACCGTCTGATATCCCCATGAGCCGTAGAAGGGATGCTCCATGACGGGCAAGAACTCCACATGGGTGAAGCCCATATCCCGCACATACTCGGCAAGCCTCGGGCCAAGCTCCCTGTAGGTGAGCGGCCTGGCACCCTCCTCTGGATCGCGCATCCAGGAGCCCAGGTGCACCTCGTAGATTGCCACGGGGCCATCGAGTGCATTTCGATGCCCCTTTTTTGCCACCCACTCATCGTCGCCCCATGCGTAGTCCAGATCCCAGACTACGGAGCCTGTCCTGGGCGGCACCTCGCTGTAGAAGGCAAAGGGATCGGCCTTGTCGACCCGGTAGCCATCGTGGCGGGATACTATGTGATACTTGTAGATCATGCCTTTGGTGCCCCCTGAGATGAATCCCTGCCAAATCCCTGATTGTCCGAGGGGGCGCAGAGGATGGCTTGAGGTATCCCATCCATTGAAATCCCCCATGACGGCCACCTGTTCTGCATTTGGAGCCCACACGGAAAAATAGGTACCCACCACACCTTCTACAGTGAGCAGGCGAGCCCCCAGCTTTTCGTAAAGTCGAAAATGACTGCCTTCGTTGAAAAGGTAGAGATCATCATCTGTCAGGTGCCTGATCTTGTAGAACACCGATTCTCGAGCTTTTTGCGTCGATAGAGGTTTTGTTCTCTTGTCAACCTTTTTCTGGGCCATTGTGGACCCCCATGTTGTAGTGTCAGTTGTCTATTTTCAGATCAACCATTTCGACAGAGAAGATGATTTTACAGCTTCCAAGATGGGCCAGCTATCTTGACCTGGGGCGCAAAGTGGTTAAGATGCAGGAAATCAGGCCCAGGTGACTAGGCCCATGGCAAAACGATTCTCCAGTTTCTCTTTGCTGGGCGTAATGCGTACAGTATAGCCGAAGCGGCCTGTTTTCTGGCAGGGAATCTGCCCACGAAATATGCAGAGTCCATCAGCCGAGTCTTCAGCTTGCAGGGGGACTGTGTCCCGCTCGGCAAAATCTCCATTCTGGTCTAATCTGCCATAATAGGCCTCCACTGTTACGTCTTCGGGTGTTAGTGACCCGAGCACTATTCTTGCAACTACCTCAAGCTCCTTACCTGAAGGCATCTCCAGGCTTTCACCAGAAGAAACTCCCTCCACAGAGATCTCCTGCCAACCTGTCATCAACTTTCGCCGCCAGGAAGCCAAGTCTTTAGCTCCAGCAAAGTCGTCATGGCACAAGGTATTGAAACGTTCTGAGCACGGCAGGTAGTAGCGATTGACATACTCCTGCACCATCCGGTGGGAGCTAAAGATCGGAACAAGTCGCTGGAGGCCAGCCCTCATCTTTTTCACCCAGCCCCTGGGTATACCGTCTGGTCCACGCTGGTAAAAGAGAGGGGCGATTTCCTCTTCCAGAAGGTTGTAGAGGTCTCGGCTCTCAATATCGTCCTGGGCGTTGTGATCCTGGTAGACTTCTCCGTGACCAATGGCCCAGCCAAAGTCGCGGTGATACCCTTCATCCCACCAGCCATCCAGTACACTGAGGTTCAACGACCCGTTAGCCAGCGCCTTCATGCCGCTCGTTCCGCAAGCTTCCAGGGGTCGACGAGGTGTGTTGAGACAGAGGTCACATCCGCTGACCAGCCGCTTGGCTACATGCATATTATAATTCTCAAGTACTACGATGCGCTGACGGAAGCGTTCCTCTCGAGCTAGGTGAAAGATCGTCTTTAGGAACTCCTTGCCCTCGTTATCCTGAGGGTGAGCCTTCCCGGCAAGGATGATTTGCACAGGATGCTTCGGGTGGTTGACTATGCGATCGAGCCGTTCAGGATCCCTGAAAAGAAGGCTTGCCCTCTTGTAGGTGGCGAAACGACGAGCGAAACCGATGGTCAGGGCCTCAGGGGTCAAGACCTCGCTTGCGGCTTGAACTTCAGCTATGGAGGCTCCCCGTCTATTGAGTTGCTCGTATAGACGAAGGCGGACAAGGCCAATCAGGTTCTCCCGACAGCGTTCATGGGTCCGCCAGAGTTCAGGATCGGGAATCTGTTCCGCCTGCTCCCATACACGCTCGTTATTTGGGTCCTCAGCCCAATCCAGTCCTAAATAGCGATCGAAGAGCGCTGCCATGTCCCTTGAGATCCAGGTGGGAACATGGATACCGTTGGTGATGTAATCGATGGGCACATCCTCCACCGGGTGGTGGTGCCATATCTTTTGCCACATAGTCTGGGAGACCTGTCTGTGAAGTCGACTTACCGCATTAGTGTGTGCTGAGAGCCGAAGGGCAAGGGTACTCATGCCAAAGGGTTCAGACCCATTATGAGGATCGAGACGTCCATACCCTAAAAGAACCTTAAAGTTGATCCCCATCTCTTTGGCGTACTCCTCGAAGTAGACACGTAATAGCTCCGCGTCGAAGAGGTCATTCCCGGCGGGTACCGACGTGTGAGTAGTGAAGATCGTGCTAGCCAAGGTAACCTCTCGGGCGGCGTCAAAGGAGAGGTTTTTTTCCTTCCTCAGGATACTGATTCTCTCGAGGGCGGAAAAGGCCGAGTGACCTTCATTGATGTGGATAACTGTTGGTTCAATCCCCAGGGCCTTAAGGGCCCGGATGCCACCAATCCCCAAGACAATTTCCTGTCTGAGCCGCATCTCACGGTCACCACCGTATAGCTGGGCCGTGGTTCGACGAAACTCAGGTGGATTGGCCCCCACGTTCGTATCAAGCATATACAGGGGCACCCTGCCCACATCGATGCGCCATATAAGGATCTGAACTCGCTGGCCCTTGAAGTCCACCGAGATAGTAAGAGGTTTGCCCTTTTCATTTCGAACCAGGCTGACCGGCATAGTATCGAAGTCGTTCACCGGATAGGTCTCCATCTGCCAGCCGTCTGCGCTGAGGTATTGGCTGAAGTAGCCCTCCTGGTAGAGGAGGCCAACCCCGACCAAAGGTACGTTCAAATCGCTGGCTGATTTGAGGGTATCTCCAGCCAATACTCCCATGCCCCCTGAGTAGATAGAAAGGCATTCGCTCAAGCCAAACTCTGCAGAGAAGTAGGCTACCTGAAACGGCATCTCGGGGTAGTAATCCTCTGCCAGAATACGGGGCTGTGAGAGATAACGGTTAAAGTTCTGGGTTAGTCGTTCCAGTTGGGCAAGGAAGTTATGGTCACGGGACAACTCGTTGAGCCTCTCCTGACTGACAAGACCCAGCAACAACACCGGGTTATGGCCGCACTCTTCCCACAACCGAGGATCAATCCGCTGAAAGAGATCCTGAATCTCATCTTTCCAACTGAAGCAGAGGTTGTAGGCTAAACGGCTCAAGCCCTCAAGATCTGGAGGGATGTTGGGGATGACCTTATATTTTACCTTGGCCTTCATAAACCACCATGAAATAGGTTATTTTCCTGTTACTCACTCCTTTTGAGCCTTTTGGATAAATATTTCGTGACTACTCAGGTTCAGGGTTCAAAGGTTCAAAGTTTAAGGTTAAAGATTAAAGAGCGACCAACCATGAACCATAAACCGTGAACGTGATAACCCGAATAAAGTGGTTTCATCAACTATTCGTTCGACCTGGAGGCTCTCGACAGGCTCAAGAAACCTGCCCGCCGTCTGGCAGGCGGGCATGAGGATAACCGTGAACCCCTGGCCCAGACCTGATTTCAAGTAGTTGGATTCAAGACAGATACTTTTAAATAGTCAGGAGTTGATCTTCTTGATAATTGCCGTAGCGCCAGGGCGGGCCTGAACCCGACAACCTGAGTAGTTACAATATTTCTCATGTTTATACACGGAATTGCAATTAAGAAAATCGTCTTTTCTCCTCTTCAACCACATCGATCAAATCGTAGTATATTCTCGGCATCTTGCTTGCCACTCGCTCCCATGATACAGTCTGCGGCATCTCAAAAATGCTTTTTTGGCTCTTGCGCTCCACCTCCATTATAGCCTCGGCGAGTCCATTTTCAAGAAAGGGTTTGAATTCGGGGTGGGTAGTGACGAACCTCAAGAACATCTCCGTCATTCTAAACGGCGCAGTAAGAACCTCGCCTGCCTGAAGAATAGATTGGTGGAACACGTTTTTGACAAGGTGTTCCTCGGCATCGCGGTCATGCCTAAGGTCGCTAAAGCTCGCGTCATCTGAGTACTTTTTGATCTGCTCTTCAGCGACAGCCTGATAGGTGATGGCCAAATCCCTGAAAAAAGTATCCGAGATCTCAAGCCCCTCTTCGATAATGAGGGCATTCATGAGGATGGTCACAATATCAATCGCCATCCTGTTGAGGCCTTTCGCCTGATCCTCTATTGATACATCCTGATGTTTGTGATCGAAGGGCTCATCGCTAAACATGACCTGCGCAGGGGAGGAAGCCTTGCGGTACACCTCTATCAAGGTGAAGATCTCCACTCCCCAGTTGGTGGCAAAGCGCATCTTCTTGAGGAGATCCACATGAAATGCCACCTCGCCGGAGAGCTGGTAGTTGAAGGTCAACAGGAAATCAATCAGGCGTAGCATTCTCTCCTCTTTGGTCTCTGTAAACTTCCTCTTAAGGGAAAGTAAAAGGGGGTCCAATAGCAGCCGTTTCACCCGGCCGTAGAGCTCTCCTCTCTCGGAGATCCTCGCGTAGTATGCCTTTGAGAAATCGTAGTCAAGTACCACCACCGGGTAGAAGAGTCTGTCCAGTTGTATTCGTTTGAATGTCCGAATATCGGCATCGATCAGCCCTATCGACTCGGCACCCAAGGCAATTGCAATGCCGAAGCTGATGAACATGTTTTTACCCTTGCCGGGCTCCTTGATGTTGAATCCCGATTCGTTGAGCTTGTTATAGATACTCCCGAAGCCCGGCCCATCGTTCCACTGTATGAGATAATTCTTGAGTTCTGCGGCCTTTAACAAATCCCTTAACTGAAAGGCCTCTTCCTCAGTGGCCCTGTCAAGACCGAAAATTACATGGGAAAGATAGGGCACTATATGCAGGTACCTGAGGATGTTTCTGAATACTGGCAGGTTTGAGGGATCCGTGTACTCGCTTGCAAGCAGTGGAATGATTAACACCGTCCTTTTCCACCGAGAGTGAAGCCTGAGTTGGGATCTCAGATGCCTTGTTTCGTGGCGAAGGATGTGGAAGGTACTTATCCGACTGCTTTTCTGTGAATATTCGGAAATAGCTGAACTCCTTTTACCTACACGTAGTCATATATTAAAGAGAGCCCATTGAATTAACATGGAGAGCATAATAACCTAAATGTACTTAACGCATAATATATGGGCTGAAAGTAAGCGTCAAGAAAATTAAACCTATGTGATACGAGACGCTTTCTAAAATTAAACGCAAAGCAGAGGGAATTTTTTCCGTAACAAGCTGGAAAACTCTTCACATTAACGATCTAATAAAGCTTTCTTGTAGGCTCTATAATTATATCTCTTTATTGCATCATCGTCGTAGTAAATATTCTCTTGATACTTCTCCAAAGGTGTATCTATTTTTGCTAGCTTGTTGCTCTCTTTGGTGCTTTTTTTTAACATATCGTATATGCACATACCTGGAGGGATTATAATGGAGGGGATCAATACCAGAGGATGTAATCCTGCCAGCATCAGTAAATAACCGAGAAATGCTCCGCCCAAGGTGCTGCTTCCAATGGCAAGTGCGTTTCCAATAAGCGAAGGGCTTGTTCTTATTTTCCCTTTTCTTTCAAGTAACTCCCTAATTTCATTGTATTCCTGAGAGGTTATATTTTCTATGTAGATGATATTCCAGCCTATCTTCATCAAGTAATTTTTATCGTATCGGTAAGAATACCCGTCTTCGAGTGCATACCCATGTTCTAGCGCAAGATCCTCTAACAAGGTCCATCTCTTTTGACCTTTTGCAGAGAGCATTTCTTTTAAATTTTCCCTGTATCGTTCACGGATTCTATGTTTCGATTCTCTCGGGCTTTTATTCATCAAAAAATTCTTTTTATAATTTGCCTACATTTTCGATTGTTTGAGTTTTCATACCTTTAAGCAAGATCCGCAGCAGGCACCTGAAATACCGTGACTATGAAGGGCATTGATGCCACGACCCCAATCATAAACTCATTCATTCCGAGGTAGAGAGCAAAACCTGTAAGGACCACACCTCCCGTAAGTGTAGCAAAGATGTTGGCAAACATGCCGTCATAAAAGGAATTTCTAAGGTCTGTTTTTAAATACTGTTCCATTTGTTGAATAACACCAAATCACATATTCCCTTTACAAAATAATAGCCCCTCATAGATCATAGGGACTATCCTTTTACCATGAAGGTTCAGCTCCTCCTATGGAGCCCACAGCAACACGGTCATGAACTATCTGTTTTTTACATGAATCAAGGTCCAATATCCGAATGCATTCACCGGGATAATATCCTCGACATCGAGTGAGCTCTCCGAAATGAACTCGTCAATGGGAAACATTGGCCTGAAGCCGATTATCCTGGCAAGCGGCAAAAGCATGGTCTCAGATGCCCTTATCAGGCGATTGCTGTTGCTGAAGTGGTTGAGGATAAGGAGGTCACCCCCGGGTTTGCATACCCGTTTCATCTCCGAGACCATTTCTTGAGGGTCTGGCACAACGGAAGCGATATACATGGCGACTACCTTGTCGAAAGAGCCGTCGGGAAAACTCATATTCTGGGCATCCATGAGGCTCAGGTGGCAATTACGCAGCCCTTCCGAAAAAATTCGCTGGTTCGCCAAGGCAAGCATATGGGGAGAAATGTCGATACCCATAATGGAAGTTTGGTCAGGATAGGAAGATAATGACAGCCCTGTGCCCACGCCGACCTCAAGAACCTTTTCGCCTGGCAGGCAGTTCATTTTCTCGACAACGAGTCTGCGTCCTGGATCGAGTATCCATCCGAAAAGACGATCATAGCTGCGGGCGTAACGTTTATAGGCGGCAATGATCGAGGCTTTGTCCATTTTTCTGGTCTTCAACCCAAAATTTGAATTTGAAAATGAATGTTTTATAAGTGTTCTTTACGATCCATCATATGCAAGGGTTTCATGGCCCTTAAACAATAGAATCCTGCGCTTACAAATGACCAGAAAGTTATGATAATCAATGAGTAAAATGGCATATTAAGTAAAACTCCAAACAGGATAAGAATGATATAAGTGTTTTTTCTCCCATCAAATTTTCTGAATGTTCTTTCAAGTTCCCCATAATCTACCAGTTGATAACCTTTTTTTATATCTTCAAAAGCCTGTTGGCAGTAATATGAAAATCCATCAAATAGGAGTATCAATGTAGCCAGCATGATCGATGTTAACCCATAGGTTTTTGATAAATAAAAGGCCAAAGCAATATACCAGGAGTGCTCAAAGAGGAATTCAAAGGCATGCTCCATCTTTCCGGTGTGAGAAGATAATATCTTTACTCTTGATAGTTTTCCTTCCACACCATCCATAAATGAAACAATGAAGGTTAAAAGAGAGGCGAACGATAGATATCCTTTTAGAAATAGAATCGTGGATCCATACGCGATAAGGTTTGTAAGAACAGTGATCTGATTGGGTTTTATTCCATTATTTGCCACTCTTTTAACAATAAAATTTTCTATTGGTTTATTTACATATGTAGCAAGGAGGTCGTTTGTGCCCTTACAAGCATTTTTAATCAAAAGTTTCTCTGCCTTCTCTAAATCTTCTTTTGTATCTATATCCATCCAGAAAGCTTTTACCCCTTTTCTCAAACTCGGAATATAAGGGTCGATTTGCGTTATATCGAAAACTTCAGCATCTTCATGGCGGGCGGCCCTGAGAATACCCTCTGAAAGTTCGGTCTTGCTTTTCAAGGACTTTAGTATCACCCGACAGCGGTTCTCTTGTGTCAACTGCCAGGATGACAGCGCCTTTCATGTCATAATTAACAAGTCCCTTTAGAATACGAGCATAAAAAATGTGGTCAGACACTAGCAGGAAAAAGTTTTCATTCAACATCTCTTTACTTTAGCCTTTAAGACTGAAAGACCATTGCTTTTTTGCCATTCCTCATTCTCTATATAATTTATTTTTACCCTGAACCGGTCTCCATTTCCTAAGATTGCTTTTATTTTTTCTCCTAAATAACCAACAACTATTACATATTCCCGAATACCTGCCTCTTTTGTGGTGAATACTACTCTCTCGATTAGCGACAGACCTAAAAGAGGAATAAGAGCTTTAGGTGTATCTTTTGTTAATTCATTGAACCTGTTACCTCGACCTGCAGCGATAATTAAAGCTTTCATCTTGTATGTGACGCCTTTGCTTTTATGTGTTATGCGATATTCCGGATTTGGCTTTAGAGAGGGCTCAAGATGACAAAAATTAAGGTGACTTATGATTCCTCGCCGTAATATTCAATCATCTTCTTACTGTGGGCTAAGGCCGCAAACCTCTTTCATGAAGATCATCTTGTGGTCACCCTTTCGATAAAAATCATTCATGGAACACACGACCTGGTAGCCATGTCTCTCATAAAATGATCTCGCGGCCTCGTAAGACGCGGTAGAAGAAGTCTCAACGTAAATACGCCTGGCCCCTTCTCTGGCCACAAATTTCTCCATAAGCCCCAGAAGCCTTCCCCCCACGCCTTGCCTGGAGGATGTCTCATCGACCATAATCCAGTAAAGATCGTAACATTTTTCAGTCATGGGAATAGGGCCAAAACAAATAAACCCTGCGAGGTTTTGATCACCATCGAAGGCGCAGAAAACCTGATAGTCCTTCTTCCCGGCTCCATTTAGGGCCTCGTCGATGACCTCTAAGGCAACCTTAATCTCTTCATGACTAAAAACGTTTCTCTGACTTAGAAGCCTCGAAATCTTCTCTCTATCGTCAGGCATGAGAGGTTGAAGTTCCATCGTTCCTTGCCCTTCTTTCCACGAATTCCACGAGCGTTCCCACCATATCGGTATATGACATGCCGGCCTGCTGGGCGGCCGCTGCGAATCCAGCATCAGGACTGAGGCAGGGATTCGCGTTAACCTCGAGTACATATATCTCTCCCTGGGCATCAACCCTCATGTCGACGCGGCCGTAATCCCTGAGCATAAGCAGGTGAAAACACTCGAGCGCGATCCCTTCAATCTCTTTTCTCAACAAGGATGAAAGTTCTTGAGGAAACCTCCTCGGTGTGTGGTAATACTCGAAGGAGGACGTATCCCACTTGGCTCGATACCCCACAATGGCAAAAAGTCCTTCGGGGAAGGCGGAGAAATCGATTTCCGCTAGAGGCAGAGCGCTCGGTGAGGGGTATCCGAAAAGGGCTACGTTGAACTCCCTGCCCGCCACATACTCTTCCACCAGGAGGGTGCCAAAACGATCATGGAATTCCTTAATCCCCTGCTCAAGCATTCTCTCATCCCTAAAAATCGATTCCTGGTCTATGCCAATACTTGCGTCCTGAAACCTCGGCTTTAGGATTACCGGATATTCCAGGCCGTGAAAATCAGTATTGCCAGTGCCATTGTAAGTCACATAGCGAGGGGTCCTGATTCCATGGGACTTCAACATCTGCTTGGTAGTAACCTTGTCAGTGGTGAGCATGAGCGCAATGGCTGGCGAGCCCGAAAAGGGAATGCTCAACAATTCAAGTAAAGCGGCGGGATGTCCCACAAGCTGGGGATCCTCGTCCAATGTCTCACATAGATTTACCGCGATCTCTATCTCCGCTTCTTTCATCCTCCCAATAAACCCGCTCACCTCCCTCGTGAACGGGATTTGAGTTGATTGATGACCAAGATTTTCGAGGGCCTCCTCAATGGCCTCAACCTGTGTCATAATGTCCGCCGAGGCCTCTGAAAAGGCTTGACCAGGAGCGACGGGTACGTTGTGAATCAGGCCGACTACCTTCCCAGACATGCCGAAAATCCCAGGTTATACTTGTCCACGTGAACGCGACTAATGGCCGAGCGCATAATCGCCTCGATAAGGGCCCTGTACGACATACCCGCCATGCTTGCGATAATGCACAGGTCTGAATGCTGGGGATGCAGCCCCGCCAGTGGGTTAACCTCCATGAAGTTCGGGATGCCGTTCACATCAAGGCGAATATCTACCCTTCCCGCATCCCTGCAACCAAGCCCTCGCCACACCGCAAGGGCAATCTCCTCGACCTCCGTTGCCTTTGTGTCAGTTGCCAGACGATATTCCACGAGTTCTTCGTATTGCTCCTTATTGTGGAAAGAGTACACGTCAGGTTCGGCATCTTCTCGGAGGATAACCTCCATTACTCCCAAGACCGCCGCGTCCTCCCCCGTTCCGAGGATGGCAACGGTGAATTCCCTGCCCGGAAGAAAGCTCTCAACGAGCACCGGCTGATTATGCGTGAGCAATAAATGCATGCAGGTAGATACGAGCTTGCTCTGGCTCGTTATCCTCGATGCCGCGGTAATGCCTTTGCCGGTCCCCTCCGCCACCGGTTTGGCAAAGAGGGGGAGAGGAAGACCGACCTTTTCGAGATCCGATGCCTTTTCAACCACGAAAAAATCCGGTGTGGGGATTCCGAGCTGTCGTACCACTCGCTTGGCCATCGCCTTATGGAGCGTGAGTGAGAGCACCAATGGGTCTGAGAAGGTGTATGGTATATTGTATGCATCCAGCAATGCGGGCACCTGTGCCTCACGGCCAAAGCCTTTCAATCCCTCAGCAATATTGAACACCATATCCCACCGCTCCCCTGCAACCAGACGTGATGTAAGGTTTCTGACATTGCCGATTCGATCTACCTCATGCCCGAGATCCTTGAGGGCCTGCTCTATGGCCACAATGGTATCTTCACGATCAAATTCGGCCGTCTCCTCTTCGCTGAACCCTTCGGCAATGTAATCTTCGCGGAGATCATAGGTAATTCCTATCCTCATCAATTTACCCGTATCCTGAATGCCACGACGGTTAGAGTGGCTTTTTGAACCCAAATTGCCACCTGGATCAGGATAACGATAGACATGCCCTTCATAGTTTTTGAGCAACAGATCATTGCCATCGCGTCCGACAATGCATTCTGGAAAGATGGCGATTTTCCCACCACCTCCAGGGGCATCGATGACATAAGTTGGCACTGCATACCCGGTTGTATGACCACGCAGTCCCTGGATAATCTCCATGCCTTTTGCCACGGGTGTTCTGAAATGGGCAGAACCCACGATTGGGTCACATTGATAGAGGTAGTAGGGCCTGATCCTTATCTTAAGAAGCCCGTGCATTAAACGTTTCATAGTATCCAGGTTGTCATTGACTCCCGCAAGGAGAACGGTCTGGCTCCCAAGGGGAATACCGGCGTCTGCAAGGCGTGCACACGCTCCATGTACCTCGGGCGTCAACTCATCCGGATGGGTGAAATGAATACTTATCCAGAGCGGGTGATATCGTTTGAGCATTCGAGCGAGGCCTGGTGTGATGCGCTGTGGCAAAACCACAGGAACCTTTGTCCCTATCCGCAGGAATTCCACATGCCGGATTCGGCGCAATCGTGAAAGAAGCCATTCCAGTTTTTCGTCTGAGAGGGTCAATGGGTCACCACCCGATATGAGAACATCCCGTATGGCGGGTGAGGATTGGATATAAGCAAGTCCCCTTTCCAATTGGGACCTGCTAAAGCGAGAACCACCTCCATGCCCCACCAGACGTGAGCGCGTGCAATACCGGCAATACGTGGAACAGAATTTCGTCACCATGAAAAGAACTCGATCCGGATATCGATGCACTATTCCCGGAACCGGATTGTCGTGCTCCTCGCCGAGAGGGTCTCTCGCCTCACCGGGAGAACACACATTCTCCGCAATCTGAGGCACCACTGTTCGGCGGAGGGGTTGGAGCGGATTTTCTTGATCGAGCAGGCTTGCATAGTAAGGCGTGATCGCCATGGGAAACCATTTCATACCGTGGTCACCCATCGTTCGCTCATCATCGGAGAGACGAAGGAAACGACTCAGGGTATCTATGTCCCTGATCCTGTGACGCAGTTGCCACCTCCAATCGTTCCAATCAGCACAGGTCGCCTCAGGAAAGAATCGTTCACAAAAGGATAATGTCCTATGGTGGAAGCCAGCCGTTGGGCCCGGAGGTTCAATTTCTTCCATATTAGCGTCATGTTCTTCCATTTATAGTGAGATCCCCTTTATATGAGGAAAGGGGGAAGAAAGACTTCCCCCCTAAGCCTTCAGTATGATCGCCGGCTTGAGATGTTATTCCCCAATGACTTCATATGAAGTGACCGTGATTACTTTCTTTCCATCTTCCTCCTCAACTGTTCCTGTCACTTTCATTTTCTTGCCAACGAGATCGACGACCTCAACACCTTTTTCAGTATCTGCCACTTCATATATCTGGTCGTTATCAGCAACGATTTGGTAATCTTCATTGACTGTTCCCGTAATTGTCATAGTTTCTCCGGATATGCCTGTTCCGGATAGAAAAGCAATGATAATGATGGCGCACAGCCCCATAAACAAATATCTTTTATTCTTTTTCATCTTTAAACCCTCTTTTTTGATCCTACATCTCTTTTAAGATGTATTTTTGTACTGTGATTATTTTTTTGTCTTCGTCTTCTCTGACTACGCCGCTTACTTCCACATCCTCCTGTATAAAATGCAGCAATTCCCTTCCCTTATAGTTTTCATCAATGAGATACTCATCCTCAGTGTTTGCCGAGAGCGCTAAGGCAACAACCTTTCCCCCCTCATCCCAATTTACCAGCACTACTATGCCGCTAATCGAGATGAGTGTTTCAACTGCTTTTTTTAATTAGTCACCACCCCCTTTTCTTTAGAAGATATGATAGCCATTGACCCATTCTTGTTTTCTTCCTTTTCAAAGGCGGCCGTATGCCTTAAGCAGCAGGAGATGGGGGCATCGATCTCTTTCTCTTTCTTTCTTTCATACGGGCCTTCCACGACCGTCTGTCATACCAGCCTTCAAAAAGGATCAGCTCGGGATGGCTTTCAAGAGACGTATAATTCTCCACGGTTACCTTCTTTTCAGCTGCCTGAACCCCGTCAAAAACCCTGACATCATAGCGATGGTCCTCCCTGCTACTTTTCTTGCGAATCACACTTTTGAGATTCCATATCCAATCAGGGTCCTTCCCCATGTTTATGAGTACCCTCCCCACTGCCTTCGGAAGGTTATGCGGCTTAGGCAGCCGCTCTGTCCTTGTTGCAGATTCGCCCTGGGCTGATTTCTTTTTCAAAAGTTTCAACAATATCTCCTTTGCCCCCGTATCAACGTTTGAGCGCTTTTGTGTATTTTTAAGGCAACGATCATGCCAAAGTTATAAGTTATTGATATTTCAATATTTATCTCGTACTATGGATTACATAAATGAACTAGCAGTTCTGATACAGGTAGAAATGATGGGGTTTTATCGATGGATCAAGCGGATAAGGTAGGCTAATATATTGAAATAATGGGGAAAATAGAAACAGGAAAAATAAGTTCCGATTTTTCATAAATAAGAACCCTTAATTCCGAAACTTTGGCTGTCAAGTAAATAAGCGCTCATTCCTCACTCAATCCTTCCATTGGGATTTTCGCAAGAAATTGAAAGAGGCAGAACTCTTGAATAGAATCCGTGAACGCACCATATAAATCGATCTGAAAGCATCCCGATAGCATCACCATTTGCGCATCTTACCTTTCCCAATTCAATCAGATCTAGGACGGTTGTGGCGATCAGCCTCTCCTCGCCTGGTTCGACCTCCTCGCTTACCGCTTCGATCAGATCATAAAGCGTGCAATGAATGGTGTGCGCTTCTGGAAGCCCCGAGTTCACCGCTTGCAGATCATGAGCTGATTCGTTCATTATCTCTCCTCCTTTCAATCGCAATAGATAGACGCGATGCCGCAGGCGAATCCTAAACTCCTCCCATTATAAAAAATGGACAGCAATAGGTATGCCAAAACCTCAACTCATTCTTATTACAAAGGGGAATGGAGCGAGCTCGTAAATGAAGGATCTGTGAGATCAGGTAATCAAGAAAAGAATTCTTGACTTAGGCTCTCATGTTAAACGGCGAGAGACCCTAAGAGCTGGCGAGTAAATTGCAAAACAGGAACAGGGAATTTCTGGTTCTTGTTTTTTTGATAGAGGAGCTCGGAATTCTCCTTTTTATGCCTGGAGGTGATACTATTTAAACTCCCCTTTCCTGAGATCGTATTTTTTCATCAATTTGTGCAGTTGACGGGTAGTGATGCCAGCATCATGGGCGGAGTCCTTTATCTTTCCCTTATTGTGGCTCAGGAGTTGTTCCAAATAGCGCCTCTCAATATTCTCTACTCCCCTATTCCTCGTCTCCGCGAGGGTAAGGAGGGGGTTCGCAGGCACGCTTGCTGAGGACAACTCCGATCCGAAAAGCTCGCTTGGAAAGCTCTCAGGGGTCAACACAAGGGAGGATTCCAAGATGTAGGCCCGTTCCATGAGGTTTTCAAGCTCGCGAATGTTTCCCGGCCAAGAGTACCCCATAAAGGCCTCCATGACCTGGGAATCAACATCGTGAATCTCTTTGGTATTAAACCTATTCATCTTCTCCAAGAACACCTCAACAAGATGAGGTATATCCTCAATTCTCTCCCGTAATGGGGGAACTTCAATGGGAAACACATTGAGTCGATAATAAAGGTCTTTTCTGAACTGTCCCTCATCGCACATCTTTTTGAGATCCATATTGGAGGCCGCAATAATTCTCACATCGACTTCAATAGTTGCCTCTCCTCCGACTCGTTGAAAGGTTCTATCCTGTAGCACCTGAAGGAGCTTGATCTGGGCAGATGGCGTAATAGTCCCCACCTCATCCAGAAAGATGGTTCCGCCATTGGCTATCTCAAACTTCCCCAGCTTTCTTCTCACGGCTCCGGTGAATGCACCCTTCTCGTGACCGAACAGCTCGCTCTCTAACAGGGTGTCAGGAATCGCCCCGCAGTGTACTCCGATAAATTGAACATCCCGGCGGTTACTATGACGATGTATCAATTTAGCGAGCTCGCCCTTCCCTGTGCCCGTTTCGCCGAAGAGCAATACCGTGCTTCTTGTCGTGGCGACCGAGCGGACCTTATCTAAGACCTTTTTCATCACCGTGCTTCCAGTCTGAACGAATTCCAATGAATCGCTCTGCCAAAACTGATCTCTCAGGTAGTCGAGTTCAGATTGTGCCATTATGGATTCATGAACACTCTCCGTGATATACTTAGCCTCCTCTGGATTGATGGGATAGGTAAGGTAGTTGCTGGCCCCTGCCTTCACGGCCATCACGGCCTCTCTGATCATCTCTTGAGATGACACGACAATGATTTCAATAGTGGGATATACATGCCAGAATAGCTGCAGAGCTGCCTTATATCCATTACCAGGCAACGATTCTCTGAGAATTTCCACATCAATAAAGACGAAATCGTACCGTTTTTTCCGAACCATCTCCATGGCGGCATCTTGAGTGGATGCCTTATCAACCCTGTGCCCTTGGCGAAAGCATGCGTGGAGAGCGTGAAAGGCCTCTTGGTTGTCTAATACTACGAGTATGTCTCTCATATATTACCCTTATAGCAACCTACATACAGTATATAGCCTGAAATTATCCTATAAAATAGAATTCATAGACAGAAAAACCATACTCTTTTAATAGATAAAAAGCAAATCTTTCAAACTGGA
>Ga0307378_10003486_pt1 | contig 23054 bp, 21 predicted proteins | sample UN1MG_FD_202238 | JGI IMG/M metagenome (GOLD analysis project Ga0307378, IMG submission 202238) | Soil microbial communities from Risofladan, Vaasa, Finland - UN-1 | ecosystem: Environmental > Terrestrial > Soil > Coastal area > Acid sulfate soil | place: Finland: Risofladan, Vaasa | collected...
AATAACCGTGCGCGCAGGTGGCCTATGACCCGGTAGCACCTGCGCTGGAACCCCAGCGCATTCACCATGGAACCCCAGCGCACTCACCCTGGGGCCCGCGCGCACGTGCGCTCACGGTTAATTGGGGCTCATCCGACTAACGCGTACTTGGTTTCATGGATGCCGAGGATTTTGAGCTTGAGGAACTCGGGGTCGCGGAATCCGTAGGCCTGGCGTTTCATCGTCTTGATCTTGTTGTTGGTCCCTTCCAACGGCCCGGTGGAGATCGGGTACTCGTAGTAGGCGAGGATTCCCAAGGCGTGGATTCGCAATCTTCCCTTCCCACGGGTCTTTCGGATCGCTCCTTCCGGCCCACCCATTCCCTCCAGTCGAAGCCCGTGTGCCCCGGCGGCCTCTCCTGAGTGAGCACGAGATCAAACGGCGTGCCGGGCTCGTAGTGCCACTCGACACCGAAAAACGCAATCGAGCCCCCGGCGAATTCCAGTTCCTTGGGCCACGCCTCGGGCAGGCGATGGCCCATGAAATCGGCGTACACGAACCAGATCTTCAGGCGCCCCTCATAGGGCGGGTCGCCGTCCACCAGATGCACGGTGAAGACGTCGGACTCCGCACGGTGCACCACGGTGCGCTTGCCTGCGTCCTCCGCGCCCACGGCGTGCCAACCTGCCGAGACGAGCGGCCGGCTCGCGGTGTCGGGATGCTCTTTCTCCCCTGCGGCGTCGTACTTGCGTATCAGCACGGCGCCGAAGTCGTTGTCCACGCGTTTGCCGGGGTCCCACCCTCCGTATCGCTCTTCCCTGTCCACCCCGTGCAGCTTGAACAGGAACGCCAGGTTCGGGTAGAGCCACTTCTGGTCGTCGTCCCACACACGCACGTAGCGCATCCACCCGAGGTCTCGATAGGCCAGGCTCTCGTTCCAAAACTCGCGATGCGCCTCGTCGTCCGGCCTGGTCAGCGTGAGGCTGATGCGCAACTGCGCGTCGGCCGTGTCCAGCTTGTCAGGCAGGACCGTCAACCGCCCGTTGAGGAGGGCCTTCGCGTTCGGCGGCCCCGCTTCGACCGGATCGACCAGCGGCCAGTGTATGGCGAATTCGGCCGTCTGCGGAGTCGGCTGCGGAGACTCGACTTGGATCGCAGGCTTGGGGCCTTCCCCGCCCGTGCCAGGATCGGAACACGACGCGCCGCACAGAAGCCCCGCCGCGACGGCGCCCGCGGCGGCCAATCGAAGCGCTCGACGCAATCGGAAGGACCGCGGGGCGGAACGCACGTCTGGCGACGAGATACGCATCACGCGGCCCTCCACGGCCGGACGATCGCACGGCACCCGCCGAAATACGCGACGCGGCTTCGGGCACCGGCATCATGGATTTGACTCAGAGAGCGCCTTGACGGCCGCCGCGATCTTGGGCTCGTAGGTCTCCTTACACTTGTCGACCAGCCGGCAGGCGACACACACCTTTTCGGCAAAGACCTTCTTGGTCACCTTGGCTTCGATCAGCCGATACAGGTCGTCGGCGTTCATCACGTCGCCGGGCTTCATCCGGAGCACGCGGATGGCGTTCTTGTCCGAAGTCAACGAGTTCTCGTTGTCCTGAGGATGCTCCTTGAGGCTCTTCCTGCAATGCCCCTTCTCGTGATCCCACCACTCGCACGGCGCGCAGATGTCGTCCACGCCGACGACGACCTTGATCGGCACCTTGGGATTGGCCCGTATCTTCTCGACCACGGGCCCGAGCGTCTTGTGACCGGACTTGCCGGTCCCCAGCGGTCCGAGCATGTCGAAGAGGTGATGGCCGCGGATGATGAGCGGTTTCTCCCGCGCAGCGCCGTCCTGGGCGGACTTCGCTTTCTCCTTCGCCGCCGCCTGCGCCCTGCGGCTCGGATCGAGCGACCCAAGTGCCGCCGATCCGGCCAGTGTCGACGTTGCCCTAAGGAACTCGCGCCGACTGGTACACGTCTTCGGAGAAGGGCCGTCTGGGGTGTTCATGGTTGTCTCCACCTCTCCCATTTTGGCCGAGGCCGGACGAGTGAGCCCACTCGATCGAGGCCGTCCGTCTCAGCTCTCCGGCCAATGATGGTCAGCCAGACGTTCCTCATCTGGCGGCTCGGAAAACGGCCGATCCTGGTAACCGTGCCGCATTGGCAGCTTAACCCGAGGGGGAAGAAGCCGTCAACGTGATCTCGCGTCGCCGAGGGGAGCACTGGCGGAACGCCAGTGGCACCAGTGCGCGCCTTCGGTCAATCCTTCGCGACGTAGTCGATCACCAGGACCTTCTCCAGGTGCGGCTTCAGGATGCCCACGAACTCCTTGTGCGCCGGGTGGGGCAGGTAGACCTGTCGGCCGGCGTCGTCGTTGAAGGTGACGAGGAAGCAGTGGGTGAAGCCGTCGGCCAGGCCCTCGGGGCTGTTGTTGGTGCCCCACTCGAAATCGACGACCGTGGGGATCTTCGAGGGGAGCTTGCCGAACGCGTCTTCGATTTCCTTGACCTTCTCCGGCGCGGTGCCCTCCTTGAACTGGAAGAGCACGATGTGCCGCAGCTTGCCGAGAGGGGGCTTCTTGGCCTTCTTCTCCCCGGACATGCCCGAGCCGGCCAACACGCTGAGCGCCACGGCGGCAACCACCACACAGACAAGCAGGCTTTTCATGATGTGTCTCTCCTGGTACGCGGACTTGCGGGAGGTTTGTTTCCAAGCAGTATACCCTCGCCTCCAGGGCGGAACAAACGGCCGCACCGGTCGCCCTTCCCGAATAGCCGCCTCCGGCGTATATTCGGGCCTGACCGGGTTCTGACCCGCATCGCCACGCCATGGCCAGGAGAACGCCCCTATGTCCGACTCTGCCGATCTGAAGCTGACCGACTACATTCGATCGATCCCCGACTTCCCCAAGCCGGGGATCCTGTTTCGCGACATCACGCCGCTGCTGGCTTCGCCGCGGGCGTTCGGCGAGGCGGTCCGGCAGATGGCCGAGCGGTTCCGCGACCGAGAGATCGACGTAATTGCCGCGGCCGAGGCGCGGGGGTTTCTCTTCGCCGCCCCGCTGGCCCTGGAGCTGGACGCGGCGCTGGTGCCGATCCGCAAGCCGGGCAAACTGCCCTTCGAGACCATGTCGCACACGTACGACCTGGAATACGGCACCGATACCCTGGAGATCCACGCCGACGCGATTCCGTCCGGCGCCAAGGTCCTCGTGGTGGACGACCTTTTGGCAACCGGGGGCACGGTGGAGGCCTGCTGTCGGCTGGTGGAGAAAGCCGGCGGCCAGGTCGTGGCGTGTGCGTTCGTGATCGAGCTGGTCGGCCTGGAGGGGGCGAAGAAGATCGCCCAGTACGGGCACGTCAGCTTGATCCGGTACGACTGAGCCGCGCCCTGCGACGCCCGGAGATCTTCCGCAGCCGTCATAACCGGCCCGGGCGACCCGGGGATTCGATACGACGCCACGGCTTCACGCGTCCCGGCACGCTCCGGAGCACGATGAAAGGGTGAGGGCCGATTGGGGGGCCCGATCGTCGACCCAGGGCCGTCTGTAAGCTTCCGCCGGGCCACAGAAAGGGAATCGCCGATGTCGAGTCGTTTTGCCCGTGTGCTGTTTGTCGCCCTCACCTCGGCGCTGGTCTGCGTGATGCTGGTGGGGCCGGCGTTTTCCTCGGCGGCGTTGGCCGGCGAGTTTTGGCCCCTCTTTAAAAAGCCGGCTCCGGAGCCGCGTATCCATCCGGTGCAGGTCATCCCCTACGATGCCCATGCCCGCGCCTCCGGCTACGCGGTCCCCACGTACAACTGGGGCTATTTCGGTGCCCGCCGCGCTCCGACCTGTATCGCCAACCGCCATACGGGCTACTACAACGAGTACCTCCAGTGGAACTGGCGTCCGCAGTATTAGCCTTCTTCGGGAACAATCCGCACGTTCGGGCGGCTGGAGTCGAGCGCGAGCGAGCCTCCAGAACCCTGGTGGCCTGCAAGATCTTGGCTCCGCTTGCCCGTGGTGATTCAAACGTAGTACAATATAGGCATGGAACCTCTCATCACCAAGCACATCGAAACGGTCCCGGGCCGGTGCGGCGGCAAGCCGTGCGTCGCCGGCACCCGGATTCGTGTCTGGGACGTGTACGTTTGGCACGAACTCCAAGGCCAGTCGCCTGAGGAAATCGTCCACAGTTTCCCTCAACTGACGCTCTCAGACGTCCACGCTGCTTTGGCCTATTTCTGGGAGCACCAGGCCGAAATCCGCCAAGAGATGAAGCAGGCCGAAGATTTGGTGTTGCGGCTGCGGAGGCAGAGCGGACCTGGTCTGCTGGATGATCTGAGGCGTAAGGATGCCGGCGCCGATACGCTTCCATCTGGATGAGCACGTCGCCGCGGCGGTCGCTTCTGGTTTGCGGGCCCGAGGTCTCGATGTGACCACCTCCGCGGAGGCAGGTCTGCTGGGAGCCGACGACGGCAAGCAGCTTGCCTTCATTCAGGCAGCGGGGCGAGTGATGGTGACGCACGACCACGACTTCCTGGTCCTGGCCGCCGAGGGCGTGGAGCACCCAGGTATCTGCTACTGCCACCAGGACAGTCTCTCGGTGCGCGGCATCATCGAGATGCTCTCCCTCTTGTACGAGTGCTTCACCGCCGACCAGATGCAGAACCGAGTGGAGTTTCTGTAGCCACGTCCAACCCGCACTGCGAGGAAGCCCGCGGCGCGGCTACCGGAGGAACCCGATGAAGAAGCTGAAGACCTCGTCCTCGTCGCCCCGTTCCTTGGAGACGGGGAAGGCGAAGTCGAGGGCGATCGGGGCGGGGCCCATCGCGGGGATGACGAGCCGCAGGCCGACGCCCGGGGCGACGCGGTAGTTGTCGGTCCAGTTGTCGATCGTCGGCTCGTTGGTGCCGCTGTCGCAGAAGACGACCGCCCGGATGTTGTCGTCGGCCGTGATGGGAAACATGTACTCGACCGAGGCCAGCATCAAGAATTCGCCGCCGACGATCACGTCGTTGGTTGGGTCGCGGTGCGAGGCCCCGCGGAAATCGAACCCGCGGATGGTGGAGAACCCGCCCGCGTAGTAGTGCTCGTAGATCGGCGTGTCCTCGCTGCTGAGCGACCCCCGGAAATTGAGGCTCAGCACGTGCCGGCCCGATCCGTCCGGGTGCTGGCGAAGCAGGAAGTACTTGCGGAGATCGATGTCGCCGCGGGTGTACGTGAACGAGCCGACGACTTGCTCGACGCCGATCTCGAAGTAGTGTCCTTCGGTGGCCAGGAAGGTGTTGTCGCGGGTATCGTGGGCGATTTGGCCGCGGAATCCGTACAGGGCGTTAGACCCAAGGACGTCGGTCAGCTCGTCGGGCGTCGGCTGGATCGGATCGTAGATCTGGATCTTCTCGCCTCGGAAAGAGAGCGTGCCCGACAGGTCGTGGGTGAACTGGTAGCCCAACGAGACGCGCCCCCCCACTCGCTCCTCGTCCCATTCCCGGTACCAACGGTTGTAGAAGAAGCCGCTCAGCCCGAGGCTGACGCGCGTATCGAACAGGTACGGTTCCTGGAAGTGGGCGGTGTACTTCTGCACTTGGGTGCCGGGGACGGCTTCCAGCCGGAACCGCTGTCCGGCCCCGCGCCAGGCGACCCCGCGGCGAATCTCCTCCAAGCTTCGCGGAAAACGAAAGATGTCGAAGTTCTGCTCGTCGACGATCACCGAGCCGAGCAAGCCGGCATCGGAGTTGACCCCCACGCTGAACATCAGCCGGCCGGTCCGCGTCTCATAGACTTCCGGATTCAGAGGGACGAACAAGGGCGGATCTTCGCTGGGCGGATTGCCCAACAAGGGAGACGCATCGTTGATCGTCGGCCCGCCCAGGGGGAACATGCCCGAAGGATCGTAACCGCCCGGCGCCGCAGCGGGACCGGCCGGAAACTGGTTCCCGTACGTCGGCGATACCGGGGCGGGGGAGCCGCCGGGGACGGGCGGGGCGCTCGCGCTTTGGGCCGACCGGTCATACACGGCGGATCCGCCCGGTGACGAGTAGTCGGGCACCGAATAGCTTGAGCCGGTTGGCGGCGGACTGGCGGGCGTAGCGTAGCCCGACCCGCCGGCCGGCGGATAGCTGGGTGCCGAGTAGCTGGGCGCCGGGTAGCTGGGCGCCGGGTAGGTCGGCTGGGGAGAGGTTTGTGCCGGGGGCACGTAGGCACCGTACGGCGGCGCGGGCTGCGTTGGAGGCTGCGGCTCGGGGCGGCGGAGCGGCGGGATCGTCTGGCCGGCGTCGGCGGAGTACTGGCCGCGGATCACGATCTCCGAGTCGGCGGTCGACCGGGACGGATCACGCGACGGAGGTCTCGCGACTCGGTATTGGACCGGCACCAGCGCCGCCGCACGGCCGCCTTGGACGCACAAGTTAACCACTCGCTCCCGCGGGGGGCCGCTCTCGTCGGTCGCCGACGGATCGGCCGGGTAGGGCAGCCGAAACGCCTGATGGGGCACCGGGTCGGGGCTTTGACCACGGGGGCGAGGTTGTGCTCGCGGCTTGCGTGCGATGCCCGTCTCCACATCCTCCAATTCCGGCGGGCGGACGACGATCTGGGGCACGACGCCCTTCATCGGGTCGTATTCGAACAGACCGGAAGCCTTCAGCCGTCGCTCGCTCGCCCGCAGCTCCCGAACGTCCACCAGGTCGCCGGGGGCCAACGACAGGCGATTCAGCACCGTGCTGATCCGCGTGTGCGGATTCTCGCCCAGGATGTCCACGTCGATTCGACCCACCCGATAGGGCTCGCCTTCTTGAATGTTGTAGACGATGTCGATCTGCCCCGGCTCCGGGAAGAACCTCAGGTCGGGCTCCACGTCGGCGAAGATATGGCCGATGGCGCCGTACTTGTCTCGGATGGCGGCCCGATCGGTCCGCATCTGGGCCTGGTTGAAGAATTCGCCGCCCTTAAGCTTCAGGTCTTCGGCGAGCTCCTCCGCCGGGATCTTGGCGCTGCCCACGAACGAGACGTTGCGGACCGCGTAGCGGGGCCCCTCGTCGATCACGAAGGTTAGTAGCTGCCAGCTTTTGGCCGGATCGGGGGGCAGCACCGAGACCTTGGCCCGGAAGTACCCCAGGCCGCGATAGTAATCGGTCAGCCGCTCTTTGTCCTCTTCGAGCTTCTTGCGATTCAACTCGCCGTTGAAGATCCAGAAGATGCCCGGCTTCGACTGGATCTTGGTCCTCAGCTTGGCCTCGCCGGCGATCGTATTGCCGATGAATTGCGTCCACAGGACGCGCTTCTTCGGCCCCTCGTTGATCACGTAGGTGGCGCCGCGGTCGCTGGTCTTGGTCCCTTCGAAGATCGTGACCCGGACCTGCGAGAAGCCCTTGCCGCGATAGTACTCTTCGATGCGACGCCGGCCTTCCTCGATGGCGAAGGGATCCATCGCGTCGCCGGGCTTGATCCCCGACTCGTCGTTGAGCTTCTTCTTGGCGATCTTCTCGTTGCCCACGTACTTGACGTGGCGGAGGACCGGCCGTTCGAGGACCTCGAAGATGACGATCCGCCCGCCCGGTACGTCTTGGTACCGAGGATTCACCTCGACGAACTTCCGTGTCCTGGAGAGCCGGCGGACGTCGTCTTCAATCTGCTCCGGGTCGTAGGGTCGACCGGGACGGGTGTGGATCTGGCGGAGGATCTCCGCGTCAGGGGTCTGTCGGGGGGGGCCGGCGATGCGGACGTCGACCACTTGCGGCTCGGGCGCTGCCTCGGGCGAAGGGCGAGGCGTTGCCAAGTCTGGAAGGACCGGGCCGGACGGCGTCTGCCCGCGGGCGATGGTCGCTTGGCCAGCGCGCGCGCCGGTCGAGGCCTGTTCGGCTCCACGCGGGGCCACAGCAGACCCCCAGCCGGTTGGCCTCGGGACCACCGGCGTCTGGTGGCAGGCGAGCGATCCGCTTAGGGCCACGAGGCTGAGAAGCACCATGAACAGGGCGCTCGGGCGGCAGTCTGGACCAGTTGGGCGAGTGGCCATCGAGACGCTTTCCGTGGTGAGTTTGTGGACCGCGAGAAGTGAGAGTGCGAAGGGCAGGCACCCACGTACCCAGCCGCCGGAACCCCACCGTGCAAGGACAATCCGGGCGCGACAACAAGCCTGGGGATTCCGAGGGCCGCGTAGAAATACCCGAACCGAGCGCCTACGACAAGGCGAATTCATGGCTCTCGACGAGTCTGGCGAAGAAGGGGCGGGCGTCGCGAAAAGGAGAGAATAGGGGCTTTGGGAAAACGAAGAAAGATCCAATCGCTCCCCGCCCCATCAAGAATCTCGTGACGAGGCTCTGCCTCGTCACGCACGGCACGGAGACTCTGCCTCCTCTAGTGACCGTAACTGACTGCGCCGTGGCCGTTTACGGCTGAACGAGGCGGAGCCTCGAACCCTTCCATTCCCAGGCGGAGCCTGGGAACGAGGTGTGGAAACGAAGAAAGATCCAAGCGCTCCGCGCCCCATCAAGAATCTCGTGACGAGGCTCTGCCTCGTCACGCACGGCACGGAGACTCTGCCTCCTCTAGTGACCGTAACTGACTGCGCCGTGGCCGCTTACGGCTGAACGAGGCGGAGCCTCGAACCCTTCCATTCCCAGGCGGAGCCTGGGAACGAGGTGTGGAGTCGGGCGCTTTTCCCAGAGACTGCCAGTTGCGGTTTGAACCCGTTCCGGCGCCTCGTTACGACGCTTTGGCTGCATCGCTACGGACCATCGGACGGTCTGGATCCGCACGGGCACTTGCTCGGCGCGAAGGCAAGGGAGGGATAGTGCGACACTGGCGCGGCAAAACCACTCAAAACGGGGTCACGCCGGATTCCCCATACGGTGGTTCGTTCGGCTCTTCATACGGCTCGAACGCCTCGTAGGGTTCCTGGCGTGCCATGTCCTCAAACCGGGTAAACTGCTGAAGCCAGGTAAGCTTCACGTCGCCGGTCGGGCCGTTCCGCTGCTTGGCCACGATCAAGTCCCCCAAGCCCGTGATGCCCTGTTCCTCGGCCTCCTCTTTCGTGTGGTAGTACTCCTCGCGGTGGACGAACATCACCACGTCGGCGTCCTGCTCAATGGCCCCGGATTCGCGCAGATCGCTCAATCGCGGCCTGTGGCCCCCTTTGCGATCCTCCACCTGACGGTTCAATTGGGCCAGGCAGACCACCGGCAGTTGAAGCTCACGGGCCAGTCCCTTCAATCGCCGGGCAATCCTGGCTACCTGCTCCTGACGCGGATCCTTGGGATTGTCGGGCTCGATCAACTGGAGATAGTCGATGACCACAAGCCCCAGATTCGACGAGCGTTTCAGCCGGCGGGCACAGGCGGCGATCTCCGTGACCGTGCGGCTCGGCGTGTCGTCGATGAACAGCGGCGCCGTGCTCAACTTGTTGGAGACCTCGACCAGCTTCTCGCGTTCCTTGCTGGAAACGTACCCGCTACGGAACTTGCTCCCGTTAATCCTCCCCAACGAGCAGAGCATGCGTTGGGCAAGCTCCAGGCGGGCCATCTCCAAGCTGACGAAGAGGCAAGTCTGCACGCTCTCAAGCGCCACGCGCTCGACGATGTTGGTCGCCAACGCGGTCTTCCCCATGCTGGGGCGAGAAGCCAGAATCACCAGCTCCGAGTCGTGCAGGCCGCCGGTGAGGTTGTCCAGGTCTCGAAAACCCGTGGGAAGGCCCGTTGCTCCGCCCTGTTCCAGCCGCTTGTCGATGTGATCGAACGCCTCGATCATCACGTCGTGGATGCTGGTGACTTGGTTGGTGCTCCGGCGGTCGTGGACCTCGAACACTTTCTCTTCCGCTCTGCCGACGATCTCTCGGGGATCGACCGTCGGGTCGTAGGCATCGCGGAGGATCTCGGTGCTGGCGTTGATCAGATCGCGGAGCACCGCCTTGTCGCGGACGATCTTCGCGTAGTAGACGGCGTGGGCCGCTACGGGGACCGAGTGGAGCACCTCGGCCAGATAAGCCGTTCCTCCGACGGCCTCGAGGTCCCCGGCCTGCTTGAGCCGCTCGGCCAACAGGGTCGTGTCGATTCGGCCCCCGGCGTCGTGCAGGGCGAGGACGTGGGCAAAGAGCTTTCGGTGGGCGTCGGCGTAGAAGTCGTCGGGGCGGAGGACCAGGGCGACCTCGTCGCACATGTTCGGATTCAGGAGCACGCTCCCCAGGACGCCCTTTTCGGCGTCCAGATTCTGAGGGGGGAGGCGATCCAGAATCTCCGAGCTGACTCTGCCGGCTGCGTGGCCGGTGTCGACGCGTGCGGTGGTGGCCATGGCGATCCGTCCCTGTGGGCCTCCTTGGCGGGCTCAGCTTCCTTCGCCGCTGCCTTCCTCCGTGACGACGGAGGGTACAACCCAGACCTTCAACTCCGATTCGACCTCCGGACTGAGGCGGACCTTGATCGTGTAGAGCCCCAGCTCTTTGAGCGGCCCCTCCAGCAGGATTTGATCTCGGCTGATGGTGAAGTTGTTCGTTTTCAGGGCGCCGGCGATTTCCGCGGCGCCGACGGACCCGTACAAGTGGCCTTCGTCGTTCGCGTTGGCCTCGATGGTGATGCTCTCATGGCGCAACTGGTCGGCCAAAGCCCGGAGTCCGGCCAGTCGCGTCTTCTGGATCTCCACCAGCCGGGCCTTGTGCTTCTCGACCATTCGCATATGGTGGCCCGTGGCGATGGTGGCCAGCCCTTGCGGCAACAGGTAGTTGTTCGCGTAGCCGGGCTTCACCTCGACCACGTCTCCCTGTTTCCCCAGCTTGTCGACGGACTGGACTAACAGCAGCTCAACTCCCCCGCCGGGCCCCCTCGGCAGCCGCTTGCTGCGATGGGGGACGTGCCGTTTCTTGGCCTTCTTCGATTTCGTCTCGGTCATCGAAGCCTGTCCTCTCTATTCTGCTCAGACTGGATTCTGTGTTCCCGTCAATCGGCGGCGACGGCCGGTGCCTTAGCCCCGATTCAACGCGTCGTGTTGGGCTCGTTGCCTCGGTGCTCTGCTGCATCAACGGCGGTTCGTGCAACTCGGTCCAAACCTAGAACGGGATTCCGTCGTCGGCACCCCCGGAAGGCCCGGAAGGCCCGGAGGGCTCGGAGTCGTAGCTTTCCTGGGGCGGGGCTGCCTCGCTGTATTCGGAATCCTGACGTGGTCGCGCCTCGCCGCCACCGGCGCCACCGCCACTGCCGCCACCGCCGCCACCGCGACCTCCCAACATCTGCATTCGTTCGCACACCACCTTCAGCTTCGATCGCTTCTGGCCGTCGTTGGTCTGCCAGGTGTCGAGCTTCAGCCGGCCTTCAATCAGCACCGGCGACCCCTTGCTGAGGTACTCGCTGGCCACCTCGGCGGTGCGAGCCCAGAGCGTGACGTCGACAAACGTGGTCTCTTCCACCCATTCTCCGCTGGCATTCTTGCGACGGTCATTGACCGCCAAGCCGACCTCGGCCACCGCCGTGCCGGAGGGAATGTAGCGGAGTTCCGGGTCGCGCGTGAGGTTACCCACAAGGATCACGCGATTGTAACTAGCCATGGCCACCGACTCCCTCAGGAATAGACCCTTGATGCCCTCCCCGGCGCCATCCGGACGCACCTGCCGACCACCTGACCGGGGGCCATACGCCGGGCTGATGAACAAACGTTCCGCACCGCCGTCACGCTAGCAGATCGGTTGCCATTCTGCAACCGGTCCGAAGCGGGGCGGTGACGGGCTCAGTCTGCCTTGTCCTCGGGCGCCGCCTGATCGCCGCTATCCGCCTCGGCCGCGGCGTCTTCTTCCTTGGCGGGCTCTTCCGTTTTCTTGGGGGCCTCTTCGGTGGACTCGGCCTTCTTCTCCTCGGTGCGCTCGCTGGCTGACTTGCCTTCCGGCGTCTGGGCGTGTTCGACCAGCGTGTCGACGATCCGCGGATCGATCTTGATGAACAGCACTCGCAGCACGTTCTCGTTGAGCTGCGACTTGCGCTTCAGGTCCACCAGTTTGCCCCCGTCCATGCGGAAGTAGGTCAACCAGTACGTGCCTTTTCGGCGTCCCTTAACGGGGAAGGCCAGACGGCGCTCCTCCCACATCCGGCTGACCAGCACCTCGCCGCCAGCCTCTCGAATCATCCCGGGGACCTGCCCGGCGACTCCCTCCGGATCGCGTCCGTACCGGTTTGAGTCCAACAGGAACATCCCTTCGTAGACGGTCTCAGCCAAGGTTTCGCTCCTCGCGGGCCTTCTGTTGTATTCCCTGTGTCACTTGTACGGCTTCAGTTGTACCGGTTCATGCAGTGCTCGATCCCTTCACGAGCCCAGACGGCCACGGCATCCGCCGCCCGGCCGACCGCTTCCTCGATTTCGGGCACCTCTTGCCGGGAAAACTTGCTCAAGACGTAATCGGTCGCATCCCACCGGTCGGGCGGTGCCCCGATGCCGATTCGGAGCCTGGCGAATTCTTCTGTTCCCAGCCTGCGGATGATGTCGCGTAAACCTTTTTGGCCTCCTGACGATCCCTTGGCTCGAAACCGGAGCTTTGCCAGCGGCAGGTTCAAGTCGTCGCAGATAATCAACAAGCCCTCGAGCGGCAATCGGTAGAAGTCGCATGCAGCCTGGACGCTGGCCCCGCTGTTGTTCATGTAGGTCACGGGACTCAACAGCAGGGCCCTCTGCGCGTCGAGGTCGGCCTCCAGCACTTCGCCCTGGAACCTGGACCTCGGACGACCGATCGCAAACCTCCGGGCCAGTTCGGCCAGGACGGCGAAACCAACGTTGTGCCGGGTCTCCCGATACTTGCGCCCGGGATTTCCCAGTCCCACGATCAGTTTCATGGACCGCGCTTTGCCGACCGGGGCTTCCACTACTCCGACTCTTCTTCTCCTTCTCCCGGCTTGCGGCCGATCACTTCAGGCTCCGCCTCGGCCGCCTCCCCGGCGAGAACCTCCTCGAGTGCAGCGGCCGGCACGACGCACTGGACGATCACGGTGTCCGCCGGGCAGCCGATCGTGGCCGTCGCGGGGAGCTCCAGCTCGCCAGCGGTTATCGACGCCTCGAGATTCAAGTTGTTGATGTTGACTTCCAGCTTGTCGGGGACGTCACCGGCCTCGCATTCAAGCTCGATCTCATGCACCAATTGCTCCACCACGCCCCCCTCCTTCAGGCCAGGAGCCTCCCCGCGGAGGTCGATCGCTACCTGCACCTGCACCCGCTCGTGCTCGGAGACTCGGCTGAAGTCGACGTGGAGGACAGTCGTTCCCCACGTGTCCCACTGCAACTCGCGGATGAACGCCTGTTGCTTGACTGCCCCGGAAAGCATCACCAGCCGACTCCCGTGACGCACTGCCGCCGCGATCTCATGGGCAGGCACCGACAGGCTGATCGTCTCCTCGCCGTGGCCGTAAAGCACGGCCGGGATCGACCCCGCCGCACGCAGTCGACGGTTGTTTCGCTTTCCCTGGATTTCCCGTTGTAGTACGTTGAGCACCTCGGCCATCGACATCCTCGAAATCGTGAAGTATAGCGACTTGTCTCGCTCGCCTTGCGGGGGAAGCTCGGAGAGCCCGCAACCTAAGGATCGGGCGAAAAACAATTTCCCGATTTCGGTAGCAGGCACACTCCGTGTGCCGTCCGCCCGTTACGGCACACGGAGTGTGCCTGCTACTTCGGAAATGCGGAAGCTGTTCTTCGGCCACTCCTAAGCAGTTGGCTGGTAACGGGTTCCGACTCACACTCGATCCAGTTCCCCCAGCAACGTCTGCAAGCGCGTCACGGTTGTCTCGCCAGTAAACCCGTCATTTTGGCGGAATCTCGGGCAATTGCAACCCCAGGGGTGTGAGCGCGCAGCATTCTGCTGCAATATGCCACCCGATGCGGGGGACATGCTAGTGGTCTGTCCAGATTGACTTTGCCGGTCGGGTGCCACTGGCGTCTCGCCAGTGCAGCTACGAGAGCACGGGCAAGATGCCCGTGGCACCCGTAAACTCGACTTGGACAGACCACTAGTCGGCGGACGCCGTTCGCCCTGTCCGGCGGAAACATGCCCCCCCCGGCAAGGTACTCCACTTGAGCATGCGGATGCGGGGCGTGTCGAGAGACGCAGAGACGCGGAGGCCAGAAACGCGGCTTGACCGCAACAGGGTGTATCAGTAATTTCCTGCCCGCAAGCCTTCGCTAAGGCTCCCATCGCCCACTGCGTCTGCCACAGGTGTCGCGTTGCACTTGATTTGGCGGACAGGCACTTGTCAGGAGTCGGGGCAATGCCTGGATTGCGGCCGGTTCGGCTGCGTGCCAACATCGCTGCATCGGGACCGCGTCCGTCTCGGAGTGACAGACCAGGAAATCCGGGGACACAATACCGATAGTGGCAAAATGGGAAGCCTTTGTTGAAGTTCCGGCCTGGAAAGATTGGCACGAGTTGCGATGCCGGCCATACCTCAGGGAAGAAACGTTGTCAGTCAGAAGCGTGAACTACCCAAACCGCCAAAATCAGTATTGTGTCCCCGGATTGCAGCCGGATTGCAGGATTGCACCGAAGTTCCCATTGTGTCCCCGAAATTCCCAACGATCATCGTTTGGTCAATAGATGCCACATTAGCCGCAAATGATGAGGGCGCAAACGCCTAAACCTAGATAACATGATCCTCCAGCCATGTGTCTTGAGATCCCTTCTTAAACTCCTGAATGAATTGCTGCGTCTGTCTGTATCCGGCAGCATGCGCCAGTAGTAACTCTCATAATCATCCCGTGCAAGAATGGAGTTTATGCGGGAGACTATTTGTTCTAACTCCTCCCGCTGATTCTGATCGCCCGGAACCGGCAGGCCCCACTGGTCGATGCCAAATAACTCGTACGACCAGTCGGACACGCCTCCGCCATCAACGTCAAGTCGGATACACATGCCGTGACGCCCGGATTGTCCTGTCAAGTTGCCCAATCCATAGGCGGCCACACCATCTCCTATCTCTTCAAAACCACTGATTCTGTGTGCGTGATGGACTACGTATGCCACGGCGCCGTTATCGAGTGCTGTCCGAGCCCATTTACGTAATTCCGGCTCGGGGCAACCTCCGCTGCCGCCATGAACGCTGATGACGATCGCATTACACTTCTCCCGCAGTCCGGAGCAATCTTCTTGAATGAGTCTCCTTGATGGCGCAGCGCCCGTATAGCAGCGCAATTTCGTTATGGTTGAAGCCGTGGCATAGCCGACCAGGCCGATCCGAACTCCGGCTTTGTTGATCACGATCGGCCTGGGAAGCGAACCGGTCTTGTCCCCCAGTCCGAACACTTCCAGGCCGGAAGATTTGACAAGCGCCAGTGTGTTTTCAACGGTTTCACGTCCGTGGTCCCACATATGGTTTGTGGCAAGGCTTACAGCATCGAAGCCGAAATCGGAGACTATTTCCGCTGCCTCGGGCGGGCTGAAAAGCATGTTCTTTGGGGTGACGGCGTCAGGACATATGGGCAGTTCAAAATTTCCGATAGCCAGGTCCGTGTCGCCGATAATGCCGCGAACCTGGTCGATGACGCTCCGGCGTCCCCGGGAGGAAATCGCCTCCAGGACCCTTCCGTGAATCATTATGTCGCCGAATAAGGATATGCGCACAGGATCACTCGATTTCATGGGACAGCGTACTGATCTGGAAAGCTGACTGATAAAGGTCTTGATCGCGACAGCTTCCGGATTCTGTCCTAGACGGCGATCGGTGTCAAATACCTGGAATTCCAATTCCGGGGACGCTCCAATTCCGAATTCCGATTTCGGGGAGACAATACCGTTCCGATTCGGATTTCGCGGATCTCGGGATTTCGGGGACGCAATACCGATAGTGGCAACATAGGTAAGCTTCGGTAAGGTCGCCGCATGGGAAGATTGGGACGAGTAGTTGTTCCGCGCATGCCTCACCGCGTGACCCAACGGGAGAACCGCCGACAACGGACGTCCTTCAACGAGGAATGCTACGCGGCCTATGTGGCAGTGACGGCTTGGCAAGTGGGGGGCAGATAAACGGGACAGGTCTAATTTATGGCCCCGTGCTCCGGCTTCAAGGCTTGGTCTTCCTTGGCCGGCCGCGTGAACGTAACGTGGATTCGAGCCCCAACTGCTTGGCCGTCTCCTTCACCCAGTCGTCGTTTCCGTACGGTTGACTGCGGGTCACGCTGCGGCGGAGCGATTCCATTTCTGCGTCCGTCTGCGGTTGATTCACCAGATCTGCCCAACCGCGCGGTTGAGGCAAGGGCCACTTGCTCAGCCAGCGCCGATCCTCCCGCGTACCGTGAACTCGACGCCAAAGGCTGGACCTGCGCCAGTCTTCCGCCCGAGGTACCAAGTTCGCTCGAAGCGCGTTCCGCTCGACGTAACGTACGACCTGATAGAAGTGCTCGTCGGATTCCACCGGAAAGGACTTGTACCGGCTTTGGTAAAGATGTCCGTATCCGACACGCTACCGGTTTTCCTGCCAGTTGCGCACGTGCGTGATGGTGAGTTTCTGCATGAACGCACTCAAGTCGCCGTCCCGTTCCGGCCACAGGACGAAATGCCAATGATTGGGCATCAAGCAGTACGCGCAGATACGCATCGGGCGGGTCTCGAGCGTCTTCTCGATGCCCCGCTCGAAAGCCTCGAAGTCGGCATCCTTCAGGAACAGGCGCATCCTGCCCACGCCACGGTTCAAGACGTGGAACACCATCCCACCAGGAGCGACTCGGGCAGTACGCGGCATGGCGACAGTCTAGCCAACGCGGTTTAACTCGTCAATAATTAGACCCGTCCCGTTTATCTGCCCCGAATAACCGTAGCCGGATGGCCTACGCGAGCTACCGCCGCGAGGGACTGCCGGTGACCCGTTCGCTGGCCGAGTCGCTGGTCAAACAGATGAACCGGCGGGTCAAAGGGACGGAGAAGTTCTGGAACGACGGCCCGTCGGGCGAAGCGATCCTCCAACTGCGAGCCGCCGTCATCAGCGACGGCGACCGGCTGCCTCGCTTTGTCCGCAACCGCCCATTCTCCCCAAGATCCCGCTGCCTTCCCCACGGCTCCGCAGTCTAAGGCACTGCAAACGTGTTCCTACGCCCGCAGTATTCTGCTCCCATATGCCACCCGATGCGGGGGACATGCTAGTCGGGGGGGGCGTTCGCCCTGTCCGGCATGCCCCCCCCGGCAAGGTACTCCGTTTGAGCATGCGGATGCGGGGCGTGTCGAGGGACGCTCCTCCCGCGCGCGGATGACCTTGACGCCCCTGCGGCCCGCGCCTAGACTCTCGCCACGTATTGCAGGACCGGCCATTCCGGGGGATGAAGCTACCACCCCAATGGGGAAGAAATGCGGGCCGACCGTGTCGCAAAACCCGCAGCCAGGGTGGGCGACCATCGACTCTGTTGGAGGCGATCATGTTCGCTGGCAAGGGGGCTCGAGAGACGCACTACCCCGAAGTCGCCTTCGGCGGGTTCAGCGACGTTGACGGCAGGGTCGCGTTTTTCGCACGCGTGCAAGCCCTGCTGGAGCCGGCATTTGTGGTGGTGGACGCGGGCTGCGGCCGAGGTGTCCATGCCGAAGACCCCGTCGTCTTCAGACGCGACCTACAGTGCCTCCGCGGCAAGTGCAAGCGAGTGATCGGGATGGATGTCCGAAGACCGTGTCGCGAGAACCCGTTGATCGACGAGTTCCGACTTATCGACGGCGACCGCTGGCCGCTGGACGACGAATCGGTGGATCTCTGCACGTCGGTGAACGTGCTGGAACACGTGGAGCACCCTCAGGCATTCTTCGCCGAATGCACTCGCGTGCTGAAGACAAACGGGCTCCTGTGCCTCGCGACACCGAACGCGTTGGGCTACCAAGCCGTGGCAGCGCGAATCATCCCGAATCGATGGCACGCTTCGGTGCTGGGAATGTTGGGAAGCCGCGCGGAGCCTGCGGACGTGTTCCCCACGTTGTATCGCTGCAACACGGTGTGGAAGCTCCGGTCCATGATGCGGCGTCATGGCTTCCAGGCGTGTGTGTACACGTACGCAGGTGAGCCGAGCTATCTCCGGTTTTTCAGAATCGCATACTCCTTCGGGGTCCTCTTTCACCGTTTTGCTCCACGCGTTCTCATGCCGGTCTTGTTTGCGTTCGGGCGAAAACTGCCACCAATGACAGCAGGAGTTGGAGAGCGAGATCGAGCACCACTTGCCCGAGATCAACCGGAGACCCTGGGCGGTGGACAGGCTCCGAAGATTGGGGATCGGGGGCAGAGTGCACTGACTGATTAGGGTGTAACCGGTCGCCCGCTCTCTCGTAACGTGTTATTTCGCACTGGCTTGATGTATGCCTGAGACCCGATCTGCGTTACCAGCCCCCTCAGCAAGCGACCCGCCCATCGGCGGCGAAGGCAGTGCCCGGGGGCCCTTCCGGAACCTTTTCCGAGATACGCTCTGGCAGATCGCGGGCGGTTTGGGTGTCACGGTGGTGAATGTCGGCATGTGCATGGCGGCGGTTCGCCTGCTCGGACGCGACGCGTTCGGAGCGTTCGGGCTCGTTCACACCGTAGCCGTCTTCTGTTCCTTTTTTTTGGGCTTCGGGGCGAAGAACACACTGACGATCCTGGCCGGTCGGTCTCGGTACCAGAAGAAAGACACCGTGGTCGGGTCGTGCTACATCTATCTTGTGGCCACGGCCATCGCAACGTGGCTGTTAGTGCAAATCGATCCACCCGGCCCGGGATCTCGGCTCATGTCGGGCTTGTCGCCGGGTTTGTCGCTGTTGATCGTCTTCTACACGGCGACGTTTGCGTTCTTTCCGCTGTGGGGCAGCATGCTCCGGGGCGCCGACCGGCACCGGTCGGCAAGCGTGCTTCGATTCGGCTCCCAGGCTGCCTTGGCTTCGGGCGTGATCTTGGGAATTTGCTTTGGCGGCGACTACGTCGGAGCACTCTGGGGCGGCGCGGTCGGGATGTGCTTGCTTGCCGTCGGCGTGACTGCGGTGGGCGTCGTCCGCTGGGGATTCCGTCTCCCCGGGCTGAAGCCCTTTGTGCGCGCCGGCGCCTCCGTCGGGGTCAGGAGCTATCTGGCGTCCGTCGCCGAGGTGACGGTGGAGGCGTTTGGGATTTTCTACCTGGCGGCGATCGGCGACCTGGTCGGGGTGGCGGCGATCGTGGGCTGCCAACGGATGGCCGCGGTCCTCAGCAAGCCGGCGCAGATCGTCAACTTGGTTCTCAAAGGCAAGGTCGCAGGGCAGGCCAGCGGGGAACAGGAAGCGAAGAGAGTCCTCCAGTTGTCGCGGTTCACCTTCCTGTTTGGAGTGCTCGCGAGTCTGCCGCTTTTGCTATTCGCCCGTCGATTCACCCTGCTGACGCTGGGCAAGGGTTTTGAAGACGCGGTGCTGGTGATGGTTCTGGTGCTCTTGACGCAGGCCCTCCGTGCACACGCGGCCCCCGCGTGCGGTTTCCTCGTGGGGAAAGGTTGCCCGACGGTGTACCTCGTGCTGAGGATTGCCGTCCTGGCGTGGACCGTTGCCGGTGTGCTTCTGTTGGGCCCGACGTGGGGCGCGGTCGGAGTCGCCCTGGTGCAATGCGTGATCTCGCTGGTGACGGCCGTCCTGGTGTCAGGCGTCCTTGCCGGCGAGGCCAAGAGCGTCAGATCGGTGTTTGTGGGCGACGATCTGCTTCTGCTCGGGCGGCTCTTCGTTCTCCGGAGTCTCCTGTTCCATCTCAAGAGGGCATGAGCATGGATTGCAGGCCGGGCGGAGCCGGCGGCGGGCCGGGGGGAGTACCGGAAGCGGCAGGAGGGGACTTCGGTCGGAATGGGCCTCGAATCAGCCAGATCGAGATGACGTTTGGTGCTGGGATATGAACGGAAATCGGCTCGAGCAACCGGTTACGAAGGCCCTTCACGGACCGCGGAACGGACGGGACGTGGGCTCCGAATGCTTCTATTTCCTCCTGGGCTTTCTTGCCACGCTGGCCGTCCTCTATCCGTACGTCGGCCAAGCCTTCCTTGTGTTCGGCTATCACCCACGAGTGATCGCCTCGGTGCTCCTTGGGATTGTCGCTCTCGCGAGCTTCACGAGGTTTTCTCTCAACAAGGCGCGCAATGGTTTGGCTGCGTTGCCGCTTCTGCTCTTGATCCTCGCCTTTGTCTACGCGGATACGGTGCAACGCGAGTACGCATTCCGCGTGCAACTGGACACGGAGTACTACAGCGGAAAGCTCGCCCGATTCTACCAGATCTGTCTCCCGCTCTTCGTTCTTGGCTACCTGGTATCCGCCTCGCGCCGCCAGCCGGCCTTCGTGCGCGGGACCTGGTGGTCGGCATTCGCTTGTGGTCTGACCGGGTTGGGTGTGCTGGCCTGCCACTCCGAATACTTCTTGGGCCAGACTTCGAGTGACGTCCATTCGTTCACGGAGGAGGGCCTGTTTTCCACGATCGCCATGTCCGTTGTCATCTCCCTATCGGCGATCCTGCTCGTGGAAAGAATCCCTTGGAAAGGGTGGGACTTCGCGTGGGTGCCGCTTCTCGGTCTGGCCCAGCTCTTCGCAATCCTCTTGCTGCGCCAACGCGCGCATCTCATCGTGCTGGCCGTCTTCGTTTTGGCGAGATTCTGGGCGGGAAGAACCAAGGTCGTTTCGCTACTGGCCGTGACGATCCTCTTCGGACTCGCGATCGCCGTGATCGTCAATCAGTATCGTGAATACCTCGTCACGGAAACGGTCCGCCTTTACTGGGCGGCAGCGGCCGACGGGCTCATGGTGGAGACCCGAATGGACCTGTTCCGCGAGGCACTGGCAGGGATCCGCGAGTACCCCATGGGACAAGGCCTGGGCTCGTTTTCGTTTAACCACTTCAACAAGTATCCCCACAACTGCGTTCTAGAAGCCTTCTATGAAATGGGGATCTTCGGCGCTCTCTGCATGGGTTTCATGTGCGTGATGGCGTTGAGCCGGTTGCTCACGTTCTTCGCTCGCCAGAGGCACGCGGGGCCGGGCCAATCGGCCTGGTTTTTGCACGCCGCCGTCCTATTCCTGCTCGCCCACGCGATGAAAGCCAATCCGCTGGAGAACATCGGCGTCCTCGTCTACTTCCTGTTCATCGCGCCGGACGTGCGTCTGCCGGGCAAGAAGTCTCACGGCCTGGAAGCCGGATCGGGCGCGCGCCTGTCGCGGTGGCGCGGACATGGAACTCACCGATCGCCGCGGCCGAGGCGTGCCGCCCTTGCCCCGCAACGCCTACGCGCCGGATGCCGAGAGAACGGCTCGATCCGCGATCGGGCGCGATCCGGCGGCCCGCTCCAGATGACGGACCAGAAACCCTAGCGTCAGCAGTTTCCCGACGCGGCCGGGCCCGATCCGGCCGACCTCGGCATCTTCGGCCAGAATGCCCACGTCGCGGAGCTCGCCGATCAGTTCGTGTGCCGTCGAAGATCGCATGATCGTGGGCAGGAAGTCGGGATGATCCGCGATTCGGAGCTGCAAGTACGTCTTCCCGACGGTTCGCTGCATCGTCTTCTTCACCAGGCGCGCGAGCCGGTTTCCCGCGAAGCGCCCCAGGTCTTTCCACTGATGAAGGGCGTTGCTCGAAAGCGACGTGCCGCTTTCCGTGGTCCGCACGGTTGCCAGGGCAGGGTGGTACCGGGTGATCAGCTTGCGCTGGAACCGGTTGAAGTACCGTCCGAACCGCGGAAGATGGAAGCCCGTTCGCACGACGTCGGGCTCGAGAAGCGGAACGTAGTACGGGATGATCGACGAGAGCGTGAAGAGCTGGCCGGTCCCTCCCTGGGTCTTCACGTAATACGATATCTTGTCGTAGGTCCGGCTGTTGGACGAGTCGACGTAGTCCTCCAGACCGGCCAGAACGCGGGATCGGAGGTCACGGCTCGCCGGGCGGTAGGCGGGCGCCAAGGCCTTCTCGGGGAAAGGCATCGCCACGATCCGAAAATCATACAACCGGGGCAGGTTGGATCGCTTCCGATTGTAGAACGGAAAGTCCTGCATCCAGAGGAAGTCCTTGTAGAAGTTGCCGGCGTCCCCGGTGATCGCCACCGACGCGCCCCGCGCGATCCGCTGCTGGTTGTGCTGCAAGAGCCGGTGCAGCCGCAGGACGTCCTGCATACCGTCCGAGAGCCGAAACAGGATCGGCAGGTCGCTCTCCAGGTTCTCCAGGACATGGTGCGTGAAATGGTGTTCCTTGCCCAGGACGGCCGCCAGTTCGCGACTGATGACCACGTCCGGGTGGTCTTCCACGCCGGAGACCGTTACCTCGAAATCGAGGCCGAAATGCGCCAATAGCGCGGCCACAAGCCGCGAGTCGACCCCGCCGGTCAGGTCGAGGGAGCACCGCTCGTTGCGGAAATCGGCAGCCATTTCGGCGAAGTGCGTCACGAAGTCCGTGCGAGGCGGTGCGCCGATGTCATCGGCCGGCTTGCGGAGCACCTCGACTTCGCCCCCGGCGGAGAAGGTCACCACTTGATCCCACGAGATCCTGCGGATCTGAGGGAAAAGGGTCCGCCCGAAGAACACCATGCTCGTATTCAGGAATTCGACCACCGCGTGGGGGTCCATGTCCGCACGGCGGAGGCCGAGCAGCCGGGCCAGGTCCAGGAAGGAGGTCGCCACGGCATCCTTTGCCCAGAATCCGTAGTACATCCCGCCCCCATCGACGAACGCATGGCATTTGCCGGTCGGCTGGTGCACGAGCGCAAGAAAGTAGCGGCCACACAACTCCGGCGCCGCGTCGAGCACCCCGACCTCGGCGACGCGGGCAAGCAGTCGACGGACGGAGGGCTCGCCCGGGGCGGTCCCCGGCCAATAAGGCAGCCCGGCCCAGTAGGCGGAGTACTCATCCAACGTAAGAGCGTGCTCACGCTCCTTCAGACCGGTGACCCTTCCGTTGCGAATCAGCATTTTCCTTCCCTCGTCCAATAGGGGAAACGTCAGCGAACCGTCACGAAGCTCAAGAAATCGCCGATCAGGTCGTACCCGTCCCAGATCGGCTCGAATTGGAGGGCCTCGCCGACGGGCACGATGCGATCGACCCCGAGTCGGCCCAGCGTCTCTGCCAGCTCCCGTTTGTCGCGCCAGTCGATTCCGAAGCAACTGACGGTCTGGACCCGCCGATCGATCGCGTCGGCCACGTCGCGCCAGCGGTC
>Ga0307378_10003487_pt1 | contig 23052 bp, 15 predicted proteins | sample UN1MG_FD_202238 | JGI IMG/M metagenome (GOLD analysis project Ga0307378, IMG submission 202238) | Soil microbial communities from Risofladan, Vaasa, Finland - UN-1 | ecosystem: Environmental > Terrestrial > Soil > Coastal area > Acid sulfate soil | place: Finland: Risofladan, Vaasa | collected...
CGCAACCCTCACCTCCCGAGGCGTCGAGCACCTTGTCGATTTCTGGCTCGGCAAGGAGGGCTACGGACCGACGCTGAAAAAGCTGGCCCAAGGAGGATGATGATGGGCAAAGCGAGAGACGTCCTACTGGATCCACTCGTGACGAACAACCCGATCGCCGTTCAGGTCCTGGGGATCTGTTCCGCGCTGGCCGTGACCACCAAGCTGGAAACCACGATCACCATGTGCCTGGGCGTGCTCTTCGTGCTCGTGTTTTCCAACCTGTCAATCAGCCTGATCCGCAACCAGATCCCCTCGAGCATCCGGATGATCGTGCAGATGACGATCATCGCCTCGCTGGTGATTCTCGTCGACGAGTTCCTCAAGGCGTTTGCGTACGACATCAGCAAGCAGTTGTCGGTGTTCGTGGGCCTGATCATCACTAACTGCATCATCATGGGCCGGGCGGAAGGGTACGCGATGAAGAACCCGCCCGGCTTGAGCGTGCTCGACGGGGTCGGCAACGCCCTGGGTTACAGCGTGATCCTGTTGTTCGTCGGCGTGATACGGGAGCTGTTCGGATCGGGATCGCTGCTCGGATTCCGCGTCCTGCCGCTGACGACCGACGGGGGCTGGTATCCGCAGAACGGCCTGCTCCTGCTTTCACCGAGCGCGTTCTTTCTCATCGGGTTTTTCATCTGGGCGTGCAGAACGTGGAAGAAAGAGCTCGTGGAGGAGGAGAACTGAGATGATCGAGCACGAGCTGAGCCTGTTCTTCAAGTACGTGTTCGTGGAGAACCTGGCGCTCGCCTTCTTCCTGGGGATGTGCAGCTTCCTGGCCGTGTCCAAGCGGGTGGAGACGGCGACGGGGCTGGGGATCGCCGTGATCGTCGTGCAGGCGATTACTGTCCCGGTCAACAACCTGATCTACACGTTCGTGCTCAAGGAGGGCGCGCTTTGGTGGCTCGGCCTCCCCGATTCGGACCTGTCGTTCCTGGGGCTGATCAGCTATATCGGCGTAATCGCGGCCATGGTGCAGATCCTCGAAATGACGCTGGACAAGTACTTCCCCGCGCTCTACAACGCGCTGGGAATCTTCCTGCCGCTGATTACCGTGAACTGCGTGATCCTGGCCGGCTCCCTGTTCATGGTGGAGCGCGACTACACCTTCGTCGACAGCGTCCGCTTCGGGCTCTACTCGGGGATCGGCTGGGCCATCGCCATCATGGCCCTGGCCGGGATCCGCGAAAAGATGCGCTACAGCAACGTTCCCGACGGGCTTCGCGGACTGGGCATCACCTTCATTACCGTCGGCTTGATCGCTTTGGCATTCATGTGTTTCTCCGGGATGTTGACATAGAGGCGAGCCGTGCTTCTCCAGATCTTCTTAGGCGTGGTGATGTTCACGGGCATCGTGCTGGCGTTGGTCGGCGTGATCATGCTGGCCAGGTCCCGCCTGGTTCCGCAGGGCGAGGTGACCATCGAGATCAATCACGACCCGGAAAAGACGATCTCCGTCCCCGCGGGCGGGAAGCTGCTCGGCGTGCTCGCCGACAGCAAGATCTTCGTCCCCTCGGCCTGCGGCGGCCAGGCCACCTGCGGCGAGTGCAAGCTCAAGATCCTGGAAGGCGGCGGCGACGTCCTGTCCACGGAACGGAACGCCATGACCCGGCGCGAGGTCCGCGAGGGGGTTCGCCTGAGCTGCCAGGTGCCCGTCAAGCAGAACATGAAGATCGAGGTCCCCCCGGAGATCTTCGAAATCAAGCAATGGGTGTGCACGGTCCGCTCCAACCGAAACGTGGCCAGCTTCATCAAGGAACTCGTGCTGGAGCTGCCCGAAGGGGAAGACGTCGACTTCCAGGCCGGCGGGTACATCCAGATCGAGTGCCCGCCTCACATAGTCCAGTACCGCGATTTCGACATCGACCCCGAGTATCGCGACGAGTGGGACCGCTACGACATGTGGCGGTACCGCTCCAGAGTCACCGAAGTGGTTACCCGGGCGTACTCCATGGCCAACTATCCCGAGGAGAAGGGCACGGTGATGCTCAACGTCCGCATTGCCACTCCCCCGCGGGAAGCGCCGAATGCGCCCGCCGGCAAGATGTCGTCGTACATCTTCAACCTGAAGCCGGGCGACCAGGTCACCATCTCCGGCCCCTACGGCAGCTTCTTCGTCAAGGAGACCGACGCCGAGATGGTCTACATCGGCGGCGGGGCGGGAATGGCCCCGCTGCGCTCCCACCTCTTCGACCTGCTCAAGCGGAGGGGATCGCGACGGAAAGTCTCGTACTGGTACGGGGCGCGCAGCCTGCGGGAAGCCTTCTACGTGGAGGAGTTCGACAAGCTCAAGGAGGAGAACCCGAACTTCTCTTGGCACCTCGCCCTTTCCGAGCCCTTGCCGGGAGACAACTGGACGGGCCCCGTCGGCTTCATCCACCAGGTGCTCTACGACCACTACCTGAAAAACCACCCCGCTCCGGAAGACTGCGAATACTACTTCTGCGGCCCGCCTCTGATGAACCAGGCCGTGCTGAAGCTGCTCGATGATTTGGGGGTCGAGGAAGAGAACATCGCGTTCGACGACTTCGGGCTGTAGCAGGTGAAGGGGTGACGGGGTGACAGGGTGACAGGGTGAGGGGGTGAAGTGATGGGGGGTGACACGGTGATGGCGTGAAGGGGTGATATCGATCGGTCCCACGCTTCGATCGTTCCCACGCTTCGCGCCCAGTATTGCATCGTTCCATCGTTCCCACGCTTCGCGTGGGAACGCAAGGGCCGGACGCTTTGCGTCCGCTACGGGCGGCGGCTCGCCGGCCCACTGTCTCCCGCGATGGGCCGACGCAAAGCGTCCCCGCAGTACGCTAAGACGCGAAGCGTCGTGACAATGCGTGACCCGGCGAGAACGGACTCTCCCCTTCCGGAAACGCCGAATCCGTGCATTCGGCCGAGCCTGTGATCCTGGGGTGTTCCGATGCAGGCGAGCGACCGAAACGCTGGCGCAAGGGCCGCTCTTCGGATCGACCGGCTCGTTCGAATGGCCGGCCTGGTATGCATCCTCGCGGCGACGTGCCGTGAGGGCCGCCTCTCCGCAGGGGAGCAACCGTCGTCGGAAGAGCAAGAAGAGCAAGTGGTCGTCGCCACGGTCGGCGGCGAGCCCGTCTTCGCCCGCGACGTTCAGCGGCTGCTCAACAAAGCCGTGCAACGCCAGAACGTCAACCCGGCGGTCTTGCCCGTGTTCCAGGCCCAGGTGCTCTCCGAGGCCGTCGATCGGCGGCTGGTGCTGGCCTACGCCCGGCGCACGAAGTCGGGGCCGAGCGAGTCGGAGATCGACACGGCGGTGGCCGAGCTCACGGCGAGGAGCCGGGCACAGGGGGGCTCGCTGGAAGCGTATCTTGCCGAAGCGTCGCTCACCGACGCAGAACTACGGCGCCGGATCACGTGGAGTTTGGTGTGGGAGAGATATCTGGCGAAATACGTGACGGAGGAGCGGCTGGCTGCTCACTTTGAGGCCCATCGGCGCCAGTTCGAGGGGACGCAGCTCTCCGTCAGCCACATCCTGCTGCGACCGAAGGCGAACGACGACTCGCAGGCGATCTCGCGTTTGGTCAAGCAGGCGGAGGCGATCCGCGCGGAGATCATCTCCGGCAAGCTCTCGTTCGCCGACGCTGCGAGCAAGCACTCGGCCGGGCCCAGCGCCGCGGAGGGCGGCCGCCTGGGCTTCATCGGCCGGCGCGGCCCCATGGTCGAGTCGTTTTCCCGAGCGGCGTTCTCGCTCGAGGTGGGCCAGGTAAGCCAGCCCGTGACCACGCGGTTCGGCGTGCACCTGATTCGCTGCGACGAAATCCGGCCGGGCAGCAAGCAACTGGCCGACGTGCGCAAAGAAGTGGAAGCGGCTCTCGCCCGGGAGCTGCTCGATAAGCTCGCCCGCTTCGAGCAGAAGCAGACCCCCGTCGAGTACACCGGCAAATGGCCCCACTTCAAGCCCGGCACGCGGGAGTTGATCGTGCCGTGAAAAAAGGGGACGCAGCTCTTTTCTGGGGGTTTAGGCAGGATACTTGCGGGGTCTTCCTCGGGGTCGCATCGTGGATTCCAATCCGAGCCGAGCGGCCATGTGAGTGATCCACTGCTCGGTTCCGTAGCGAGTCCCTCGGGAGACGCTTCGACGGATCGCCGCGAGTTCCGCTTCGGTGTGAGGTTCGTCGGGATGAAAGGCACAATGCCCGGCATTCTAGCCTTGCCCAGTCACCCGGAAAAGAGCTGCGCGCTTTTTCCTTCCTAATCGACGCTCGGCGGCACTTCCGCCCCTGGCAACCCGGTAGGAGGGCTCGGCGGGGGCTGGAGGCAAGAGGCTACCAGCCGCACGTCTCGCCTACTTGATATCCAACTCCCGGTAATGCTTCTCCAGTCTCACGTCCTCGATATTGTGAACGGCGAAAACAAAACCGCCTACGCTTTGCGCAAGCAGGGCCGCAAGGATGGCGCAGTACGCACCCGCAAGAACAAGACCTGGGTTCCGGCTAAAGAGTATCGTGGAGCCAAATATCACGATTGCGACGCAGGATGAGATTACCTTGGACTTGATGAGCGCCCGTCTCCGTCTTTGGTAAAAGATGGCTCGCTTTGCTTCATTGTGAGGCGCATTGATGCCAACACTTAGGCTCCAAGCAAGTAAACACAACCCCAAGTCCAGAAGTAAGATGAACGATAAGCCAAGAGCCAACGCAAAAACGGAATACCTAGGAAATTGACGCACAATTGAGTCTTGAGAAAACCCCGCGTCAATAAACGCCCTCAAGTCGTCAATCGGGACAATCCAGTCTATGGCGACCCAGATTACGACAGAAACAAGTGCCAAATGACGAAGGGCACTCCGAAAAGGCATAATTGGGCCGAGAAAATGTGGAAGGAGTCTCTCATCGCACCTGCTCCCCTAATTAGGTTCTCGTCAGTCCCAGGGATTATTCCACGCGCCAGCATTCCGCCTGCCCAACGCGTCGCGGATGGCTGTCGTGGACGGTCACGGTCATGCAAGAAGGCCATAGAAGTCTAGCGCGCACCCTCAGGTCACACAAGTATTGAGACTGAAGGAAAAGGGAAAGGGGGAGGCAGCTCATTGTTGGGGATCTAGGCAGGATACCTGCGGGGTCTTCCTCGGGCTCGGATCGTGGATTCCAGTCCAAGCCGGGCGGCCATCCGGGTGAGCCATTGCTGGCTTCCGTAGGGAGTCCCTCTGCAGACGCTTCGACGGATCGCCGCGAGTTCCGCTTCGGTGTGAGGTTCGTCGATCCAGGTTGCCCAATCCTCGGGCATGGGCAAGGGCCACGGGGCCAGAAGGGCTCGCAGCGGGGACTGTTCGTGCTGCCGATGCCAGTAGCTTCCCCAGCGCCATTCAGAGACGTGCTCGACCAAGTTGGCTCGCCGCGGATTGCGCTCCACGTAGCGCAAGACCGTGTACAAGTGGTCATCGTCTTCAATGGGAAAGCTCTTGAATCGGGCCTGGTAGAGGTGGCCCGTGCCGGATGTGTGGTGATGAGCGTGCCAGCGCATCGTGTGCGTGTGTGTCAGCCAGCGGAAGTGGTCGGTAACCTCCTGGTCGGTCCGCGGCTGAACCACGAAATGCCAGTGGTTGGGCATCAGGCAAAAGCTCAGAATCCGCAGCGGCACCCTCGCTTGCGCCTCTTGCAGCACGCACTGGAATGCCTGGTAATCGCCGGACTTCTCGAACAAAGTCAAGCGCGCTACCGCCCGATTCAAAACATGAAACACGAAGCCTGCCGGGGCACATCGAGCGGCACGGGGCATGATCGGTCGCTCATCGGGGTGAAAGGCACAATGCCTAGCATTCTAGCCTTGCCCAGTCCCCCGCAAAAGAGCTGCGTCCCCTTTTTCTTTTTCTAGAGCTTGATCACCGACAGCGTACACGGCTTGCTGTATTCGGAGTTGATGCAGCCGGGCACGGGCCAGTCCATGTTGGAGACGATCACCTCGCGGCCGCGCAGGAGCACCTCGCAGGGCTGATCCATGCCGCCGTCCAGGCCGTCGGTGTCGCCGTTTCGGGCCAGCGTTTGCACGGAGCCGTCGAGCGAGACCATCTGCACGGCGTTGGCCTTCGAGTCGGCCACGAAGATCTTCTTGGTTTCCGGGTCGAAAAACAGCCCGTCGGCGCTCTTCATACACTCGCTCTTGGCGAAGATCTCGTTCGAGGCCACCTTGCCCTCGGCGTCGAAGGTGAGCTTGTGGACGGTGCCGTCGGAGAAGTTGCCGACGTAGAGGTTCCCGTCGCCGTCGAACGAGAGGCCGTCGGCGCCCAGCGGCAGCTCCTCGTCGAACGTCTCGAAGGTGGCGATCAGGTGCGGGTCGTCCGTCTCCGGGGTGGCCAGCTCGAGGATCGCGTCTTCGAGCTCCTCCAGCTTGAAGCGGAACACGCCGCTGGTGGCCGGCTTGGCCTTGGGGTCGATCTGGGTCTCGCTCACGTAGAGATACTCGCCGCGACAGACGACCGCGTTGGAGACGTGGAACCCGACGATCACGGGCACGATCTCCTTGGGGTGGCCCTCCTCCATCACGATCCGCATCACCCGGCTCTTGCGATCCCCTTCCATCTGGTAATCGGCGAGGAACAGATCGCCGGAGGGCGCAACGCAGATCCCCAGCGGGCCGAGGGGCTTGCCCGTGTCGTCGTTGACCGGCAGCTTGAGGAACTCTTCGGCCTGGTTGTCCGGGGTGATCTTCATCAGCGCCGAGGGCTGGCTCAGGTCGTTGAAGTTGGGCATGGAGAGGAGGACGTTGCCGTCGGGCAGGAGGCACATGGCGTCGGGCGTGTTGCACGTGTCGAGCGAAAGCTCGACCAGAAGCTCGGACTTCTTCAGCGGCGCGCAAGCCGAAGCCCCGGCTTCACCCGCCGTCGCTTCCGCGGCCGGCGACTCCGCGCCTGCCATCTCGCCCGAAGGTGTCCCGGATACGGACGGCGCCGTGACCTGAGGCGGCGCGGGCCCGCTGGCCGGGCCTCCCGGCGCGGCCGGGGAAGACGGCGAGGACGGCGGACACCCGGCAAGCGTCGCCAAGCCCACGGATGCAAGCAATACGAGCGACCATCGAACCAGCCGGGCGGTTCTCGACATGGGAATCCTCCTTTGCTCAGTGGGGAGTTGGATTGGCAGCGCGGTCGGTTGTCTTCCGTCGTGCTTGGCGTGAATGCGGGTCGCCGCACGGGGCTCATCCACCGACGCACAGCCATTCTGGACGACGCGGCCGGACCGTGCAAGTGCCGTTCCGCCGGGCGAGCCGTCTGGGTCAGTCGAGAGACAATCCCTTGCGCTCGCGGCCCAGGGCGTCGGCGGCGATCATCGCGTCGACGACCGCCTGCGACGTGATTTCAAACGGATGGTTGTGGCAGAGCGAGCCTTCGCCGGCGCAGACGTCGCCGATCTCGCGGAGCCGGTCGCGGGAGACGCCTTCCAGGTGTACGTCGGCCAGCGTCACCGGCAGCCCGATCTCGATCGCGAAGTCGACGACGGCGTACACTTCGTCCACGTCCACGTCGTCGTCCAGGCAGAGCTGGGTGATGATGCCGAACCCGACCTTCTCGCCGTGCATCAGGTCCTTGCACTCGGGGACGTTGGAGAGGAGGTTGGCGATCATGTGGGCGGTGGCCAGGCCGCCGCTCTCGAAGCCCAGCCCGGAGAGCAGCACGTTGGCCTCGACCACTTTCTCCACGGCCGGCGTGACCACGTTCTGCTCCACCGCCCGCTTGGCGTCCAGGCCGTGCTCCAGAAGCGTCCGGTAGGACAGCTCGGCGATGGCCATGGCGGCCATGGTGGGCAGGCCGCCGGCGATGTTCCGGGCCCGGGACTTGTAGGCGGCGACGGCTTCGATCCAGGTGGACAAAGCGTCGCCCATCCCGGCCACGAACGCGCGGACCGGGCCGTTGGCGATCACCTGCGTGTCGACCAGGACGATATCGGGATTGAACGGCCAGCAGTCGAAGCCGATGAATTGATGATCGGCGTCGTACCAGACGGAGGCGGCGCTGGTGGGCGAGTCGTTGGAGGCGATGGTCGGACAGGTGACCATCTTGAGGCCCGCTTCGACGGCCACGCCCTTGGCCACGTCGAGGACCTTGCCCCCGCCGATGCCCACGGAGATGTCGGCCCCCTTCTCCCTGGCGATTGCGGTCACGCGATCCCTCTCCTCCTTGGTCGCCTCGCCTTGGAACTCGACGTCGACCATTTCCATGCCGGCTTCCTCGACGCTCGCCAGCACCGTCTTGCCGACGATGCCCTTGACGCACGGGTCCCAGAGCACCAAGGGCCTCTGGCCGAGCATCCTCAAGTACGTGCCCAGTTCGCTGAGCACGCCTCGGCCTTGGATGTATTTCCGGGGAGCGATCAAGACGGATTTCATGGTCACGGTTCTCCTGTGGTTTCGGCAGATCAGTAGAACTCGCTAGGATTCGGCAGGGGCGTCGGGATACTTCGCCTTGTTCCCAGGCTCCGCCTCGCCGCCCCGAGGACGGCCCGGAAGAGGGCGGAGATCACAGGCGCAAGTCAGCCGGTCTTTGACCTCGTCGGCGCATCGCGGTGAACGGCTGAGTGCGGCAGGCGGAGCCTGCCAACTAGTCCTTAAGCAAGCGAAGCCGAGAGGCGTTTTTCTTGTTGGGGGCGAAAGAGCACAAAATCCTCCGTGTTTTGTGGACTTTTGGAGCAAGGGCGACCTGAGGCCGCCCGCAAACACGGAGGATTTCGAGTGATTATTGCCGAAATGGTCCAACGACGCAAGCAAAGCATCGACCGGCGGCTCAGTGGGGGCGCAGGAACGGGTCTGCCGATTTCGGCTGGCGCGATCGGCGGGGTTTGGGCGAGATGGGCGAGCGCGTGTCCGTGGGGGACACGGGACTCAGTTCACCGCCCGGGGAGGAATTGCGATGGCAACGCCCCAGATGGACCGAGAGGCTTTCAAACGGCAGGTGCGCGCGGAGTTGGAGACGCTGATGGAGGAGGTGGCCGACGCGGTCGACAACGCACCGGCGGGGAGGATCATTCGCGACAGTGAGGAGAAGGTTCGCGACGCCTTTGCGGAATTCCGCCGCAAGACGTTTGAGCAGGCATGGCAGAGGAAGGTCGACGCGGCGGAAGCCGCTTTTCCCCCCTCCGACGAGCGCGGCGACGGGCAAGCGGAAGCGTCATAAGGGCAAACAGCCGTACACGGTGCTGACCCTCAACGGCCGGGTCAGTCTGCGACGGATTCGCTGGCATTGTTTTCAGGAAGGCAGTTCGACGCCCACCGATACTTGGCTTGATGAAGCGGAGGCCACCGTCAGCCAGGGGGCGAGGGAGTTGATCTGTCGTTTGAACCAGTGCTCGGCCAGCTTTCGCAAGACGGCCGACAACCTGAAGCGAGCCGCTCAACTGGACAGCAACGCGGAGACGATTCGCCAACTGGTCGAGGGCGAAGGCAAGGCGGTGCTGCAGCATCCCCAACAAGGCGGCCCGCGGCCGAACTGGACGTCGGGGGATTGTACCACAGACACCGGAAAAAACAGGGGTACGCGAGTTGCGACGGACTCAAGGTGCCTCTGGTGACCGACGACGAAAAGAAGAAGCGTCGTGACAAGGTGCGTGAAAAACGTCGCCGCCGCGGCCGAAAGTGCAAGCCGCTGGCGCGAGCCAAACCGGGCGCCGAGGGCGATTGGAAGCAGTTTCGCTTGATGGCCCATTACGATGAAACGGGCGAGCGTTGCCACGTCTCCGTCACCCGCGGCAATCACGAAGCCGCAGGACGCCTGATGGCTCGCGACGCGGCGAAGGTCGGCTTGCATGACGCGGACGAGCGGATCGCCAACGTCGACGACGCCCGTTGGATCGCAACCAACTCGAACTGTACGGCACGGTCGACCACATCGGCTTGGATTTCTACCATTGGTCCGAGCACGTCCACACGGCACGCCGAAAGGCGTTTCGCGAAGACGACGCCGAGGGCTCGGCGTGGGCCACGGATTCGTTGCACCGCGTCAAACGCGAAGGCCACTCGTCGGCGCGGCAGACGGCCGTTGACCGCCGGTCGAAGGCAACCCCTCCGGCCGTGCCGAGATGGATCGACTCCTGGGCTGCCTGTCCGAACGCCGCGAGATGATCCGCTACCCGGAGTTCCTGGCCCAGCGCTGGCAGATCGGTTCCGGGTCGATCGAAGCTCAGTGCAAGACCACCACCATGCGGGTCAAAGGGTCGGGCAAGGGATGGGACGCCCCCAGCGCCGAAGCCGTGATGGCCCTGGCCTGCCTGGAGAACTCCCGCTTGTGGGGAACCTACTGGCTAACCCACGACCTCCCAACGAATTGAGGTTCTTGCTGATGTGGGGCCTGACGACGGAGTTGGCGGCCCTGGCGGACGGCATTGACCTCGGCCTGCACGGTCGGTAGCGAGAGGTCCTGGCGGGCGATATCGCAACGACCATCTCCACTCAACCGCCACTCTCCCCCCTCCCGCGACGCAGCACTTCGTCCAAGAGGCTCTTCTCATCGGCTCCGCGATGAGAAAAGCCTTGTCTATTTGCGGCAAGCATTTACGGGCGTTGGAGTTCGGTCGATTTTGGGCACGCAGGTGTAGTCATGTAATTGTGTGATTAGGGCTTGTATTACAAATGTTTGTCTGTATAATGTCGGCATGTACATCGCCCGCGTTCCCAACCGTTCCAGTCCGCCGGCCTACCTGCTGCGGGAAAGCTACCGCGAAGGCGGCAAGGTCAAGAACCGCACCTTGGCCAATCTCTCGCACCTGCCGATCGAGCAGATCGAACAAATCCGCCGTGTGCTCAAGGGGGAGAATCTCGTTGCGCCCGGGGAGGCATTCTCTATCCAGCGCAGCCTGCCGCATGGCCATGTGGAGGTCGTGCTGGGGATGATCCGCAAGCTGGGGCTGGACCGCCTGCTCAGCCGCCGGCGATCCCGCGAGCGGGACCTGGTCGTGGCGATGATCGCCCAGCGGCTGCTGTTTCCCTGCTCGAAGCTGGCCACCACACGGCATTGGCACTCGACCACCTTGGCGGAAGAGCTGGGCGTTGCCAACGCCGACGAGGAGGAGTTGTATGCGGCCCTGGATTGGCTTTTGGAGCGTCAGCCGTCGATCGAGGGGCGGCTTGCCAAGGAACATCTCTCCGAGGGGGCGTTGGTCCTTTACGACGTCACGAGCAGCTACTACGAAGGTCGCACGTGTCCCTTGGCCCGTTACGGCCATAATCGCGATGGCAAGAAGGATCGGCCGATCATCGTCTACGGCCTGCTGACCGACGGCGAAGGGCGGCCGGTGGCGGTCGACGTTTACCCGGGCAACACGGGCGACCCGACCACGGTGCCTGACCAGGTGACGAAGCTTGGCGAGCGGTTTGGGCTTCAGCGTGTGATCCTGGTGGGGGACCGTGGCATGCTCACGCAGGCGCAGATCGAGGCGTTGCAGGCGCATCCCGAGTTGGGATGGATCTCGGCGTTGCGGAGCGGGGCGATCCGCGGTCTGCTTCAGCGGGGGGAGTTGCAGCGATCGCTTTTCGACGAGATGAACCTGGCGGAGATCGAGTCGGCCGAGTTTCCCGGCGAGCGGCTGGTGGCGTGTTTCAATCCGCTTCTGGCCGACGAGCGTCGGCGTAAGCGGGAAGCCCTCTTGGCGGCCACGGAGAAGGAATTGGCGAAGCTGGCCCGTCAGGTCGCCCGACGCACGAAGCGGCCGATGCTTCAAGCGGAGATCGCCTTGCGAGCCGGCCGGCTCGTCGACCGTTTCAAGATGGCCAAGCATTTCGAGCTCTCGATCGCGGACGGGGAATTTCGCTTTGCCCGCCGCACGGAGTCGATCGAGCGGGAATCGCAACTCGACGGGATCTACGTGATTCGCACCAGCGAACCGGCGTCGGGTCTCTCGGCCGGCGACGCGGTCCGCGACTACAAGCGGTTGGCCGAGGTGGAGCAGGCCTTCCGGAGCCTGAAGAGCATCGACCTGTTGGTCCGCCCGATCTATCACCGTACCGACGAGCACGTCCGGGCACACATTTTCGTTTGCCTGCTGGCCTACTACGTCCAGTGGCATTTGAAGCGGGCTTGGGCGCCGTTGTTGTTCGAGGACGAGGAGCTTGCGCGGGATCGCGGTGTGCGGGATCCGGTGGCGTCGGCCGAGCCGTCGGCATCGGCCAAACGCAAGAAGGCGACCCATCGCACGCCGGACGAGTTGCCAGTCCATAGTTTCCGCACGTTGATCGCGGAGTTGGCGACCCGTTGTCGTCACACGTGCGTGCCGGCGGGCGGGACCCCCGACGTGACGTTTGCCAAGCTGACCGACGTCACACCGTTTCAAGCCGAAGCTTTCCGACTCGCCGGCCTGAAGCCCGCGGACCACTGAGCTTGTAGTCAGACCACGCGCATCGAGCAGCAGCGCAACCCCTTGCCCGACAACAAGATCCCGGTCGACAAACGGTGGAAGTTCGGGTTAGTGTGCGCTGGCCCTGGGATGCCAGCCCGGATTACTCACAGATCGTCTGATAGGGGAAGGGAGGCCCGATTGAGTTCGGTCCCCTGTACCTGACTCAAACTGCCAGCCGATCAAGGCGACACAGTTCGAGCCGTGGCGGAAGAAGTCCACCTATTTCGGCTCGCCCGCCCCCTCGCGTTGGAGCAGATCCATGTTGTGGACAATGTGGGGCGTCCACCGCAGGTGAGCGATCGAGCCGATGCCGGCGGCGAACTGCGCCCGCATCGCCCGCATGGCGATCTCCCCGAACGGCTCGCCGCCGCCGAGGCGATGGGCGAAGAAGAGAATCTCCGACGTCATGTCGTTGTTGGCGGTGTACCCGGTCATGTTGGGGCAGGAGGTGTAGCGGAAGCCGTCGACCTCCGGGACCCAAAGCTCGCGGACCGCCTGCTTCGCCCCGCCGATGACCGCTTCGGCCACTCTCGGATCGGGCACTTCTCGATAGTACTCCTCCAGGCCGTTGGCCAGCACGCCCAGCATGAAATTGGCCACGCCCCGGTGACGCGGCATGTCGAGGCAGTGGCCCGGCACCATCTGCCGGGGCCAACCGCCGTCGGGCGCTTGCCGCTCGATGGTCCGGTCGCGGCGTTCAAATAGAACGGATCGTTGGTCGCTCGATGGGCGGCCATCGTCAAGAGCAGGTGCCATCCGTTGGTGCGGCAATTGGTCCAGTCGTAGTTATTGAGGTAGGTGCCGTCGTAATGATCGGCCACCAGGGCGGCGTTCTCGGCGGCAGTGGGATCGCCGCTGAGGACGTACCAGTCGTAGAAGCCCTCCGTCCACGTGTGACTGACCGACATGCCGCCCCAGGGAATACCGTTGCCCTCATGTTGCGTCTTGAAGTAGTCGCCCGTGTGGCCCATCGAGTGAATCCACTCGCCCCCTCGCTGGGGACCGTAGTGCGCCGTGTCGACGTTGATGGCGTGCCGGGCGGCCTTCTCACCGAGGAAGTACCACTTGCGGTCGCCCGTTCGAATGAACTGGAGCAGGATGGCGTGATGGTGGTCGTACTCGCCGTTGGCCCAGTTGACCTTCCGCTCGCCCCATTGGTCGCCGAAATTGAGCATCCCGAATTCATGCCCCCGGTCGCGATGCCGAAGGTGGCTCTGGTACACCTGCTCGCAGACCTTCTCGTACTCCGGCCAACGGCCCGTGGTGGCCGGCAGGATCTCGCCGAAGACCCGCGTGTCGCAATAGCGATCCGGCGTGCACGCGGCAATCAGCGGTTCCTGAAACGTCCGGGCCATCTGCCGCGCCGCCGGCGCGAAGTTGCCGCGGTGGAAGGAGAACAGCAGCTCGTGCTGCTTCTGCACTCCCAAGCGGACCGTGTACTCGCCGCCCATCAGGTAGTAGTACAGCTTGATCTGGTCCAGCTTGCTGCACTCGTCGTACTCGCCCTCGGCAAAATCGGGGCAAAGGTCCACGGCCAAGCCGTCGGGCGTCACGCGGAGCCCTTTCGGGTAGAGCTGCCAGAAGTCGCGGACCACGGTGGTGAAGCCCCAGCGTCCGTTCCCGGCGTCGATCCAGCCGTCGGCCCGGTCGGCGGCGACTTCAGCGGCCGGCTGCGGCGAGATCTCATACGAGTCGTCTCGAAGTTGGCGCAGGGTGAGCGGGCCTCGGCCGGCCGCCTCCTTGCCTCCGCCCAGCCCGACCGTCCAGTCCCAGCCGGGCGCGGCCGGCAGGGGAACGTGCAGGCTGATCCGGTCGAAGCTCGTGAACTTCGTCTCCTCCGCATCGTTCCCCCACGTATAGCGAAGGTGGATCCACGGCAGGCCGGCGTAGAAGGTGAACCGGTTGACGTAGGCAAACATCCGCTCGCCCTTCGGCGACTGGTGGTGCCCGGTAACCTTGACCACCGTGCGAAGCGGCCCGGACTCTTCGATCTCGACCCGGTCGGGCGGCGAGGAGGTGGTGAAGCGGGTGTCTTCGCGACCGGCCACTTCCGCGGCGATCAAGCCGGCGCCGGTCAGATCCTCTTCGTCGGTGAACGCACCGTCGCCGTTGGCGTCGAATCGGACTTGCGTCGGGAATCCCGACCGGACCGCGTCGAAATGGACACGCAGGGGCCCCGTGTCGACCGTGAGCCGCTCGCCCTGCTGTTCGTGTTCGAGCGGGGTCGCCGCGGACGTGCGATTCACCTCGGTTCCGTACTCCAACGTGTAGGCCGCCGTCGTCTCCGCTTCAACAGTCGCCCGCATCGAGAGGAAGAGCCACTTGATGCTTCCGTCCTTCCATCGCACCGCGGCTTTCGCCTGCACGGGGATCTCCCGGCCGCGGCCGTCGAGCAACCGCACGTGGTCCGCGCTCCCCAACTCTCCCTCGGCAAAAGGAACCCCGGAACAGACCGGGAAGTCCGCAAGCGCGAAATCGTAGGGATTCGCCACGCTCAAGGGAATTCGCTCCTTCTTCGCCGTTCCCTCGGGCGCCGGCGGCGGCTGGAAGCGAAACACGGCCACGGGGCTGACGGCTTCCCGGCCGTCGGACCGCGGGGCGACCACGCGCCAATGGACTTCCTGGCCGGGCCGCAACCCGGTCAGGTAGAGCCGATGATTCGCCAGCGTTTCCTCCTCTGTGACCTTCTGCCCGAGGTCCGCCGCCCCGCCGTACTCGATCGTGCAGGCGGACGGCCAAGTGGTGATCCAGGTGAGTCGCGCCTGCGGCTCGCCCTCGCGGATGACGTAGCCCGCCTCGAGTTGGCGGATCTCGAACCGCCGCGTGCGGATGGGCGGCTTGTCGGCCAGGAGCAAGATGTCCTCGGTGATATGATTCCCCTGATGTCCCGCGCGGAACGTCAGCTCCGTGCCGGCCGCCAGCTCCATCGGATGGCTGAGGAAGTGGACGCGTTGGCGGTTGTCGTCTTCGCCGGCCAGAAACCGTCCGACCGGGCGGCCGTCCACGCGCAGCTCGTAGGTCTCCGGCCCCGCCGTGTCGTACACAACCACGGCCGGGTAGAACTTGCCCGCCTTGGGCGCGCGGACCGTGATGCGGCCGCCGCGACCTCGCACGGCCGGCCAGCGGTATTCCGCGTCGTAGTAGGCGAAGCCCTCAAGCTCCGCTCCCACACTGGAGAGGACGACGTTGGCCGGATCGGCCTGCAACTGCCAGATCAGGTCCAGTCCTTCGGTGGTCTCGAAGTTCTTGTCCTCCGTGACGTCGTCCAACATCACGATCTTGGGTCGCTGCGAGTTGGCCGGCCCTTCCGCGTCAGCCCAGCCCGTGCCGTCCGCGCCGTCGTGCGGCTCGGCGATCTCCGAAAGGACGAGAAAGCGAAACTGCGAGCGGCCGTTCTCTTGATGGATCGGCGAGTCGTGGCAGACGTAGAGCACGCCCTCGACCAACGCCACGCGCGGCAACGGCCCGGCCGCGTACGATCCGTCGGGCGCGAAGGCGGTCACGCCGGGCTGGCCGCGGCGGTGCGACAGCATCACCTCGCAACCCATGTCCTTCCGGCCCGTCTCGGGATCGTTGTCCGAATCGACGTAGACGATCAGGCTCGAATTGTCGAAGGAATACGGCTGGGCAAAGCGGATCGCCCAGAGCCAGCGATCCTCGGCGACGTTGCCGAAGTCGACCCGGACGACGTCCAGTTCCGGGTGCTTCTCGGCTTTCGCGGGAAACGTGCCCAGGGCGACCAGCTCCTCCGCGAAATCCTTGTCGGTGCCGAGCTCTTCCTCGACCGCGTCGGGCAGCCCGTCCCGATCGGTGTCCGAAGCCTCGGCCGCGCTGGAACCCCGCGCCGCACAGCTCCACCCAACTGCCAAAAGAAGCCAGGAAACCGTCAAAAGTCGGCAAGTCATCGGATCAACTCCGTCTGGAGGCAAGTCGCCGGCGCAGCCGTGGAAGGCCCGGACCACAAGCAGCCATCCAAGGTTGCACAGCCCTGAGTGTACGTTTCACGGCACGGAACTCAAGTGAATGGGGGCGCCTCCACCGATGCGTCTCGTCAGCACGACGCCCGAATCGACCTCCGTCCTGAGGCCATCCACGCGCGCGGGACTGCCGCGCGCCGCCAGGCAAGGGCCACAGGTCTACGCGGCCCTTGCGTGGGCGAGGGTTCCGCCGATAATGGAGCGCGCTACCCCCGAAACGGCCCACCAATCCTTCCCGCCGGGAGATCCGCACGATGCGTCGTCTCGACTTTGCAGGCAGTCTGCTCGTGGCCGGGATCGTTTGGGCCGTGTTGGCGTCACCGGCCGCCCGCGCGAAGCTGACGCTGACCGGCGGTCGAAGCGCCCCCGCGCCGAAAGGCCGGCCTCGATCGTGCGGCAATCCATGTTCCCTGGCAAATCAAACGGGAGGCGGCCCATGACAGACCTCATCCACCGACGCAGATTCGTTCAACTGGGCGCCGGTGCCCTGATGCTGGCCGGCGGCGCGGCCGGCGCCGACACCGGCCGAGGCCCAAGCCGCGGACAGGCGGGCGGTGCCGGCCCGGACCGCCAAGCCGACGCCGCTCCATCGCCATCCGGACCGGCTCCGGCGGACGGTCCCGCCGACGGTCCCGCCGGGAAGCCGGACGTGCGGATTGCGGTCGGCTTTGAGGGGAGCTGCCCGCACAGTCCCGAGGGCGTGCGCCAGGAGGGCCCAGGCAAGTTCCGCATCTTGCCCTCGTGGCGTCCCTCCCCCGGCATCGGCGAGGAAGCGGTCGGGCGGAGCACGCGTCTGGGCTTCCGGGTCGTCAACAAAAGCCGGTCGCCGCAGACGGTCGATCTGCGGATCGACTGGCAGTACGACGAGGCGCCGCCCAAGGACCGGCCCAGCTTCGTGAGCATCGACGAATTCATGGCGTACCGGGATTTCGTGGTGGTCCGGGGGCCGCAGGAGACGGGCTGGCGCACGGTGATGGTCGACGTGGCCGGCTCGGTCGGCAGCTTGCGGCTCCGCGTCCCGCCCGGCGAGACGGAGGTCCACTGGCATCCCCCTTACACGTACACCCAGGGGGAGCAGTTCGTCGCCTCGCTCCGCGACCACCCGCTGGCGCACGTCGAGAAGATCGGCCAGAGCGAGGAGGGGCGAAACGTCTGGCTGATCAAGATCACCGACGACTCGCCGCGTGCGAAAAAGCCGGCGCTGATCCGCGCCCGGGTGCACGCCTACGAGAGCGCCGGCAGCTACGCCATGGAAGGGATGGTCGGCTGGCTCCTCCGTGACGATCCCTACGCGGCGGCGGCGCTGCGGGAGTACGCCTTCCACGTGATCCCCATGTCCAATCCCGACGGCGTGTTCAACGGCTTGGGGCGCCTGACCGCCCCGCGCGGAGCGGATCTGACCTGGGTCGCCTCCGTGCCCGACCGGGTCCACGACGTCATGAAGCAGACCGCAGACCGCCTGCAACCGGTGCTTTTCGTCGACCTGCACAACTGGCAGAACAAGCACGTCGATGGGCTATTGGGCCTGGAGCTGGCCGTGCGGGAGCGATTCGTCCGGTTCATGCCCGATCAACTCCCGTTCGGCAAGCAATGGTCCGTTCGGGACCCCGGGCCGGTCCCGTCAGAACCCCCGGCGAAAGAGTCGCTGGGGGCCTACTGCCGCCGGTCGTTCGGGGCGACGTCGGTCGCGTTTGAGTTTCCCTGGTTCGGCCGCACGACCGACGACGTGCGTACCACGGGCCGGACGGCCCTGTGGGCCTTGCTGCGCGCGCTGGACGAACCACCGGCCGGGGTCTCCTGGCGCCCGGCGATGTGGTCGGAGCCGAAGGAGTAAGGAGTGGGGCGGCTGGCATCCGGCTGGCTGGTCGGGCTTTGTCCAGCGCGAACTGAAAGCACACGCAGGGTCTTCATCCGCTTTCAGTCTGAGAACCTACTTGCGGAGGTACTCGCGCACGGTGGAAAGAAACGTCCGGGGCGATTTCTTCAGCGCGCGGTTCATGAACGTGGCCTCGACGAACATCGCGCCGAATTCCGACTGGCTGATCTTGGGAACCGCGAAGTCGATCGGCGAGGTGATCGAGGGCAGAAGCCCGGGATGAACCGTCCCCCGGGCCGAAACGGCTCGAATGCCGGCCGCTTCCAGCCTCAGGTCGAACCGGTAGGTATCCATGATCCGGCCGACGAAGAGAACGTGCGGCGGCGACAGCATGGAAGCGACCTTCTCCAGGCACGCGTCGCCCGCGGTCAGGCCGACCGGGTCGCTCAGGTCCGTCTCGGCCGCGAACAAAGGACGGCCGCTCTCTGGGTCCGTGATGGAATAGTGCAGCGTTTGCCCCTCCTCGCGCATTTCCATGGGGCACTGAATCTTAGGCCAGCCCATTTGGAGTATGCCCATCTCCGTCGGCCAAAAAGTGTTGCACGGGACCCGCACGAAGTGGAGACACGGGGACGGCTTTTGGGAAGCCTTCGGTTCGAGAAAGGGGACCGCCACGAACGTCTCGAGATAAGGGCGGAAAAGGCGGAAGGTCTGATAGAGCCCGAAAATGGGCCTCCGGTTGCCCAGGTCGGTCTGTCTTCCGAAAAGCAGGATCACCGGGTGGTCGTCGCGTCCCTGGAGCCAGTCGGGAAGCCGGTCGTCGTCGACGATCTTCAGCTCCGGAGGAAGCGAGGATTGAACGTCCGAACGCTTCACGAACAGCGTGAGGATGGTGGCCGAGAACCGGCCCGAGAAACCCCGGTAGGCCAGGGAGTCGCTGTGGGGCCCCCGCTCCCAATCCAGGCCCATCGGGTCCCACGGATGAAAGAGCGCGGGCAAGAGAGGCTTCATGACGGCGAACGCCGCGGCCGGCCGCCAGAACGCGACCGTCGCCGCTTTTCGCAAAGCTCGCTTCACGGACATGGCTGCACCTCGCTAGCCACGGCTCTTCGCTGGAGCTCGGCGGTTGAGCCGACGGTCAAACGAGAACGATTCCACGAGGAGAACGGGACGCGGGGCACGGCGAATCATTATCGGCTCGCGCGTTCTTCCCGCGATGCGCTACACGAGCGTGCTCCACGCTCGCAATGGTGAGCATCTTATCATAGCGGCCCCCAGGTTGTCTACAACACTATGCGTAGCGTATCGTGCGTGTGCCGATCCGTTCAGGATCGCGCACCACAAACACCCCAGGTGGCCGAAGTGAATCGCGGCGCTAATCAACACCAGTCCAGGTGAAAGCGTCGCGGGAAAGTGAACTGGGCGGGTGGACTTCGCGTTCCTAACCGGCTGGGGAGGCGGCCCCGGTCGGGGAGACGTCGGACGTTGCGGGCGGGTCCGGCTGGGCCGTTTGGCCAAGCCGCTGAGCGTACAGCGCGAGCAGCTCTTCGCCGCCCCCGGCGCCGAGCGCCCGTTGGTCGGCCAACAGGCTGACCGTCAGGCGACCGCCGAGAGTCGCCGCGCCAAACGCCGCGGAGGTGAGCGGCCGAACCGGCGGGAGCAGCTCGATTTCTTCCACCTCCACGTTGCCCGCCGTGACACGCCCATGGGCGTCCGCCAGCGGTGAATCGCGAAGCGGCATGCCCAGGTTGCTCAGCACGCAGCTCGCCAGGCAGCGGTCCGCCGGCAGCAGCGACTTGAGACTTCCGGTGATCCGTTGCACGAGCTGGATGATCCGCAGCATGATGACCCCCAGCCGCAATCGCTTCACCATGCCCATTTCCCAGCTCACGATCCGGAGCATCTTGCGAAGATCCGTCCACCCCTGCACGCGCCGGTCGACGTTGATCATGCACACGCAATCGGCGGCCGGCATGTCGGCGTGCAACCGCGTCCGGAGGTTGACCGGTACCATAATCCGCACCATGCCCGTCTTCTCCTCGGCGCGGTGGCGGTCGATCCAGTCTTGTGCCGCCAGAAACAAGTCTCGCAGCAAGAGATCGTTGAGCGTGGCGCCTTCCTGGCGGGCGGCACTGCGAAGCGCCTCGGTCTGGTGGATCGTGAATCGGTGCCGAAACGCGGCAAGCCGGGGCGACGGCTCGCTGCCGTCGGCGCCCTCCTTGACGGGCACGGCCAGCGGGACCGGACGGTGCAAGAAGTACTCGAGGGAACCGGCGATGCACAACACCTCAAACGGCCAGCGGAGCCACTGCGTAAACCGCGACCCGGCGTAGATGCCGCGATCGCGCAGCCGCTCCGTCCGCAGCGGTCGCCACTCCGGCTTGCCGCCCTCCCTTTCCGCCGCATAGGCGGCCAGCAGGTCTTCGGCGAACCGGACGGCCCCCAGGCCATCGCAACACGCGTGATGGAGTTCCAGCCACAATCGGGTGCGGCCGTCCGCCTCACAGACCCACAACCGGAGACCGATCTGGCGGCGAAGATCGATCGGGGCGGCCGCCCGGGCGATGTCCCGCTCGATCTCCCTCTCCCAGTGGATCTGCGGAAGCTGGTTCTCCGCCGCGACCCACCACGTCCTGCGCCCCTCCGACTGCACCACCGCCCCCAGCAGCGGATGACGCGCCATGGCGATCGGGACGGCCCGCTCAAGCGCCTCATGGTCGAATTGCCCCTCGAGCCCCAGACGCAGGTAAAACGTCCTCGGGTGTGCCGGCCAATCGTCCGCGAGCATGTACTGCTCCATCGGCGCCAGCGGCAAAGGGAAGACCATGTTGCACGTCCGCGCCGCGGGGCAAAAGGAAAGGGCGTCGTTAGGGACTCAAGCTGAAAGCAAACGGACTGTGTGCCGCTGCTTGCCGCGAAACACCCCAAGACCGGCGGCCTTGTTGCACTGCTTGCCGGTCTTCCGGATCGCTACCGTCTCCGGCAAGCAGTGCCGTGGTGCAAGTCGAGCGTTTTCCGGCACTTCCGCAAGCAGTGGCACACGCCGTGTGTCTATCCGCTGTCAGTCTGAATGTGGAACCGCCGGGAGACACGCGCGGAGATCGACCATACGAGCCCTCGTCGGGGCGTGCGATCCCACCGGCCAGCCTATTCTAGCGCGGCCGTCAACTCCCGGATTGTCTTCTTCGGTCGATCTAAACGAGCTTGGTGACGCCGGGCATGGCGATCGGGTATTGGCCGTTCTCGCCGGGCATGCTCGGCGGGTCGGCGTCCCAGGAGTACTGCGACGGGGCGAGCGTCTCCTGCGAGTTCATCGCCTGCTCCCAGGTGATCGCCTGACCCGTGTAGGTCACCATCCGGCCGATGATGGCCAGCATGGTGCTGGTGGCCATGTAGCCGCCGTTGTTGATGGGGTTGCCGGATCGGATGGCCGCGAACAGGGCCTTGTGCTCTTCGTCGTACATGTTGCAGTTGGGGCCGTCGTAGCGCCACGTGGTCTCGCCCTTGCGGTCCTCGACGCGGTACTTGTTGAGCACGTTGCAGGTGCCCTGGGTGCCGAAGAAGTAGTCCTCGGTGCTGTTCCAGCAGCCGGGCTGCTGGCGCGTGTAGGCATAGACGCGCGTGCCCGACTCGTACTCGTAGACGACCGCGTGATGGTCGTAGATGTTGCCGTACTTGGGCTCGTTCTTGATCTGGCGCCCGCCGAGCCCCCAGGCCCGAACCGGCGGCTTGTCGCTCATGGCCCACGAGGCCTTGTCCAGGCTGTGCACGTGCTGCTCGACGTTGTGATCGCCGGAGAGCCAGGTAAAGAAGTACCAGTTGCGGAGCTGGTACTCCATTTCCGACCAGCCCGGCTCGCGGGGCTGGGAGCGGCCGACCATCGAAGTGTTGTAGGTCTCCTGGATGGAGACGATCTCGCCGATGGTGCCGTCCATGACCCGCTTCATCGTCTCCTGCACGCCAAAGTGATACCGCCAGCAAAGCCCGGAGACGAGACAGAGCCCCTTCTTCTCGGCCGCTTCCGTGCTGGCCAGCACGGACCGGATGCCGGGGGCGTCGACGGCCACCGGCTTCTCGCAGAAGACGTGCTTGCCGGCGTCGACCGCGGCCTTCAGGTGCCGAGGGCGGAAGTGGGGAGTCGCAGCGAGAAGGACCACGTCGACCCCGCTCTCGATCAACTGCTGATACGCGTCGAAGCCGGAAAATCGGTGATCGGGGTCGACGGCGATGCGGTCGGCGTGCGGGCTGGCTTGGAGCTGCTTCAGGCTGCCCTCGACCTTGTCGGGGAAGACGTCGGCCAGCGCGGTCAGCTTGATGTTCGGGTCGGCGTTCAGGGCGTTGATGGCGGCGCCCGTCCCTCGCCCCCCGCAGCCGATCAGGCCGACCTTGAGCGTGCCGTCCTCGGCGGCATGGGCGCTGCGGTGGATGCTCAAGTTCGCGGCCAAAGCCCCGCCGACCACGGCGGTCGACGTCTTGAGGAAGTCGCGGCGGGAAGGTTGCGGGGCGCGTGCGGGACGGTTCGACTGGGTCATGCTTGGCTCCTTCGGACAAACGGCGGGAAGGCTCCGCCACGCGAAGCCCTCCCTACCAGGTGGGTATACGGTATGCACGGTAGGCCCCTATGATAGCCGGCCAGGGGGGCGGGAGCAAGGTGACCGTCCGTCGAACGCCATCTTGCAGGCTGTGGTAACCCGCTCCCTAGCTGCTCGCACACAGCCGTGAAGGGTTACCGCCTTCATCTTGTGCGTGGCACTCGGTTTTCCTTGCACTCCATTTATTTTGACTGTATCCACTATTTCCGTTGTTGGGACCTGCGAGGGGCCAATCGGTTACGTGATTTCCAATGGTACGCGTAGGCTCTCTCGTTCCGCTGCAA
>Ga0307378_10003488_pt1 | contig 23049 bp, 11 predicted proteins | sample UN1MG_FD_202238 | JGI IMG/M metagenome (GOLD analysis project Ga0307378, IMG submission 202238) | Soil microbial communities from Risofladan, Vaasa, Finland - UN-1 | ecosystem: Environmental > Terrestrial > Soil > Coastal area > Acid sulfate soil | place: Finland: Risofladan, Vaasa | collected...
CGGCTGGAGGACGTAGGACCGGATCTGGTTTCCCCAGGCGATCTCGCCCTTCTGGCCGTAGAGTTTCGTCAGTTCCGCGTCGCGTTTCTGCTCCTCGATGCGCTTGACCCTCGCGCGGAGGATCTCCATCGCCGTCCGCCGGTTCTGGTGCTGCGAACGTTCGTTCTGGCACTGGACGACGATGCCAGTCGGGAGGTGCGTGAGGCGGACGGCGCTACTCGTCTTATTGACGTGCTGGCCGCCCGCCCCGCCCGCGCGGAAATAGTCGATCCGCAGGTCCTCGTCCTTGATCTCGACGTCGCCCGAGTCCTCGAGTTCCGGGAGCACGTCGACGCTGGCGAAGGACGTGTGACGGCGCGCCGCCGAGTCGAACGGGCTGATCCGCACCAGCCGATGCACCCCGCCCTCGGCCGAGAGGTACCCGAACGCGTACGGCCCGACGATGCGGGCGGTGACGCTGCGGTAGCCCGCCCCTTCGCCTTCGACGGTGTCCACGATGGTCATCTCCCAGCCGGCCCGCTCGATGTACCGGGCGTACATGCGAAGGAGCATGGCGGCCCAGTCGCAACTTTCCGTGCCGCCCGCGCCGGCGTGGATCGCCAGGTAGCAGTTCTTCGCGTCGTTCGGCCGCGAGAGGAGCGATAGGAACTCGAGCCGCTCGAGGGTCTTTTCGACGGCGGCCAGTTCCTCGCCGACCTGGGCGATGGCCGGGGCGTCTTTCTCTTCGGATGCCATGTCGAGAAGCGCACCGGCATCCTCCAGGCGTTTGCGGAGCGTCTCGGCCGGATCGACGACTGCCTTCAGGCCCTTGAGGCGCCGGACGACGGCCTGGGCTCCTTCGGGGTCGTCCCAGAAATGGGGCGCGGCCATCTGGGTTTCGATTTCGGCGAGGCGTGCCCGCTTCGTTCCGACGTCAAAGAGAGTCCCTGAGCGTCGTGAGACGCTCTTGGAGGGCCTCCAGTTTGTCGCGGGTTTCGGTTTCGGTCATCGGAACGCCTCGTTCGCGGCCAAGCCGTGTGGGGCCGATTATAGGTTCCCCGGGGGCGGTGTCAACGGGAAGAAAGGCAGTGACTGAATTTAGGTTTCGCATGCGGTGAACTTTACGCCTGAACTTACGGACGTCGGCGATTGTGGATAACTTTTTGGCGCGAGTTTTGGAGGGTATTTTTGGGCGATTTGGGATTGTCCATCGGCCTTGGCGGTGGCGTCCGGGGGGATTTTTCGGCGGACGGGGTGCTTTTGGTAAGATGGGCTAGCGCGGATTTGCAGTTTTTTGCAGGTTTTTGGCAGGTTTTTGGCAGGTTTTGGGGGCTTTTTGCGGCAATTTCGGGCTTTTGGCATCCATGTCATGTGCATACCTTTATGTGCATAACTTCCCGCGGACGCACGTAAGTCGTTTTCGGCTGGAAAATCTCGCATTTGACAAAGAAACAGTGGTTGACGGCCGGGGCTTAACCGCAAAGGGCGCCAAGGACGCAAAGGGAGAGTCGGGGGACGACAAACGGCGCAAGGCCAAACCACCCCAAGGGCGCAGAGCACGGCGGAATTGGGGCGGGCGGAATCTCGCATTTGACAAAGAAACAGTGGTTGACGGCCGGGGCTTAACCGCAAAGGGCGCCAAGGACGCAAAGGGGGGGAAGGGGGACGACAAACGGCGCAAGGCCAAACCACCCCAAGGGCGCAGAGCACGGCGGATTGGGGCGGGCGGAATCTCGCATTTGACAAAGAAACAGTGTTGGACGGTCGGGGTTTAACCGCAAAGGGCGCCAAGGACGCAAAGGGAGGATTGGGGAACGGCAAACCGCAAACGGCAAGAGGCAATGCCCAAAGGGGACGGCTTCCGGCTTCGTCTGCGACTATGGCGGACAGGTCGGCGGGCAGGGTCCAGGACCCTTTTTGGCGGCAGCATGTTTGGGGGCGGAATCGGTTGGAACCCCCGACGCCCGGACGATATACTACGACTACCCCACGAGCGGCCCCTCGACCCTTCGGCCTTGCTCAGGGTCGTCCCGAGGCTCTCGAAGGGCGACCATGCTCCCCGTCGAGAGCCTCTCGTTCGACCCAGAGGCTCTCGACGGGTGGGTCGAACGAGGGCCGCCCTGAGGTTCTCGAAGGGCGGAGACAGGGCCGGGAACGGACGCCTCGACAAGTCGGGCGACGTGTCAGGTTTGGCAAACGGGGGGACCTATCAGAAGATTCCGGAAATAGGTATCCTGTCCCCGGAAATCCCAGTCTGCATTTGACCGATCAGTAGTTTTCTGCTATATTGACTTGGCCATTCGGCCGACTCTTGCCGATGTGTTGCGGCTGGGGGTCGGCCTAGGCGTTCTCGGCAGGACATAGCAATGCTCAGCTTCCGAACACGGCAGTTTGTAGAAGCGCTATTGGCTGGAAAGCAGGTCGTTAGCGGCGAGACTGCTCTGGAGCCCTTAGGTCAAGAGCAACAGGCCGCACTGAAGACGATTGCCGAACATCTTGCGCAGTTGAAGCCGCTTTCTGCCGCTGAAAGGGCAGAATTCTTGCTCAATTCGAAGAAGGAGCAAGTTGAGGAATCCGGAGAACCTGCCCCGCTAGAAGTTCGCAGTGAAGCAACAGCATGGCTAAAGAACTTGCGATTAGGCCGGATTCGTGCCTGTTCATTTCGGGGGCTTGCACCGGCAGATGAAAAATGGGAATTCGATCTTGCTCAGGAGTCACACCTGCTCTTTGGCCCCAACGGCAGCGGGAAGTCCTCTCTAATGGGTGCGATTTCGTGGTGCCTCACTGGGTGTGTGTTCCGGGATGACTGTCCTCCCCAGCCACCAGAAGACGTAGTGACCTACACTGCTGGGGATAGCCCCCGGAAGGGTTCCATGTGGCCGGATGCAGCTACGCTGCCGCCCTCTGAGGTGCCCCTTTCAGCGCGTGAGCCTACTTACTGGGTCGCCCTGGAACTGGTGGGGGAAGACGCTAAAGGAAATGCAAAGCGCATTTGGGTCCGGCGCCACAACGATGAAGGCCTGGGTTATTCCCCCAATGGTGAGGAGCCGTGGGAATCAATCGAATCATTGACGGAGGTGAAAATCAATGAGTTAGATGTGGAGCTGTGCATTCTTATGCCCGCCCGGGCTGCCCATCTCCGGTTTGGGAAAGATCCGCAGCTGCTGACGGTTTTCGCGCAACTCGTGGGGCTGGATGACTTGGAGCACATCGCCGAGGTCGCCGGCAGCGCCTGTTCGCAACTGCGTACTCAGGCTACAAGGCAGTTAAAGGAAGTGGATGGATTCGAAGATCTAGCCAGAAAGGCCATTCGGGGAGTTCGCGACAGCGCACCGGACTCCGTATCAAAACTCGCGGAATTCCCCGAGGCAACAGATGAACTTCCGAACCCGCAACGCATTGAATCGCTTGGCCACAAGGTTAAGGCGCTTAAAGAGGAGGTTGACCGACAACTGGCGGCTGAGCTTGGCCTTCAGCTTCCGAAGGCGGGTAAGCCTCTCGACGATGCCACCAAGAAGCAGTTGGATGATCTTCCTGGCAAAGTCAGTACGGCCTACGACCGGCTATCCATGGCCTTATCGGAGACGTTTTCGCAGACGTTTGCTTTTGCCGAGATTGACGAACGGTCAATTGAGGACTTGGCAGTCAGATTGAAGGAGTTTAGGGAGACCGGGCGCCGTCAAGTCGAGGAACGCGTACAATGGGCCAAGACCGAACAGGTTGAGCCTCGGGCGCCCCTCCTGCTTGAAGCGGCCAAGTACTTCCCTGAAGGGAGCACACAGTGCCCCGTCTGTGAGAAAGACATCAAAGGAGAGCCCATCGCTGACCGGCTAAATAAACTGCGGTCGCTTGCCGACCGGCCGCATTTGAGGCGCAAGGCGCAGGAATTGGCGACGGATCTCTTGAATGCGCTAGACAAGGTGATTCCCTCCCACAAACGCAAGGAAAGCAGCACGCAACTGGCGGACCGCGTCTTGAGCGACTGGCTGGCCTTCAAAAAGAGCTGTTTATCGGACCTTCTGGCTCACCCAGGTGCGCCGTCTGACGGGGAAATCAGCACCCTTGCAGACAAACTCCGTAAGCGCCGCCCGCGGCCCGTGAAACCTTTTGTTGAGAGCCGGTGGCCGCGGGAATTTCGCGAGGCGCTGGCCGAGCTGGAAGCTGCTTGGGGGCAGGCTAATGGATACGTTGATCTGCTCCGCGCTTGCCAAGAGCAAGGCGGGACAATCTCGGAGCGGCTGGAAGCCATACTTAGAGAACCCGCAGATGAGAGAAAACCTTTGTCGCTAAGGGCCAGACTGGCCAAGGCACATGACCTCGCCGTGAGCGCGAAACCCCTTGCGGATACACGGGACCACCTGAAGACTACTTACAAATGGACGAAGAAGGCTGCCGACACACGGGAGCAAGCCGAGCGACGTCAGTCGTTGGCCGCAGCCGTTGAACCAATTAAGGGGCTCTCTGGCGTCGTCAGGTCCGAAGTACGAGGGATCGTTGGCGAGGTGAGTTCCGAGATGGAGAGCCTCTATGACAAGCTGTATGATGATGAGCACCTTAGATTTGGCATGCTAACGCCAGGTCATCCCGCCAACCCCGATGTTCGCGACGAGATGAATCTCTACGTGAGGCGAGGTGACGCGATCCTGCCCTTCACTCCATTCACAAACGCGGGTAGGGGGCGCGCGCTTGCCCTTGCTCTTGTCTTTGCGCTCATGAGCAAACGTACACATTGTCTCGGGTTCATATTGCAGGACGACCCGGTTACCTCTCTCGACGACGAGCATCGGGCACGGTTTGTCGACCGGCTTATAGACCCGCTGCTGGAAGCCAACCAGATTGTGCTGGCCACGCACTATGAGAGTTTTTACGAGAGCGCAGAGCCGGTTTTCGCGGAGGCCGAGAACCTGCGGCTGACGCCGAGGCGCAGCGAACGTGACAGACTTCGATTCGAACCAGGGCGTCTTCTGGAGAGAGTTAGGGAGGCTCTGAGCAAGTCCGATTGCTCCTGGCGAGCAGAGGCCGACAACCTGAGGGTCTGGATAGAGCGGGCCCTTGGTGCAATTAGCTCCTATTGCCCCAAGCCGTTCATCAGGGAGAGGCTGCGCAACACTATCGATGCATACCGACAGGAAAGGGACCCCCAGATTGCTACGCCCGAACGAGACAAGATCATTGACGCGATACAGTCGATACCTGTCATGCGGGTATTGAACAAGCTCCACCACAACAAGGCCATCACGGAGCCTGAGGTCAGGGATGCGTTGACGGAACTCGAGATTTGCCGAAAGCATCATATACTTAAGGAAATCGAAAGGCTCCGCGCGCTATGGAAGCATCGTTCCGCTGGTAGACCCCTTGAGCACCGAATTATTCCGTTTGAACTTCCGCCTGGGCTGGTGATTTCAGATACGGAGGTCCAGGTAGTTGGCAGTGCAGCGGCTGCTGCGGAGGGACAGCCCATCGACTTGACAGAACAAGCCCAAATGAAGCTGGCAACAGTGTCCCCCCTTCTGGTGAAGGCGCCTACTCTTGCGCCGGTTGCTCTACCGGGGCAGTTCGTTCTTGTGGCGGGCCAAGACGTCGTTTGCGAGGATGGTGACCTCGTAGCGGCAAGGACCGATGAGTATGGGTTCTATCTGAGACGCTTTTGGCAGGTGGAGGGGGATGCTGTCCTGGAAAGCGTAAACCCAACTACGACGGCTGCGCCCATATGTGTCCCTATCACCAAATGCTGCGCTCGCCGGATTGTTGGCGTTCTCTTCCCTGGCCCTCCAGGTGCTGGCCGCGGAAGTGAAGGCACTGAGTGGGCTGTCCCAACCGGCGATGATCCGGTTAATTTGGAGAACCTATTAGGCGTTCAAGTGCATGGCCACAGCCTGGAGCCCATAGCCTCACAAGGGCAAATCGTGCTCTTGAGGCGCTTGGCAGACCCCGCAAGTGTTGCGAAGGGCTCTCTCTCATGCATCGAACTTACGGAGGGGGGCGCGGTCCTTAAGCGTTGTTACCCAGGCCCCGACAAATGGATGCTGCTATCAATTAATCCCACCTCCCCGGAAGACCCAATGCTTGTCAAGCCGTCTGATGTGCGAAGTGTTTTTGCTCTGGCAGGCGTCTTGTTTGACACAGCAATTCTGTCGGAGCGATAACGGGCACCCGCCTATGACCTAGGCACCGGGGGTTCCGGGGTTCCGGGGATTTTCGGGGACAGGATACGGATTGTTGTTGAACGGGAAGTATTCAAACGCGGAATGCGGAACTCGGAACGTGGAACGCGGAAAGGGAAAGGCGCGCGGCCCGGCTTCGTCTTCGACTATGCCGTGGCAGGGGGCAAGTGGCGTCCCGGGGCCCGCCGGAGAACCAAGCGGGGCGGCGAACAACGCACTGGCGGGCAAGCCCGCCCTGAGCGAGGCCGAAGGGCCGCCAATGGCACCCGGCGAAACGGGATATACCGGAACGCGGGAAGGTTCGGAGGGGTTAATCACAATGCAGAGTGCAGAATGGGCGGAAAACAGCAAACAGCAAACGACAAACGGCAATGACCAAGGGAACGGCACCCCTCGCTAGCGCTCGGGGCTAGCAAGGCGGGCGGCGAAACGGCACAGCCTTCAACGCAGAGAACGCTGAGAACGCAGAGGGAGGATTGGGGAACGGGGAACGGCAACGCGGCCCGAAGGGCAACCGGAGCAACAGCAGTGGTCCACGGCGGTTGTGGGCCGGAAGCAATTCCGGATCCAATGGGAAATTCCGGATGAAAAGACGAAGATCCACGATGGTTCTGTTTCTCCTGGCGATAGGGGTTCTGGCTGGGGCACCGGCCGCGACAACTTCGGCCCAGGAGCCGCCGGGACGTTGGAGCGAGGAAAAAGCCTGGCAGTGGTATAACCAGCAACCCTGGATTGTGGGGTTCAACTTCGTAACCAGTACGGCGGTGAACGATATTGAGATGTGGCAGGCCGACACGTTCGACCTGCCGAACATCGACCGGGAACTGAAGATTGCCGCATCGCTGGGGTATAATACCGCGCGGGTGTTCATCAATTACCACCTCTGGGAAGCGGACCCTGCCGGGCTGAAGCAACGGATGGATCAATATCTGTCCATCGCCGACAAGCACGGCATCCGCACCGTGTGGTGCCCATTCGATTACTGCAACTTCACCAAGCCCAGGCGGCCGCCGACGCTCGGCAAGCAGGGCGAGCCTACCGGGCAGCATGGAGGCAACTGGGTGGAGAGTCCCTGGGAGGACATGGCGCGCGACGCCAAGAAGTTCCCGTTGCTGAAGCGGTACATCACGGACATTGTCGGCTCGTTCGCCCAGGACAAGCGGGTGCTGATGTGGGACCTGTACAATGAGCCGATGCCGCCGGTTTGGGAGTTGACGCTGGCGTGTTTTGACTGGGCGCGGGAAGCCCGGCCGGAGCAGCCGATTACGGTGGGCATGCAACAGCACCTGCAATGGCAACTGGCCCGGCAGCTCTTCGACAGGTCGGACATCGTCACCTTTCATCTCTACGGGCGAGCGGATGAGACCAGCCGACGGATCGAAGAGATCCGGAATCTGACGAAATACCCGCTGGTCTGCACCGAGTGGCTGAACACCCTGCCGGAAGGCAAGACGGACATTCCCACCTGTCTGCCGATCTACAAGCAGGAAAAGGTCGGAGCGATCTGCTGGGGGATGATGCAGGGCCGTTTGCAAACGCCGATCCACGACATCCTTCGTCCGGACGGCACGCCGATCTACCCGCAGGATGTCGAGATTCTCCGCCAGTTGACCGGCGCCAAGGACGGACCCCGCCAAGAAACACGACACGGCGCCGGAGTCCGTGGTCCCTGGTCGGAGTAGGGGGGGAAATTCCCGTCCCCGGGATTCCCCGGAATTTCCGCCCGGAATTTCCGAACTTGGCGTGGGCTTATCAGTCGCCGTCACTGCACCAGGATAATCGCTTGCCGAGCATCCAGTCGGAGTCGAAGCCGGCCTGGAGCCTTGGTTTCCGTCAAGCGGATTGTGCCGGTGGCGGGGTCCAGCATTTGCCACGTGCCCGAGGTGCCGACCAGCAACTCTCCTTCGTAGGCGGCGGTTCCGACGTTTACTGCCAACAAGATCGACCGACCGTCTCGTGCGAAGCGTCCCAGGGCAATCGCGGGTGACGGCGGGGAAATCCGGTACTTCGGCTGCAATTGCGCAACCAGTGCCGGGCCTGTTGTAGGCACAGAGTCCGGCGTGCAGGCAAGCACCCGGCCGCGGTGCTGGCGGAACCGCTGGACCACCTCGGCCGATTTCGGCTCCAGTTCGGCGCCGTCGGGCAGGAGAATGGCGTTGAACGTATGCTCGCCAAGAACCAGGTTCCCATCCGGCGAGACCGCAGCCGCAGCAAGGTTCTCGTGGTCGATGAGAAGGAAAGGAATCTGACTCAGCTGGAGTGCCTGGCCCAGTCGCAGGAACGAGGCAACGATCCGCTGTGCCCGCGGCGATTGCGATTCCATCCGCAGCAGCCCCGCAACCGGGAGGTATTCAGCCCAGAGGTCATAGATTGGATAGTAGAGAAGAACCTTGGGATCCAATCGGGCCGGCTTGAGGATGGCGTTGAGCCGGCCGACATAATCGCAATAGGCTCGATAATCCTGGCTCGACCGTGAGGCGATCTTGTAGTAGAGCGTGAAGTCCGTCACACCCCAGGACGCCTGCCAGGCGGCGGTAGCCTGCATTTCGGCGAGCGCAACCGGGCCGTGGCCGCCCTGTGTCTCGATGAAATCGCTCACCTCGGTCATCACCCGCCGCCGGCCATGAAGCGCGGCTGCCGAACTGGGCAGGGCAGCAGCCAGCCAGCCGTCTCCCAGAACCGCATCGGGATTCGAGCAGAGCATGTCCATCCCCGGGATGTCCATCCGGCCGAGAACCTTTAACCCATTGCCCTCCAGGGGCACATGGTACATTATGGCCTCCTCCCGAAGCGTATGGCCAGAGGAGGCTATCCCGTGCTCGTGGCACCATCGCCGGATCGCACCAAAATACTGATCGGCAACCCGATCGGCCACCAGCGACCAGAACTGCCGCCGCACCCTTCGGTCTTCGGGCGACTGGCCGGCGAACAGGCTTCTCCGCCGCGGCAAGAGATCTTCGCCAAATCGCTCCTGGTAACATTGCGGCAGGTCGCGGCACCAAGGCACCGCCGGCAGCGGCCGTACCGCCGGGTCTAGGGGGTCTACCACGGGGACCTTGGCACGCGCCTTCTCAGGCAACGGGCCTAAATTGACGGCGATCAGCGAAGGCTCGTCCGTAAACACCGCCTGCACGGTGCGGCCAAAGTACGGCTTCAGTCGCTGGAAGTATGCCTCGTGGGTCTTGTGAATGAACGTTCGCGTTGCTTGCTCTTCCAAGAGATTGATGTAGCGCCGGGCGGCATAATAGTTGTTGCTGGCGTGGGTATGTTCATAGGCGGCGCGGATCAGCAGCGGATCACTCCGGCTGGCGTCAAACGCCAGTTCGGTTGCTTCCAAGGCCGGATTCTCCCGCAACACTTGGCCGCCGGCAGCGCCGCTGGGATAGCCCTGTTCATCGTAGATCCATACGACCATGCCGAGCCTATCACACCCCTCGACCCCGGCAACGAGGTTTTTCCAGTTCTCTTCGGAATCCATGTACCCGCGAAAAGCGACGTTGCAGACCACGCCGCCCAGCCCGCGGTCTTTGTAGAACCGCATCGGCTCCGATTGGAGCGGACCGGGGCTGCTCCCGGGAACCATCTGCTCGACGCCCTCCGGCAGGGCGGCGCGGAGGTTGATCCCATGAACGATTTGCAGCGGCCGGTTTGCCATGGGTGGCTGATTCCAATCCGCCAGCCAGGCGGCAGGCAGGGGTTGCCCGGGCGGGCCGATGTCAGGCTTGTCCGCACCGAATACCCATGGATCGCTCACCCATCCCAGAACCGCCGCCAACCCGATTGCCCAGACGCGCATCAGCTTCATTTTTCACCTACTCGGCCGCCTGCCCGGCCAGAATCCTGGTATCACCTGGTCCTCACCATGCCTACGGCCAGGATACGCGCCCGAAAGCCCGTTCGCCGGCGGGGCTGTACCAAGCGGGCATATCCTACCGTTGGCCGCAACCGGCGTTCCCCGGTCAGAACGCGCCCGGTATGGTTTCGGCAATCAGGATCCGCACCGGGCCGAGCAGGCCGGATTCCTGGAGCGACGCGTCCTTCGCCCAGAGTTTCCAGGTGCCGAACGTGTAACGCCCCGTCGGACTGGGTTTGCCTTCCACCAGCCACAGCGGCCATTCACGGAGAGTGCCATCCGGGTTGCGCGGGCAGTCCTCGAGCAGTTGTTCGTCGCCGATCATCCGGTTCGGCCAGAGGTTGACGACGCGGATTTCCAGCGTGTTCTCGCCGGCCTGAATGGCATCGGTTATGTCCACTCGGTAGGGCGGCTTCCAGAGGACCCCCAGATCTTTCTCGTTGAGTTTCACCCTCGCCATCACCTCGACTTTGCCGAGATCCAGGTACACGTGCCGGTTCTCGCCGAGGATCTCGCGCGGGACGCTAATCTTCTTGTCGTACGTCGCCGTGCCGGAGAAGTACTTCACGCCAAGGTCGGTATGACGGCTCCAGGAGACAAGTTCCTCCAGCGTGACGTGTTCGGGCGCGCCCCAGTGCGGTGGAAAGCGTAACTCCCACGGCCCGCCGATCACCAGTGGCTCGGGCAGCGCGCCGATTTCGAACCGGCGGCTCTTGCCGTCGGCAGTCTGAATCACGTAAGTGCCCGGCTGCCACACGTCGCTTCGTACCAGGTCGATGGCGGGTAAAGCGGCCGGGGCGGCCGGGGCGGGGACAACCGCCTGTCCGTTGTGTGTGACCGACACCACTCGCTGCGACGGGGCGACGGCTCCAGGGCGGAAAACGACAAACACCGAGCCGCTGGGCTCGAACCGGATGGGCATGCGGATGTGCCCGTCCTTTTCCTCGTAATACCGCACGGGCGCGATGCGCCCGGTTTCCGGGTCCCAGAATTCCGGGCGCTTGCCGCTTACGCGGAACGTACAAGTGGTTTCCTGCGGCTGCGCCGTACCACTGGCGATAAAGTAGATATCCGTCCCGTCGACCGTGCGGTGAATCCAGCCAACATTCTGGTCGGAACTGAAATCACGCACCACGTCCAACTTCGCCAGGACTTCTTCCGGTTTCATTCCGCGGAATACCCGTCCCTTTCCGACGGTGCGTTCCTTTGCCGTTTCGTCTGTTCCCCACAGTTCCGCGGCCAGTTTCTTCAGTTCTTGGTCGTCTTGCGGATAATTCGCAAGACCTGGAGTCGTTTCCGGAGCAGGGCCCAGGATGACGGCCCCGTCTTCCACCAGCCGTTTGATCTTCTTCAGCATGGGCACGGTCATGCTCTGGGTGTTGGTGACCGAGAGAGCCAGGAGCCGATACTGCATCCCGGAAGGCAAGGTTAGCCGCCCGTTTTTTGCGGTGACTTGGCTCAGGAAGGCCTGGGGGCTGATGCCGTCATAATCATAACCCTGCAAATTCAGCAAATTGAAACGCTGCATCGGCTCCTCCGGGTGGAGACTGAGAACATCGGCGACGAACGTCCCCTGCCGCAAAAGGTACTGGCAGCGCGCGACGTATTGATGCCACGCTTCGGAGTCTTCCCACCACGTCTGCGTCCGCTCATAATGCAGCCCATAGGGCCCCATGCTCATCCCGGGCCTCCGGTCTTCCGCCCACGGCTGCATCGCATAGCGGTGGATGATGAAACGGTTCGCCCCGCCGCAGAACACGCGGTCCCCCCGCGCCTTGATGTTCGCCGGATGCCCCCGCCACTTCTCATGCCGGTTGGACGTAAACGCCTCGGCCCCGACAATGGAGCGGCCGTTGATGTGCGCCGCGGAAGCCATCGCCTTTAGCGACCAGTTGAGTCGGCCGCCGCCCGACCACCAGAACTCACAAACCGGCTCGTCCACGTAGTTAACCACGTCCATATCCAGCGCCGGGGTCCCGTACACTTCCATCGAGAGCCTCAGCCCGCGGTCATGGGCCAATTTTCCCAGATGCCCGATGTAATTGACCGCCAGCAAATCGGAGACCGTCTGGCGCAGGTCCCAGAGAAACCGTTCCGTCCGATCCACACTGTCAACAAAGCGGCCGGTCAGCACCGGCAGGAACGGCAGCATGTCGTAGCCGCGCAGGCGCTTGAATTCCTCGCGCATGTTCGGGGTCCAGTTCTGCCCCCCGACCTCCCAGCTATCCACATGCGTCGCGGTAAAGGTTTTCCCCGCCAACGGGCCGACGTCCTGGGTCAGTTTGCCGATCAGCCCGTTGAAATGCACCTCAATCCCTTCCTTGCTCAACTTGTCGCATTCCGGGCCTGCGCCGGTGGCCGGAGCGGGATGACTTTCAGCCCCGTTAAACGTGTGACCGAAACGAACGACCGTCCAGTCGCCCTCTGACGGACTTGCCGCACCATCGCGCGTGAGCGCAGGCGCATCCCACACCAGCTTGCCATCCCCATCCATCCGTGCCGTCAGGTCCACGAGACGCTCTTTATCGATCATGGCTTCCGCGGGAATCTTGGCATCACGGTCCGTGTTCGTGCTGTACCCGGATATATAAGACCACGACACCGATTTGGCCGCCAGGTTCTTAACCCGATACGCCATGTTGGACGAAGCCATGGGGGTCGGAAACGCCAGCACGGCAATATCCCGGTAGAATCCCTTGTTCACGGGCGGCATCGGCAGGACACCTTCGAAAGTCTTGCCGCCGGCAATTCGCGTCTCGCTGGTCACGACCACCTGCATGGCCTTGTCGAGCGGGACCCAGGGGCCGCCGCTGCCGTTCCAACCGGCGTCGTTGTTCATGTTCACTTCCAGGCCCAGCCGCTGGGCCTCGGAGACCATATACGTGAAAAGTGCCCGCCACGAGTCGCTCATGAAGGCCACGGGCCCCGGGGGGGTGCCCTGATCCACCTCCATGATCAACACGCCACCGATGCCCGCGCGTTTCATGGCTTCGAGATCGGCCGTGATACCTTCACGCGTGATGTTGCCGTTGAGCCAGAACCAGTACACCCAGGGCTTGGCCGCGTCGGGCGGATGCAGGAACCCGCGTGCGAGGTCCGGCCCGGCCGACCTTAGACACGACAGGGGGAACAACAGCAGCATCCCGAGGATCGCTGACAGCCAGTATTTCCCGTGCATGGTTGTTTCCTCTACCGGCGGCATTGGATGAAAACGATGCCCATGGGCTCGTGGTGGAGATGGCGAACGGCTGATTCGAGGTTTCACCCGCCGGCATGGAACCTTGGGGAAGTCACCGCCGCCTCTCCCGCGTTTGAGTCCTGCCTCCTTGTTCCTGCGGCACCTCGTTGGCCTTTGCAGCGAGGGTGCCTGCTGAGTGTAGCCCCTGCACACGCGCAAGGCAACCAATATGGCAAGGTCGCACACAGGATGGCAACCTGACAGCCTCTGAAAGAATTTGGGATAAGATGTCTCGGATGCCACCATAAGGGATGGCAAAGACACAGGTTATGCCGCCAGATGAAGGGCGCGAAAATCGGTGAACCCGCACACCTGTCCCCGGAACCCCCGCCCCCGGTACGCCCGTCGCGCAGCAACCGATTCCTGCCGTTCTCGCGCGGTCACATGTCGCTACGGCCTTGCCCCTTTTAATTTCAGTTCAAACCACCTGAGCGTAACGCCTCTCTGAAAAGGAGTCGAAACCCGTAATGTTTGAGGGCCTCTGCTCAGTTTTATATCCACGGCCTCCGTCGTTTCCCACAATCCATATGAGTTGGGGATATTGATAGTTGCAACCTTACTTGTACCGGTGCTGATATCCAAAATCTGTTCACGGTTCACCACCGCAACTCTCATCGTCAATCCGTATATTCCTGTCGCGGGAACATGGATGGTGTAGTCCACCCAGGCGCTTACCATGTGCGGCTGGAAATGCACCTGTTTTCCGCCGGTGAAACAATCATGAACCAGCACACCCGCTGTCTGCAGGCCTCCATAGGAGACCTGACCGCCCATCTTGGCAAACGATGCCGCCTCAACGTGTAGGACGCCAGGCGCCGCCCTGAAAGGCGCCTCCGGCCGGGGGGTGGGTGTGGGCGCTTGTTTCGCCCTCAGGGGTCTGGATGGGAATGCCGACTTGGCGCCTGGATTGGCTTCCGCCTCTTCCGCCTTTTCTGACGCCGTCAGATCTTTCTGTGTTGCCGGCGTTGACTGCGCAAGGGCGTTGGCTACGCGTGTGACCGCATCCGCCTGTTGCTTGGAGGCAAGCGTTGAGGCAAGCCATCGCAGATGTTCCACCTGTGAGAATATCGCCGTATGCTCCCGCGATTCCACTCCTGCAACGAATTCGGGGCCCGACATCCCCTCGAGTCTCGACGCGTTCCATCCTCTACCATAGGCAACCTTCCAGCCGTCGAGCGACTTGTAGGCAACACAGGCATGCCCAGGCTGCCCAACCCCTATAGCCGGAATGCCGAAGGCCTGACATATAAACACAGCCCACGATGATCTGGGCCCACATTTTCCGCCGCCTGCCAGCACGTTCTTGAAAGTGTGATCAAAGGGAATAGGCGAGTTTCTGTACCACACCTGACTTGTCGACTCAACCACTCTCTCATGGATTCTCCAATCAGGCCGCCAGGTATTTATCGCTTCTCTTGCCCAAGTCAGGTCGCTCTCGGACGCGCAGGACGATACAACATGTTGGTACTCCCAAACGGTAAGATTGTCGAAACTGGGAAACAGTTCCTTTTTCTTGTGCGCCGCCTTGAAGGAATTGTACCGAACGACAGGATCGCTGGGTTTTTCCTGCATGCCGGCGCCTCGATTGCCGGTCCCGGGAGGGCGAAGAGCCGTTGCGATGGCAAGCCTTAGATAGAGGCCCTCGCGGGACTCCGGATCCGCATAGTAGATTCTCTTCCAAATGTCCAGCGACCCGCCGGGAAGCCCGTAGTTATTCGCCTCCCTCTGCCCGAGCCCGGTCGGGGCTGCGCCTAGCAGATACAGGTCCATGGCTTTTGTGTTTTGCAGCAGCCAGAAAAGGAATGTCCGGTTGCTCGGATCGGCTTTTGCGAAGGCTTCGAAATTGCCAACCCCATATTTTGCCATGAGCGTTCGCTGGCACAGCGTGTTTAAGAGGACCGGATCCTGGAGGAGTTTCTTCAGGGCTGCCTCCGATAGGTTACGGGCGTTCGCGGACACTTTCTGACCGATCCGTGCCGAGAGGTTCGCGAAGTATCCGCTGAAATCACCCTCCGCCGCTTGGCTGCGGACGGGCAGCAACAATAACAACATGCCGCAAACGACGCGTAACAAGGCCGCCTCTGTCTTCGGAGCGCTCATACGGTCTTCCCGGGCCGGGGATTCACCAGCGTGCAGCAGTAAATGCAGGGACGCCCCCCGGATTTAATGCGTCCAACGTTCCCGAGTTCTTGCCCCCCAAACCTAAACCAGCATTTGCGGGCCGAGTACCGCAAAATCGGTACCCGCAGCCCCCGGCCACACCTGGTTATACTGGTGAGCCGAAACGTTTATTGCCGGAATTCCCGCTATCCTCGTGCCCCCCGCGGGGCAACGGCCGGTTCCTTCACGAACCCGTCCGTCATCGCGTTGGACAGCGGGTAACTTTAGAGGATGTTTTTGAACGGCTCCGTCCGCGCCCCGGCCTCAACCTGCGGCGTGGCGGTCCGTTCCAGCCCCAGGATGGGCTTCCGTTCGTTGAGTGCCCTTGACGCCGACGGTTCAAATCCAGTCACCTCCCTCGGGGTGACAGAGCGCGCGGCGAAACCGGATATACCGGAACGCGGAAGGTTCTGAGGGGTTAATAGAAGAGTGCAGAGTGCAGAGGGCAGAATGGACGGAAAACAGCAAACGACAAACGGCAATGACCAAGGGAACGGCACCCCTCGCTGGCGCTCGGGGCTAGCAAGGCACCCGGCGAAAGAGGATATACCGGAACGCGGAACCCGGAAAGGGGAAGGCGAGGGACCCTTCGATTCCGCTGCGTTCCGCCCTCCGGCAAGGGCTCTGTTGACAGCAACTACCACTTTATGATTGGTATCCCTTGTGGGGGGAAGGTCAGGGAATGCCGAATGGGAAACAACGGTTCGAGAGGAAGAGTATCGTGAAGCAAGTGAAGACAGGAAAGTCGCTATTGTTCCTTGTTTGCAGCATGACGTTGCTGTCGCTTCCTATGACCGTCTGTGCATGGGAGCCCAACGCCAAGGATCGGGAAGCGGCACTCAATGCGGGGAATTTTACCGCATATTCCGACCAGCTTACGGCATGGCTGAAACAGAAAGTGCCTGCCGACCCGGCCCAGATAACGAAAGGCAAGATGAAGGCCCTGCTCAGTGATGCTGTCTTCGTCGGCGCCTTGGCCGAGCGACAGTTTATTGGGAAAGTGTGGGATCAACCCGACTTGGGAGGTTATGTAAAAGCCGATCCGAAGAACAGGGCCTTCGTGGCTTGGGTGATGTCGAACGGAAAGCTCATGGATGAGGTGATGCTGACCCGCACACCCTCTGATATGTTCACCAGGTATGATAACAGCTGGTCAATCAACGCCGGAGTACTGGAGAACTGGAAGAAAATCTACTATGCGTATCCAGAGTCAAGAGAAGGCCTGTACTTGCGGCTCGCCATTGCGACGGCGCTTCGCCCTCCCGGCACCGGCAACGTCGGCGCTGGTATGGCGAAAGAGCAAAGCACTCCCCTTGCCCGGTTCGCTCACTACCTGACGGCGCACAAGAACAAAGAGCTGGTTCCAAGCTTCGACACTCTCACCGCCTGGGAGTTGACGCACGTTGTATCGTCGGGTGCGTCCGATAAGGATCTGGCCTGGGGAAGAGCAGCGCTGAGCACTTGGAATCCTGATTACATAAAGGACGAGAACGTCATTGCCCTGGCGAGTCAGATGAAATACCAGGGGTCGCAGATTCCCTATTATAGCATGAGCTGCCTGTTGGCGGGTGGCGGGAAATGCGGGCCGCGATCCTCCTTTGGCGTATTCATCAACCAGGCGTTCGGCATTCCGGCCATAGGGGTGGCGCAGCCTGCTCATGCCGCGGTTACATTCAGAGACAAGAATGGTAACTGGCAGATTGCCTTGGGCAAAGGATGGAACGTGTCGAAAGTCTCTGACCGGGGAAATATGTCGGGTGGTGAATTTCTTGAGAGAGTAAAGGAGCGGAAGACGAAAGCGTTCGGAAACGTTGAACATCTGCGCTGGCTGGCAGGAAATCTTACCGACCAAGCACAGATTGCCGCGGTCATGGCAACCACTCCGGCGATTGCGGATGCAAGTAAAGACGCTATCGTCGCGTTCCAGCCCGGCCGCGGTGCGGCGGCGGCAGCCGCGACGAAGCCGCTGACCAAGCCGGAACCGCCTATCACGGTGGCGCCCGGGGTCATCCATGTTGAGGCCGAAGCGTTTGCCTATCAGGGTGGCCTCGGCGGTTTTGGTGGCGCCGGTGTGGCGGCCGGTGATTGTTACACAGGCGGCAAACAGGTGCACTTCGGGGCGCTGAGTCAAACGGCCTGGCTCGGCTATAAAATCAATGTACCCAAGACCGGGATCTATGAGTTAACGGCGAGGGTGGCGGCGATCAACTGGGGACAGAGACTCTATGCCAGGTCCTTCGGGGCCATGTACCCGGTCAAGTCGGCTACGGCGTCCGATGTCTTCAGGCAGATGACCAAAGATCTTGGTCCTCAGATGGCCATCGATAACAATCTGGGTACGCGATGGGCCATGAATTTAGGCAAAGAGCAAGGCTGGATTGAGCTCGACCTGGGCCAGCCCAGGTCGATCAGCAAGATGATCATTGACGAACACTCATGGGATCGCGTGTCGCATTATCGGGTGGAGTACAAGGCTGGCAACGATTGGAAGATGCTCTTTGAAGGCCGCGATATTGGGTGGGAATGCAAAAAGGAGTTCCCGCCGGTGACAGCGCAGAATGTGCGGCTGAGCACGCTTGATGGCAAGGGGCCGTCGGGGGGGCCGACCATCTGGGAGATCAGTGTGGGGGACGTCTTTGACGGGAGTGGTTGGATTAACGCGGATTGGAATGCCGAACTGTCAGGCCGGTGGCATACAACAAAGCCAATAGACATGAGACTGGTCGAGGGCGCCCAGACGATATGGCTATGCGCTCCCTCCCAGAGAGGGCTTACGTTGAGGTGGTTTGAGCTGAAACCAAAATGAACATCGACGCAGGTCTACGCTATGGCGCCGCGCAAAGCGCTGTAGGATAACACCGTCTGGAGACTGACTGGGAGGGTAATGCTGTGAATGTAAAAGACGAAGTCCGATGGCTGTCCATGGGCATCGTGTTGGCGGCGCTCCTGATGATGGTATGCGCCGGTCCGGCGGTGTCGGCGGAACCGAAGGCGGTGGCCAGGGAAATCCCATGGGATGTTTCCGCGCTCTCGAAGCCCCCGAAGGTTCACCCCGCCACGGAACGTCCCGCGAAGGGGATGGTCTCGTTTTTCTATGAGGGTGCGGAATACAAGGGCAAGCCGACGTGGGTGTTTGCCTACTTCGCGACGCCGAATGGGACGCCGCCGAAGGGCGGTTGGCCGGCGGTGGTGTGTGCGCACGGCGGCGGGGGCACGGCGTATCCCGGCTGGGTGAGGAAGTGGAATCAAAGTGGGTATGCAGCCATATCCATGGACCTGGAAGGCCATTTGCCGGGCGGGAATTCCCATGGCGTGGAAGGCAACTTTCCGACCGGGCAGGGCCACAAGAACGCCGGACCGGCGCGCATCGACTGGTTCGGCGACCGGGATCTGCCCGACAAGGAGCAGTGGTTCTATCACGCGGTGGCGGACGTGATCCGCGCGAATTCGCTGCTGCGTGCGTCGCCGGTCATCAACGCCGAGAAAATCGGCCTGACGGGCATTTCCTGGGGTGGAACGATCGTGAGCACGGTGGCGGGCGTGGACCCACGATTCGCTTTTGTCATTCCCGTTTACGGCGGCGGCTTCATCCACGAGAGCGATAACCCTGGCCTCGCGCAATGGTTCCCGCCGAAGAATATGACCGCCGGTCAGTTCCGCGACTACCGCACGAAGTGGGATCCGTCGGCCCATTTGCCGTACGCGAAGATGCCGATGCTGTTTGTGACTTCAGTGGCCGACCCCGTCTTTCAAATCGATATCTTTGCGAAATCGGCTCAGGCGGCCGGAGGACCAAGCACGTTGTGCGTGCGTCCGTGGATGATTCACGGCCATGGGAACGGATGGGAGGATGCAGGTGAAATATACACCTTTGCCGACAACATCGTGAAGGGCGGGCCGCCCCTGCCAAAACTGGAGCGGCCGGAGGTGGATCCGAAGAGCGGCGTGGCGCATACGAAGTACAAGGGCGACTTCACGGAGGCTTGGGTTTACTTTACGACGTCCGGCGGCCAATGGCAGGCCCGGAAGTGGAACTTTATTCAATGCAACGTCAGCAAGGAGGAACTGGTCGCGCGTCAGCCTCTTCCCAAGGGAACCACGGCATTTCTGGTCTACGTTTTTAAGGATGTCGGGGGCTACCGCAGCAACCATGCCTGTTCCGAAGTGATTGTGGCCAAGCCGTGAAAGCGCGCCCCGATCGGATCGGGGCCTATACCCCCACGTCAGTGAGGACGGATAAGCAATCGCTTTCTTGACGGTACGGGCACACGCCTTGGGCTTTCCGCTCGGCCTGCCACTCGGCCTTGAGCTGCGCGAGACCCGCGGCCGATGCGCCTAACGAACAGCGAACGCAATTTTGGTGGCCTATGCTCTGTTGAAAACATCCCTCTCCACCCGCCGGGGAGAGGGGGAACAAAAACGTGTTTTCAACAGAGCAGGTGGCCTACTACAGGGACCCACAAGATCGCAAGGGTTATCTTTACGGTTTCACCCGCTCCAGCACCAGGACCCAGTCCTGGGGCGCCGGCAGGCGAGGCGGCTTGTACTCGTCGGCCGGCAACAGCGATATCTCGGGAACTTGCACGGCCGGCACGATGCCGGGATTTTCGTGCAGGACCAGGGGCAGTTCCGTCCCTTCGTTCTTGCCGGGGCTGGGGGGGAGTCCCTTGGGAGCCAATTGCGCCCGGGACACCTCGAAGTTGTCGTACTCCTGGCGGTCGCCAATCTGGTAAAGCCACAGGCCGGTCTTTCCCTCCGTGGTGTTTCCGACCTTGACGATGGGCGTGTGGTAGCTTCTTGTTCCATCGGTCAGGACCATGGCCGCATGGTCCCCGCAGGCCGCCGCGGTAATGTGGATTTTGGGGCCGATTTCGGGCACATCGACTTTTCCGAGAGGGGCTCCCCACTGTCCGTCCTTTCGGTCATGGAGATAGATCGCTTTGAGCGAGGGAGTGTACAGTGCAACAAGATAGTGTTGCGGGTCGTGAAACCGCAGGATGATGCCCGCCTCGGCATTGCTGTTGGCGTCGGCGCTGGCCATCAAATCGGTATCGCGGATCTTCTCCAGAATGGTCACCATGTTCTTGGTGCCGACCAGGCGGCCGTCCTTGCGATGGGTCGGCGTACCGTAGTCCTTCCAGGCCGAGGCATCGGCCCCCTCGAAACGATCTTCAAAGAGCCTGGGCTGCGTATGACCTTCAAAGGGCTTGGGAGGCGGGCCGGCACTAATCACGGTTCCCAGTTTGTACCGTTTTCCGCTGGCCGGATTGAAGTAGAAGGTGTGATACGGCACGTCGCGTTCCAGGTGTTTCACCGTGGGAGCCGACCAGTTGTAGTAGTGGCCGGGAATGTAGACGATCCGGACCTCGCCGGGGATGCCGGCCGCGTAGGGAAGGTCCCACTTGCCGCCGCGTGCCGCAAACTCTCGGTTGTCGTCGTACCATTGCGCATGCGGCTCAAATAGGGTCGTGCTGTGCGGCTCGACCCACTCGGGGTGCGGCTCGAAGCGCCACCAAGGATACTCCTCCAGCAGTTTCTTGGCCAAGCCAAGCTGCGTGGAGCCGGGCAGATGCATGGCCTCGAACCAGGGCGTGAACTCATACTCCGCGCCGCGCTCGGTTTCGGAGTTCATCTGCCAGAGGCCGCCTGCGCCGTAGGTGTGTCCCGCCGCGCCGTTGAGCATCGAGGACCAAAACATGAAGCGCTGCATCTCCGGCCCATTGGTCATCATGTGCCCTTCGTAGACCACCTCGCCGACCAGCACGGGCATCGTCGGCGTTTTGGAATAGTGCGCTGTCACTTTCGCGACGGTATTGGCGGCCGCGCCGCCCCAATCGCCCAAGGGGGCACCCCAACCGCCGCCGTGGCCGGTCTGGAGCATGTCGAAGTCGAGCACCGTGTCGTCGGTGAGAGACCTTCGGCCGGAGCTGGAGGGATGCGCGGTCGTTGCGCGGCGATAGGGATCGGTGGTTCGCACATATTTTGCCACGTCTGTCCATTGCGGCCCACCGGCTTCGCCGCCGACGATCCAGACCACCGGATACGCCCCGTAGCGCGCGATCAGATATCGCCAATGGCGGTTCATCTTCTCGACGCCGACGGACGGCATGTGCCATCCCCAGCCGCCGACGATTGCCGGGACGATGCCTGCCTCCACCAAGTGCTCGATGCGGCGGTCCGCATACTCGAAATACGCCGGGTTGACCCGCACGTAATCCTTCTCATAGGGCATCCCGCCTTCGTTTTCCCAGCGTGGGTCAAACGGCGGTTCGTCCGGATACGGCCCGGCGACGATCTGCACGACCGTAAACCCCTTGGCCTTGCGGTCCGCGGTGAGTTTCTGAAAGCCCTCAAAGGGAATCCGCTTGCTCAAGCCTTTCCACCACGTATCGCCCAGCCAGAAGAACGGCGTGCCGTCGGCATGTTCCAAGTGCCGCCGGTCCTTGGCCACCTGGATCGGGCCATGGCGGTACAAGGGATTGTCGCCTGCGTAGGCGACCACGTCGAGCTTCCCTTCGACGCCATGGAGTTTCGGGTTCGCCGTATCAGAGCATTCGGTCCGCCACACGACCTGGCCCGGCTGGCTCGATGCGTAACGGAAACCCCACCGATTGCCGCCGGCCCAGAACGCCGGCACCCGCAATGGGTTGCCATCCGGCTGAGTAACGATAGCGTCGAGTCGGATCTCCGCGAACGGGTTCGCATAGGTTTTCTCGGAGACCAAGGCGATTTCGGCAACGCGATTCGTCTCGACGCGCTGTCCCGCGTTGGCGCGGGCCGTAAGGGCCAGCGAAACAACCACCCATGCCCCCAGCCATCGTCTGCTCATCGTTGCGTCTCCCGTTCGAGTGCCGCGGTACTGCTTGGGAAGGTTGGCTTTGATGTATGTCGTCAGCGAGAGTGGCTCAATTAAGCCCTCATCACTCATTCCGGTCCGGAACTGTTCTTCCTCAGCGTTTCCAACACGTGCGCCCCCGCGCGGTTCACGTAATTGTCGCCGGAATCCTTCATCGCCCGCTCGACGGACGGCAAGAGCGCAGCCGCCTTCTCGCCCAAGCACTGAACCACATTGACCGCATGGAGCACGACGCGCGGATTCTTGTCGGCCAGCACCTCTCGCAGCACGGGAAGGGCCTTGTCCGTCATGCCGAGCCTGAAGAGGGCCTCGGCGGCAGCGATGCGGACGTCCCCCGAGGAATCCGCGAGCGCGCCGGCGAGATCGCCCGCTGCCGAACGCGCTGGCTCGCCCAAAACGACGCACCCGGTGGCGGCCCAGTACCGCACCGCGCTGTCGGGGTCTTTCAGGCGCTTGACAAGTTCCGGCAAATGGCGGGCGTCGCGGTCCGTCGCCATCTCGGACGTCTCAACGATGCGCTCCAGCGGAAAACCGGGCTTGCGGACCAACTCGTAGGCCGTCGTCCCGGCGGTCCGTTCAACCATGTCGCCCTCGGCCAGGAAACCCGTGTCCCGGATTTTCAGGATCCAGTCCCTCAAGGCCCGGCGCATGCGCTCGAGGACGTCGGCGTGGGCGGGGTCCGCCGCGAGGTTGTTCACCTCGTACGGGTCCTTCGCGACGTCGTACAGTTCTTCCGCGGGTTTCGGTCCCCAGAAGATGCTCTGGGTCGGATTGCACCGGCCTGCCTTGTACTCCTCTT
>Ga0307378_10003489_pt1 | contig 23041 bp, 17 predicted proteins | sample UN1MG_FD_202238 | JGI IMG/M metagenome (GOLD analysis project Ga0307378, IMG submission 202238) | Soil microbial communities from Risofladan, Vaasa, Finland - UN-1 | ecosystem: Environmental > Terrestrial > Soil > Coastal area > Acid sulfate soil | place: Finland: Risofladan, Vaasa | collected...
CGAGCACGGCCGCGGCGGCCGGCACCGGAATGGCGAGGGTCTGCGAGCGTTCGCGGAAGAAGGCATCGGCTGCGAGCCTGATGCCGCTCAATTCGCGGGCGATGTCGCCGCCGAACAGCGCCGGTATCACGATGAGGATGGCCAGCGAACCGGCGGCAAGTATTCCCGCGCTGCCAAGCAGCAGCATCGCGAGCGAAATCGCGCCCAGGCCGAGCGCAACGGCATAGACGGCGCTCCGCTGAATCCGTAGCGCTCGCAGGATGGCGCAGCCCAGCCCCAGCGCGCTCAGCAGCAGCAGAACCACTTGCACGGCCGAGGCTGCGTGATCTAGCAGCACCGCATTCAGCAGCGGGCGCGTCTCCTCAGGCCCCGGCCATGCCGGCGTCACGTACTGCGCGAGGAACGCAAGCACGGCAGCGAACGGCAGCAATAGTCGGATGACCAGACCAGCCGCAGATTTCATGTCGTTGTCCGAGCTTTCACAAGAAATCTATGCCTCGATTCGCGCGTCTTCCGACACAAACACAGCCGCATCATCATCATTCGTTTTGATCTGCGGCGGGTGCTGCATCGCGAATTTCGATCCCCCTGTCCTTGAGGTATTTTTTCGTGGCCGGGATCGGAAATGTTCCGTAATGGAAGATCGAGGCCGCCAGTGCGGCGTCGGCCTTGCCGTCGGTGAGCACCTTGTAGATGTGTTCGGGATGCCCTGCGCCGCCTGATGCGATTATGGGGATATCCACCGCTTCCGAAACCGTCCGCGTCAGGTCGATGTCGTAGCCGTCGCAGGTGCCGTCGCAATCCATGCTGGTCAGCAGAATTTCGCCGGCTCCGTTGTCCTCGAGCGTGCGTATCCAGTCGATGGCGTCGATTCCCGTTGGCGTGCGGCCGCCGTGCGTGTAGACCTCCCATTGGCCCGGGCTGGTTCGGCGTGCGTCGACGGCCGCTACAATGCACTGCCGGCCGAAGCGTGCGGATGCCCGCCGTACGAGCGTGGAGTCGAGCACCGCCGCTGTGTTGAGCGACGCCTTGTCGGCCCCGGCGTTGAGCAGGTCGCGAATGTCTTCGATGGTGCGAACGCCGCCGCCGACCGTCAGCGGCACGAAAATCCGCTCGGCCGTGCGGCGGACGACGTCGACGATGATCCGCCGTTCTTCGTGCGAGGCCGTTATGTCGAGAAATACGATCTCGTCGGCGCCGTCGCGGTCGTAACGTTCCGCGTTTTCAACGGGATCGCCGGCATCGCGCAGCGCGACAAAATTGACGCCCTTGACGACACGGCCTTCCTTCACGTCGAAGCATGGTATGATTCGTTTTGCGAGCACGTTTGCCTTTCCTGGTGATTCCGAAGTGCCCGCTGCCATTATACACCGCCGGGGTGCCGGGTTCAACGGTGAAAGGATGCCCGGAAAAACAGCGGGCAACTTCGACGGCTGCGGCGTTTGCCGGAAAATATGATCGTTTTATTCGGAATTGTTACTAATAATATGAGAGGCCGGATCGACGGCCAGGGAGTTCATATCCATTAAGGAGCATCTCGACTATGCAGATTATTCAGTGGGTGGCGGCACTGTCGCTGGTGGCATTGATCATCCTGATTCCGGCTTGCCGGGATTCGAAACCGGGGGCCGATTCCGAAGATTCGCAAGCGGAGGCCGATTCTGAGCTTGACCGGGGCGGTGATGCGGGCGATCAAGTTGTATGGCACCGGAATCCGGAGGAAGCCCTCGCGGAAGCAAAAAAACGCGGCACGCTGGTGGTGGTGGATGCCTACGCCGATTGGTGCGGCTGGTGCAAGAAGCTTGACCGCGATACGTTGGCCGACGCAACCGTTCAGGAACGCCTGAAGGATTTCACGTTGCTGAAGCTCGACACGGACGTTCACGGTTCGTTCGCCTCCCGGCTGGGGGTGCGGGGACTGCCGACCACGCTCGTGCTCGACGCAAACGGCAACGTGGTAGATAGGAAGGTGGGATATATGGCTGCCGGCGCCTACAAGAAGTTCATAGACCGCGCCGCCGAGAAGGCGCGATAACCGTCCATTTGCTTAGAACTGAACCAGATCGGCTCCAGTTGACCGTAGGTTCCAATGGTATGAAATTAAGGCTGTAAGAGGGCAGGGAACACGCTCGAAGACTCGCGCGCCCTGCCCCTACAACGGACGGACAGCCTTAATTTCACGCTCAGGCGCCTTGGTTGATGGCAGCGATCTCCTCGGCCCGGATTTTCAGCTCGCGGTCATACGTCAGCAGGCCGTTCACCTCCTGCTCGATGTCGTATAGCTGCGTGTAGCAGAATCCGGCAACCGCCTTGTTCCTTGCGATTGACTCGGTCAGGTCGCGATAGCGCCGGACCAGTTCCGAGGCGTCTTTCGCGCCATTGCCGTAGCCCCACGCGGGGCCGCCGGTGTCGCGTGCGAGAGCTATGCCGCCATATTCGCTGACAACCACGGGCTGGCCCCTGTAAGGAAAGCCATCGGCCATTGCGGGTATCTTGTGTGTGCACTGCGGCAGCCGGTCGATCTCGGGGGCGATCTCCGATAGCGTATGAAACACCAGGCCGGCATCGCCCGAGTATTCATGCAGGTCCACGATATCGGTGTCCACGTGGCTCCAGCCGCTGTTGTCGACCACCGGCCGCGTGGGGTCGAGCTGCCGGGTGAATGCGACGATCTGCCCGACGAATTCCTGCGGTCGATCCTTGTCCTGCACGCCGTTGATGCCCCAGCTTTCGTTGAACGGCACCCACGTGACTATCGACGGATGGTTGAAATTCTGTTTCACCACCTGCGGCCATTCGGCGGCGAAGTTTGCCATGCTCACCTCGTTGAAATCGTATGCGTTGGCCATCTCGCACCACACCAGCAGGCCCAGGCGGTCGCACCAGTAATAATACCGCGGGTCCTCGACCTTCTGATGCTTACGCACGCCGTTGAACCCGAGCGCCCTGGTCGCCTCGATGTCGCGCTTGTACGACTCGTCGCTGGGCGCGGTGTAGATGCCGTCCTGCCAGTAGCCCTGATCGAGCACCAGCCGCAGGTAGCACGGCTCGTCATTCAGCAGAATCCTGTTGCCGTCGATCCTGATGCTGCGCATGCCGAAATAGCCCAGCACGCGGTCGAAAATGGTGCCGTCCTCCTGCAACTCGAACAGCACGTTGTACAGATTCGGGTCGTCCGGCGTCCATAACTTCGCATCGCTGAGCCGGATTTCCACGGATATTTCATCGCCGGGTGCGGCCACGGTCGTCTCCGCTTTAACCTCGCCATCGATGGTGAATCGCAGCTTGAGGGTCGTGTTGTCGTTATGGCCCGACACCCCGGCTGTTACCTTCACCCGCGAGTGCGCCACGTCGGGAATGAATCGCAGGTGCGTCAGGTGGAACGGGGCGACAGGCTCGAGCCAGACCGTCTGCCAGATGCCCGTGGCGCGGCTGTAATGGCAGCCTTTCGATTCCGGCTCGAAATGCTGCTTGCCGCGCGGCTGGTCGCGCGTGGCGCGGTCTTCTGCGCGGACCACGACCGTATTTTCAGGCCTGAGGCTTTCCGTGATGTCGCAACTGAACAGCGTGTAGCCGCCGCGATGCTCGGCCACAAGCTCGCCATTGACCCACACGGCGGCCTTGTAATCCACGGCGCCGAAATTCAGGAGAATCCGCCGGCCCTGGTAGGTCGACGGCAGCTTGAAGGTTCGGCGATACCAGACCACTTCGTGGATCGAGGTGTCGCCGATGCCGCTCAGCCGGCTTTCAAACGTGAAAGGCACAACGATGCGCCGCGAGAACGCCTTGCCCTCGTGCCAGCGCTCGTGCAGCCCAGCGTTGTCATCATCAAACTCGAATTCCCAGGTGCCGTTGAGATTCAGCCAGTCTTCCCGCACGAACTCCGGCCGCGGATACTCCGGGCGCACGCGATCGGCCTGCGATGCCTCGCGTCGAGGAACTGCCATAGTCTACTCCTGCTGCAAGCATGCCGCCGGGGCCGGCGGCCGTGGTCAGTGGTTGAGATTGTACCGTAAATCAAATATCGGCATGTTCGACGATTGAATTCAGGAGGGTGCGCGACCGGCACAGACACGGACGGGCACGGACGGGCACGGACAGCCGCAGAATCATTCATCGCCCTTGCGCCAGAACATCATCACGAAAACGCCGATCACCAGCACTCCGATCAGCAATCCCATTACGGGCATTAGTTTGCCTCCCTATATGCTATGCTTTCTGCATTGTTATGCGATCATTCCCAGCGCACAGGAAATACCTCGTCCGAAACATCGTCTGGCGGATTTCCACTTTCACTTGCTGTGTTGCCCCATCGTTCAGGGGCAGTTCCCCGTGCAGGAAGAACGTTCCCAAAAAACCACCGATGCGGTCCCTTCTTGCGTTGTTTATGATCAGATCGTATTGTGCCCAAAAGGCCGTCGCCCTCACCTCCACTTCGATCATGTTGCCTTCGTACTCGAGCATGAAATGGTCGCAGAATAATCCCATGGCTCCTCCTGAAATGCGTCCTTCGTGCCGTATGGGCGTAGGGGAACTGTCGCACAACAGTCCTATCATACCAACCGCGCCATGGTTTTTCAAGTTTCAAGTTTCGGAGCAGGCTTTTTCAGCAGGTGGCCTTGCTCGTCCGTGTTTGTCCGTGTGCCGCGCTTGCCGGCGGCGTTTCAGGTGTCGTTGTCCTTGAGGAAGGTGCAGATTTCGGCGGCGTTTTGGGCAGACTGAAATTCCGGGTTCTGCCCGGCTTTGATGATCCAGTTTGCGATGCGGGAAAGCACCCTGAGGTGCTGGTCGGGCGCCTGCGTTTGCGCGCCCAACAGCACCAGTATGATCCTGGCCGGGTCGGGCAGGCCGGCCATCTGCCAGCCTTGCCGCGCGTGGCAAACCATCAGCAGCGGCCTTGCGTTATCGCCCCAGCGGGCGTGCAGCAACACGACGCCCGGGGCGAGTTCGACGGCGTAAGACGCCGCGGACTCCAGCAGGCGCTCGAGTGCTCCGCGGGCAACGCCCGGGCGGCCGGGATATGCTATTTCAACCAGCCGCTGCAGGGTCTGCTCAAGCGTGTGGTTCTCGTCGATATCCACCGGCAGCAGCATCGGGAGGTCTTCATCCTGCCTGACAATCTCCTCGCGGAATTCCTGATCCAGCGACGGCAGCGAAGGATAGTCGACCAGCAGGTTGTTGTTGGGGAAACGATCCGATACGAGTTCGGGCAGGCGGTCCAGCCCGGGCGTCCACGCGAGGCCGCCTCGCCGGTCCAGCGGGAGCATCAGCGTGTCGTTGGCTGTTATTTCCGAGATGAGCCGGTCGCGGGCGGCTTCCCAGGTTGCAGCCTGCTGTGTGGTGACGGGGCAGGCAGGCTTGGCATCTTCAGCCGCGCGCTGCAGCATGTCGCTTTCGTCTGTTATGCCGTATGTGCGAAGCTCCGAGCCGATGCGATGCGCCAGCGTTTTGGCGTCGCGGATGAACGGCTCGATATCCCTGCGGATCGCACGCGGCGGAAACAGCACCAGCAGCCGTTTGGTGGTGTTGAGCGGTCGAACCAAGCGGGAAAACAGCAGCCTCGACGCGCAGCGTTCGACCAGGTGCTGCATGGGCGAGCCGAAAATCCTGATGCTTGCGCTGTATTCGGCTTGCCAGCGCGTCACGACTGTGCTCGCGCGGACCTCCTGTGCCGCGTGGATGATTCCGTCTGACACATTCATGGCCAGGCGCAGCCCGGGGTTCACTGCGATGTCGGCCGATGCCCCATAGGCCAGGCAGTATCCAAGCAGGTTTTCCGCCCTCGCCACGGCATCCTCGGTGTCGCCCTGGTCGGTCACGACCTTCAGCGGATACACCCCGCCCGGCACGGCGGCATTGCGGAGGAAAAATGACAGGTCCAGCAGCGGGCCGGCCGTCTCGTGATCGGATACAACCACGAGCAACCGCTGCTCGCCGCGGGCTGAAGGCATCTGCGAGGGCGTTTCGACTGCCATTCGGCGGCCGTAGCGGTCGACCATCCAGGAGCCGAGCGGGCACGTGACCAGGATCATCAGGATGGCACCGTTCAGCACCGAGCTGTCAAAAATCTTAAGCTCATGGCCGATCACAACGGCGGCAAGCGTGGCGGCCGCCTGCACCACGCTCAGCCCGAACATCACCTGCCCTGATGCGCGGCTGTAGCCGTAGGAGCGGCTGGCGACCTGCGCCGCCGCGTATTTTGTCAGCACCACCATGACGATCATCGTGGCGCCGACCATCCAGGTGCCGGCGCCGGTGAACATTGCGCCGACATCCACGAGCATTCCGGTCGAGATCAGGAAGAATGGGATGAACAGCGTGTTGCCGGCAAACGTCACGCGGCTCATCAGCGGGCTGTTTTCCGGGATCAGCCTGTTGAAGGCCGCACCGGCCAGAAACGCACCGATGATCGGCTCCATCCTTGCGAAATGCGACAGATACGCGCAGCCGCACATCGCGACCAGGACGAACAGGAACTGCGCGTTGCTTTCCTCCGTAACGCGCTGAAAGAACCAGCGCGAGGCGTATGGCACGCCCTTCCAGATCAGCACCGTCAAGCCGAGCATTCCGAAGATGATGGTCGCCCAGAATGCGGAGCTTAGCGGAATCCCGCGGGCGGCGTCGGCAATAATCGCCAGAACAAGCAGGGCCAGCGTGTCGGTGATAATCGTGGCGCCTACCGTGATCGCCACAGGTTCGGTGCGCGATATTCCCAGGCGCCCGGCCAGCGGATAGGCCAGCAGCGTGTGCGATGCGAACATGCTGGCAAGCAGCACCGACGCCGACCAGTCAAGCCCGAGGATGTAACGGCCTGCAAGCGCGCCGAAGATTTCCGGGATCAGAAACGTCATCAGCCCGAAGCCAATGCTTCGTTTGTAGGTGCGCGAAAAACGATACAGGTCGATCTCGAGGCCCGCCAGAAACATGATATACAGCAGGCCCACCGCCCCCAGCAGCTTCACCGCAGTGCTGCGCTCCAGAATGTGAAGACCATGCGGGCCGAGCGTTGCACCGAAAGTCAGCAGGAGCACCAGGTCAGGAATGCGCAGCTTCCTTGCGAGAACGGGCGCGGCAAGTATGCACAGCGCCAGTATCATGAAAACAAGGATGGGATCCGTCAGGGGCAGCATTCCATTGCACCTTCGTTCACGTGTGGCACACAGGCGATTCGCACGCCCGCGGAGGTTTGGCTTATATCCAGTAGTTTAGCATGCACACTTGCGAAAGTCAAGCCGCGAGCAGTTCGCACCTTTTGCGCTGTAAGTATCGACGGCTGCCCGCCCGGAAACAGAGCGGTCATGCCGCGACGGAAGGCTTGTAAGGATGCGCAAATTGAGGATGTGGGCGAGGACGACCAGCAGAAGGGCATCTGCCGTCAATTCCCCGCGCTGTCGTATATTTCGATCTCGCCTATATGCACGCCGCGCGCGACGTCGCCTATCAGGACGTATCGAAGTTTCGTTGTTTCCAGCCTGTTGAAACCGTGGACGTGCCGGGCGGCGTCGTTCCAGTAGCTGTGCGCCACTTCCTGCCAGTTGTCCTCCATCCACGCGTCTACGCGGATTTCCTGCGGGATCGAATCGGGCGAATCGTACGCCACGAGCGTATCGACCGTAACCGGCTGGGCCCAAGTGAATTCCCACGCGACGGTGCTGGGCACGAATGCCAGGTACTCGAGCTTCGCGCGCGGCCCGTGTTCGATCATTGCCTGTAGCCGGCCCAGCGGGCCGTGGCGGCCTTGCAGCCGCGCGGCCCAGAAAGCCTACTCGGCCTCACACTTGGTGTTCAGACGATTGCGGACGAAGATCAGGTCGAGGATGTTGATCTTGGTGTCGCCGTTGACGTCTGCCTGCCAGTTGTCGCCGGTCTCAACGTCCTGGTTGAGCCTGTTGCGGACGAAGACCAGGTCGAGGATGTCAACGCGGCAGTCGCCGTTTGAATCGCCCGGGATGAGCCGGCAGCGCGCGTCCCACAGCTTGGCTGTGCCGTCGGCGCTTCCGGTAAGCGCTCGCGAGCCGTCGGGCGAGAAGGCTACGCAGTAAATGGCGCTGGTATGCCCGCTGAAAGTCCGGATGCAGGCGCCTGTGGCGGCATTCCATAGCTTTGCGGTTTGATCGGAGCTTCCGGTCAGAATCTGGAAACCTCCGGGCGAGAAGGCGACAGATGCGACCCAGGGCGCGTGCTCGATGAGGCGGATGCAATCACCTGTCGCGGTGTCCCACAGCCTCGTCGTGCCGTCGGCGCTTCCGGTCAATGCTTGGGTTCCGTCGGGCGAGAATGCTACAGACCAGATGGGGTCTGTGTGGCCTTGAAACGTGCGGATGCAGGCGCCGGTGTTTGTATCCCACAGCTTGGCTGTGTTATCCTCGCTGCCGGTGAGCACCCGCGTGCCGTCGGAGGAGAAGGCGGCGGAGTACAGCATTGCGGTGTGCTCGTCGAAGGTACGGATCAGGTCGCCGGTGGCAGCGTTCCATAACTTGGCGATGTTGTCATTGCCGACGTAATCATGGCTTCCGGTCAGAACCTGTGTGCCGTCGGGCGAAAACGCCAGAGACGAAACGTACGAGGCTGCCCTTGGAAATGTACGGACTAAGACGCCTGTTTCTAGATCCCACAGCTCGACGGAATTGTTGCTTCCCGTCAGCAATTGGGAGCCGTCGGGCGAGAACGTAGCGGAAGTAACTGTCCCCGGCACTTGCAAGGCGCAAACGAGGGCGCCGTTCGCGGCGTCCCACAGCTTTGCGTACCACTCGTATTCACGCGCTGCCGTCAGGACCTGCGATCCGTTGGGTGCGAATGCGACGGAATAGACGCTGTATACGTGGCCGGTGAACTCGCGGATGCAGGCGCCTGTGTCTATGTCCCACAGTTTAACGCTATTGGCATCACTTCCGGTGAGCACTTGTGTGCTGTCTGGCGAAAAACCTACAGAATGAATCCGCAAGTCGTCAGTGAAAGTGCGAATGGATTCTCCCGTTGCAGCATCCCACAGTTTTGCGGTGCTGTCGTCACTTCCGGTCAACACCTGCGAACCGTCGGGCGAGAAAACAGCGCACGTCACATATTCTGTATGCCCTTCGAAGGTGCGGATGCAGTTGCCGGTTGCTATGTCCAATAATCTTGCGGTGCTTCCCGTGCTTCCAGCAAGAATTTGGGATTCATCCGGCGAGAGGTCTAGCATCTGCCCTTCGAAGGTGCGAATGTGGTCACCCGTCACAGCATCCCATAGAACGCCTGTGTCGTCTCCGCGCCCGGTAAGCAGTTGCGTGCCGTCGCGCGATAACGCTACGGATGTCACATGCGATGAGTTGGCGAAGGTGCGGATGCAGTCTGCCGTTTCGATGCTCCATAGCTTGGCCGTATGGTCACTGCTTCCTGTCAGCACCTGTGTGCCGTCCGGCGAGAAGGCCACCGTCCAGATGCCGCCTGTGTGGCCTTCGAACGTGCGGATGCAGGCGCCGGTGGCGGCGTCCCATAACCGTGCTATGCCATCGGAGCTTCCCGTAAGCACCCTTGAACTGTCGGATGAGATGGCCACCGCCTTGACGAACGACATGTGGCCTGTGAACGTGCGAATGACTTGTGCGGTATCAACATTCCACAGGAATGCGCCTCCGCTCCCGCAGGTGGCGATGTGCAGGCCGTTTGGTGACCAGGTGGCGACGCGGAGCGACCCGAGGCCAAACGTGTGCATCGGTTCGGTCACGACTTCCCCCTCCGACGCGGCCGAAGCAGCGGCGCAAATGCTCGCGCCCGCGATCGATGCGATGGCAAGAATATTCAACACCTTCATCCGTGAATCCTCCCAAGAATCACTCCTCCCAAAACAGAGCTACGCGAAAGCGACGCCGGCCGCAGCACGAATGCAAAGGTTTCACACGCCCGGCGGGCAGCAGACGCCTTCAACATACCAAGTATATCCCATGCGGAGGCGGATGTCAAACAAGTATTCGCGAACAACTGTACTGCCTTGCCGCTTTTTTGCCTTGCGCGCCGGCGCCCATTGCGCTATACTGTGCAGACGTCATCATTTGCCGGAGGGTTCTGCCTATGCCAGCGCTGATCATAGCCGCGTTTGTCGCTGTTTTCATCATCGTAGCCGTTCTCGGCCATATCCATGCCCAGAAACGCAAGAAGGAGCTTGCCGAGTGGGCGCACTCGAACGGGTTCCGGTTCCGCGAGGACAAGGACCGTTCGTTCGACAGCTTCTACGGGCATTTGTCCTGCCTGTGCCGCGGGAGCAACCGCTATGCGTACAATATCATCGAAGGCGGCAGCAACGGCCGCCAGGTATGCGCTTTCGATTATCACTACGAAACATATTCCACGAACTCCAAGGGTCACCGCCAGACTCATCACCACCGTTTCTCGGCGGTCATTGTGGATACGGCGCTGCCGCTGAAGCCGCTGCATATCCGACCGGAGAATTTTCTCGACAAGGTTTCCGAGTTTTTCGGTATGGACGACATAGATTTCGAGCTTGACGAGTTCAGCCGCAAGTTTTATGTGAAATCCCCCGACCGCAAGTGGGCATACGACGTGATTCATCAGTCGACGATGGAGCTGTTGCTGAGGTCGCCCCGCTTCACGCTGGATTTCTGCGGGCCGCACGTGGTCGCGTTCCGCGGTTCGACGTTTTCGACCGGCGAATTTGCATCGGCCCTCGCTCTTGTGGGGGGAATGCTTGACGGCATGCCCGAGTACCTGCTGAGAGAATTGAAAGGAGAAGGATGATGGACCCCGCCATTGTGGTCTTGATCGTGGTCGGCGGCGTGCTGCTGCTGGCGGCGTTTTGGGTGGCCATGCTGTACAACAGCCTGGTTCGGGTGCGGAATTCGTGCGACGAGTCGTGGGCGGACATCGACACCGAGCTGCGGCGGCGTTACGACCTGATCCCCAACCTGGTGAACACGGTGAAGGGCTACGCGAAGCACGAGCGCGAAGTACTGGAGCGCGTGATACAGGCGCGCAATACCGCCGTGGCGAATCACGGCTCGCCCGAGTCGCAGGCGAAGGACGAAAACGTGCTCGTGGGCACGCTGCGGCAGTTGTTTGCGCTCGCCGAGAACTATCCCGACCTCAAGGCGAATCAGAATTTCCTGCAATTACAGTCGGAGCTTGCAAACACGGAAGACCGCGTGCAGCGTTCGCGCCGGTTCTACAACGCCAACGTCCGCGACCTCAACAATCGCGTGGCGATCTTTCCATCGAACATCATTGCGAATACGTTCGGTTTCGGCACGCGCGAATATTTCGAGATCGAGGATGCAGCGGTGCGCGAGCGTCCGGCGGTGGAATTCTGACACGGCTCAGTCGGCGGTAGATCGCAGGATGCCGGCCTTCAGCACCTTCCAGTCGCCTTCTTCCTTCGCGAACGTGACGACGAAGCGGTCGCTGCCGCAGAACTCGAGCATGTCTTCGCCCGGCGGCGCGCCCGACCTCGACGCGCGGACGGTGGCAATGAAACGCGCCTCGGCGGTGTTCTCGTCGTGAATATCCACCGTCAGGCTGTCGAACCTGGCGCGGACGGTGCGGTATTGCGTGAAAGCATAGCGGAGGATGGCGAGCATCTCGTCGCGGCCGATGTTCTTGATCTCCGAATGGAAATCGGAATGGAGGTATGACGAGATGGTACGCAGGTCGCGTTCTTCGGCGGCGTTGGATATTTTATAGACTATCGAGCGGATGCGGTGGTCGTCGGTGGTGAGCGCGTCGAGGATTTTCACGTATCCCAGCAGAGCGACCACTACGAACAGCACTATGACCAGTGCGGCGAATTTCTTGTTCATCTGACCTCCCCATTGCTGTAATCATACCCCTTGCCGATCACGCGGCCGACGATGTTGCGGTATGCGACCTTCGCCTTGAAGTGCGAATCGATCGCCATTCCGCGATTGTCGCCTATTGCATAAATTTGGTCCTCGCCGATGCGCGTCGGCTGCAGCTCCCAGAAGGTGTTGCCGATGATGTAAGGCTCGTGCAGCGGGGCATCGTCGAGATAGACCTGCCCGCGCCGGATTTCGATGACCTGCCCGGGCAGCCCGATCACGCGCTTGCAGTAGTGCATCACCGGTTCTTCGTTGCTACGAAACACGATCACATCGCCGCGCTCAGGCGGATGCAGCCGGTAGCTGAGCTTGTCCAGGAAAACATAGCTGCCGTCCTTGAGGGTGGGCAGCATGCTCGGGCCGTGCGTGGGGTTTATCTGGATCACGAAGAACCAGACGAACAGCACCAGGCCTATTTCGATGGGCGCGCGAAAATACCATTTGCTCAGCAGCCTGCGGAAGGTCATCTTGCCGGCGGCGTTCTCATTCATCGGATCGCGTCCTCCTGAGTTTCTCGAGGTGCACCAGCAGCACGCCGATGTCGGCCGGGGTGACACCCGACACGCGCGACGCCTGCCCCAGCGACACCGGGCGCACGAGCGACAGCTTCTGGCGCGATTCGAAGCGCATCTCGCCGATCGACAGGTAGTCGAGGCCGGTCGGGATACGCCGTGCTTCCATCCGTTTCATCTTGCCGATCCGGTCGCGCTCGCGGCTGATGTAGCCGTCGTATTTCAGCTCGATCTCCACCTGCCGTCCGACGTCTTCCGACAGGTGCATATCGCGCAGGGCGGCGTCGAGCTTCTCGATCTGGGCCAGGTCGACGCCCGGGCGGCGCAGCATCTTGCCAAGCGGCACGCCCGAGTGCGTCGCAGTTTCGATATGCGCGATGGCCCGCGCGATGGCGGCTTCCTTCTCCTGCAGGCGCCGCCACGCGGCGTCGTCGATCAGCCCGAGCCGCCGGCCGTGCTGCATCAGCCGCCGGTCGGCGTTGTCCTGCCGCAGCACCAGCCGATGCTCCGCGCGCGACGTGAACATCCGGTACGGCTCCTGCGTGCCGAGCGTGACTAGGTCGTCGATCAGCACGCCGATATACGCTTCGGATCGGTCGAGTATGAACGGCTCGTCGCCGCGCAACTTTAGCACTGCGTTGATGCCGGCCACGATCCCCTGCCCGGCGGCTTCCTCGTAGCCGGAGGTGCCGTTTATCTGGCCGGCCAGGAACAGCCCGCCGCAGCACTTCGATTCCAGCCAGGGCATTGTCTGCGTGGGCGGCACGTAGTCGTATTCGATCGCGTAGCCGAAGCGCATCACCTCGGCCCGCTCGAGGCCGGGGATCGTATGCAGCATATCGAGCTGCACGTCTATTGGTATAGACGTTGGAATGCCGTTACAATAGTACTCGAGCGTGTGCAGGCCTTCCGGCTCGAGGAAAATCTGGTGCTGGTGTTTGTCGGGGAAGCGGACTATTTTGTCTTCTATCGACGGGCAATATCGCGGCCCAGTGGCGGTTATCTGGCCGGAGTACAGCGGTGCGCGGTCGAGGTTCGCGCGGATGATGTCGTGCGTGCGGTCGTTTGTCCAGGTGATATAACAAGGCACGGCCGGCCGGTCGAGCCTGTCGGTGGAGAAGGAGAACGGCTGGGGCGGGTCGTCGCCCGGCTGAGGCTCGAGCGAGGAAAAATCAATGGTGCGGCCGTTCACGCGCGGTGGCGTGCCGGTCTTAAGCCGCTGGATTTCCAGGCCGAGGCCGCTAAGCGATTCGGTGAGGTTGTCGGCTGCAAGTTCGCCGAGCCTTCCGGCCGAAAACTGCTTCAGGCCCACGTGCACCTTGCCGCGCAGGAACGTGCCGGTCGTCAGCACGACCGCCCGGCAGCCGTAGCTGGTGCCGCTTCGGCATTCCACCCCCCGCACGACGCCGTCTTCGGCGATGATGGATTCGACCAGTTCCTGCCGCAGCAGCAGGCCCGGCTGCCGCTCGAGGCGGTGTTTCATCTCGATGGAATACGCGCGGCGGTCGGCTTGCGCACGCGGCGACCAGACCGCCGGCCCGCGTGCGCGGTTCAGCATTCGAAAATGGATGCCGGTGGCGTCGATGACCTTCGCCATCTCGCCGCCGAGGGCATCCACCTCGCGCACCATCTGCCCCTTCGCAAGGCCGCCTATCGCTGGGTTGCACGACATCTGCGCCGTCGCGTCGAGGTTGATCGTCAGCAGCAGCGTGCTCGCGCCCATCCGCGCGGCCGCGAGTGCGGCCTCGCAGCCCGCGTGGCCTGCGCCCACCACGATGATATCGAAGCTTTCCTTCATTCAGCCGTGTCTCCAACACTGCAAACGCCGCCCGCACCATCGGCACTACGCACGCCGTGCCCCGGCAAGCAGCGCTCCTACCATTTTCTCACAGCCGCCGCCGGTTTTCAACGAGAATGGCCGCATTCAAGGCCTTGCCCTCATCATTCGGAATTTTCCGTTGCACATGAACGTGAGAGCGGGTAACATGACGCGAACCATATCAGCGCATGTATGCCCGCCGGAGAGCGCCCGCGCGTGCGTCCGTGTTTGTCCGTGTGCGTCCGTGTTTGTCCGTGCAAGTCCGTGTAACCCTTCTGAAAGGAAAAACACCTTGCCTGATTACCGCAGAATAATTCCCTGCCTCGATACGAAAAACGGCAGGCTTGTGAAGGGGGTGAATTTCGTAGACCTCAAGGACATGGGCGATCCCGCCCAGGCCGGCGAGGCCTACAGCAAGGCCGGGGCCGACGAGCTGGTGCTGCTTGATATAACAGCGACGCTCGAGGGCCGCAACACGATGCTCGAGGCGGTCAGGCGGACCGTCGCGCGCATCGAGATTCCGCTGACGGTCGGCGGCGGCATCGGCAGCCTCGACGACATCCGCCGGCTGCTCGACCTCGGCGTGGCGAAGGTGTCGATGAACAGCGCCGCTGTGAAGAACCCCGCACTCGTGGAAGAGGCGGCGGCCGAATTCGGAAGCGACACGGTCACCGTCGCGATCGACACGCGGAAATCGGAGCAGTTGCCATCCGGCTTCGAGGTGATGATCGCCGGCGGGACGCAGCCGACGGGCATTGACGCGGTGGAATGGGCGAAGAAGGTCGAGCAGCTAGGCGCCGGAGCGATTCTTCCCACCAGCATGGACGCCGACGGCACGCTCGCGGGCTACGATATTCCGATGACGCGGGCCATAGCCGACGCGGTTTCGCTGCCAGTGATAGCCTCGGGCGGGGCGGGCACGCTCGAGCACCTGGCCGAGGCGATCGTGGAAGGGCACGCGGATGCGGTGCTCGTGGCTTCTATCGCGCATTTCGGCACGTTCACAATCGCCCAAATGAAGCAGTTCCTGGCCGACAACGGCATTCCGGTGCGGATGTAACACCATCGTCCATTCGGTCTGCGTCGATGCCTGCCGAGTGCAGTGAGCCGGTCAGTTGCCGTTGGCGAGGAGTGCCTGCAGGAATTCGTGGGCGCTCGAGATATCCTTCTCGATATCGCGCTTGTGGATGTGCGGCTCGGCCACTATCAGGCCGCTGAAGCCGACCGCGTTGAGCTTGGCCACTATGCTTGCGATGTCGATCTCGCCCTTGCCGAAATCGACAACGCGCCCGCCGATCTGGTCTCGCAGGTAAATGACTCGAATCTTCGGGGCGAAGCGGTCGATCACGCCGTTCGGATCGACCTTTGAAGAATGGAGCTGGCCGACGTCAAGCGCGATTCCCAGCGACGGATGATCGATCTTCGAGAAAATCCGGCCGAAATCGTCTGAGTTTTCCACGCGGTTGCCGTGGCAGTTGCGCACGTTGATGTCGATATTGTGAGCCTTGGCGAGCTTGACGAGTATCTTGAGCGAGTTTATCAGCGCGTTCATGTCGCGCTCGGTTCGCAGGCCGCCCTTGATGTTGACATACGGCAGCCCGAGCGTGGATGCGAATTCGATCTCGCGCTTGATCCCTGTGAGATTGCAGCCCACGGCCACGTCTGAAACGTTCAACCCGGACAACTTGAGCTTGTATTTCCTGAGGTCTTCAAGGACCTGCTCGGGGAACACGACGTCGGGGTGGAGCCTCGACTCCGTCTCGAAGGCATATCCTTCGATGAGCTGAAAGCCTCCGTTGGCTATGGCCTGCATTGCTTCGGCCCTGTTGAACGTTGGGATGCAGCCGGTGCTGCAGCTTACTTGTACGTTTGCCATGGCTTGTTTGCTCCTCACGAGCTTGCCGATAACTCCGCCTGATGTTCTGCCCGGGATTGTTTTGCTCCAGGAAGCAGCAGGGGCTGCTGGAGCCTGTGCAAGCTCGCCCTATGGCGAGCCGAAATGACTGAAGGCAAGACGTGCGTCTGGTGCCGCGACTCGCACAGCGCGAACGATGCAGTCCCGACCGCTGCCGCCATCCTCCATCAGCAGACAAGCGCGCGGTTTTTGCCCCTCCAACGAATTCTGCCCGGCCGAACCATTCCGCACGGGCCGCTGAAGCGCCCGGACAGGCGTTCGCAGGGCCACAGACCGGCCGCAGCCCGTAGCGCGGGCGCGTACGTTCATTGCAGCCTGAATGTGCCTGCCGGCTGGTTTATGCATCGGCTGTGCTTCTGGTGCTGGTTTCCTGGATTGGAGAACGGCGCAGCTACGCCGTTCGCTTTCGCATCCTGATTCTATTCTATCACAGATATTCGGAAAAGCAAGCAAAATTTCAGGCATGCGACCATCCTCAGACGCGACCGGTCGAGCCGGGCACCAGCGCACGGGAAAAAGCTGGCTGCAACGGCCGAATTTGCGATCGGAAGCCGGGGGTGTGGCAAACGGCTTCACAGCAAACGCGAAGATTCAGCGCCAAGCGCGACAAAATACTGAAGAATTTGCGCCAAAGCGCCGAAATACGTCTTGACAGATACCGGCGGCGCCGGTATATAGTAAAGGACGATTCGGCCACGTGCGGCACAGCAGTTTCGAGGGAAGCGGAAAAAAACCTGTTTTTTTCCCAGCTTTTGCCGAACAAATTCTTCTGTAAAGGAACATATAGTAAGGAACCTGGAGACCGTTCCCCCAGACAGGCGCGCCGCAACAAAGCGGGCGCCGTAATCGCGGGGAAAAACGTTTTACCTTGTCGGAGGCGCCGCACCGGCGAACGCCCCCGGCGGTAGTCAAGTACCCCCCATAGGATCACCAATGCTGGCGGAAAGCGCCCAAGGACGCACCGTGTAACAGCGTGGGAGGCAGTAAGATGGCAGTGAAGAAAGAAAACAAGCTGGACAAGATACGAATCAAGCTCATGAAGCGCCGCGACGACCTGCTGACGCGCATCGCACAGTTGACCCGGGTGCCCACTCAGGTGGTTTCCGGCGATAAGGTGGACCAGGCGATAGCTTCGCTCGAGCGCGAAGATACCTCGATGCACCTTCAGGCCGAGCTGTCGGAGCTTCACGGCATCCAGGAAGCACTCCAGCGGATAGACCGCAACGAGTATGGAATCTGCGAAAGCTGCGGCAAATCGATCGGCGCCGCGAGGCTCCAGGCATTGCCATACGCCACGCTGTGCCTCAAGTGCAAGGAAGAAGAAGAAATGGCCACCGAAGGCTACGACAGCATGCCCCGGTGGGACCTGCGACGCGGCGCAACCATCGAAGACGAAGAAGAAGCCGACTGAACCCATCCCCCAAACCGAACATGCGCGAGGCCCGGGCTCAGTGGCCGGGCCTCGTGCGCACCTGTACGGCACAAAACCAGCCGCCGCGCCTCATTGAGGGCGTCTCGCCCGGATCCTTCATGTTCACCTCCAATGAAGTGTGAAGTGTGAAAGAGGGGGGCGAAACACCATAGCCGTCGGCCGCTGGGATCGCGGGCGTCCCGCCCGCATCTTCAATATCCGTCTCCTTATCAGCCCGCAAGGGCGAAATTCTTGTAGCCCACGGTTTCAACCGTGGGAGCATTGAAATGTGAAGTATGAAATGGGGTTTGCGAAGCACCATCAGCCGCCGCGCCGCCTTGCGGGCGCGAGCGGTTGAAGGCGGGCCTGCCCCATTTCATTTCTTCTGTTTGGCAAGCTCGTTGCGCAGCAGAATCATATCAAGCACGTTGATCCTGCCGTCGCCGTTGAGGTCGTACTTGCGGTTGTCGCCTTCGGCGGCATTCTTGTTGAGGTTGTCGCGGATGGCGGCCATGTCATTGGTGTCGACCACGCCGTCGCCGCTCAGGTCGAATTTCGCGACTTCCGCCGCCGGAGGCGCAAGCACGAAGTAGAACTGCAGGTCGAAATCGGTGCGGCCTGCCCCTCGCGGATATTGCCACTCGAGGCCGTCGGTGGTGAACTGGAAGCTGCCGTCGGTGAAGACACCCGGACAGCCGAAGCCGTACTGCCCGCCTTCCTGCAGCGGAAAGGTTTCGTACGCGCCGCCGGCCGGATCGGCTTCCGGGCCGGACGCGCTCAACTCAACCACGTAGCCGCCTCCTGATTTCAGCGCCGGATTGCTCCGGAGTTTGCAACCTATCCACGAATAATCCTCGCTTATCGCGCCGGCCGGAATGGAGGTCGATTCGATCAGGCTGCCGTCGGCCTGCTGCAGTGCCAGCGTCAGCGGCCCGGGCAAGCCCTGCCTGCGCAGGCGCACCCACAGGCTGCCGACGCGCCTGCTGCTGCCGCTTACGTCGATCGTCTCGCGCACCTTCGCGTCGCCTGTTATCCGGCACACGCCGCTCTGCGCGAGGGCGTCGGTGTAGCCTTGCCCCTGCACGGCGCCGGTGGCGTACTTCAGCACGAAGATCGGCGTGTGGCCGCGGCTCGCCGACCATTCCGCCTCGCCCGATTGCTTCCACAGCACCGCGAGGTCGGTATCGGCAACGCCCGGCTGAACGTGCGGCGTCCGGCGGGAGTTGTGAAGGCAATCGACCGACACATAGTTCTGCACCGGATCGGGTGCGGGGTTCGACAGCACGATATGGTACAGCTCGCCCTTGATGAGCCGCGGCGGCTTGTCGAATGTGAACGTTCGATTCCATTTCGCCATCGGATCCTGCACGAGCGACGACGCGACCACGGTTCCCGACGGCCGATGCTCGGGCGTGCCGTCGTCGGTTTGCAGCTCGAGCAGCACCTGGCCGCCGTCTCCGTGGTAATAGCCCAGCGCCCGGAAGACGAGGTACAGCGCAGCCGACTCAAGCTCGCCCGAGTGCTCCGCGCGGAAGCGGAAGCTGATGCGCCTGCCCTGCTGCTTGCCGATCTCGAGGTTCGCGAGGCCGTCGGCGTTCCACGGGCACCCGTAGGTATCGGGGATCAGCCGATACAGGTGCACGGCGTAGGCGTCGAAGGTATCGACGATCCGCCCCGCCGCCATTTTCAGCACTCGGCCGCCGGCTGCGGAGCCGGTGCCGGCGCTGCCGATCAATTCGGCCCGGCCGTCGGGCAGGCCATCCGCCTCGAGGCGGACACCCGCAAGCATCCTGCCGGGGAAATGGCCGTCTTCCGCCGGTCCCTCGGAATCGTGGTTGGCGGCGAGCAGGAACAGTTTATCCTCATGCTGTTTCAGGACCACATCAAGCCCCGGCTGATCGGCCCGGGCCTTCTGCGGCGGGGCCGGCGCAATCAGTATGGGCGACATCTCCCGCAGCTCGGCGCCCAGCCCGGCAAGGTAGCGCCAGTGATCGTCGTGCTCGCGTATGTAATACGAATCGCCTTTGCGCCCGTGCATATAGAAGATGATCCCCTTCGCCCCGTTGATCGCAGACAGGTACGCCATCGACCGCTGCTCGAGATCGGTCGGTTCGACCCAATCCTTCGCGCCGAACGCCTGCGCGATCACCCACGCCGGCTTGGGCGCAACACCTGCCACGACCTCGCGCAGCCGCAGCCGCCACGTGGCGAGGCGGCTGTTGCCGATCGGGTACGAATCGTAGCCGAACACGTCGAAGCAGCTCCGGTAATCGAGCAGCTCGGGATGCTTGTAATGGATGAACAGCACCGGCCGCTTCGGGTCGAGCTGCTTGACGAGGTCGTAGGCGTGGCGGCCGTCCTCGGGCGAGATGCGCGTCGTGTCTGGCTCCTCGAACAGGTACCACGCGAGCAGCGACGGATGCCCCGCCACGGCCTCCACGTAGTTGCGGATGTAATCGTCGTTGCGCTGCCTGATGACGTCGGCGGCGAAACCGGGAATGAACATGAAACCCGCCTGCTGAGCAGCCTCGAGGTATTCGGGCGCGGTTGTTGTGCCTTGTGCGAAGTACGGCGAGCAGATCAGGTCGAATGCCGCATCGGGCACGGTTGGGATTTCGCCCTCGGCCACGCTGAAAATTCCGACCGGGAAAACGCGGCGGCCCTGAATCACGAGCGCGCCGTCGTCGTCAAGGCTGGGCGTTTCGGCGGCCGCGGCAGCCGCGCATAGAACGACAACGCACGCCAGGGCGCCCGGCAGGAGCAGTCTGCTGATGGCGGGGAATCTTCTGCGGATGGAATCTGTCAGCATCTGTGGCCTCCGTTATTTGTGGCATGTGCGGTCAGTCTCAGGCGCCGCGCGGTCGCCTGCGCGACGCAATCCACGCGCCGACGCACAGCGCAAGCATTGCGGCGATGCAGCCTATTGCGAAAACATCGCCGTAGCGGGTATAGAAGGTCGGGCTGCCGCTGCCGAGCGTGACGCGGCCGGCGAGCCATCCCGCCACGAGCTTGGTGTTGCCGTCTGAGTCGGCTATGACCTTCTCGACGCGCCCCGCCGGATCGATCAGGCAACTGATGCCGGAATTCGTGCAGCGCACCATCCCGACACGATTTTCGATCGCGCGGCAGCGGGCTATCTGCAGGTGCTGGTCGAGTTCCGCGCTGCGGAAGAACCAGCCTTCGTTCGAGATATTCACCATAAAACGCGCGCCCCTGCCTGCAAAACGGCGCACCAGGCCGGGGAAAACGTCTTCGTAACAGATGACTGCCGCGAAGGGGCAGCCGTCGTGCTCGAACAGCTTGTATTCGGTGCCGGGCGAGAACACACCTACGTAATCGACAACGTTCTTGACGAAGAACAGCAGCTTGGACAATGGAACGTATTCGCCGAACGGCACGAGGTGCATTTTGTCGTAGCGCTCGATCGAACCCAGGCTGTAGGGATTGCCGTCCAGGTACAACGCTGAGTTGAGCAGCTTGATTTCCGGCTCGGCATTCGGGCCGGCTTGTGCTTCGACTACTTCCGCGTAGTTCATGCCTATCAGCATGCGCTCGAACTCCAGGTCGCGAAACAGCCCGGCTATGCAGTCGCGCAAGGCGGGGTCCCTTTCGTTGTAAAAGCCGGGAACCGACGACTCGGGCCAGATCAGCAGCGGGTTGTCGCCGGCGGCTTCCTCGATCACTCGCGCGGTGAGCTTCCTGTAGCTGTCGAGCACGTCCGTCCGCATTTCGGCCGTCCATTGAATTTTCACGTCCTGTTCGACATTCCCCTGCACCAGGCAGACCTCAGGCCCGGGATGCGTCTCGAGCGTGTCGATCCGCACGGTGCCATACACGAGCAAGCCGGCAAGGGCGCAGACGACCGCCGCCAGCGAGACCGCAAACGCCTTCGGCGAGAAACGCAGATCGGTGCGGGATTCGACGGCGCGGCGGAGGTTGCGGTCGATCAGCAGCGGGAATTCGGCCAGGAGCGCATTTACGGCCACTATGATGAACGATACTCCGTACACGCCGGTCACGTCCAATATCTGCATCAGCCGCAGGTTGGCGATCTGCGTGTGGCCCAGCAGCAGGTAAGGAAATCCCGTCATCACGTTGGAACGCACTGCCTCGAGCGTGACCCATACAAACGGCGCCACAATCGCCAGCGGCAGCCGGGTATGGCGGCGCAGCACGCCGGTGGTCAGCGCAAACGCGACAACATACAACGCCAGAAACGGCCCCAGCAGCAGGAATCCGGCGACGGTCGCATGCCGCACCCAGGCAAGCCCGCCAACGAACCAGATCAGCCCCGCCAGGTATGCCGGCACGACCGACCGCCGCGGAGAAGCAGCGCAAAGCCTCAGCAGCGGAACGAGGGCGAGCCACGCGAGCGGCCATGCACCGGCAGATGCAGCCTGAGACTTGCCCGCGATCCGCGCCAGCAGCAGCATCGCATCCGAGGGAAACGCAAACAGCAGCATCACGCCGGACAGGGCGCCCCACACCATTTCGCGCCAGGACGGTTTTTCGAGTATTCGAAGCACCTTCATATCACCTCGCAGTACCAGGATTCTCGTTTGGTTCAGGTCGGCCGGGGCCATTATCCGCCAGTATCGTCACAGATTGCGTTCAGTTTCTGCACAGACGGGCGCATCTGCCGCCCATCTAAGTGGCATCTCACCATTCGCCAGCCGTTCGCGACACGCACCCCCACTCGATGCGCAGCACTACGATCCGATGGTTGATTGTATCTGCGTAGTAGACGTAATCGGGCTTGCCGGGTGCTCCGGCCCGCGCCGCGATGCCGCCGGGCGTGCATCCTGCAAACCTTCCGGGGCCTGTTCCGAGTGCTCCTTTGCGGGCTATCTCGCGGCCGCGCGCATCGGCCAGGATCACGCCGCGTGCGTTGCTTTCGTGCCACGGCAGATACTGAATTCCGCCCGCCCTCGCCTTCGGGTTCGGCGCCGGCGTGTCGCGTCGGATAACCGAACCGGCGGTGCTCAGCAGCGTGCCGAGCGAACCGTTGCCCGCCCAGACAGCCCCGGCGGGCGCGCGGTCGACTACCGTCGCCCAGTTCAGCTCCTCGCTTTCAAACAGGTACGAATCGCGGAATTCCGCCGCCGGCTGTCCGCGCGAATCCAGCGCCACCAGCCGCTTCAGCGGCGATGTGTTGTCCAGCACATAGATGCTGCCGCCCGGCGTCAGCGCAATGTCCGATGGATCGTAGATGCCGATCGGCAGGCTGAAATCCGGCACCGACCATACTATCTCGCCCGCAGCCGAAATGCGATGCACCGAATGCGCCGGAGGATCGGTCACAAACAGCGTCCCCTTGTCGTCGACATCGATTCCGGCGGGCCAGGCAACAGACTGCGGCGGCGGAGCGGCGTTGAATATTTTCCTTGCGGCTCCGGTTGCAGCATCCAGAAGCGTCACCTCGCCTGCGGCGTCGCAGACGATCAGCCCGCCGCGGCCGTCAGCCGCCAGTGCCGGCACGCGCAATGCGCCGAACCGGAGGGTGCCGTTCTCGCCGAAGCCTGCCGCCGGTGCGGGGGCGGGCGCGATATCGTACCT
>Ga0307378_10003491_pt1 | contig 23028 bp, 21 predicted proteins | sample UN1MG_FD_202238 | JGI IMG/M metagenome (GOLD analysis project Ga0307378, IMG submission 202238) | Soil microbial communities from Risofladan, Vaasa, Finland - UN-1 | ecosystem: Environmental > Terrestrial > Soil > Coastal area > Acid sulfate soil | place: Finland: Risofladan, Vaasa | collected...
GCTGGCGATGAAGATCGCGCACCAGCTGCAGAACACTATCGAACATCTGGGTCTGACCCACAGCGACAACATCCTGGAGAACACCCGCTCGACCCGGACCAACCGGCTGCTGCGGTGGGTTTGCTGGAACATGCAGTACCACACCGCCCATCATGCGTTTCCGTCGGTGCCGTTCCACCGGTTGAGCGCTTTGAACCGGGCGTTGACCGAGGGCGTGGGCCAGCCGCCGCATTCGATGGGTTACCTCGACTTTCAGATCTCGGTGATAGCCAAGCTATGGGGCGGGAAGTCGGAGGCGGATTATCCCTATGACGAGGTCTGGATCACCGCCAAGGGCGAGCGGGTGGCATTGGACTAAATTGCACCGACGATCGGTTGCAACCTGTTCGGCAGCGTGTTTATCCTGCCGGGCCCGCAACCAAACTCTCATGGAACTCCCCCCAAATGAACACGCCCAAATCTTCGGAGGCTCCGGCGCGGAGCGATGCTGCGACTGCTTTGCTATCGTCGGATGCATTGAGGTGGCGCTGCATCGGGCCGCCGCGTGGCGGGCGGGTGGTGGCGGTTGCCGGGGATCCGGTCGATCCGATGACGTTCTATTTTGGTGGCTGCGCCGGCGGGGTGTGGAAGACGACCGACGGCGGCATCTACTGGGAATGCGTCTCCGACGGGTTCTTCGGCTCGGCGTCGGTGGGGGCGCTGGCGGTCGCCGACAGTGATCCGAATGTGATCTATGCCGGCATGGGCGAGACGACGATCCGGATCGATGTCTCGTATGGCGACGGGGTCTACAAATCTGATGATGCGGGCAAGACCTGGCGTCATATGGGGTTGAGCGAGACCCGGCATATCGGCGAGATCCGGGTCCACCCGCAGAACCCGGACATCGTCTACGTCGCCGCCTTTGGCCATGCCTTCGGGCCGAACCCGGAGCGCGGCGTCTACCGGTCGCGCGATGGCGGCGAGACCTGGGAGCTGGTGCTGCACGAGAGCGACATGGCGGGCGCCATCGACATCACCATCGACCCAGTCAACCCGCGCATCCTGTTCGCGGCCACATGGGAGGCCCATCGCAGCTTCTGGACCCTGAGCAGTGGCGGGCCGGGCTGCAAGCTCTACCGCTCCACCGATGGCGGCGACAGTTGGCACGACCTCAGCACCAGGCCGGGGTTCGCCAACGGGCTGCTTGGCAAGATCGGCGTCGCGGTTGCCCCGCGCGCCGGGCGGGTCTGGGCGCTGGTCGAGGCCAAAGGTGACGAGGCCGGGCTTTACCGATCCGATGACGGCGGCGAGACCTGGCGCAATATCTGCCCGAACCGCGACCTGCTGCACCGGCCCTGGTACTACACTCATGTGTTTGCCGACCCGGTCGATGCCGAGACGGTCTATGTGACCAACTACCAGATGTGGAAATCCACCGACGGCGGCAAGGATTTCCACGAGGTCACCACCCCGCATGGCGACAATCACGACCTTTGGATCGACCCCAACAACAACCGACGCATGGTTCAGGGCAATGATGGCGGGGCGAATGTCAGCTTTAATGGCGGGCTGACCTGGTCGAGCATCTACAATCAGATGACGGCGCAGTTCTACCGGATGGATGTGGATAACCAGTTTCCCTACCGGGTCTATGCCACGCAACAGGACAACACCTCGATCAGCGTGCCGAATGCGACCGAGTGGGGGGTGATACGATTTGGCGATTGCACCCTGCCAGGCACCGGAGAAAGCGGGTTCATCGCCGTCCACCCCGACGACCCGAACATCGTCTTTATCGGCGCCGTCGGCTCGTCGCCCGGCGGGGCTGGCGCGTTACAGCGCTATGACCATCGGACGCGGCAGATGCAACTGGTCAATGTGTGGCCGGAGGAAAACACCGGGATCGCGCCGCGCGATCTGCGCTACCGCTTCGCCTGGACCTTTCCGATCCTGTTCTCGCCGCATGACAGCGGCGTGTTGTATGCTGGCGGTAACCATGTGTTCCGCAGCGTTGACGAGGGGCACAGCTGGGAGGTTATCAGCCCCGATCTGAGCCGCAATGACAGCGCGAAGCTGGGGACATCGGGCGGACCGCTGACTGGCGACAGTGCCGGGGCCGAGATCTACGCCTCGCTATCGACACTGGTGGAATCGCCCCATCGCAAGGGTGAGCTGTGGGCCGGAACCGACGACGGTCTGGTCCATGTCAGCCGCGACGATGGTGCGAACTGGGCGAACGTGACGCCGCCGGAGATGCCCGAATGGGCCTATATCGGGGCGATCGAGGTGTCCACTCATGACCGGGAGGTCATCTATGTCGCGGCGACCAGCTTCAAGCTGGACGACTACAGGCCCTATCTCTATCGCTCCGGCGATGGTGGGCGAAGCTGGGCCTCGCTCAGCGGGAGTTTTCCGGCAAACGAGATCACCCGGGTTCTGCGCGCCGACCCGGAGCGGCCCGGGCTGTTGTTCGTTGGAACTGAAACCGGCATCTTTGCGTCGCTGAACAACGGTGCCGACTGGACCAGGATGGGCGGCGGGCTGCCGGTGGTGCCGGTCTATGACATCAAACTGAAGCATGGTGATCTGATCGCCGCCACCCATGGCCGGAGTTTCTGGGTGCTGGACGACCTGTCGCCGCTGCGCCAGATGGGGATTGCCAAGAAATCGGGCGGGGGTGCGGCCCTGTTCACACCCAGGACCACGCACCGGTTCACGCTGACCTGGAGCGTCGGCCTCTCCGATGGCGACGGCAAGAATTATGGCCCGGCCTTCGGGGTGGACGGCTCGTCTTATGACGTGACTGATCCGGACGGGCGGGCCCGGCGAAAATATCTCGATGTGGGCGAGAACCCGCCGCGCGGGGTGATCATCTCCTATTGGCTCGACACCATGCCTGATGCACCGATCGCGCTGACCGTCACCGATAGCGCGGGCCGCGAGGTGCGGCGTTTCTCCACCGGCGCGGACGAAAAGCCGGCGCATCGGCTGTCGGCGCAGGCTGGCTATAACCGGTTCGTCTGGGACATGACCTATCCGCCCGCCGAGCCCTTTGATCAAACTCTGGTGACGCGGAAATACCAGCCCTTCGCCAAGGAATCTCCGGGATCGGGACCCGTGGCGCCACCGGGTGAGTATGGTCTGGTTCTGGACGTCGGTGGCACCGAAAGCAGGGTTGCGGTAAACATCCTGAAGGACCCCAGGCTATCGACCGTGCAGGAGGCGTTCGACCAGCAATTCGCGCTGGCCCGGCGTTTGACCGACACCAAATCGGCGCTGCGGCGTTGCGTCAATCGGTTGCGCCTGTTGCGCCGCCGGCTGGATGATCTGCGGGTGCGGTTGCCAAAGCAACCCGGCGCGCTGCCCGAATTGATCGCCGGGATTGCCGAGAAACTGGCCGGGATCGAGGGCGCGCTGGTAAATGTCCACCGCGAGACACCGCGCGACAGCTTGCGTCATGCGGCGGGACTCGATGACACACTTGGCGAGTTGGTGTGGACGGTCGCGATCGCCGATGCCGCACCGCCAACCCAGGTTGTCGATGTCTCCGACGAGGTGATGAGCAAGGTCGCCGTCGAGCTTGCCGCGTTTGACCGGATCATTGACGAGGATATTGCCGTGGTGAACGAAATGGCCAAGGCGGCGGGCATTCCCGCTATTTCCGCGTAACCGGGGTCAATCATGCGGTTGCTGGGATTTCCGGTCGATCTCTGGCGCATCACCGGTGCGGACTTCATCGTTCGCACCACCTACCAGATGGGCAAGACCCCGCTGTTGCCGTTGTATGCAGCGGCGCTGGGGGCCAGTGATCTGATGATCGGCCAGGTGGTGGCGATCTCGACACTGACCGGATTATTGTTGAAGCCACTGTTCGGGCTGCTTTCGGATCGGAGCGGGCGCCGTGTTTGGCTGTTGGTCAGCCTCGGCCTGTTCGCCTTCACGCCGTTTCTCTATCGTTTTGTCGAGACGCCGGAACAGCTGTTCGCACTGAGGTTGTTCCATGGCACCGCGACGGCGATATTCGGGCCGGTCGGACTGGCCTATGTCGCCGAGATGGGGACAGAGCGCCGTGCCGAACGGCTTGGGCTGTTCGGAATGGCACGCATTGGCGGATCCCTGTTGGCGCCGATCATCGCCGCCCTGCTGCTGATCCGCTTCCCGCCTGAACAGGTCTTCACGATCATCGGATTCGCCAGCTGCCTTGCCTTTCTGCCGGTGATCGGGATGGCGGACAAGCCGATGGCGACTCGCCAGCATTTTGGGACTGATCTCGCGGAAGCGGTGCGGGCTGTGATGGCAAGTCGGGCATTTCGGCTGGTCGCGGCGCTGGAGATGGCGGTGTATATTGCGACCTATGCGATCAAAGCCTTCTTGCCAATCTATGCGCTGAAAGCCGCAGGGTTTGATCTGCTGGAGGTGGGGGTATTTTTCAGTGCCCAGGAACTTGTCCATTTGCTGACCCGCCCCTTCGGAGGCCGACTGGCGGATCGCCTTGGTTGCGAGGCCCCGATCATGGCCGGGTTCCTGGTCCTCGCCGCATCGCTGATGGCACTGGGCCATGTGGAGAGTGGTTTTTTGCTGGTGATGGTGGCCGCCGGGATCGGGGTTGGCCTGGGGCTGATCCTGCCGGCGACGCTATCACTGTTCAGCACCGAGATGCCGGCCGCCAATCTGGGCGCCGGAATGGGTGCATTGGGCGCGCTTCGAAATCTTGGAAAGGTCGTCGGGCCTGTCGCGGCGGGCGTGATCCTGGCCCATGCAAGCTACAGCATGCTTTTCAGCCTGTGTGCGTTGTTTATTCTGGCGACGGTGAGCGCCTTTGCAGCGATCACGCTGTATCGAAGGAGGCTGGCTTGAGGAAGGGTCGCGTGCTGATCCTGTCCCGATCTGCGAATAATTGCCCGCACAGCCGCCTGACGGGATAGAGTTATATCGGCCGCGGCTGTCCAAGGGCTCGCCGGGGCGAAGACAGGGATCAAAACATGATCTGGCGAATCGCAATGCTGACGATGCAACTCGGGTTGCTGGCAATGGCCGGGCTTGCCTTTTTGCTTGGGCCATTGAGTGCGCCGATCTTTGACCGGGCACAGGGAATGTTCATATCAAACGACGGCAGCTTCCGGCGCTTGGCATGGGACGCCCAAACGGAGGACAGTTCGGCGATGGGCCAGGCCGCGCGCGTATTTTCGGATTACCCGGCAGCCCTTGTGCTGTTCTATGAGGAGGAAATCTCCGGCGAGGCTTATTTTGCGAGGATGGCGGACTTCTATCCCGGCAGACAACGCCGGGCGCTGCTGCTGCTGGCCGAGATCGAGCGGCGCACCGCATCGGCGATGCGCCCGCTGCTTGAGCGGCATGGGCTTGCAGTCGCCGGCGCTGCCGGGTTGGCCGCCGCCGGTCGCACCGAGGCTGAGCAACAGAGCGGCGCGACCTGGCAGAAACTGGTTGCGGAAATGGCCAGTGGTTTCCCGGTTTTTGTCGCGGAGTTCGAGCAGCTCGAACAGCTGGCCCCGGCCAGCGACCGAAGTTTGATCAGCGTCCTGACGCGGCATGAAGTCGCCGCAATCAAGTTCGCGCAACTGGAAGACGCCGGTAATACTGAGAGTCTTCGCCCGCTCGAAGAGTTTCTGGCGGGCCTCAGTGACTCTGCTTGAATAAAGCGGATATACGAGGGTCATGAACCGAATTCCGCACCTTCCCCCTGTCGCTGGAGACTGGCCCGTGCTGTTGCCGGGCTGGGTCTGGCTGGTCGGCGCCGGTCCGGGAGATCCGGGGTTGATGACGCTGCATGCGCTCAATGCCCTCGGCCAGGCCGATGTCATTGTCTACGATGCGCTGGTTGACAGCCGCATTCTGGATTGGGCGCGACCGGGGGTCGAGGTGGAATATGCCGGCAAACGTGGCGGCAAACCCTCGCCGAAGCAGCGCGACATCTCGCTGAGGCTGGTCGAGCTGGCGCGGGAGGGCAAGCGGGTGCTGCGGCTGAAGGGCGGCGATCCGTTTATCTTCGGGCGTGGTGGTGAGGAGGCGCAGGCGCTGGTGCAGGCGGGTATCCCGATCCGCATCGTGCCGGGAATAACGGCGGGGGTGGCGGGGCTCGCCTATGCCGGTATCCCGGCGACCCACCGCGATGTCAATCAAGCTGTGACGTTCTTTACCGGGCATGACCAAACCGGCGATGCGCCGGGGGCGCTGGATTGGGCGGCGCTGGCGAAATCCTCGCCGGTACTGATCGGCTATATGGCGATCAAGACCTTGCCGTCGATCTCGGCCAGCCTGATCGCGGCAGGGCGCAGCGTGGACGAGCCGGTCGCCATCATCATGGACGCGACACTGCCGACCATGCAGGTGCTGGAGACGACGTTGGGCCGGGCGGCAGAAGACCTGGCCGTCAGTGGGCTGGAGCCGCCGGCGATCCTGTGTATCGGGCGGGTGGCGCTGATGCGCCAGGCGTTGGACTGGATCGGCCAGATGGCGGGCGAGGCGCCGCGAAATCTCGATCCGCTGGGCAGCGGTGAACGAGATGCGGGGTGAGACGATCGGCGGGAGATGTGGGAATAGACTTCTCGCTTACTTCCCCGGGCTTGATCCGGGGTCTCGCACCAATGCTGATCGTTGATCGAGGCCCCGGATCAAGCCCGGGGAAGTAAAGCCAACAAAGTAAGGAGGTGAAGCGATGCGCGGGCTGGTGATATCGGCTCCGGCGTCAGGCAGCGGCAAGACCACGGTGACACTGGGATTGCTGGCGGCCCTGCGACGGCGCGGGCTGCCGGTGGTCTCGGCGAAATCCGGGCCGGATTACATAGACCCGGCATTCCATCATGCGGCGACCGGCATGCCTTGCACAACGCTGGATGCCTGGTCGGCGAGCGCCGATCAGCTGCGCGCCAGGGCGATGCGCCAGCGTGGCTCGCATCTGGTGGTCGAGGGTGCCATGGGCCTGTTCGATGGTGCGCCGGAGCAGGACCATCCATTGGGCCGGGGTTCGACCGCGGATGTCGTGGCGGCGCTGGGACTGCCGGTCGTGCTGGTGCTGGATGTGGCCAGGATGGGGCAGGGCGCGGCGGCGGTGGCGGCCGGGCTGGCCGGGTTCCGCGACGATGTGCATGTCGCCGGGGTGATCCTGAACCGTCTTGGCAGCGCCCGGCACGAAGCGATCGTGCGGGGTGCAGTAGAGACTGTGCTGCCGGTGCTGGGCGCTCTGCCCCGGCGCGACGATCTGGGGTTGCCGTCGCGGCATCTGGGGTTGGTGCAGGCAGGCGAGCAGGCGGATTTGCAGGCGTTCATCGACCGGGCCGCGGACTGGGTGGGGCAGGGCTGCGATATCGACGCGATCCTGGCCGATGCGGCGCTGCTGCATGGTCCGGCCACGCCGCCTGCCCATACCGAGCCGCTGGGTCAGCGCATCGCCGTGGCCCGCGATCTGGCGTTCGGGTTCGCCTATGCGCATATGCTGGACGACTGGCGCGCGCTGGGGGCGGAGGTATCGTTCTTCTCGCCATTGGCGGACGAGGGGCCGGTACCGGGTTGCGACGCGGTGTTCCTGCCGGGGGGCTACCCTGAGCTGCATGGCGGGCGGCTGGCAGGCGCGGAGGGTTTTCGCGCAGGGATGGCGCGTGCTGCCAAGGACGGCGCGCTAATCTATGGCGAGTGTGGCGGCTACATGGTGCTGGGCGATGGGCTGATCGACGCAGAAGGGACGCGGCACCGGATGCTCGGGTTGCTGAGGTTGGAGACCAGCTTTGCCGAACCCAAGCGCCATCTGGGTTATCGCCGATTGTCAGCGCTGGGCGGGTTGCCCTGGCACGGCGCACTACGCGGGCACGAATTTCACTATGCAACAACCCTGAAGGCCGAAGGTGACCCGTTGTTCCTCGCCCATGACGCCGAGGGGGCGGATCTGGGTGAGATTGGGTTACATCAGGGGCGGGTCATGGGGTCGTTCAGTCATGTTATCGAAGTGGGGTAGGTTCTGAATACCCCCTCCCTAACCCTCCCCCAGCGGGGAGAGGGGGCGCCCAGCGGCGCGGCTCATTTGCGCGATCACGCGCTGCGCTTTGGCCGCAGGATGTGAGCGTGGGCGCCATCATAGAGGGCGCTGTCGCGGAAATCGGTGTCGGACAGCGCCGGCCCCAGCAGGATCAGCGCGGTGCGGGTAATTTTGGCGGCGCGGACCTTGGAGCGGATGGTCGCGAGCGTGCCGTGGATGAAGGCCTGATCCGGCCAGCCGACCCGGTAGGCGACAATCACCGGGCAGTCTCCACCGTAATGCGGTGTCAGGCGGCGCTCGACCTCGAGCAGGTTGCGGATCGACAGGTGGATCGCCAGCGTCGCACCGGTGCGACCCAGCGTATCCAGGTCCTCGCCCGGTGGCATGGCCGAGGATTTCATCGCCGTGCGGGTCAGGATTACCGTCTGCGACACCTCCGGGATGGTCAGCTCCTTGCCGAGCGCCGCAGCGGCGGCGGCATAGGCCGAGACGCCGGGGGTGATGTCGAAGGGAATGTCCAGCGCGTTCAGCCGCCGGATCTGCTCGGCGATGGCGCCGTACAGCGACGGATCGCCGGAGTGGACCCGGGCGACATCCTCGCCGCGCCCATGGGAAGCTTGTATCTCGGCGATGATCTGGTCGAGGGTCATCGGCGCGGTGTCGATGATGCGGGCGCCCTTGGGGGCGGCGGCGACGATCGCCTCCGGCACCAGCGAGCCGGCATAGAGGCAGACCGGGCAGGTCTGGATCAGCCGTTGGCCCTTGACGGTAATCAGCTCTGGGTCGCCCGGTCCGGCGCCGATGAAATGGACGGTCATGCGCTTTCCTGTCTGTCGATCCGCTTGGCATAGCCACGCGGCGTGTACATGCGGGGGCCTTCGCCGAGCTGGGCGAGCCTCGTTTGTGACGAGCCGACCAGCACCACGGTCAGCATGTCGACCTCGTCGACAGCCAGATCGGCGAGGCGACGGTAGGTGAGTTTTTCCTCCGCGCGGCCGAGGTTCGACGCCAGCAGAACAGGCGTGTCAGCGGGGCGGTGCTTTAGCAGCATCTCGCGGGCTTCGGCCAGCAGGGTGCGGCGGCGGGCCGATACCGGGTTGTAGAAGGCGATGACGAAATCGCCGATCGCCGCCGCCTCGATGCGCCGGATGATGTCTGCGCGAGGGGTCAACAGGTCCGACAGCGAGATGGCGCAGAAGTCATGACCCAACGGCGCGCCCGCCCGGGCGGCGGCGGCTTGCAGCGCCGAGACGCCGGGGGCGGAGATGACCTCGACCCGGCGGGCGGCAGGGGTGACGCCGCCGTTGTCAGGTGCGCGGTCCAAGAGCTCGAACACCAGCGCGCCCATGGCGTAGATGCCGGCATCCCCGGAGCAGATCAGGGCGACATCTTGGCCTTCGCCAGCGCGTTCCAGTGCGTAGCGGCAACGGTCCTCCTCGCCCCCCAGTTGGAAGTCGCGGCGTGGCTTGCCATGGGCCAGTGAGCCGAGCAGGTCGATATAGAGGCCGTAGCCGACCAACTCATCAGCCTTGGCGATCAGTCGGCTGGCCTCCGGCGTACGCCATTCGGCCTGGCCGGGGCCGATGCCGACCAGACTGACGCGGCCACGCGGGCGGCCATTCAGTACCGTGATCGGCGCCGGCGCGCGGGCGAGGGCGACCGTTGCGTTGGCGGATTTCTGTTTCTCGACAATCAGCGTCCCGCCCGGTCCAGCGGCGGCCAGCGCCGCGCCTTCGGCGACACCGTGGCAGCCGACCTCGGCGAAGACGATATCGGAGGGGTTGGCGAGGCGGCGGGCCTCGGCCTCCAGGGTGGCGGCATCGAACAGGCGAAGCGGCACGCAGAAGTCGCGGGCGAGGGCGATAACCGCGGGCTCGTCCGCCTTGAGGTCGAGCGAGAAGACACCGGCAACTGCGCCGGGGGCGATGTTGGCGTCGAGCAGCGCGCGATCCACCAATGCCGCCATCTCTTCAGGCCGGCAGTTACGCGCACAGCCGACGCCGAGGGCAAATTGTTGCGGATGGAAGACGAGATGTGATGCGTCGCCCGTCACGGGGTCTGTTGTTGCGGTCAATCGCACCACGGTGCCACCCGCGTCCCCTCTCCCCATTGGCGATAGGGAGGGGGCGAGCAACGCCAGCCACGGGAGATCACCTTCGATGCGTACCTCGGCGCCCCCCAAAAGCGCCGCCATCACTGGCTTGGCATCCTGCGGGTTGGCCAGCCGCCAACCCGGCGGCGGCTCGTCGAGCGCGGCGCCCAGTGCGACATCACCCGCCGTGGTGACGGCAGCGTGGCCGCCCAGCGCTTCGGCAATGAGGCGCGTCAGGCGGTTGGCGCCGTGGTGGCCGCCGAGCAGTGGTATGACGACCGAGCCATCCTCGGCCACAGCGACGACCGGCGGCTCGGCGCGTTTGTCGGCCAGCAGGGGGGCGACGGCGCGGATCAGGATGCCTGCGGCGCAGACCCCGATGATCGGGGTGCGAGCGGCGAACAGGGTGCGGATATGCTCCAGCGCGTTGGCGAAGAAGGTGTCAGCATTGTCGACCCGGCCCTCGCGGCCATGCACAACTGCGCCGAGCGCCGTGGCGACACGCCGGGCGGTGGCCTCGCCGGAGCGCGAGAGGCAGATGACGACGGGGGTCAGTTCAGCCACGGGTCGTCCCCTTTGTAGATCAGGATCATCGAGAAATATGGCGCTTCGTCAGGGGCTTCCGCCAGTGGGCTGACAAGCTGGGTCGCCAGGCTGGCGCGCTCGATATAGCCCGCGTTGCCGGTCATGCCCATGTCATCCAGCAGCGCCCGGATGCGGGGCAGATGGCGCCCAACCTTCATGATGGCGATGGCCTGGGCGGCTTCGATTCGTTGGCGCAGCACGGTATCGGGCAGCGGGCCGGGCAGCACCGTCAGCACGTCGTTGCGGGCCGTCAGCGGCCGTTTCAAGGCTGCGGCGCAGGCGGTGAGCGACGAGACGCCGGGGACAATTTCGACCGGGAACCGATCGGCGAGACGGGCGAACAGGTACATGAACGAGCCGTAGAAGAACGGGTCGCCCTCGCAGAGGACGGCGACATCGGTGCCGGCATCGAGATGGGCGGCGATCTTCAGGGCGGCTTCGGCGTAGACCTGCTGGGCCGGGAAACGCTCGGCCCGCATCGGCGCCACCATGGGGATCTCCTCGGCGCCGGGCGGGATTGCGGTGGCGGCGATGCTGCGGGCATAACTGTCGCCATCGTCCGGGGCCGGATAGGCGACGACGCGGGCGGTGCTGATCAGGCGGTGGGCCTTCATGGTCATCAGTTCCGGATCGCCGGGGCCGACGCCGATGCCGTAGAGTATTCCGGTCATGTGATCAGGCTCCACTGCACGACCGGCATGGCGGGGCGCCAGCCGGTCAGAGTGCCGACCGGTGCGGCACGCTCGATCGACAGGCGGGTCAGGTCGCCGCCGATCTCGGCGTGGAGCGCGATCAGGACGGCCTCGGATTCAAGCGTGACAGCGTTGGCGACCAGGCGGCCGCCGGTGGGCAGGGCGACGCGGGCGGCGGCAACGGTATCGCGGGTCAAGCCCCCGCCGATGAAGACGGCGTTGGGGCGGGGCAGATCCGCCAGCGCATCGGGCGCGGTGCCCTCGATCAGCGCAAGCTTCGGCGTGCCGAGGGTGGTGGCATTCTGGCGGGCGAAGGCCAGCCGTTCAGGATTAGGGTCGATGCCGATCGCCAACGCGTCGCGGCCAGTCCGCATCCACTCAACGGCGATCGAGCCGCAGCCGGTGCCAATATCCCACAGCATCTCGCCGCGCGCCGGCATCAGGCGGGCGAGGGTGACGGCGCGGACCTCGCGCTTGGTCATCACGCCGTCATGGGCGAAGGCGTCGTCAGGCAGGCCGGGCGCGCGTGGGAGGAGATGTGTCGGACTGCCTAAGCATTCGACGGCAAGGGTATGGAATGGCGAAACATTTTTGACTGGATCTCTTTCGGCCCAGGCAGAGGCGATGCCATCGATTCGGTGCTCCTGTGACCCACCGAGGTTGGCCAGAACGGTCATCGCTGAGGCGCCGTAGCTGCGTGCCGCCAATAGCCGGGCGATCTCGCCGGGGGTTTGGCTTCCCGCGGTCAGAATCAACAGCCGCGCGCCGGGCCAGAAGTAGGGGACCACCTGCTCGGCGGCGCGGCCATGGGCGGTGAGCGTCTCGATATCGGCCATCGACCAGGCCATGCGGCTGGCGGCCCACTGGAAGGCGGAAAGCTGCGGGTGAAAGGCGATCTCGCCCGGCGGCAGGGCGCGCAGAATGCGGGCGCCGACCGAATACCAGAGCGGGTCGCCGGTCGCCAACACGACAATCCGGCGGCCTTTGTGCGACTTCAACAGGTCGATCAGGGCGTCGAAGGGCGAGGGCCAGGCGATGCGTTCGGTTGTGAGGCCGGGCGCCAGAGTGTGGTGGCGGTTGCCGCCAACGATGACCTCGGCCGCCTCGATCGCCTGGCGGGCGGCGGCCGAGAGGCCGGCCATACCGTCCTCGCCGATGCCGACAATGGTGAGCCAGGGGGTGGGATTGGTCATCGCGGCGCCCCCAGTCCAGCCGCCAGCGCGTTGACCACTGCCGCTGCCATGGCCGAGCCGCCGCGTCGCCCGCGCAGGGTCAGGAAGGGGACGCCGCGCGGGTTGGCGGCGAGTTCGGCCTTCGACTCAGCGGCACCGACGAAGCCGACGGGGAAGCCGAGGATGACGGCCGGTCTTGGCCAGCCGCCATCGAGGAGTTCAAGCAGGTGGAACAACGCGGTAGGGGCGTTTCCTATCACCACGGCGGCGCCTTCGATCTGGTCCCGCCATAGCTCGACCGCTGCCGCCGAGCGGGTGTTGGCGAGGGTCTCGGCGAGGCCCGGTGTCGCCGGATCGTTGAGGGTGCAGATCACCGGGTTATCAGCCGGCAGACGTCCGCGCACGATGCCGCTAGCGACCATCTCGCTGTCACAGAGGATCGTCGCTCCGGCGGCCAGCGCGGCGCGGGCCGAGGTTGCCACATCATCGGACCAGGCGAGCCGGTTCGGCACATCGGTCATGCCGCAGGAATGCACCAGCCGGATTGCGACCTCGTGCAGGTCGGCGGGCAGATGGTCGAGCCGCGTCTCGGCCCGGACGGTGGCAAAGGATTGCCGGTAGATCTCGTGCGGGTCGCGCTCGTAGCGCAGCCCACCGCGGCCGTCGGTCATTCACCGGGGCCTTTCAGGTATTTCCGAACACTCTCCGGACCCATCGGGTGTTTCGCATGGGGGTAGGGTTGGTGGTGATGGTCGTGTGTGTGCTCATGATCATGATGGTGGTCATGCCCGTGGTCATGCGTCTGGTCATGCCCCTGGGCATGGGCGTGTCCAGCATCCGCCATCACCAGGCGGCAGGCGCCGGTGCAGAAGGTGTCGCACAGCTTGCAATCGGCGACGTTCGAGCCGGGGGCCGAGGCGCCCTGGCCCTCGACGTGGTGGTGGTGGCTTTCCTGCGGCAGGCCGACCTCGGCCTCGAAGCCCAGCACCTGCGAGCGGTATTTGCACATCGAACAGTTCATTGCGTTCGAGCCTTCGAGGATCTCGCGGACCCGCTCGGCGAAAGTGGCGATGACCTGGGGGTGGTCGTTGAGGTAGCCGGCCTTGACGAACTGGATTTCCGGGTGCGCGGCCGCCACGGTGTCAGTGAAGCCGTAGATGCGGTCGATCAGGATGCCGGTGAACAAAAAGTAAGGGAAGACGATGATGCGCTTGAAGCCGAGCTTGGTGGCCCGCTCCAGGCATGGCTCGACCAGCGGGAAGGTGACGCCGGAATAACCGGTTTCGGCCCAGCCGAAGCCCATGCCTTCCCACAGCAACCGGGTGATCTTCGAGACACTGGAGTTGGCGTCAGGGTCCGAGGCACCCCGCCCGATGACAACCAGGCAGGTGTCGTGCAGGGGCACTTCGCCACGCTCAGAATTGGCGCGGTCAACCGCCTCGCGGACCCGCTGCCCGGCGGCGGAAACCATTTTTGGATCGACTGCAAGCTCGCGGCCATATTGCACGGTGATGCCGTGCTGGGCGGCATAGGTGTTCAGCACCGAGGGGATGTCGTTCTTGGCGTGCATCGCGGCGAACAGCATACCGGGCACGGCGAGGATGTGGTCGCAGCCAGCCTCGCGCAGCTTGTCGAGACCATCACGGATCACCGGGTTGGCGAACTCCAGATAGCCGTATTCGACCGGCCATTCGGGGAAATGGTCGCGCAGCCGGGTTGCCAGCACGGCGAATTCGTCAACCGCCGCCTGGCTGCGCGAACCATGACCGCAGACCATGACCCCGAAGCGGCTCATGCCCGGCGCTCCGTGATCCTTTTCGCGGCTTTGGCCCTGCGACCGGTCCGGAAGGCTACGGCGCCGATCACAGCGGCGAGAACCAGTGCCGCTGCGGCGAGCCAATGGTTATGGCCGTGCGAGGCGGCGAAATGGCCGGGGTCCGCCAGTGCGGGCGTGGCGATCAGGATGGCGAGTGTGGTTGTGGCTAATCTCATTGGTCCCTCCGAGGCGCATTCAGGTCATCTGTCAAGCGCGCGCCGAAGGAAAGGGCGTCGACCAAACCATGGTGACATCCCTCGAACAACTCCGGTCTCGGCCCCCTGATTGGGTCAGCCTCGGCCCGGATCCGCTCAGCCCCCTCGATGGGTGCGCCGTTCATTGCTCCCTGCTTACGCCCGCGCTATGTCGGGTTCAAACGAAAAACCGCCTTGCTGGGGGCAGAAGGCGACATCAGGAAGATGATGATGCAGAAAACAGGTGGATGGCGCGCGGCATGACCACGACGATCTTTGTTTGCGACACCTGCCGCTGGACGGTGGACCAAAAAACCGCACCTTGCGGCCAGACCGGGGGCGAGATCCTGGCAGGCCATGTTGAGCGGCTGGCGGAGGGGGTTGCCGGGGTCACGGTGCGCCGCCAGTCCTGCTTGATGGGCTGCGAGCGGCACTGCAACACGGCGATCGGTGCTGTGGGCAAGCTGACCTATGTGCTGGGCCAGTTCGCGCCCGGCGAGGAGGCGGCGGAGGCGGTGGTGGAATATGCCTGCCTGCACCGCGACAGCGAGACTGGCCAGGTGCCGTTTCGGCAGTGGCCGCAGGGGGTGAAGGGACATTTCATCGCCCGGATACCGGCCTTTGGGGGCGAGGGCTGATCGATGCTTGCTGAATATACCATCCATCCTGTTGACGCCGCGCTGGGCGCGGCGGTGCAAACTGCCATTGACTTCAAGACCAAACCGCCGGGGTCGCTCGGCCGGATCGAGGCGCTGGCCCTGCAGATGGCGCTGGCGCAGGGCACGCGCGCGCCACTCGCCGACCCGGCGCGGCTGTTCATCTTCGCCGGAGATCACGGGATCGTCGCCGAGGGGGTTTCCGCCTGGCCGCAGGAGGTGACGGCGCAGATGGTGTTGAACTTTCTGGCCGGAGGGGCTGCCTCGACGGTATTCGCCCGGGCCAATGGGGCCGAGGTGACTGTGGTCGATGCCGGCGTCGCCACCGCGCTGGCGGATTCGCCGGGGCTGGTGCGCGCGCGGATTCGCAAGGGCACACGCAATGCCGCAGTCGAAGACGCGCTGACGGCCGATGAAGTGGGCCGGGCACTGGCCTTTGGCGCTGCACTGGCGGCGGAGGCGGTGGCAGGAGGTGCCAAGGTGATCGCGCTGGGCGAGATGGGCATCGGTAACACCTCGGCGGCAACGCTGGTGGCCCATGCGGTGGCCGGAATTGACCTCGGCGTGCTGACCGGGCCGGGGGCGGGGCTGGATGCGCATGGCGTTGACCGCAAGCTGGCGGTGCTGGCACGGGCGGCGACGCGACGGCCCGGGCCGCTCGCGCCGGTGGATGCGCTGGCGGCGTTTGGTGGGCTCGAGATCGCGGCGATGGCCGGGGCGCTGGTCGGTGCAGCCTCGGCGGGCGCGGTTGTTCTGGTGGACGGGTTCATCGCCACGGCTGCTGCTTTGGCGGCACTGGCGGCGCGGCCCGAGGCGAAGTCCTATTGTGTCTTTGCCCATCGATCAAAGGAGCCGGGTCATGTAAGGTTGCTCGACTGGCTGCAGGTCGAGCCGCTGATCGACCTCGATCTGAGGCTGGGCGAGGGGACTGGCGCGCTATTGGCGTTGCCGCTGTTGCGCTCGGCCTGCGCGATGTTGAACGAGATGGCGACGTTTGAGAGCGCTCAGGTGTCTGGAAAAAATTCTGTCTCGGGGAGGGACGAATGAACCGGGTCCGTAATGAACTGGTGCTGTTGCTTTCGGCGGCGGGATTCCTGACCCGGATGCCGGTTCCCGGCTGGATTGGCTGGGCTGAGGATCGGATCGTCCGGGCGAGCAGGTATTTCGCCGTGATTGGCGCGCTGATCGGTGCCTTCGGTGGATTGGTCTGGTGGCTGGCTGGGATGGTGTTTCCGCCGGTGCTTGCCGCTGGGTTGGCCCTGGGGGCGATCGTTCTGCTGACCGGAGCAATGCACGAGGACGGGCTGGCCGATTGCGCCGATGGGTTTGGCGGCGGCAAGACCGGGGCGCAGGCGTTGGAGATCATGCGTGACAGCCAGATCGGCAGCTATGGCGCGCTGGCGCTGGTGTTTTCGGTTGGTCTGCGCTGGGCCGCCCTGTCGAGCCTGACCCCGGTCAGCGGGGTAATCGCCCTTATGATGGCCGGTGGTATCAGTCGGGCGATGATGGTTCCGGCGACGGCAATGGCAACCTATGCTCGGCCCGAGGGGCTGGGCAGCGGCTTTGCAGCTGGCGCGCGGAACGGCGAAGTTGTCGTGGCGATGGGCACGGCGCTGGCGCTGGGCATCCTTGGCGGGTGGGCCGGGATGGTTGCGTTGGCACTGGCGATGGTGGTGTCCGACGTGTTCCTGAATTACATGACACGCCGGATCGGCGGCTATACGGGCGACGGGCTGGGGATGATGGCGCAATTGGGCGAGATCGCGGTTCTGGTCTCGCTGGCCCTGACCTGGGCATGATATTCCTGCGTCATCCGAGGCCGGAGGTACCCGCCGGGACGTGCTATGGCCGGATGGATATCGGCGTTGGGCCGGAGGGCGAGGCGGATATCGAGCGCGCCCTTGCCGAGACCCCGAGGCTGATGCGGATCATTGCCAGCCCGGCGCTGCGCTGCCGTGGGCTGGCCGAGGCGCTGGCGGCCCGTGATGGGGTGGCGCTGAGCTTTGATCCACGTCTGTGGGAGTTGAATTTCGGCGACTGGGAGGGGATGCCCTGGGACCTGATCCGGCGCAGCGATAGTGACCGTTGGGCCGCCGATCCCTGGCGCATCGCACCGCCGGGTGGCGAGACATTTGCTGAGGTTCATGCGCGGGTTGGCGCGGTGTTGGCTGAGGCTTCGCCTGAGACTGCATTGGTCTGCCATGCCGGGCCGATCAGGGCGGCTCGCATGATCGCGACCGGGGCCAGTTATGATACTGTTCTGGCCGAGGCGGTGCCCTATGCGACCGCGATCCGCTTTGCTCCAGCCGCCAAGATGGGCGAGCAGGTGTAGTGGCCCGGGTCAGTTTGATCCTCGGCGGCGCGCGCTCGGGTAAGTCGGCCCGGGCTTTGGTGTTGGCGGGCAAGCCGCCGCATGTATTTATCGCCACCGCCGAGGCGCTTGACGGTGAAATGGCGGAGCGGATCCGGCTCCATCAGGCTGCGCGGGGCGAGACCTGGGGACTGGTCGAGGAGCCGCTGGAACTGGCTCAGGCGATCCGTGCCCATGCGGCGGAGGGAGTGACCTTGTTGATCGACTGCCTGACGCTGTGGCTGTCGAACCTGATGCACCACGAGCGGGACGTGGCGGCCGAGATTGACGCGTTGGTGGCGGCGTTGGCCGTGGTGCCGTGCCGGGTGGTTCTGGTCTCGAATGAGATTGGCATGGGGTTGGCGCCGATGAATGCGCTGGGGCGTGATTTTCGCGATGCGCAGGGGCGGTTGAACCAGCGGATCGCCGCCGTGGCGGACCATGTGGAGTTCGTCGCGGCGGGATTGCCGTTGGTCTTGAAGGGTAGTTCGTGACGGCGGCTTTGATGATCCAGGGCACCGGCTCGAATGTCGGCAAGTCGGTGCTGGTGGCCGGGCTATGCCGGGCTTTCGCGAAGCGCGGGTTGGCGGTGCGGCCGTTCAAGCCGCAGAACATGTCGAACAATGCCGCCGTGACGGCCGATGGCGGCGAGATCGGCCGGGCGCAGGCACTGCAGGCGCGGGCGGCAGGGGTGGCGCCCTCGGTGCATATGAATCCGGTGCTACTGAAGCCCGAGACCGAAACCGGAGCGCAGGTGGTGTTGCAGGGGCAGCGGCTGACCCATGCCAGGGCGCGCGACTATGCAGCCCTGAAACCAGCGCTGATGAAAGGCGTGATCGACAGTTTTGGCCGGATTGCGGCTGGCGCTGACCTGGTGCTGGTCGAGGGGGCGGGCAGCCCGGCGGAGATCAACCTGCGGGCTGGCGATATCGCCAATATGGGGTTTGCGAGTGCCGCCGGAGTGCCGGTGGTGTTGGTGGGCGACATCGACCGGGGCGGCGTGATCGCACAGATCGTCGGGACCAAGGCAGTGCTTTCGGATGCGGACTGCAAGTTTGTAAAAGGGTTTATTATCAATAAGTTTTGCGGTGATATTAGTTTGTTTCATAGTGGATATGAGATGATTGTGGAGCGGACCGGCTGGCGCGGCTTTGGCGTCGTCCCGTGGTTCGCCGATGCTTTGAAGCTGCCAGCCGAGGATGCCGCCGATATTCGCCCGGCGACGGCGGGGGGCATGGCCAAGATCGTCTGCCTGCAACTGTCGCGGATCGCCAATTTCGACGACCTCGATCCGCTAAAGTTGGAACCTGGCGTCAGCGTCGAGATGGTGGCGGCCGGCCAGCCGATCCCCGGTGATGCGAATTTGGTAATCTTGCCGGGCTCGAAGTCGACCCGGGGCGATCTGGATTTTCTGCGCGCCCAGGGTTGGGACATTGATCTGATGGCACATCGCCGCCGGGGCGGGCGTATCTTTGGCATCTGCGGTGGATACCAGATGCTGGGGCGCTCGATCGCCGATCCGGAGGGGATCGAGGGCGCACCGGGCACCAGCGCCGCGCTGGGGCTGCTGGATGTCGAGACGGTGATGACGCCGGAGAAGCAGTTGAGCCGGGTCACCGGCGAACACTTCGCCAGCGATTGCCCGGTGGCGGGCTACGAGATCCATATCGGCCGCACGGACGGTGCTGACCGAGCCCGGCCGGTGTTTCGGATCGGCGGGCGGGATGAAGGCGCGCAGTCGCCGGACGGGCGCGTCGCCGGTGCCTATCTGCATGGATTGTTCGCCGGCGATGCGTTCCGCGGTGCATTTTTGCGGGCGCTCGGTGCTCCGGCTTCAGGCCTGAATTTCGAGACAGAGATCGACACCACGCTGGACCGGTTGGCCGATCATCTGGAGGTGCATCTGGATTTGGATGGGTTGTTGGCGGTGGCGCGGGTGGGGGTGTAGGTGCGCGGCGTTAGGGCTTGCGGTTCCCGCGCATCGGTGCTGATCTGGCGCCCGACGCTGATCATGGCGCCCGCAACCTGAAATCGGCAGCAATGGCACGGTCCAGCATCTTCGATGGCAACGCGGCGGATCGGCCCAGCCTTGCGGCAGGGTTGATGCTGGGCGCGTTGGTGGTGCTGGCGCTTCAGGATTCGATTGTGCGGCTGGCTGGGGCCGATACTTCGCTGTGGCAGTTCCAGTTCCTGCGCTCGAGCGGCAACCTGTTGCTTCTGTTGATTCTGGCTAGGGTGATCTGGGGGACGCCGCCGAAACGGCCGAAACGCTTCTGGCCGGTGGCGGTGCGCAGCCTGTTCCTGCTGTTGGCGACGATGTGCTTCTATGGAGGCGTGCCGCGGTTGACCATGGCCGAGATGGGCGCGGGCCTTTATACCTTTCCGATCTTCGTGACCGTCCTGTCGGCAATCGTGCTGCGCGAAAAGGTCGGCCCATGGCGCATCGGCGCAGTGCTGGCCGGTGCTGTGGGGGCATTCCTGATCCTGCAACCGGCCAGCGTCGGGTTCCATTGGCTGAAGCTGCTGCCGGTGGGGGCGGGCCTTTGCTACGCCGGGGTGGTGATCACCACGCGGCGCTACTGCCGGCAGGAATCGCCGGTGACGTTGGCGTTCGGCGTAGCGGTGTCCTATGTCGCGGCGGGCGCTTTGGGGCTGGGTGTGCTGGGGCTGTTCCCGGCCAGTGCCGAGGTCGAGGCGGCGGTGCCGTATCTGGCCCGGGGCTGGGTGCCGCTCGGGTTGGAGATTCTGCTGCTCGCGGGCTTGTGCTCGGTGCTGAATGTCGCTGCCAATCTGAGCCTGACAATGGCCTACCAGAGCGCCGAATCGAGCTGGCTGGCGCCGTTCGATTACTGTTATCTGATCTTTGTGACGTTCTGGGGCCTGGTGATCTTCGGTGACTTCCCGGAGCCGTCGATGCTGGCGGGCATGGGCCTGATCGCCGGGTCGGGCGCGTTGACTGCCTGGCGTGAACGGCGCAATAGCCGGATGCTGCCGCCACCCGCTGCGCGCTGAGCCCGCCGCGCGTTGAACCGGGGGGCGGCGTTGATCTGGTGCGCGCGCCGGTCCAAGCCTCGGCCCACAGCCGAAAGGAGAGTGTAATGTCCCATGCCCTGATCGCTGATATCCAGGCCCAGCTTGATGCCCTGGAAGCCGAGGGTCTGCGCAAACGCGAGCGTGAGATCGTGACGCCGCAGTCGGCGCACATCACCGTGGCGACCGACCATGGTCCCGAGCCTGTTCTGAACATGTGCGCCAACAATTACCTTGGGCTGGCCGACCATCCGCGCCTGATGGCGGCGGCCAGGCGGGCGCTGGACGAGCATGGTTTTGGCATGGCCTCGGTGCGTTTTATCTGCGGCACTCAGGACATCCACCGGGCGCTGGAGCGTGAGCTGGCGGTGTTTCTGGGCACCGAGAGCGCGATCCTGTTCTCGTCCTGCTTCGATGCCAATGGCGGGGTGTTCGAGGCGTTACTGGGGGCCGAGGATGCGGTGATCTCGGATGCGCTGAACCACGCCTCGATCATCGATGGGGTGCGGTTGTGCAAGGCACAGCGGTTCCGCTACGCCAACAACGATATGACCGAGCTGGAGGCGCGGCTGAAAGAAGCATCGAGCGCGCGGCACCGGCTGGTGGTCACCGACGGTGTATTTTCGATGGATGGCATCGTCGCCAACCTGCCGGCGGTTTGCGATCTGGCGAAAAAACATGATGCGCTGGTGATGGTCGATGACAGCCACGCCACCGGCTTTATCGGCCCGAACGGGGCTGGCACGCCGGATTTCTGGGGCGTGCGCGATCGGGTGCATCTGGTCTCAACCACATTCGGCAAGGCGCTGGGCGGGGCTTCTGGCGGGTGCGTCGCCGGGCCGGGGCCGCTGGTCGAGATGCTGCGCCAGAAGGCGCGGCCCTATCTGTTCTCGAACTCGCTGGCCCCGGCGATTGTCGAGGCGACCCGCGAGGCGCTGCGGATGGTCAGCGGCAATGGCGAGCTGCGCGAAAAGTTGGCGGCGAACGCCGCGCGGTTCCGGGCCGGGATGGCCGCCGCCGGGTTCACTCTGGCGGGTGCTGGCCACCCGATCATCCCGGTAATGCTGGGCGACGCGGTGCTGGCGCAGAAGTTTGCCACGAAGATGATGGCGCGCGGGATCTATGTCACCGCCTTCGCCTTCCCGGTGGTGCCGCGCGGGCAGGCGCGCATCCGCACCCAGATGTCGGCGGCGCATGAGACGGCGGATATCGACCGGGCAGTCGAGGTGTTCGTTGGTGTCGGGCGTGAGTTGGGGGTCATCAAGTGACGGATACCGCGGGCGATGGTTTTCGCGCACGCGCCAGCGTGTTGCCGTCGGTCATCGAGGCGATGGCGGCGACGCCGCTGGTGGCGCTGGACCGGCTGATGGCCGGGGTCGATGGCCGGATACTGGCGAAACTCGACTACCTGCTGCCTGGGTTTTCCAAAAAAGACCGCGCGGCGCGGCGCATCATCGAGAACGCCGAGCATTCGGGTGAACTGGCGCCGGGGCAATGCGTGGTCGAGCTGACCTCAGGCAACATGGGAACCGGTCTGGCGATCGTCTGCGCGGTGAAGGGCTATCCCTTTGTCGCCGTGATGTCGAAGGGCAACTCGGCCGAGCGGGCACGGATGATGCGGGCGCTCGGAGCCGAGGTTGTGCTGGTGGATCAGGCGCCGGGATCGCGGCCCGGTGAGGTGTCGGGCGCCGATCTTGACCTCGTGGAGGCGGCGGCGCAGCGCCTGACAACCGGGCGCGGGGCGTTCCGGGCCGACCAGTTCCTGCGCTCCGGCAACCCGGAAGCGCACCGCGACGGCACCGGGCCGGAGATCTGGATGCAATCGGGCGGGCAGATCAACGCCTTCTGCGATTTTGCCGGATCGGCGGGGACGCTGGCCGGGTGTGCGCAGTTCTTCCAGTCGCTCGACGCCGCCGTCCGCTGCTACGCGGTCGAGCCGGAAGGGGCGGAGGCGCTAGCGGGCGGCAATGATTCGCGGCCGGATCATCCGATCCAGGGCGGCGGCTATCTGAAACGCGAACTCGACCACCTGCGGGGCGTGCCGCTTGATGGCTATCTCAAGGTCTCGGGCCGGGAGGCGCGCGACATGACGCGGCGCCTGGCGCGTGAGGAGGGGATCTTCGCCGGGTTCTCGGCGGGGGCCAACGTGGCCGCGGCGTTGCAGCTTCTGGATGGCCCGGTGAAGGGTGGTACGGTCGCGGTGATAATATGCGACTCGGGGCTGAAATACCTCAGCACCGATCTATGGATGGATGAACAATCATGAGAGCACTGGTCAAAGCGCAATCCGCCCCCGGCCTGTGGTTGCAGGACGTGCCGAAGCCGGAGCCCGGCCCGCGAGATGTGCTGATCAAGGTGCGGATGGCGTCGATCTGCGGCACCGACATGCATATCTGGAAATGGGACGACTGGGCGCAGAAGACCGTGCCGGTGCCGCTGGTGGTCGGCCATGAATATGTCGGCGTGGTC
>Ga0307378_10003492_pt1 | contig 23021 bp, 17 predicted proteins | sample UN1MG_FD_202238 | JGI IMG/M metagenome (GOLD analysis project Ga0307378, IMG submission 202238) | Soil microbial communities from Risofladan, Vaasa, Finland - UN-1 | ecosystem: Environmental > Terrestrial > Soil > Coastal area > Acid sulfate soil | place: Finland: Risofladan, Vaasa | collected...
GGGCTCAATGAGCCCGTAGTTGCCGTCCTTCCGCCGGTAGATCACGTTCACCTGGTCTGTTTCGGCGTTGCGGAAAACGAAGAAATCGTGCCCGACAAGCTCCATCTGAGCAGCGGCCTCTTCCGGAATCATCGGCTTCACGGTGAACCGCTTACTGCGTACCAGCGTCGGCTCGAACTCGTCGCTCGTGCCTTCCTCCTCCCAGGCCTGCCGGGTCTCCGGGAGATTGCGATAGTGCTCCACCATCTTACTGCGGGACTTCTTAATCCGACGTTCGAGCTTGTCCAGAAGACTGTCGATCGCGGACCGAATGTCGATGGCACGATCCTCGCCCCGAACGAGCACGCCGTTGGCGTTGATCATTATCTCCACGACCCGCCACTGCCGCTCGCGGGAGCACATGATGTCCACCGTATCGATCTTCCGCAGCAGCTTCTCAAGCTTCTCGATCTTGCGCTCTGCCATCTCCTTCAGGTCGACTGGTACGGCAACGCCCTTTGCGGTGATGTTGATCTGCATGGCTACTCCTCGGAACTTGCGCCAGCGCGCGAATTGTCTCGGGGCCGGAGGACAGCGATTGCCTGGCTGGCTATCCCTTCACGCCGGCCGGTGAATCCCATCCCTTCGGTGGTCTTTCCTTTCAGGTTAACGCGTGCCGCTTCAGTGCCCATCGCTCGCGCGAGGGCTCGTCGCATGTCGGGAAGGTGAGGAGCAATACGAGGTTCCTCGGCAATGACCACGGCGTCCACATTTTCTATCTCCCACCCCTGTCCCCGCATCATGCCAGACACGCGTTCCAGCAGCGACAGGCTGCTGATACCCGTATAGTTCGGATCAGAGTCCGGGAAATGCTGGCCCATATCCCCTGCCCCGATGGCACCCAGGAGGGCGTCGCACAAAGCGTGACACACGACATCCGCGTCCGAGTGGCCCAGCAACCCACGCTCCTCGCGAAGTCGAACCCCAGCTAAGATCAGTGGTCGGTCCTCCGCGAACCTATGTGCATCATACCCTATCCCTGTTCTAGTTGGAGCCTGCCCAGACATCCCCTCCCGATTCCACTGCATCATCTGTTCGCTTCGGCGTACATCCGCCGGATAGGTTATCTTGACGTTGTCCGGGTCGCCCATCACTAGCTGTACCGCGTGGCCAAGTCTTTCCACAAGATAGGCATCATCGGTGCCGCAGATGCCCGCCTGTGCGGCGGCGTCGTGGGCCCGTGCGAGGAGGTCCCGGCGAAACGCTTGCGGTGTTTGAACGAGCCAGATGCGCGAACGATCGAAGGTGGCTGTCACCACCCTGTCAGGGCCAGCCTCTTTCACCGTGTCGGTCGCTGGGATGGCAGCAATCGCGGCCCCGTGCTCGGCGGCCGCCTCGATGCACCTGTGAATCACCTCTGGTTTCACGAAGGGTCGCGCACCATCGTGAACGACAACGACGTCACACCCGAGGCTGATCTCGCCGAGCGCGGCCGCCACCGACTCCTGCCGCTCCCGACCCCCAGCAACGACTCGCTCGCTTTTCAGACCGCCGGGGTGAAGCAACTCCTTCCGGGCGCGCTCCACGTCTTCCGGAGCGACGACCAGTACTATCTCTCGAACCCGGCGGCAGGCGCGGAAGACGTCGAGCGCGTAGGAAACCAGGGGTCTCCCAGCGAGCGCGGCAAAGGCCTTGTTTTCGGGGCTACGGAGTCTTTCTCCGCGCCCCGCCGCCGCTACCACCGCGGTTGCGTCTATTGTATCGCTCCTGATGGGCCCCCGTGTCGTCCTGCGGGTGGCCGAAGATCATCTTCCCGGCCACTGTCTGAAGCACACTGGTCACAACGACGGTGACCGTTTCACCGATGCGACCCTTTCCATGCTCCACAACGACCATGGTGCCGTCATCTAGATAGGCGACGCCCTGTTCCGGTTCCTTTCCTTCCCGGACGACGGTCACCGTCATCTCTTCGCCCGGCAGGACGACCGGTTTGACGGCGTTTGCCAGCTCATTGACGTTGAGCACCCGGACGCCCTGGAGCTGCGCCACTTTGTTCAGGTTGAAGTCGTTTGTGATGATCGCCCCAGCGACCTGCTTGGCCAGCTGCACCAGTTTCGCATCCACCGGATCGCTGCTGCGGAAGGATGTGTCGTACTCATCAAAGACATGGATGTCGAGTCCAGACTCTTGCTGCATTGCATTCAGGATATCGAGTCCGCGCCTGCCCCGGTTTCGCCTGAGTGTATCGGAGGAATCGGCGATCAGATGAAGCTCTTCCAGCACAAAATCGGGCAGGAGGATGGGGCCCTCGATGAAGCCGGCGGAGGCGATGTCAGCGATCCGGCCGTCGATGATAACGTTCGTGTCCAGCAATTTGGGCTCAGGCTTGCCTCCGGCATCTTCGCCCACGACCTGCGTTGGTCTCGCCAGCCCTGGGAAGAAGAAGTACAGCTCCTCCTTCATGCTCAGTGTGATGGCAACGCCGAAGTAGATGCTCACTATCCCCACCAGCAGCACCAGCTGCGGACCGAACTTCTCTATTCTGATGAGCAGCATTCCGAGCAGCGCGGTCATTCCGAGGCCAATGAACACGCCGAGGACCACGGCAGCCTTGTCCCTGGCTGGTACGCGGCGCAGGTCCGATAGCAACCCGCCGGATAAGTCAAGTCCCTGACGATAGATGAGGCTTGCAAGAGTAAAGCCAAGCACCAGTCCCAGAGCGGCAAAGAGGACCGTGTATACTTGCTCGAAATACTGAAACGGCGTTGAGTCCTTGAACTCCTGCACGTACAAGCTTGACCACTGCACAGCAACATAGGCCGCGGTGACGGCCACTGCCAGGCTGAATAGGAGTCCGACTATTCGTGTGATCACCTAGTTCACCTCCTTTCCGTCCAGGTCGCAGGAAGCGTTGCTTCCGCGGAATGCCCTTGAAGGGCCATGTACGCGTTTGACACACCACCGACCTGACCCGCTTCGGTCAACTCGGAAGGGCCGCCTTGAACGCCTCGAGCAAGCTGTCGACCGCAATCAGCTCTATCTTCGCCGACGTTCGCGACTCCGCCTGCCGCGGCGCCAAACACCGGCGGAATCCCTGCCTCGCCAGCTCGCCCAGTCGGCGGCCGAGCTGCGGCACGGACCTGATCTCCCCCGTCAGGCCCACCTCGCCCACACAGGCCATATCAGGGGCGATGGGAACCTCCCGATGGCTGCTTGCGAGAGCCAGCGCCAGCCCCAGGTCGGCGGCCGGTTCGCTCACGCGGATGCCGCCGGGGACGTTGACGAAGACATCGGCGGAGGCCAATGGAATCCCGGCGCGCTTTTCCAACACCGCCATGATGAGACAGGCGCGGCCGTAGTCGCAGCCAGTCACGCTCCGCCTCGGGCTACCGCTCAAGGGCGCCGGAGTCGCCAGCGCCTGGATCTCGAGCAGCAGCGGACGGCTCCCCTCAAGGGCCGGCACGACGGCGGAGCCCGGCGTTCCACTGCGCCGCCCCGCCAGGAGCGCGGCGCTCGCGTCCGGGATGCCCACGAGCCCCTGAGCCGTCATCTGGAAGAGGCCCAATTCGTCGGTCGAGCCGTACCTATTCTTCGTCGACCGCAGTATCCGATGCTCGCTGTGTCGGTCCCCCTCGAGGGAGAGAACGGCGTCAACCATATGCTCGAGAAGCCGGGGGCCGGCGAGCACGCCTTCCTTAGTCACGTGACCCACCAGAATGGTTGGCACTCCTTGGTCCTTCGCCAAGTGCAGCAGCCTCGCGGCGCAGTCGCGGACCTGGCTCACGCTCCCCGGCGGCGTCGTGATTTCCGACGAGCACATCGCCTGAATGGAATCCACGATCAAGAGCTGCGGAGGGGCCTTACCGACCTCCAGTGCAACCGCCTCCACATTGTCCTCGGCCAGCAGCAGCAACTCGTCGCACACCGCCTGGAGCCGGCGGGTGCGCAGCGCGATCTGCGATGTCGACTCCTCAGCCGAAACGTAGAGGCAGGTGCCGTTGGCCGCCGCAAAGGCGTTGGCCGCCTGCAGCAGCAGCGTGGACTTGCCGATCCCTGGATCGCCAGCGAGCAAGACCAGAGCGCCGGGCACGATCCCTCCCCCCAGCACGCGGTCGAGCTCGCTCACACCTGTTTCTCGCCGCGCCTCCAGGGGACTCGCCGCCTCCCGTGCCGACACCGGCGCCGCGGCAGCCGCGCGTCGCCGCCCACCGACGGAGATCTCGGGGAGGCGGTACTCGACAAGCGTGTTCCATTCAGCGCAGGCCGGGCACTGGCCGTGCCACTGGGCCGATTCTGCGCCACACTGCTCGCACACGAACCTGGTCCGCGATTTCGCCATAGGTCGGACAAGAGCACTTGGAGGCCCCCGCGCACGGTCGGGGGCCTGATCTCCGTCGTTGCCGCCAAATCCAGGGGTGCCGCCAGGATCAGCGGGTGAGCGAAGCGAACTCCTCTGCCCGCCGGAAGATGATTACGCCCTCTTGCACCACGGCTTCGATCGAGTCCCCTTCGCTGAACTCGCCGTGCAGCAACGCCTCCGAGAGCGGGTCTTCGACCAGTCGCTGGATGGCACGGCGCAACGGCCGGGCCCCCAGGTTCTTGTCGAACCCTTCCTTCGCCAGCAGTTCCTTCACGTCGTCTGATACCACGAGCGTCATGCCCTGGCCCTTGACCCTCTCTGCAACCAGGCCTAGCAGCAGGTCCACGATCTGCTTGACCTCCTCCTGGGTCAGGGCGTGGAAAACGATGACCTCGTCGACTCGGTTCAGGAACTCGGGCCGGAACGTCTGCTTCAGCTTCTCGAGGACAACGTCCCTCATTCGCTGGTAGGAGTCGAGTTCGGCGCCGTCCGCATCGACTCGGAAGCCCATGCCTACGCCCAGATCGACGGAGCTTGTGCCGACATTGCTCGTCATGATGATCACGGTGCTGCGGAAGTCCACGACGCGGCCCTGAGCGTCTGTAAGCCGACCGTCCTCCATGACCTGGAGGAGTATGTTGAACACCTCGTGGTGGGCCTTCTCGACCTCGTCCAACAAGACGACCGAGTACGGCTTCCGCCGCACGGCTTCGGTCAGCTGGCCGCCCTCCTCGTAGCCTACATATCCAGGCGGGGCGCCGATCAAGCGCGAGACCGTGTGCCGCTCCCGGTATTCCGACATGTCGATCCGGATTATCGCCTCCTCATGATCGAAGAGGAACTCCGCCAGTGCACGCGCCAACTCCGTCTTGCCGACGCCGGTCGGCCCGAGGAAGAGGAAAGAGCCGACGGGCCGTCGTGGGTCCTTCAGGCCTGCGCGCCCGCGGCGAACCGCCCGCGATACGGCGCGGACGGCCTCGTCCTGTCCCACGATGCGCCTGTGAAGCCGCTCTTCCATTTGGAGCAGCTTCTCGGTCTCTCCTTCGGCGAGGCGGGAAACCGGGACCCCCGTCCAAACCGACACGACATGCGCGATGTCTTCCTCGCTCACGACGTCGCGCTGCTCGGCCCGCGTCTTGCGCCACTGCTCTTCCAGCGCGGTCAACTCCTCCCGCAGGCGGTGTCGCTCGTCGCGCAGTTGGACGCCCCGCTGGTAGTCGGCCTCTTCCCGCTCGAGCGGGCTTATGCTGACGACCTTCTGGAGTTCGCGTGATACCTCCTCGAGGGACTGACGGGCCCGCTTCACTTCATCAGGGGGTTCGCTGATGCGCAGCCGAACGCGGGAGGCGGCCTCGTCCATGACATCGATCGCCTTGTCCGGCAGGAACCGATCCGAGATGTACCGCGCCGCCAGGCGCGCAGAGGAGTAGAGGGCGTCATCGCCAATCCGCACCCGGTGGTGGGATTCGTACCGGGAGCGGAGACCTTTCAGGATCTCAATGGTCTCCTCCATCGTTGGCTCTTCTACCGTGACAGGCTGGAACCGACGCTCGAGCGCGGGATCTTTCTCCACATGCTTGCGGTATTCGGTCAGCGTCGTCGCGCCAATGCACTGGAGCTCGCCTCTCGCCAGTGGAGGCTTCAGGATGTTGGAGGCATCGATGGCCCCTTCAGCCGCGCCAGCGCCGATCAGGGTGTGCAACTCATCTACGAAGAGGATGATCTCGCCGCCCGCCTTGCGGATCTCGTCGGTGACGCGCTTCATGCGCTCCTCGAACTCGCCGCGATACTTCGTTCCCGCAACGAGCCCTGCCAGGTCAAGCGCAATCACGCGCTTGCCGTGAAGCGCCTCAGGCACGTCCTTTCGTATGATCCGCTGGGCCAAGCCTTCCGCAATCGCCGTCTTCCCGACCCCGGGCTCCCCGATGAGACACGGGTTGTTCTTCGTCCGCCGGCTGAGAATCTGAATGACCCGCTGGATCTCCTTGTGGCGACCGACCACCGGGTCGAGCTTGTCCTCTACCGCGTACTTGGTGAGGTCGCGCCCGAAGGCGTCCAGGACTGGTGTGCTGGAACGAGAGCGGGCGGTGGGAGCGACCGCAGCCGCACCCCCGAGCAGCTTCACAACCTCCCGGCGCACTTGCTCAAGGTCGACCCCAAGAGCTCTCAGCACCCGCACCGCAGTGCTGTCGGTCTCTCGCACCAACCCAAGCAGCAAGTGCTCGGTATCTACGAAGTTAGGCAGCCCCAGCTTAGGGTTCAGCTCTCGGGCTTCGTCAAGCGCAAGCTCCAGGACTCGTCGTGCACCTGGGCTCCAACTGCGGGAGCCCTGTCCCGGGGCACGCGTATCCATCATCTCCATTTGTCGACGGATCTCGTTCTGAGCACGGCCCAGGCTGACCCCAAGCCGCTCCAACACCCGCGCCGCCACACCGTCTTGCTCTCGGATCAAACCCAGCAGTACGTGTTCTGTGCCGACGGTATTCCCGCGAAACCGGCGCGCCTCTTCCTTGGCGTACTGAACGACGCGGATGGCAGGCGGTGTGAAACGCTGCAACAGCTCGCCGTCCGCCATCTCTTCCTCCTCTCGGGGCGGGAAACCTGATAGGCCCCGGTCCAGCAAACAGCCTCGCCCAAAGACATCGTGATGCCGGCACGAATGAGCTCAATCAGCCCACCGGCACCCCTTCAGTGACCGTCACCTCTTCAAACCGCTCCCTCAGCCGCTTCGTGATCGGCCCCGGCTTCCCGTCCCCGATTATCCGCCCGTCTGTTCGGGCAACAGGCACGATCTCGGCCGCGGTTCCGGTCAGAAAGCATTCATCAGCAGTGTATACCTCGTAGAGAGTCATCTCTTCTTCGCGCGCCGGAAGGCCCATCTCCTCTGCGAGCTCGAGGACCACCTGGCGCGTGATTCCCTCGAGGATGCCGGTGTGCGCAGGCGGGGTCCGCAGAACACCCCCGCGGACTATGAACACGTTGTCGCCGGTCGCCTCGGCCACGAATCCCAGGTGGTTCAGCATGAGGCCCTCGTGAGCCCCCGCACGGACAACCTCAATTCGTGCCAGGATATTATTCAAATAGTTGAGCGATTTGATCTCAGGGTTCAGAGCAGTCAGCAGGTTTCTGCGAGTCGTACACGTGACCAGGTCCAGCCCCTGCTCATATACTTCCTGAGGATACAGCGCGATATGGGAGACAATTACCACGATTGTCGCCGGCGTATGACAATTCATCGGGTTCAGGCCGAGATCGCCCTCCCCCCTGCTCACGACGACTCTGATGTAGCAGTCGCGCAGTTCGTTGTGCCGGACTGTCTCGATGATGACGTCCTTCAACTCCTCCGGCGTCAGCGGGATGTCCAGTGTGATTGCCTTCGCCCCTCGATACAACCGTTCGAGGTGTTGGTCCAGTCGGAAGATGCGGCCGTTGTACCCACGAATACCCTCGAAGACCCCATCTCCGTAGAGATAGCCGCGATCGAAAACAGAGACCTTCGCCTCGGACCTGGGAACAAACTTCCCGTTGACATAAACGGATTCTGACACTGGCCGATCCCCATACGGATTTGCATAGGTATGGTACCACAAAAGACCGGGGGTGACAACTGGAGCCAAGGCCTGACACGGCCGACCTCAAGGTGGGCGGCAATCGGGTGGGACCGGCCTGAGCCATTCGCTTCGAGAACTCCAGCGGAGAGGCAGGGATTCGAACCCTGGATAGAGCTTTTGGCCCTATAACCGCTTAGCAGGCGGTTGCCTTCAGCCACTCGGCCACCTCTCCCCGCTGCCAGCGGTTATGGTAGCACATTCACCTCAGCTGGACAAGAAAGGGGGGACACCTCCGCCGGACAGTCCGTGGCGGCGACCGCGCGCGGTCGTCGCACGGTCAATTGAGCAGATTCGCCGACTGCTTGCGCCGCTACGCGACTGGCTGGCCGATCTGGGTCCGGGTCACACCCGAGCTTCGGCGGACTCGGCGCAGCGCGCTCATCGCCTCGACGACAGCGAGGACGCCGATTGCCCCGGCCGCGCCCCAGAACGAAAGGCCCGCACACATCCAGCAAACCATCTCTCGTTCTCCCTGCTTCAGGTCAATGTGCCGACTGAAGCGTCAACTGCTTGCCGGCACCCAGATTCTCCCCGGGCCGCTGCGCCCGAGAGAGATGGCGCTCGATTTCCTCGTGATGCGCGCACCAGTCCCACACTTCCTCATGGCGCGTCCGCACCGAGTGCCAGCGCCTGGTCCTGCCAACCTGATGGCGATGGAAACGCATATCAGGCCCTCCGTAGCAGATACGCATCGCACGCTCTGTCCTTCATCGGTCCTATTCCACGAAACCGGCGGGATTCGTGAACGCGCGCGGCAGGTGGGGGACGCTCCGATGAGAAAGACATCCCCCGGATTGGAGGGCCGAACCATGCGCCTCGACGCACATGTCCATTGCAGCCCGGAGGACGACTTCGTCGACCGTCTCGTCGAGGAAGAGAAGCGCCTCGGCTTTGACAAGATCTGTCTCAACGGATCCGACTGGGAGGAGCACCGCGACGCCAACGAGGCCGTCGCCGCAGCCATCAAGAAGTACCCCGACACCATCATCGGATTCGCCTATTTCCCCCTCGGCAGGCGGGACGCCGATCACGTGAGGGAGCTTCACGAGCAGGGCTTCCGCGGCCTCAAGTTCATCCGCCCAACCGCCAATTACGATGACAAGACTTTCTACTCGATTTATGAGGAGGCGGAAGCGCGGGGCCTCGTCTGCCTCTTCCACACTGGCATCGTCGCACGCACGCCGTTGGACAGACAATACGACGTCAACAACGACCGCCATCGCCCGGTCTATCTGGACACCGTTGCCCGCACGTTCCCCTCCCTCAACATCATCGGCGCCCACCTCGGCAACCCTTGGTACGAGGAGGCCGGCATGGCCTGCCGCTGGAACCCGAACTTGTACTTCGACCTCAGCGGCTCCAGTCTCAAGAAGAACCCGCCCGAGTTCTTCCGCTCTATCCTATGGTGGAGCGACACGGGCCCCTATCGCGATCCCGAGGGCAAGCACCCCTGGCAGAAGATCGTCTTCGGGTCCGACGTAGAGATAGATCAGATCGAGGACGTTCTCCAGGACTACCTTCGCACGATGGACGCCGTGGAGCTCCGCCCCGACCTCAAGGAGGCCGTCCTCGGCGGGACCATGGCGAAGCTGCTGGGCATCGAGGGGTGACCCCGCGTGAAATCGCCGGCCTCGGCGCGAACTAAACCGCTCCCCCGCGACGTCTAATAAGCAAGAGACGGATGTCCGGAGGCACGGCCATGCCGCAAGGGAAACGCAGCGCCCGGCGAAAGTCGGATAAGCCGGACCGGAATCAGGCCGAGGGCCAGCCTCAGTCCGCCGCGGACCAGCTCCGCGCGGCGCTAAACGAGCTCTCCGAGCCGCCCCGAGACAGACGCCTGGGGCGACACAAACAGCACCACATCGACGACTACCGCGAAACCGTCCTCGACGGCAGTGACTCGACGCCCCTCTCCCAAGCCCTCCTCGAACTGACCGAGCAGACCCACGGGAATCGCCACCGCCTCCTTCCCGAGGAAGCCTCCACTGTCAAACTCAGCGGCGCGGGAGCAGAAGACCGCAAATCAGCTCAGCGCCGCGCGGAGAAAGCCGCCCAGGACCTTCGCGAGAACATGAAGAAGCGTGGCGTCCGCGAGCGCACCCATTACTACTCCGCTACCGAACGCCGCGAGACCGGTGAGATCGACCGCACTTACCAGATTCGCCGATCGCCGAAACGCCACTAGACCCCCTCTTATCGCCGCGTAACCCCCTTCGCGCATTTAGTGAACGTGATTCCTCCGCTTGCATCTCAAGCGCCCACTCTGACTGTGGAACACCCCACTAGATGCGACTGAGGAACGCCGACGCAGGTGCTCCCGGTCGCCGTTCTTTTGAGAACCCAGGAAATCCCGATAACGGCAAACCCGCCGAAAGGCGGCGACGCAAAGCCATGGGTCTAAGGCTCTCCTGAGCTACGACTGCCAGGCTGCCGAAGGAGATCAGGTTGATCTTCGCCCCGACTGAGTGGGGCGGCAGCACGGAGAGCTCATCGACCCGGTCTTCTTTCTCTAGCGAGATTGAGGCCCGTTCCGTGAGACCGACCAGATCTCCGGAGCGGGCCTCTTTGTGTTTGTGGGTGCAACCATGTTACTAAGACCAAATCCTATGGAACAAGGATGCCAAGAGCGGAAGGCAGGCGGCCTTCGTGGAGCGCAGCGACCTGAGACGTCTTCCTCAGTTGAGAACCGCGCGCGCGTGGCATCACCCCGTGGGGTCGACCCATCGCGCAGATCCGGCGCGACCTCTAGGTTCCGCCTCAGCACCCGCCTTGTGCAGCACGGCTCTGTCGCGCGAGTGACGCCGCCGCGGTTGTCCGCGGACACGCAGGCGGCATCCGGCATCGACGAGCGATGGTATGCACTCATAGGAGCAGCATCGAAATCACATTCAACGGACGCTGACTCGTTGCCGCACTTGGGAAAGCCGTGTGACGCGCTGAGATCCACATTGAGGGCTTGACGTGAGGCAGCAGAGTGGTGTTCCGGCGGGGAGACGCACACAATGCAGGAACGAATATTCAGATCTGGACGGGGTCGACATGATGCCCGCGTCCTGTTCCTTACCGTTCTTCTGGCGCTTGTCGCCATCCTTTGGGGTCGCGCGTCGGCGGTAGCCGGGGCGACCATTTTCGAGGACAACTTCGACGTGGCGTTTGAGGGCTGGATGACCACGGGCTCGCCCGATTGGTATTCCAAGAACCCGAGCCACGGGACCCACAGCATCCAGCTTCGCAAGGACGAGGCCATCGAGCGCCTCATACCGACCGTCGGCTACACGGACATCACCGTCTCGTTCGCCCTTGGCGCCTCCAGCCTCGATCGAAGCACCGAGGTCGTCCGCGCCCTCTGGTATGACGGAAGCCAGTGGGGCGTCCTGCACGCCATAGGGGGAGGCGGCGGAGAGGATGACGGTCAACTCCACACCTTCTCGGTGTCGCTCCCGTCAGGCGCAAGTGACAATGCGGATTTCCGCCTCAGATTCGAGATCGTAGCGAACAGCGCCAACGACTACGGATACGTGGACGACGTCCTCGTCAGCGGCGAACTGCCCGTGCGCACGCTCACCGTTGACGGCCAAGGGACCGGATCGATCCGTGTCGACAGCGTGGCGTACGACCTTCCGTGGTCCGGAGACTTCTCCCCTGGTGCATCCGTAACCCTCGAAGCCGTTCCGGGTGACTGCTGGGCGTTCACCGGCTGGGCGGGAGACCTGGGCGGTAGCGACAACCCAGTCGTCGTCGCGCTCGACACTGACATAGCGGTGACGGCAGACTTCAGCCAGCTCGAGTATGCGCTCGCCCTCGATGCCGTCGGCACAGGCTCCGTGAAGGTTGACGGCGAGCTCGTCAGCCTGCCGTGGTCCGGCCAATACGCCTGCGGCACGAACGTCACACTCGAAGGTGTTCCGGGAGCAGGTTGGGCCTTCGGGAGCTGGGGTGGTGACGTAAGCTCGACGAACCCTTCCATTGTCGTCACCATGGATGCCCCGAAGACCATCACCGCCACCTTCAGCCAGGAGAGCTATGCCCTCAGCCTGGCGAAGGTGGGCAGCGGTTCGGCCAAGGTCAACGGTACGCTCCGCTCCCTGCCCTGGTCCGGCAGCTTCCTCAGCGGGACTTCCGTTACACTCGAAGGTGTTCCGGGAGCAGGTTGGGCCTTCGGGAGCTGGGGTGGTGACGTAAGCTCGACGAACCCTTCCATTGTCGTCACGATGGACGCGCCAAAGAGCCTCACCGCCACCTTCAGCCAGGAGAGCTACACCCTCAGCCTCGCCAAGGTCGGCAGCGGTTCGGCCAAGGTCAATGGCACGGTCCGCTCGCTGCCCTGGTCCGGCAGCTTCCTCAGCGGGACTTCGATCACCCTCGAAGCCGTGCCGGACGCCGGCTGGAAGTTCGATGGCTGGTCCGGTGATGCGACCGGGAGCGGTGCCACCCTGGTCGTCACCATGGACGCGCCAAAGAGCCTCACCGCCACCTTCAGCCAGGAGAGCTACACCCTCAGCCTCGCCAAGGTCGGCAGCGGTTCGGCCAAGGTCAATGGCACACTCCGCTCCCTGCCGTGGTCCGGCAGCTTCCTCAGCGGGACTTCGGTCACCCTCGAAGCCGTGCCGGACGCCGGCTGGAAGTTCGATGGCTGGTCCGGTGACGCGACCTGGAGCGGTGCCACCCTGGTCCTCACCATGGACGCACCGAAGAACATCACCGCCACCTTCAGCCAAGACGGCCACGTGCTGAACCTCTCGAAGGTCGGCAGCGGCTCGGTCAAGGTCGACGGGACGCTCCGCTCCCTGCCCTGGTCGGGCAGCTTCCTCAGCGGAACTTCGGTCGCCCTGGAAGCCGTGCCAGACAGCGGCTGGAAGTTCGATGGCTGGTCCGGTGACGCGACCTGGAGCGGCGCCACCCTGGTCGTCACCATGGACGCACCGAAGAATATCACGGCCACGTTCGAGGAGAGAGACAGCTTCATCCTCTCCCTGTCGAAGACCGGCGCAGGCGCGGTTACGGTGAACGGCATGGCAGTCTCCCTGCCGTGGTCCGGCGAGCTGCCTCGCGGAAACGATGTGACACTTCAGGCCGTCCCCGACGAAGGTTGGAGGTTCAACCGCTGGTCGGGCGACCTCGCGGGCAGCCAGAACCCGACCGTGATCACGATGAATGACGACTGGGATATCACTGCGAAGTTCGCCGAGATCCATTACCGTCTCACCATCACGGCAATCGGCGCCGGAGCAGCGAAGGTAAATGGTGATCTGCACTCACTGCCTTGGTCTGGCGACTTCGCGCTCGGCACCCAGATAACGCTGGAGGCCGTCCCGACCAATGGCTGGGACTTCGGTGGCTGGTCAGGCGACCTGTCCGGTGCGAGCAACCCTGCCGTCTTCGCTATGGATGGTGACCGGTCGATCACCGCGACCTTCGTCGCGCCGGACCAGTTCGAGCTCAAGGTGACGAAGTACGGCTCGGGCTCGGTTAAGGTCGACGGTGTGGAGCGATCCCTGCCGTGGTCCGGCCTATTCGCCAACGGTGCCCAGGTTGAACTGGAAGCTGTTGCTGAAGCCGACGAGCGATTTGTCGAATGGGCGGGCGACGCGACCGGGAGTGCCAACCCGATCACCCTGACGATGGACTCAGACAAGAGCATCAAGGCTGAGTTCGCCTGCACTGCCGGTCCCTTCTTGGACGTTCCCTGCGATCACTGGGCGGCAGAGGCGATAGCGGCCGTGTACGATGCCGACATCGCGAGTGGCTACTCGGACGGCTGCTATCGGCCACGCCTCGCCGTGAACCGTGCCGCCATGGCGGTGTTCCTGGCGAGAGGGCTTGCCGGGGGAACCGAAGGCGTCCCGGCCGGCCCCGAGGAACCCACATTCGGCGATGTTCCTACGGATCACTGGGCCTTCGCCGAAGTCGAGTATGTTGTCTCGAGGTCGATCGCAAAGGGCTACGGCGACGGCAACTACCACCCTGCCTGGGAGATCACGCGGGGCCAGATGGCGGTCTTCGTCGCGCGGGCGGTAGCTGAGCCGACGGGAGACGAGGGACTCTCCACCTTCGATGCACCGGAGGCTCCGAGCTTCAGCGATGTCCCCGCTTCCATGTGGTGCTACCTCCACGTGGAGTATCTCGCCGATCTCGGGATCGTGACTGGATACTCCGACGGGCTGTACCGGCCCGGAGCGACCGTTACTCGCGACCAGATGGCGGTGTACGTGGCGAGAGCTTTCGATCTGCTCGACTGACGACAGCTACAGAAGCTGTTCGACCGCGGGCCCTGTTGCATGGGGCCCGCGGTTTTCTCGCGTCGCTTTCCAGCGGGTCCTTCATGCCACCATGTCAAACGCACGTGCGCTTCAGCGCGTGCTGCGAGGAGAAGCAGCTTCTCTGGTCAAGAGGCATTCAATGGCGGCGCGTAGAAGAACCCGTTCGGAGGAGGCTTACGGGAATGCCGCAGGTTCTGCCTGGGAGCACCGGCGGCTCGCGCCTGCGCGCGAGATCCGGCGGAATGTCTGTCCACGTCGCGACGTCGCCCGCGTTCCCGCCGGTCATTGTGCCGTCGGTTCGCCTGGGCGACGCGGCGTCCCGGGTCCGCGCACACCCCTCCTTGGTTCTCCCGTGCCTCCGAATTCTCTCCCGCTGTTGGTCGGGTCCGGCATCTCGCGGCTATGGCCGAGCCCACGTAAGGAGGCAGGTGCGAGCTTCTGGCGAGGCTTGCCAATGACCCTTGCCGTTCGGCGAAGTGAATATCCTGCATCGCAGGTGACAAAAGACATGGTGAGGCCCGGCGCGGGCGAATCCGTACAGAACGAGGACAAAGGGAGCTGGACGAGTCCAGAAACATGTCAGACACTGCTATTAGCGAAGGAAGAGGGCCCACCCTCGGGAGGCAGCGCGACGGCGTCACTGTCAGAGCAGTCGCGTTGGCATTTATCCTGCTCATATTGGTGTCCGTCGGCGCGTTCTATGTAGAGCTCGCCTGGCGCAAGGTTTACACGTTCTCGTCTGGCGTTCCGGCAATGGCTCCCGTCGTGTTGCTGTTCATCCTGGCGGCGGCGATGGGAGCGCCCCTGTTCCGTCGTATCGCGTTCACCCGCGCAGAGCTCTTAACCGTCTACTCGATCCTCCTCGTCGGCGGGCCGCTCTTGAGCCATGGGATCCTTTTCTGGATGCTTCCCAAGGTTATAGCTTACGTCTACGTGGCTCAGATCCAGCCGCTGTGGGAGACGACCTTTCTGCCCTACCTGCCGATGTGGTTTGCGCCGACAAGCACGGCCGCTATAGAGGGCTACTTCCAGGGCCACTCTAGTGTTCCGTGGTCTCAGTGGTGGGTGCCGCTTAGCGCTTGGTCGTCGTTCTTCGCCGCCATTTTCATCTGCACACTGTGTGCTGTAGCGCTGATTCAGCGCCAATGGATCAGCAACGAGCGCCTTACGTTCCCCATTGCCCAGATTCCGCTGGAGATGGTGGGCGAATCCCAGGGCGGTCGATCCCGCGGAGCCCGCATTCAGATAGCGTGGGTCTTTTGGCTCGGCCTCGGGGTTTCGCTGCTCGTGAACTTCATGAACTCCCTCTCCTCGAGGGTCCCCGGTGTGCCTGCCGTTCCCCTCGGCCCGGTCCCCATCGTGCAGTGGCAGAAAGTGGGACCGCTTGCCGGGCTTGGCGAGATAGATCTCGTGCTGTGGCCGTGGATGATCGCGGTCGCCTATCTGATCCCCAAAGAGCTGTCGTTCTCCGCCTGGTTCTTCTGGCTCGTGCGCCTCGCCCTCACGGTGGGCGCGATCGCGGCCGGGCACACGCCTCAACGGCCGGAGGACTGGTTTGAGAGCGGCTTTCCGGCGCCACACTATCAGGCTGGTGGAGCGGCATTGGCCCTCTTCATCTGGGTCGCTTGGATAGCTCGGCAACACATTGCCCATGTCGTTCGCATAGCTTTCGGCAGCCCGAAGGTGAGAGCTGACGCAGACGAGCCCATTGGCTATCGCCTCGCCTTGATCGGCCTCGTCGTCTCCTTCGTTTTCATGGTCTACTGGTGTTGGCTGGCGGGATGCCGAGTCATCGTCGCCGTGGTTCTCGTGGGGCTGATCGTGGGGTACTACGTCATGTGGGCGCGCATTCGCGCGGAGACGGGACTGGGCTTCATACCCTTCCCGCTGGAAATCCAGGACGGCTTGGTCTCGATTGCCGGCAGCACGGCCTTCCGGCCCCGCGAGATCGTCACCATGATATCCACCCGCTGGGCCTTCTTCCCAGGGTTCGGTGAGTCTTATGAGGTGGTCACAGGGAACGTCCTTGAATCATTCAAGATAGCCGATTCGGCCGGAATAAGTGGGCGACGGCTCACGGCTGCACTGGTCGCCGGTTTCTTCTTCGCATTGATTGTTGGGCTGTTCATACTGCTCATCGGCTGCTACCACTACGGGTTCTTCAACCTCGGCATGGGTGGGACGTATGGTTGGCCCTCTTGGCAGGTCCGCAACGACGGTGGCCGCATCTTCGAGTATCTGACGAACCCGGCTCCGCCGGACGTCAACGGGATAGTCGCGCTGATCGCCGGCACGGTGTTCGCGATTCTTCTCGGAACGATGCGCCTGCGCTTCTGGTGGTGGCCCTTCCATCCCATCGGGTATATCGCCGCCAACTGCTGGGGGATGCACTGGTACTATATGCCGTTCTTCCTGGGCTGGGTGTCCAAGTCGCTCGTGATCCGCTACGGCGGGCTTCGGCTCTACCGAGCGACCGTGCCTCTCGCCATCGGCTTGATCGTCGGGGACCTCTTGAACCAGGGGATCTGGTCCATCATCGCCATCGCGACGCAGGGCCGCGTCTAGCCGCTGGGCGAAGCGGACACCGTAGGTGACGGGGCACTGAGATCTCGGCGCGCCTTTCCCAACGCGACGAAGAACAGCAGCGAGGCGATGCAAAGGCTCCCTAGGGCTCGCGCGTAGTGGCTGACCAGCAGAACCGTCGCCAGGATTAGAACCCACAGGCCGACTCGCAGAGCCCACACCGAGAGCCTCGTCAGCGGCTTTCCGCCCTCCAGCAGTCGCAGCGCGACGACCACCGGCAGCAGCAACATCACAAAGAAGTAAGTCCAGGAGAGGGCCGACACGAGGAGGAGCAGCACTGTTGCGATCGCGTACTCAGCGGCGAGCTCCAGTTGGGAGCGCGGACGCCGCAGCCCACAGGCGGCGATGAAGCCAACGCACAAGCCAGCGAACAGCGCCAACACGACGAGGTTCGCCTGCTGCGGGTTGAGATCAGCCACATTGACGTAAATGGAGGGAGCCTCCCGCGCCATTACCTGCGCGTCCACGTGGGTGAGATAGCGGCGCGCCACGGCTGGCAGCGACTGGTTGCCGAAGTCCAGGGCGTGCTGCCCCCAGTCGCCCGCCTGTCCGCGGGAGAGATACGGCACCGGCACACGCTGCCCCCAGTCGACGACTTCGCGGAGGTTTCGCTGGAATCCCCGCACCGGGGCTGGCAGTATGAATAGAAAGAAGGCGCATGCCAGGAGTGCAGACGCTGCGAGCCGCGGCCTGATTCGGAAAAGGAAGTATGCCAGAAGCGGCGCCGGGAACACCTTGATCGCGATGGCGGCCCCGAGCGGCAAACCTGCAAGCCACTCCTGGTCCCGCGCGTCATACAGGAACGTCAGGTACACCAGCGCCATCACGAGGATGTTGGTCTGGCCGAGGATGAGATTGTCGATGGCGAACGCCGCCACGAGCAGCAGTGGGAGCCAGTGGTATCGGAGCGGGACGTGAGGCGCGCTGGGAAGGCAGATCCCCCGGGCGAGGGCGCCCGATACGCCGAACAGCCAGAGGTTGATCAGGTACCACACGAAGTAGAACGGCGCGATCCCGAGCGCGCAGAGGGGGGCCACGAGGACGGCGAAGGTGGGGGGATAGCGGTAGTGAGGAAGGTTCGCCAGGCTTCGGCCCTCGAGCGCGCGTCGCCCAGCGTCATACCACACCTCGGCGTCCTTAAGATCGTGGCGCAGGAATTTGCCAGCCATGTACGCGGTAAGCAGGATGACGAGGATGCCGGAGATGAGCAGCACGAGGTGAGTCGCGACCACGCTGTCTTGAGGAGCGCGTGGCTCGGGACTCGTCGATGGCTGCCCTGTGGTCTCGGAAGGAGGCGTCTGCATTGTGCGGTGTGTGTTCGATCTCCCGATCATCAAATCCTCCGCTGGGAGGTGAGGCTGAAGCGAGAAGAGAACTTGTCGCGGGTGGTGAATGGATGCCGGCATGAAGATCCTGCGTCGAGAGGAGATCTGGATTCACACCCACTTCGTCACGGATTGCACGTACCTGCCGGACCACTATGCGCGGGGGGTTCGGCACCGGGCGGAACGCCTTCTGGACCAGGTGGGCATCGTGTTCGGCATACATTTCGACGACCGCGGAGACCGCGGTTTGCGGATCGTCCTCGAATGCATCCCCTTGCCCGAAACCATGCAGAAGATCGAGGCTGAGTTGGCGAAGATCGTCGAGCCAATCCCCGCGCGGCCGCGGAAGACCGAAGTGAGCATCGAGCCGCCGAGGAGAAGCGCCGGTTCCCGGCATCTCTGACGCGGCGCCGCGCTGCAAGGCTTCGCCAGAACGGAGGCAATAGTGGCGGTCTCGTTAGCATTCATTGGCTTGAAGGGACATCAATCCGTCTTCCTGGGTGCGATCCCGGGCCTGCCGGGCGTCGAGATCGTGGCCGTCGCCGATGACGATTCCGGAGCGCTGAAACGGGTGCACGGCTTCCCAGGCGCCACAGCAACGACTAGAGCCTACCTGGATTATCGAGAGCTGTTGGAGAAGCACACCCCGGACATCGTCGTCGAGGCGGGGACTGACCGAGACCGCGCGGACGTCCTTACGGCTTGCGCGCAGCGCGGGATTCACATCATCTGCGAGAAGCCACTCGCCATAGACCTCCCCGGCCTGGAGCGTGTCGAGAAAGCCGTTTCGGAGACGGGCGTCACGTGTTCGGCCTTGCTCACCATGCGGTGTGAGCCCCCATACCTTGGCATGCGAGCAGCGTTGGCTGCCGGTGTAGTGGGAAAGATAACGCAGGGCGGAGGCCAGAAGTCCTACCGACTGGGCGAACGTCCGGCCTGGCAGAAGAGCCGGGAGACCTTCAGTGGAATCATCCCCTACATCGGCATCCATGTGATGGACCTGCTTCGCTGGACCACAGGAAGGGAGTTTGTCGAGGTCATGGCCTATGGCTCTAATGTGGGTCATCCCGGCATGCGGGATCTCGAAGACAACGCCTGCGTCATTGCCCGGCTGGACAACGGCGCCTCCGCCGCATTTCGGCTGGATTACTGCCGACCGTCCGCGGCTCCGACACACGGCGACGACCGCCTTCGAGTCGCCGGAAACCGAGGTATCATCGAAGCCAGAGACGATACGGTCACGACGATCACGCACGACGAAGGGCCAAGCGAGCTGCGCCTTCCTCCCCCGGTCAACTTCTTCGCCGATTTCCTCCAGGCGATCCAGATGAAATCAGAGCCCTTCATTTCCTTTGCCGACTGCGTGCGAATAACGGAGGTCGTCCTCCGCGCCCGCGAATCGGCGGAGACCGGGCATCCAATCAGGATCGCGTCCCGATGATGCATCCCACGTCATGATACGCACCCACGGAGTGGAAAAGGGACCAACAATGACGTCTCGCGAACGTGTTGCCGCTGCGCTCAACCACCAGGAGGCCGACCGCGTCCCCATCGATGTCGGCAGCACCGGAACCACTGGCATCATGGTCACCGCGTACGCCGAGTTGCGGGAAATGCTCGGTCTGAAATCTGGCCCACCCAAAGTCATCGAGGTGCTCCAGATGCTTGGAGAGGTTGAGCTCCCGGTTCTCGAGAAGTTGGGCTGCGATATCGTCCCCCTGGGCCTCCCCGTCGGCTTCTTCGGCATCCCCTACCGCGACTGGAAGCCCTGGCGCACGTTCGAAGGCGTCGACGTCCTCGTCCCCGGGCAGTTCAACCCCATCCTCAACGACAGCGGCGACCTTCTCCTTTCCCCCGGCGGCAACCCTACAAAGCGCCCCCGCGGCCGCATGCCCCACAATGGCTACTACTTCGACATCATCCCCTACCAGGAGCCCATCGACTGGGACCACCTCGACCCCGACGACTTCGCCGAGCACTTTGCTGTCCTGGACGACGAGATCCTCGAACACCTCCGCACGACCTCCGAGCACCTCCACGAGCACACCGACTTCGCCATTATGGGCGGTTTCGGCGGCGGCGCGCTCGGCGACATGCCCGTTGTCATGGCCTCCCAACTCGAATCCCCCAAAGGCATCCGCAAGTATGACGAGTTCCTCATGGCCCACCTCACACACCCCGAGTACATAGAGGAGATCTACGCTCGTCAGACAGAAGCTGCAGTCGAGAACCTAAAGCTCTACCGCGAGGCCGTCGGCGACCGCGTCGCAGCCATCTTTATCTCCGGCACCGACTTCGGCACCCAGCGGGGCGAGTTCATCTCCCCCGACCTCTACCGCCGGCTCTACCTGCCCTTCCACAAGCGCATCAACGACTGGGTCCACGCCAACACCTCCTGGAAGACCTTCTTTCACACATGCGGCTCCATCTACCACCTGATCCCCAGCCTGATCGAGGCCGGGGTCGACATCCTCAACCCCGTCCAGTGCTCCGCCGCAAACATGGACCCGCAGCGCCTGAAGGACGAGTTCGGCGACCGGATCGTCTTCTGGGGCGGCGGCGTCGATACCCAGAGGACCCTTCCATTCGGCACGCCGGACGAGGTCCGCGCGCAGGTCGCCGACCGCATTCGAGTCTTCGCTCCAGGCGGCGGATATGTCTTCAACTCGATCCACAACATCCAGGCGAAGACGCCCGTGGAGAACATCCTGGCGATGTTCGAAGCGGCCCGCCAGTACGGCCGGTACCCTATCCAGTCGCCCTGAGGCGAACACCGGCAGCAAAGGAGTCTCACATGCAGGACACCGATAAGCCGAAGCTCCCTCCGGGGCAGCGTGTGATAGAACATATGCCGGCGCTCCACGTCGGTTTGGTTCCCCCCTTCGACTCAGAGACGTGGGAGCTTCGCGTGGACGGCGAGGTCAGACAGCCACGCACTCTCACCTACCGCGAACTCCGAGCGCTCCCCAGTGTCATCGATATGTCAGACTTCCACTGCGTCGAGGGGTGGAGCCTTCTCGACCTCGCCTGGCAAGGCGTCCGTTTCGCCGACGTCGCCGACCTCGTCTCGCCAACCGACCGCGCTCGCTCCGTCACCATCGGCTGCGACGGCGGCTACACCACCAGCCTCCCCCTCTCCGACCTCATGCGCCCCGACGTCCTCCTTGCCTGGGGCATCGACGGCGAAGACCTCGCACCCGAGCACGGGTTCCCTCTCCGCCTCGTGGTCCCCCACAAGTACGCTTACAAGGCCGCTAAGTGGGTCCGCGCGATCACCTTCGCCTACGAGAAAGAGCTTGGCTACTGGGAGCAGCGCGGTTACAGCGACAGCGCCGATCCCTGGAAAGAGGAGAGGTCCGGCTGAAGATGCTTGCGTCCGAAGTGAGACGCAAACATCCAGAACGGCGGCAGAGAGCCGAGCCGGGTTCCGCCGCCATCTTCATCCGAGACTGCAAGGATGTTTAGAGAAAGCCCGTTTGTCTGCTTGGCGAGCCGTGTCTCTCGGCGTCGATCGTTGTGTGGCTTGCTTGACAGCCGCCGCTGCGGTTCCTAGAATACCGGAGCGTCGGCATACCGGAAATGACCTATGGCCTAATCTCCGATATCCACGGCAATCTGGATGCTCTCGAAGCGGTGCTCGCAGAGCTGAAGGATGTCGACGGCTTCCTGTGCATGGGTGATCTCGTGGGCTATGGCGCAGATCCAAGTGCCTGCGTAGAGCGGGTTCGCGAGCTTCCCGAGCTCGTGTGCGTGGCCGGCAACCACGACCTCGCCGCCATCGGCGGCTACGAGCTGAGGTGGTTCAACCCCTTTGCTCGCGCGGCCATCGTGTGGACTGCCGAGCAGCTCACGCAAGACCAGAAGGACTACCTCGGCTCACTTCGCCGAACAGCAGACGCGGACATCGCGGTCCTGGTGCACGGCTCACTTCCGGAGAGCATGGACTACATCACCTCGCCCGCGGAAGCGCGAAGGTGTTTCGATGCCATGCCCGGCGACCTCACTCTGATCGGCCACACTCACGTCAGCGAGTACTATCGGACTCGCCGCAGATCACGTCTCCCGGAGCAGACGAGCCTGTTTTCGGGTGGGAGGGTCGAATTCGAGGATGACCTTCGCTACATCGTGAACCCCGGCGCCATCGGGCAGCCTCGAGACGGAAACCCGGCGGCGAGCTTCGGGATCTGGGAGGTCGAGGGGAAGACCATCGAAGTGCGCCGGATCCCATACGACGTCGAGCGAGCGCAGGCGAAGATGCGGGAGGCCCATCTGCCCGACTTCCTCTCGGAACGCCTCAGTCTCGGACGTTGAGCGGCTCTCACACCTTGAGGGCGAAGCTCAGGTAGAAATACGCCGGCGGGGCCGCGAACAGAAGGCTGTCGAAGCGATCGAGGATCCCCCCGTGCCCCGGCAGCAGCGATCCCGAATCCTTGACGCCGGCTCGCCGCTTCAGCAGGGATTCGAAGAGGTCGCCCAGTTGTCCCAGGACTCCGATTCCCGCGCCCAGCGCGAGCCCCTGCGCGAGCGGCAAGCCCAGCCAGCGGCCCGGTCCCGCCGTCAAAACGACCGCCGCCAGTAGGCCTGCAATCGCCCCCTCAACTGTCTTGCCGGGGCTGATCGCTGGGCATAGCTTCCGGCGCCCGACCACCTTCCCGAACGCATAGGCGGCTGTGTCCATCCCCCAAACCGCCAACACGAGCACGAAGACGCAGCAGAGCCCGGCCGGGAGTGCGACCCCGGAGCTGCCGAACTCGATGGGCGGGGCACTCAACCCCCGGAGACGCAGCACGTAGCTCAGCAACTGAGGCACATACATGTGCCCGACGAGCGTCGTAAAGAGGATCGATGCAGCCCCCGCCCGGGATGAGGAGAGAACCCACGCCCCTCCGATCGCCATCGCCGC
>Ga0307378_10003493_pt1 | contig 23020 bp, 7 predicted proteins | sample UN1MG_FD_202238 | JGI IMG/M metagenome (GOLD analysis project Ga0307378, IMG submission 202238) | Soil microbial communities from Risofladan, Vaasa, Finland - UN-1 | ecosystem: Environmental > Terrestrial > Soil > Coastal area > Acid sulfate soil | place: Finland: Risofladan, Vaasa | collected...
AAGAAATATATCCTTAATTCATTACTCATCGAGGTTTCCTTGAGTGAAATTGCATCTCATTGTACTGATAACCATGTGGGTAAAAAATATAAACCTTAAAATTGACCCCCATCGGGAATTGCTGTATCGCAGTCAATGTATCCGCCAATCAGCTCAAGGTCAAAATTTTCATTCGGCAACGCCCTGTAGAAAAAATTGCCTTTATAGGTTCCTTGCAACACCTTGATAATATTATGCTTGCCGTCGCCGGTAGCTGCGGTTAAGGCATTTTGCAGAACGATCTGGTGATTTACACAGGTCATTACTGTTGTTTTATCTATTTCCTGCCACCATGCCTCAGTCGCGGATAAGTCTACAAGTGTAGATATTCAGCCCAAAAGGCCTCAATCCTGTCATTCCCGCGAAGGCTGGAATCCAGAAGTAGTTGTTATCACAAAGACTGGATACCCGCCTCCGCGGGAATGACGGGAGATACTTACACTTGTAGACGTATGCGCCATTTTTAATTTCACGGCTAATCATCGTCCCTAATAACCTTTAGGTTAACTTTAGGTTACTTTTCTCCAAAACATTCCTCTCTATTAGCATCTATTAGTATTTATTAATATCTACTAATAAAATTAAGCTCTTACATTAAAAATTATACTTACATCCATTGGTATCATTTAGTACCTTGTACCCCACAGCTTGCAGTTATACTGCAAGCCTGCCAATCCGCTTAGCAACTTACTGAATTGACTATCTCGCTGAACTTAGTTATCATTGAGGTATTGAAGCATTTCATGGAAGCATTTCATGGAGGTATTTCATTAAAGCATTTTATTGAGATATTTCATCGAGGTATTTCATTAAAGCCTTGAGACATTCAATCAGGATTATACAATTCAGAAGGTAGGATCAACTTTTTCTATTAAATCATGGGAACTATACGAAAATCCGCGACCATCATTGCGCCCTTCGTTCTGGTCATTTTTGTCGGAAGTGTAATTCTGGGAGTTCGATTTGGTAAAAATTTTTTGGAAAAAAAATTATTAACTACAATCAACGCCAGAATTTTGAAAAACCTTTCCGGAGAGCTTGCGTGGAAGAAGGTCAGCTTCGATCCATTTCAGAGCACCCTTACTTTCGAGGATGTGTCATTTTCCAGTGGCAAAAATACCCCATTTGTACCTTTATCGGTAAAAAAGGTGCAGGTTCGCTACAGCCTTTTGAGACTCCTCGGTTCAGGCAGGCTTTTTTTCCCCCGCGTACGTCTTGAAGGGTTAAAAGGAAAATGGACTGCCCCTGCTGCCGATGCCTTGCAGGGGAGCACCCCTGGTGTACCGATTCTCTTGAATGGAGAGATTGTGCCCTTGTCAAAGGCACGTACATTTTTAAGAAAGGTGGATGTGCTTAATGGGGATTGGGAAATCGATCTTCCGTCAATGGGCAGGAAAATATATTTTCAGCAGATTGAGTTCCATTCCGACCTTTCCTCAAAGGATTCGCTTGCTGTGCAGGTAAGTATTCCAAGGATAAGAGTAATTGGCCCAAGCCAGGATAAATATTTTACGGATGAATATTTTTCTTTGTCTAAGGTCGATTTTTGTCTGGCAAAGGATTCTCTGCGTTTTGATTCCCTTTCTCTTTCTACAAGTCCAACGACAAGTCCAACGACAAGTCCAACGACAAATCTAACGACAAGTCCAACGACAACTCTAAAAGGCGAAGAGATTGAGCTGAAGGGTGAGATCTCTCATCTTTTTGATGGGTCCCCGGCCCTTGCTTTATTCTACCAGGGGCGCGTTAACTGGTGGAGCAGATTGAAACCCTGGTATCCTCATCTTTTCTCTCATGACTCACTTCAGGGCTCACCTCATGACGTACTTCAGGGATCGCCTTTGGTAACCAGGGGGGAAATCGGAGGAACTGTGGAGAATCCTATGGTTAAAGGGGAGGCGGAAGTGGAGGAGGTCAGATTCTATCCCAGGGAGCTTTCGGGCAATCCGAATCAGCCATGTTTTACTGCTTCCCATGTTAAGTCTCGCTACCTATTGGAAAAGCATAAGATTGCCTTAAGTCAGGTTTCTTTTTTCACTGCCAGCGGGGCTCCCCTCTTGTCAGGGGCGGGGGCATCGTCAGCACCAAAGTCAAAACCAGGAAAGGTTTCCGGGCAGGCTGAATTTTCTTTCCCTGATCAAAAATTTTCGATCACTGCTTCTGCGGATGGCCTTGAACTCCTTTCAGGTATCAGGTGTCAGGGTATCAGGTATCAAGGTATCAGTGAAAAAACTGAAAACTCTTCAAATCCCCCCCTGCCCCCTTTACAAAAGGGAAAGCTTTTGGTCGCTGACGGCAAACTGAAAACTGATAATTTCCTTCATAAGATCCAAAGTAAGATCCAAAAGGAATATCCCCTTGTCGAAGGAACAGCTTCGTTCCAGGGGAGGTTGAATTGCCAACCAGGAAAGGGGACAGATTTGAAGTCTGTCCCCTTTCCTTCGCCTCTGATTGGATCAGGAGAATTTGATGTGCGGCTCAGTGGCCTCTCTCAAAAAGATCCGCTTTTTTGGAAAGCGAAATTTTCTTTGCCTGGTAAGGGGAATATTCGGGTTGACAGCTCCTCCTTAAGACTGGCCGGAAACTCTTTGACCTTATCAGGGTCAGGGCATGGAGACTTGAATTATTTCGGAGCTGAAACCTGGAAGAAAAAATCTCATGGAAACTTTAATGGGAATTATAATGGGAATTTTAATGGAAACTTTAATGATATCGGTTTTGACGCAAGGCTTGAGAATATCGCCGGTCTGAGTGTATTATGGCCCGCGATAAAGAGCAGTGGGGCAGGGGGGGTGATCTCCTTTACGGGAACACTGGCCGGTCCTTTTTCAGATCCCCAGGTCAGCGGCTCGCTTACCTGGCAAGATGCCGCGTTCCAGCGATTCTCTGCACAAAAAATTGAGGGAGTGGTCCGGTATGATCAAAAATTCATTTTTCTTTCCAACCTTCACCTGCAGCATAACCAGACCTCTGTTACCGTAGATGGAAAAATTTCTGCTTTAACCGGCGAGGGAGATTTACACGCTGAAGCTGATCCAATTTATTACGATGATCTGGAGCATATCTTGAAGCTTCGGGCACCGGTTTTAATTAAAGGGAGAATGGCTTGTCAGTCGGATTTTCAGATTTTACCTGGCAGCCAGCAAAAGTTCCTGGGCTGCGGCCATGTTACCACAGGAGAGTGGTCCATTGCCGATAAGCGGAATCCATCTTTGAAGCAGCATTTTGATTCAGTAACCAGCGCGTTTGAAGTGGACGGGAATAAATTTCAACTGGATCATACTATCGGCAATCTGGGCAGGCAAGAGGTTTGTGCGGAATTGATCTTTCCCTATCATCACTCGGAGTCAGACTTGTATCGGTTTTCTTCCGAAGACTGGGATCTCTCTTATCTGGATACTATTCAAGAGCAAAAGATTCCCTTGATAGGAAAGTCCTCTTTTCGGATCATGGGAAACGGAGGAATTGGCTCCGGAGATTGGGATTGGAATATCGTGGTCCATCAGCCTCAGTATGAAGGCTTTAGTCTGGACCAGGTTATAACCTCGGTGCAGATGCAAGGGAAAGAGTATCATGGAGAGGTGATGGCTGGAGAAAACAAATTCTCTGTTCAGGGGAATATGGAGAAGGGTATTTCCTATCAGTTGGTCGGTCAGATTCCCCAGCTTAAAGTGGAGCCGGATCTCTCATACCTGTGCGGTATGCTCAAAAATAAAATACCATACCAGGACCCGAAAAGCAGTCATACCTTGGCCACCACGGATAAAATTCTCAAGGGTAAAGTTTTTGTCGAGTTCTCCGGCCAGGTCAAGGCCAGTGGTTATCTCAATAATTTTCAGCAGAGTGCAGGAAAATTTTTCGCTAGTAAAGCTACCATTTATACGCCGCTGCACACTTTTTGCGCCAGTCAGCCCTTTACTGTCGCCTATGATCAGGGCAGGATTTTTATCTCGGACAGTTATTTTAGTGGAGAGGGAGTGGAAGCCAAACTGAGCGGAGAAGCCAAACTGAGCGGAAGGGCCAGCCAGGACAGTCAATTAGACTTTTCCTTCTCAGGAGTTGTCCCTATGACTTATCTGTGGCAAAAACGCGCATCATTGTTAGGCCCCACTGCCAGCGGGGCTGACGTTACCAGCGGGGCTCCCCCTGCCAGCGGGACGGGCGTTTCCAGCGAGGCTCCCACCGGAAATGTGCAGTTTGATCTTTTTCTGAAGGGCTCACCTGGCTCCCTTAAATTTTCCAGCAGACTTAAAGCCGTAAACTGTTCATTTGATCTGCCCCGGCTCAATCGCCGGCTTGAGGCTGTCCAGGGAGATCTTCTCATCGATGAGAAGGCCATAACCATTACCAGACTGACAGGTACGTGTCATGAAGGCAAGTTTGAACTGTCCGGCAAGCTGAATGTGCAAGATTTTGAAATTACATCCGTTGATTTGGACCTTAAGGGCGAGAATATTCTCCTGGCTTCTCCTGCACGGTATAAATTCATTTTAAACGAGGATCTGCGCGTGCAGGGCAGCAAAGAGCATTCCGACTTGACAGGAGTGATTGATGTCCGGGAGGGGAGATATCATAGGGATGTCGGAATCATGCAGTCCCTCTTGACCAGGCAGCGGAAAATCGATGTCAATGAAAAGGGCTTAGGCGACTTTCGGTTGTCCGATACTGAATGGCTCAACAATACATCCTTCAATGTCCTTGTAAGCATTCCGCAGGATGTATGGGTAAAGAGCTCCTTCTTTACTGCGGAAATCGCCAGGTCGGAGTTCTTTATGAAAGGTAATTTCTCCCATCCTTATCCGGAAGGGCAGGTGCGAACCATAAATGGCGGCATTCTTTTGGGAGGAAATAAGTTTCAGATTACTTCCGGAATCCTGGACCTGACTGATCCGGAACGGGAGGATACATCTCTGGATATTATGGCTTCTGCGGATATCGATGCTTATCGGATTACAGCTAATATTTTCGGGCCTGTCGATGATCCCCAAATTCGATTGTCCTCTACTCCGTACCTTTCCCAAGCCGACATTTTGAACATGATCGCCTTGGGCATCAGTTCCGATGGCGGGGCAGGAGGTGAATTGACAGGCCAGCCGAACATGGGGAGTTCCTTAGTTTCCGATATCTTTGGTCAGGAGGTGACCAGCTTTTCCGGTATTGACCTTTTTCGGGCCAAGGTATTGAACCGCGACCTCTTCAGGGTAGATCTTTTTAATTTTAAGGTGGGAGAGGAAAGCGGTGCAGTCGAGAAGATCACAGTAGGGCGAGATATCACCAAGCGGCTGCAAGTGAAATATTCCATCCCCGCAGGTGAGGAAAAACGGGAAATTGCTGAGGCTGACTATAAGCTTTCCGATTATATCAAGCTGATTGGCTCCCAGGACGATCTGGGCACTTATTCACTCGATCTTAACTTTAGCTTCGAATTTTAGAAGGTATCTCCTTATCCCCCTTGAGGGGGGAGGCTTTAGTGGAAGTGTTTTTTTATGGAGGGCGCTGCTCTGTCAGTGCCCGGTAATGAGAAATTTCCAATTTTATGAGAATGAAAAAAACGTACGGTTTACCTTTGGACTTCCGGCATTCCGCCTTTGCGGCCTATATCCTTATGATTTTTTTAATTTTTTCTGCTGTATCACTGCCAGCGACGGGAGCCCCCCTGGCGGAAGAGGCGGACTCGTTTGCAAACAAACCCATAACCGATATCCGGATCGTGGCCAATGTTCCGGCTATAATGCCTCAGGTTACCTATCTTTTGGGCTTGCAGATTGGTGACATATTCAACCAGGAACTGCTTGAGCAGGGGACCGATCGATTGAATATGCTGAATGTATTTTCTAGCGTGCAGGTGGAAAAGCAGCCCGATCTTTACGGTGTCAGGCTGATCGTGACAATCAAGAAACAGCCCATTATCGAAAAAATCAAAATTTCCGGCAACTATCCCTTATTCAAAAATGATGTCAATAAGGTTATCAGCGCCCGCATAGGTGATCCCTTCGATTTTGAGAGTCTGCGGCAAAGTGCCCGTGATATCGAGCAACTCTACCAGGCTGAAGGGTACTACCAGGCTCGAGTATCAATCCACGCAGATGAAATCAAAAAGGACCAGAAGGTCAAAGTCATTTTTCGGATTAAGAAAGGATGCCGAACCAAAGTTGAGGAGGTGCAATTTGAGGAGAACGGAGAACCGATCAGGTATTCCTTTGCCTTTCAGAGCATCCTGGGTATTTATGCGGGATATACCCTGCGGGAGGTCAAGCTTAAAAAAAATATTAAGCAAATGGAAAGTATCCTGATCAACCAGGGATTTTTAAAGGTAAAAATCAGCTATCAGGTAATTCACCTCCGCCAGCGGGGCTCCCGTCCGAATAGTTATGCCATTTTGAAGATCATCATTGACAGGGGCAAGACGGTTCATGTGCGATTTCAGGGAAATCATTACATAAGTGATAATCTGCTGCGCAGCAGGATCACCCTGTTTGAAAACCGATCCTATGCTGAATTCGATCTTCAGGAAAGTATTGAGGATATAAGAGAGATCTATCTGGAGCACGGATTCCTGTTCATTGAGGCATCGTATGAGAAAAAGATCCAGGATAATGGGGAAGTCCGGATTACCTTTTTTATTCAGGAAGGTAAAAAGGTTTGTTTGGACAAGATTACTTTTAAAGGTAATCGAGGTATTTCCAGCAAGAAACTGCGTGGCCAAATGCTGATCCTGCAAAATATAACACCATTTCGACGGAATGTTTTTAACAAGCTGGTTTATGAGGAGGACCTTAAGGCGCTCAAAGCACTCTATACTTTTGAAGGATATCCTTGGGCCGAGGTCCTTGATGGAAATACTACATTCAGCTCTGCTCGAAGACTCATATCCAAAACGGTTTCCATTCATGAGGGGCCAAGGGTGCTTGTGCAGAATGTGTCTTTTCAAGGGAATTACCTTTTTGATGATTCTGTGCTGATGAAGAAAGTAGTCTTGAAGCCGGGAAGGTTTTTTTCGGAAAAAAAATGGCAGGAGGACAGGAAAAAATTGGCCATCTTTTATTCCAACCACGGTTATGTTTTTGTTAACGTGACCCCAAAGGTCAATTTTAACAAAGAAAAGGGCCTGGTAGAGCTTTCCTACATCATTGAAGAGGGACATAAAGCATTTTTTGGTAAATCCATTATCAAGGGGAATGTCAAAACCCGATATTCCGCAATTCGAGACTCTCTCGTCTTCTCAGAGGGTGAAGAATTCAGCTACCAGGACATTATCGAAAGCAATAACAACTTGAGCGATCTTGGCATTTTCCGTGCTGTTCGAGTAAAACCGATCGGTTTGGAAAAACCGGGAGCCCCGCTGGCAACGGGAGCCCCGCCGGCAGAGGAAAAGAATACCGATATTTTGGTGGAAGTGGAAGAGATGAACACAGGCAGGGCCAATCTGGGAGTTGGATTTAATTCGGTCCAGGGGTACAGGGGGTATCTGGAGCTTCGGGAAGATAATCTGGCCGGTACTTTCCTGGCTACTACCTTAAGACTGGAATATTCAGGAATCGGCAAGCAATATAACCTCTCCAATGGAATCCAGTACGCACGGAAGGTTTCCCTGGGTATCAATGATCCTTTGCTGGTGCCCAGGCAGAAAATAGATGGCAATCTCAACCTGTTCGATACGTATGAGGAGAAAATAGGTTATGATCTGCGCCAGAATGGTTTGAAGGTCCGCCTGGGAAAGCATCTTCATAAAACCACCAATTTTTCGCTGACCTATCGCCTTGAAGCGGCGCGGCTGCATAACGTGAATCCGGCCCTCCTTACAGACTCCAGTTCACCCGATATCCCTGAGGAGGATCGAGAACTGACCATCAGCAGTATAAAACCCGCACTCTCCTTTGATACACGCGATAGTTTTTTTAACCCCCGAAGAGGAGTTTTTGCTCAGATCGGATTGGAACAGGCTGGAGAATTCATGGGTGGGGAAAGCAGCTTTTTAAAGCTTACAACATTAATGGCCGAATTTCTTCCCCTTTCCAGGAAACTGATACTTGCCCTGGAAACTACCGGTGGTTATGCCTGGGTCCCTAGTCATCAGAATCTTCCTATTCAGGAGAGGTTCTACACCGGAGGTCTGAACAGTGTCCGGGGATATCTGGAAGATTCCCTTGGCCCCCAGAATGATGGTGTGCCTACCGGTGGAAAGGTCTTGCTGGTCAACAACCTGGAGTTCAGATACGACCTTTACCGGCAATTATTAAACGGCGTCCTTTTTTTTGATGCAGGTAATGTCTGGGACAGCCACGATAATGTGACTTTAAGCTCCATTCGGAGCAGTGCAGGTTCTGGCCTTCGACTGGTCACGCCGGTTGGCCCGATACGGTTGGATTACGCATGGATATTGGGCCGAAAGCAAGGAGAACCAAACGGCAAATTTTACATAAGCGTAGGACGTGTTTTCTGAGGGGATAGGGGTTTATCCCTAATGAAGTAGGCTTACGACAAACCGCGGTAAATACGCTGCCAGATAGAATCAGTAAGTAAGATGTAGGGTAAGGGCTTTTCGCCCCACCAAAATCAATGGTTTTGGTGGGGCGAAAAGCCACCACCCTACATATCCTGCATCAGTAATAAAGAAAAAACTGGAGTGTCGCCCTTTATAGACACTACTCACTCTATAAGGAAATGTTAGTGCCATTAGGCCCCTGTTGCCTGCCTTTACCCCGTATAGGGCGTCCACAGGGGGCCGCCCCTACATTTTTGGGAACTTTCCAGTTAATCCATATTTTCATTGCTGTGATAGTTATCACATATGAGCGAAAATATTAAGGTATGCAGCCCAAATTAGTCTGGCATTATTTTTGCAATAAGTTATAATACAAATAATGCAAAATTCATCTGCTTTCGAATCTTGCGGATGCTTTTGAATCCTGCGGATGTTTTCGAATCCTGCGGATGTTTTCGAATCTTGCGGATGTTTTCGAATCTTGCATAGCAATTTGAAGAATCACGGAATAAAATGATGTCTCATCTTTTGTTTCCGACTTCTAGAGCGGTTTTCACTTGGCTAAACTACAGATCACTCCCCCTTTCCTAAAGGGGGCGGGGGGGATTTTTGATATCTGTAGCATACACAACTGATAACCGCTATAGAGCTTATCTGGAACAGTTCCTTGTTGTACTAGGTTACAAACAGCCGGTATAAACCATGTTTAAGGGATCTCCCTTGAAATAGTTTACCCATCTTTAAGGAGGGTCCCAATCCATCCCCCTTAAGGGGGAGGTTAGGTGGGGGTGAATGATAGAATCCACCTTGGGTATACTAATAATTGGGAGTTCCCTAAGAAAATGTAAAGCCACCCATTTCAAGGAAATGTAAAGCCATCCATAAGGAGGATAGTATGAAAAGGTCCGGAAGTGAGGTTTTCGTTTTACTTGCAGCAACATTCATTATCGTAATCGGCTTCATTACGGTATCCTGTAATGACAGGAATAATTCAAAAAATTCCCCACTTCAGCAAAATATCATACTAAATCCAACAAGTGCGGGAAGACGGCTGGCTGCTCTTGCTCCTGTTGAGAATTGCGATGAACTCCTTGCTTCATTTAAAGCGGTTGCAATTAAGAATATGGAGGATAGGATTGATTCTTATATAGATGAAGTCAATGCCTGTGGTGGTTGCTGTAGTCCCTGGAAATACAATTATGATACTGCCTTACCTCCTGCTATGGCTACTGCCAGCCCTGATGGGGCTGGTGCTTCCAACGCTGCTGAGACTGATGGTCAGGAAAGTGCCAGTGAGTACTCAACGACCAACAATCAAGTGCCTGGAGTTGATGAAGCTGATTTTTTAAAGAATGATGATACCTATATTTATATTCTGGCCAATAACAAATTTCAGATAATAAACGCCTTTCCTCCTGAAACTGCCAGCGTAATCAGTAAGATTGATATCGAAGGCACTCCAAAGAAGCTTTTTGTTTACTCAGACAGGGCTCTCATTTATTCAAGTCTTGATCCTGTTTATGATACTGCTTATACTGCAAGGCCATACCCGACTTATGCGGGCTATCCTTCTGCCGAGAATGAATGCGTCTATGGTTATGACTGTGAATTTACCGGCGATAATAACAAAACGAAAATCACGGTTTACGATATTTCAGATCGTTCAAACCCAGTCCTGGTCAGAGAAATCCGTTTCTCAGGCTCTTATATTAATGCCCGCCGAATTGGAACAGCTATTCATACAGTCATCCTCTCGCCAGCATTTTTGTCACCTAATATCAAATACTGGCCGGATCTGTGGGAAAAATGCTGGTCCGCCACCGATGAGGCACCAGCACCAACACTTGAGGAACTCCTCGAAGCATTCGAAGATCTTAAACAAACGAACCGCGATATCATTAACCAAACCACTATTGCTGACTGGCTCCCCAGGATTCAGGACATACGATACCAGGATGGCGAAACAATTACTACTGACAACCTGTTGACGGATTGCAGCGGTTTCTATATGTCAAACTCCTCAGAAAACCGGTCTCTTCTGACTGTCTTTTCATTTGATATCGACCAGCTTGAGGAGCCAAGTCAGGCAACTATTTTGGGCCGACCTGGTGCTGTCTATTCATCCTCTTCGGCCCTCTATGTGGCTACGAGGCAGGAGTACAATTATGGTTTCGGCTGGTACTATGATTTTGCAAGGCAGATAACGCAGGCCACTACCATTCATAAGTTTGACCTCAAAAGCAACCCTGCGGGCTGTGCCTACAGCAGCAGCGGTGTCGTGAAAGGCCGGGTGCTGAACCAGTTCTCTATGGATGAGTATGATGGCTGCCTGCGCATAGCTACCACCACCAGCAATTCTCCCAACGCTAAGGTACATAGCACACTGAGTATTCTCAAGGAAGAGTCCGGAGAGTTTATAGAGAATTCCGAAGAGAGTGGGGGAGTATCCGGAGAGCTTGAAGGGAGTGAGGGAGTATCCGAGGCGACTGAAGGGAGTGAGGGAGTATCCGTGGAGCCTAATGAAGTATCCGGAGAGCTTACGGAACAGTCAAAGAACCTTACGGAAAAGTCTGAAAAGTTCAAGGGAGTGTCCAAAGAGCTTGATCAAGAGACCAAACAGCTCAAGATAGTTGGCCAGGTTGATAATATTGCACCTTCCGAAGATATCAGGTCAGTCAGGTTTGATGGCAAAAAGGCCTTCGTGGTGACTTTTAAAAAGACAGATCCTCTATTTGCCTTTGACCTGAGCGATCCTACTGCCCCTCGAATCGAAGGCAAGCTTGAGATTAAAGGATTTTCTACCTATATGCATCTTATGGATACCAACCACCTCCTCACCATCGGCTATGATGCTTCCGATGAGGGAGGATTTGCCTGGTTTCAGGGAATTAGGCTTCAAATCTTCGATATTTCTAATATGAAAACTCCAAAACTGCTCCATAAGGTGGTCATTGGAACCGGTGGAAGCTCATCAGAGGCGGCAGTCAATCACCTGGCCTTTAACTATTTTACTCCAACGAACCCTCCGAACCTTCTGGCTATACCTCTTACTATCTGTGACGGTGTGCAGGGTGGTTATTACTATGATACGGAGATGTCCTTCAGCGGGCTTCGGGTCTATAATGTAACTCTGGAAAATGGCTTCTCAGAACGTGGCGATGTTTCACATGTCGAGCCCGGCTCTACAGAAAGCTGCGTTGTCTGTGGTACCTGGTGGACACAATCAAACTCGATTGTTAAACGAAGCATCTTTATGAATAACGACGTAGACTCCTACGTATACTCGATAGCACTTGATCAGATCAAAATTCAAAGCTTGGACGGCATGGGAACGGATATCCGCGTGATAGACCTTTTGCATTGAAAGACTGATGTTGCAAGGAATAATGTGCGGGGAACGTATCAGGTCTTGATGTCAAGATCTGCCAAGACCTGATACCTTCACCCCGCTTTTATAGCGGTTTTCAATTGTGTATGCTACGGATAAGGGAATGAAATCACACAAAGCCACAAAGACACTAAGGAATACTTTTTCTTTGTGGCTTTGTGGCTTTGTGTGAGATTGCTTTTCTGTAGTTTGACCAAGTGCAAACCGCTATAGGGAAGATGATAAAAGCGGGCAACATGGCGCACTGTATAAACCCAGTACGCCACTGAAACAGAGGCTGAGCAGGTAATTATTCTTGTGGTTTTTCTCCCTGCACGGAGGCCAGCAATCTTCTGCATATATTTGCAGCAACCGGCAAGTTGATGGATTCAAAGAGATCAGTAGCCTTGCCCAGCAATCCTGCCGCCTCATCAGTGTGGCCGGGGCTCATGCTCATGGCTTTTCCCAACTCATACCAGGTTCGAGCTATTGAATATCTGTCATTTATCTTTGTATAGAGTCTTTCGGCCTCATCAAAGCATTTTCGCCCGGCAGTAAAGTTACCCCCCTTTAATAATATAGCGCCAAGCCTTTTTATGCAGTTAGCCTGGCCCTGGATATCACCGACTCTTTGGTAGAGTGGAAGTGCCTGCTCACAGGCTTTTTTTGCCTCATCGTTCCTTGACTCTCGAAAATGGATATCGCCAAGGCTTTGTATACAGTTAGCCTGGCCAAGAATATCACCGATACTTTGGTAGAGTGGAAGTGCCTGCTCAAAGGCTTTTCTGGCCTCATTGTTCTTTGACTCTCGTAAATGGATATAGCCAAGGCTTTGTATGCAGTTAGCCTGGCCCTGGATATCCCCGACTTTTTGGTAGAGTGGAAGTGCCTGCTCATAGGCATTTTTTGCCTCATCGTTCCTTGACTCTCGAAAATGGATATCGCCAAGGCTTTTTATGCAGTTAGTCTGGCCAAGGATATCCCCGACTCTTTGGTAGAGTGGAAGTGCCTGCTCATAGGCATTTTTTGCCTCATCGTTTCTTGACTCTCGTAAATGGATATCGCCAAGTCTTTTTATGCAGTTAGTCTGGCCAAGGATATCCCCGACTCTTTGGTAGAGTGGAAGTGCCTGCTCATAGGCATTTTTTGCCTCATCCTTCCTTGACTCTCGAAAATGGATATCGCCAAGGCTTTGTATGCAGTTAGCCTGGCCCTGGATATCCCCGACACTTTTGTATAGGGGAAGTGCCTTCTCAAAGGCATTTTTTGCCTCATCGTTCCTTGACTCGAGAAAATGGATATCGCCAAGGCTTTGTATACAGTTAGCCTGGCCCTGGATATCCCCGACACTTTTATATAGGGGAAGTGCCTGCTCAAAGGCTTCTTTTGCCTCATCGTTCCTTGACTCGATAAAATGGATATAGCCAAGGCTTTGTATGCACTTAGCCTGGCCCAGAATATCGCCTGCCTTTCGGGCCATTTCTCCGGTACGGGTCAGATAATGCCTGGCATAATCATGCATGCCTCTGAAGCGCAAAAAGTTAGCCAGATTCATAACCATGTCCAGGATTTTCTCCCGATCCTCCATCCCCTTGGCCAAGAGGTAATCGATTGCCTGAAAGATATTGGGAAGTTCAGCTATAAGCATATTAATTGGTAACTCGCCTTTCCCGCATGTTGTATCGTCATATCTCCTGGATTTTGTCAGGCAGAGATTGATCCATCTCTCTTCAATAGCTCCCTTCTCCGGATTATGCCTGAACATCTCAAAGGCATATTTCCTGATCGGAGCAAGCATGGTGTACATGGTGTAGCTTCCAGCCTGCCTGGTGTCGTCTGTCTGAATATTCAGCAGAGATTTATTGACCAGGGTGACCAGGTTGTGGAAGGTATTTTCAGGCAGGATTTTCCGAATATCCTCCAGGCTCAGGCCTGCGGGGAAAAGGGAGCATGCCTGAAAAAGCCTTGCGGCATCGGTTCCGGCGATAGTCAGGTAAGAGAGGGAAAGGCTCTTGGTCAGGCTCTGATCTTTGGTGGCCAGCTCATCAGCTATGCCGTGAATCCTGAGCGCAGTCAAGCCTTGTGCTCTGAGGTTTTCGATCATATTCTCCAGACCGTACCTGACGTAGGGTGCGGCCAGGACAATAGCCAGGGGAACATCGCCCAGATCCGAAAGGAGCCTGTCTATACCGGATTCCGGCAGCACCTCCCGGCAGCCCTGCGACTTGGCCAAATTCCGTAAAAGGTCCCGTGAATCCTTCCTGGCCAGAATACGCACCTCATGGATAACCTCCAGTGAGGCATCACCCAGAGGCTCCCGGCTGGTGATCATGATTGTGGACATGCCCCGGTTCTCAAGGAGCCTGTGCAAAAATCCGATTACCGCATGACGATCATGCAGCGGATCTTCAAAATTATCAAGGACCAGGAGCATTTCTTTGGCACTCAGAAAATGATAAAGAGCTTCCTCCTTGGCGTCCTGTGCTGCACCAAGTGCTATATTTAATCCGGCAACCAGGCCGTCTCTGGTTTTCACCCCCTCCAGAGGAACAAAGCGGCACCCATCAGGGAACTTGTCCTTTACCTTTTCAATTACGGCCAGGGAAAGCTCGGTTTTCCCGATGCCCGGTGCTCCAACCAGAGCTATAATCTTGCCCGGATATCGGAAAATATCCTTTTTGATTTCGGTGATATCGCTATGCCTCCCGAAAAAATGAGCAGCCGATCCGCCCCTTTGAGCTTCCATCTCTGCCCCTCCTGCCCGCCTCTCCTGGGGCTGTCTCTCCTGGAACTGTCGTTCCTGGACCGGTTTCTCCTGGACAGGTTTCTCATGCCCCCGTTTCTCCAGGGTTTTTCCCTCTCCGTTGTGTTCAAACAGGGAAAGCATTTTTTCCGGTATCTTCTTCTTTATTGAGTCAGGCTCATCTATCTGAAACGGCGAGTCATTCAGAAAATGGATATCAGCATCCCTGTTTATGATCGTGATACAATCGTTCCGCCCCTTTTGCAGCCTGTTCTGATATACATCAAGAAAGCGCTCTCTCATCGTAGGATCTTCTTCCCGGTGAAACCGTACCCTGATTTCAATCCTGAAGATATTGCCCCTGAAGGATTCAGGGGAAAGATGCACACGGGCCTTTTCTATATAGTAGCATTGGAAAAATCTCTTCCACTCTTCCGGCCCATAGTCGGATTCCATACTCTCACCCTTGAGCCACTTGCTCAGGGAGTCAAGGAACATGCTCTCATTCAAGCGGCTTTTATCCATGTGGAGGGCATCGCAAAATTGCAGGAGAGCAACCAGAAAGGCTATCTTCAGGCTAATTCCCGGAAATCTCTCTTTGATCCCGGTTGCAAGGTATAGCACAATATCTCTGATATTATGGGATTCGCAGATAAAGGCCAGCGGTTCGTTCATGTCCTGGCAGAGAATTGTTTTCTCACGATCAGTCAGCGTATCTTCAAGGGATGCGGGGAGGAAATTTTTAAAGGCCCTGATAACCTTGCCCGTGGTCTGGGCATGCTGCTTTCTGATTTGCCGCCTTTCCTCCGCAGAGAGATTCCCAATACTGCCGCCAATCGGCTGGCCCTGAGAATCTTTTACATGCTCCTTCCAGCCTGTTTGCATGCCAAGGTCATGAAAGTAGGCAGCGGTGCAGAAAAGAAAAATTTCCCGCTCATTGAGAAAATCCTCACTCAGCTTTCTCTGCAATATGGTATCTGCATAAACAAGTATCCGTTCCGAATGAGAAATATCGTGCCGTATCTGCTCCGGCACATCCGTATGTCCTGACCAGACGGATATAGCCCATTCTTTAAGCTTACCGTAAAGCTCAAAGTACTCTTTGCCGTACTCTTGTAATTTTTGTTCCAACAGGAGATGATTTGGCTCTAATATATTATCTGGCATATTATCTAACATAGTTGCAGGTTGTGTTGCCGGTGGTGCCGGTGCTGGCCGGATTGCCGGTGGTGCCGGTGCTGGCGATGATGCTGGTGTTGCCGGTGTATCTTTTCCCATTGCATCTTTTTTCATCCGGCATGCACTGACCTCCTTGACCAGATTCTGAAAAGCTGCTTTATCTTCATTCCGGTAATCGATGTACTTGTAGCGCTGGATTGTGTCGGGGATCGTGCAATCAGAGAGCAGCAGGGGGATGAAGCGGCGGCCTTTATTAGCAGGGTCACGGAAGAGGACCGTGTTACGCTCAAGGATGACCCAATCGGAGCCGAAGGCAGCAGGAGAAATGCATAGAACCAGAACCCGTGATGATTCCAGACCTGCCTCGATTTCATGAAAAATATCATCCCCTGGCCGGATGACCCATTCATCGAACCAGACCTTCAGGCCAGCCTGGCGCAATAGCTCGGCCAGTTTTTGCACGCGAGGTTTATCCTTGCTGTTATGGCTCAGGAAGACGTCGTACTCGAAGCTCTTATTGTCGTTCTTGAATCTCTCACTCATGGAAGCACCCGTGGAATCATTCATGAATCGTAACTACTACTCAGGTTCATAGGAGCAAAGGTTCATAGGGGCAGGGACGGAGGCAGAAAGTTATCTTGCCTATTTGCTGCTTTACTCCTTTTTTTGTGCCTTTGCCCCTCTGTGCCCTTGGCCTTATGTGCCCTTCGCCTTATGTGCCTACCTGAGTAGTTACAATTTTTTCATTATTGCATAGATAAAGGAGCTTATTCAAGAGTAAAACGTATCTTTTCAAAATTCCGGGGGAAGCTTGAGCTAAACAACAGTCCAGGGTTCCTTTTTAATCAAAGTTGTTGAAAAGTTTTTTCGTAACTACTCAGGTAGATATGCTGTAGGCATTTAGACTGTAGGAGGAGACAATGCGTCAAGACCACAAAAAGTCTTTTGGCCTAACAGCCTACAGCCTAAACAACCTGAGTAGTTACGTTTTTTTTTATTATACGCCTATGGTATAAAAGCGTTAATTTGTTAAACTTATAAACAGGATTACTATACTTTTGCACTTTTGTACAAGTACTTAAAATATAGTTTATTTTGTAATCTTCATTCATTATACCTTATCTCCAGGTATTCTCCTTCCCTCCAGGAGTTCTCTTTACCTCCAGGTATTCTCTTACCCCCAATACACCCATTGAGAGTGGGCGCCGAGTGGGGTGTATTAGGGAGAAACCGTATAGTTATTTCCACGGCGCTGTATTAGCAAAAGCCTCTTCTCTTTTTGCTCTCCTGAAGGCCCCTGAAACTTCCTTCTTATTAAGCACTGATATAAAGCTTGAATCTACTTCCGATAATAATGGTGTAGATGGGAAAAGTTTTATGGTAATTGCTCAATCACTTGTGATTCTGAGCGACTGAAGGGTGCGAAGAATTTTTATTTCGTTTAGAGGTTCAAGATTCCGCATCGTTTTCCCTTCGCTTTGCTCAGGGATTCAGTTCATCCTTGGAATGACACTCTTCACAAGGAGACTGAAAAATTACAATATTTATTGATATTTATTACTATTTACACTCATATTTATAAGGCGATAGATTTATAAGACAATAGATTTATGAGGCAACAGATTTATGAGGCAAGAGACATTTTTATAAGGCAACAGACCTTTTAAAAGGCCTCAAGTCCCGTCATTCTCTCGAATGCAGGAATCCAGAATTGATTGTGGATTTCCGCATTCGCGGAAATGACGGAGAATGAATGTGGCGGTTAATATATATGTGGTCGCTAATATGAATGTGGTGGCTAATATATATGTGCGGCTATTTATAAAAGGTTACGAGAAATTTACAGAAAATTTCTGAAGAGCGAGATCCATCAACTCAGAAAGAAATAAAGAGAGAGAGGTAAGAGGAAATGATTACTCCGAGAAAAAAAGTGCTTATACGGTTACTTGCAGGTTTTGTTTTGCTCCTTGCATGTGTTGTTTTGATCATCAGCCTTGTCTGCGTGGGAAATGAAGACGCTAGTGCTCAAAACTTTGGCCCTTTGAATGTTGGCCCTTTGAAGGTTAGCCCTTTGAAGGTTGCTTCTTTTAAAGTTAGTCCTTTTAAAGTTGGCCTCTTTAAGGTTGGTCCCTTTGACGTTGGCTCCTTTGAGACTACCTCCTTAGAGGCTGGTCTCTTTGAGGTTGGCTCCTTTGAGACTGGCTCATTTGAATCTGGCCCCTTAGAGGTTGACCCCTCTGAGGTTGAGCAATCGTACCACGGCCAGCTTGGATACGGCACAGGGCTTGGAATGGTTGATAAGTGGTGTCCCCTGTCTTATTTTAAATTTGACGAAGAGGGAGGTGTTGACGGCTGGGTTGCCAGAAAATGTGGTGAATGCCACATCGGAGCCAAGTGGAATCCGAACAAGCCTGATGTCAATTGCTTAAGTTGCCATGCATCCATTAATCAAGTCGATGGTGATTATGTGGTTGAGGCCCCAACAATCAAGGAATGTTATACCTGCCATATAAAGGAAACGGAAAAGAGAGGAGACCTGTTTGATTCCAGCCACGAGGTTCACCTTGGCGCAGGTTCTGAAGCTGGTTTTGGCTTAGATCCTGGCGCTGATCCTGGCATTGGCCCTGGCATTGGTTTTATTGCTGCCCCCGTCGCTGGCCCTGCTGCTGGTCCTGGCATTGGTTTTATCTCTGGCCTAGTCGCTGATCCTGTCACGGACTTTGTCACAGACACTGTCGCTGATACCCAGGGGACCTGCCAGTCCTGCCATGCTGCCAAAAACCATCAGATAGCCAAAGGTAAGGTTATCGATACCAGTGAGCCAACGAAGACAGATCCTGTGGTCAGTTGCACCATGAGCGGCTGCCATTCGTTCACACCTCACACCAAGGCAGCCGATGAGGGACTTAACAAGGCAGACAGGAACAAGACAGGCAGGAACAAGGCAGATAGGAACAAGGCAGATAGGAACGAGGCAGAGATGTTGGACAAGCACTGTCAGAAGGTCGCCTGTGAAACCTGCCATACGGACAACCGAACCAGGTCCGATTTGGCCATGCTCAGCCGTGACTGGACCCAATTCAAGAATGGCAAGCCGCTCAGCCAATATCATGAGGCCGGATGGGTGCCGGAACATAAATGGTATGATGGTACCGGTCCTTCGCCTGACCATAAGTATGTGCCCATCCTCGACTATGCAGAGCGAAGGGACTTACCTGGTGCGAAGATTTACCCTTTCAATGTAATCACCGTTACCTGGTTTATTAAATCGGAAGGCTCCGACCTTGACGACATTATTATCAGCAAAAAAGTCAAGGCCGCAGGGAAGCTGAGTGATCCGGCAGATCCTTCGTCCTTGCTCATTACCACTGATGCTGATATGCGGGCCTATGATGATCCGGACGATGCGGATTCAGAGCCTGACTACCCCAATGCCACGATGATAAGCAGAGAGATAAACTTCAATCTGAGCCATTCCATCGTATCTACGGACAAAGCCCCTACATGCAAGGATTGCCACGGCAAGACGGGCCGCAAATTGCTGGATTGGGAAAAATTGGGGTACAAAGAGGATGATCCCCGGAAAGAGGGTGTGGGAAAATAAATGTCCGAAACGGTAAGTGCTTGAAACGGTAGATGCCCGAAATGGTAACTGTTTGAAATGGTAGATATACTGAAAACGGCTTAGAATTGAATTTTAGTAACTACTACCTCTTCACAGCCAAGTTTGTGAAGAGAGGAAGCGGAGTTAATAATAAATTCGGCTACCATATCAACGTCATTCCCGCGAAAACGGGAATCCATGCCTTCACTTCTGGATTCCCGCCTTCGCGGGAATGACAGGATTGAGGCCGTTTTGACTGAATACCTAAACTTGTAGACTTATGCGAGGTTCATAGGGGCAAAGGCACAGAGCGGCAAAGGCACATAGGGGCAAAGGCAAAACAAGTTTGTGCCTCTGTGCCTCTGCCCCTCTGTGCCTACCTGAGTAGTTACGAATTTTATAAGTCACATTGGTGGCACCGGCATCTTGCCGGTGTTCTCGGTGCAGGCGAGACGCCTGCGCCAACAGAAAAAGTTCATTTTTTAGCCGTTTGTAGTATATATTTTGGAGTATATATAGTGTTAGAGTGACTTGGTGTGCAGATAATTGATGTGCAGTGACTTGGTGTGCAGATAATTGATGTGCAGATAATCCGATGGAGGTAGGATAAATATACCCTTCACCGTTTTGACCATAATATGTACAGAAATGTCTGATGTCACTGGTTAAGAAGGTGCATGCCCCTGGCCTCAGTCGCAGCCATGAGGATCGGGTGATCTTTATCCGGCCATTCCATAACTTCCGGTGGGCAAAAGTCTACTTGCCTGTCGTAGATCTTGCAGGGAACTGACCATCCTGAACAGCCGAATACGCTGTTCAGGATGGTTAAGGTTAAGCCTGGCTTACTCAAGAGCGTAGGTGGAGGGGATCAACTCAACACCCATCTGATTCCACAATCGGGAACAAGAAGATCGGCGTCTGGGCAGTAGGCAGCAGAAAAAAGGATGTTGGCATCCAAAAAGACTCGATCCACTCATCAGCATTTTTCCGGCTCTCTGGTGTATAGACCTTTTCTGGTGTATAGACCTTCTCTGGTGTATAGGCCTTCTCTGGTGTATAGGCCTCTAACGGGATAGCGGCAGCACCGCGGATAAGTGTTCCCTCTTCCCTTTCCTCAATGATTACAAGGGAGCCTTCTTCAATACCAAAGCGATGGCGTAGTCTTGAGGGGATAATAACAACTCCCTGTTTTCCTCCCTTGTTTTCCTATCTTCCCGATATCTCCTACCATGAGCCTATCCCAAAATACCCTACTGGGTAGAGTAGAGTGATATTAACTACTCGGGTCCATAGGGGCAAAGGCACACAGGCACAAAGTTGTTTTGCCTATTTGCTCTTCTTTCTTTGTGCCTTTGTGCTGGTTTAACCCGGTATCTTTGTTTTCAGCGATGGAGAGAAGAGAAGCGAGAAATTCAGTCTGTAACCTATTATGTAACCTATATAGTTGCAGCCGTAGCCGGCCGTCTGACGACCTAAGCTAATTACAAGGCAGCGGGAATTACCAGACCAGTTTTCTCCATATTACTGATGCAGGATAGTAGGCTAGGGTAGGGCTTTTCGCCCCACCAAAATCAATCTAGGGTGGGGCTTTTCGCCCCACCCTAGATATTACTTATTGATTCTATCTGGCCGCGTATTTAACGCACAATGTACAAGTGTATTAAGCTCTCCGCCTGCCTTGCCTGACTTTGTTGCAGCACACGTGATCAGGGCGATAGAATGGTTATTTCGATTCTGCGATTTTGTCTTCTTCCCTCTGCTGTAACATTAGGAGCAATTGGATTTGATTCTCCTGCACCGATAGCTTCCATCCGGTTGGCATCTATGCCCAGTGATCTCAAATATTCCATCACGGATCTTGCCCTCTCCAGGGATAATCTCCTGTTAAACTCGCTGCTTCCCGTAAAATCGGTGTGCCCGGAAATGACCATCTTCCGATCAGGGAACAGATCCACTGCCTGTTTAGCATTGGCCAGTAGTTGGTAATGATCCGGCTTCAAGTTGGACCGTCCGCTATCAAAATTTATGCCGCGAAGCACAATGGTGATGTTATTGGCAGTATCCAGTTTTACCTCAGCCTGGTGGGGTGAAAATAATTTTTGCAACGACTGTACCTTCTCTTCAGCCAGCCGTTTGCCCTCAAGAGTCATTTCCTTAGTCTTCAGTTCAGAGGAGATTTTCGTCTTGGCTTGCTCGGCCTCCCTGTTTTTCTCTTCAGCTTGCATTCTGCCTGCTTCCGCCGAGCGGATTTGCGCTTCAGCTTGCATCCTGCCTGCTTCCGCCGCACGGATCTGCTGCTGAGCATTAGCCAGGGCCTGATCCTTGGACCTGAGGGCCATATTGTATGCCTGTTCCCTCTCCTTCAACTCGTTAATGGCCTGATCTATCTCGGAAACCGCTCCCTGGTAACCTTGTTCAAAATCAGGCTGCACTCCCACGGATGAGGCAATTTTACTGAGATCAGCCTCTCTTTGCAGAAAAAGCTTCTCCCAACTGGACTTGTCTCCCTTGGACTCTTTAACCTTCTGAGCAAGAAATTGGGACTTCCGGGCATAGTATTCCCCTGCCTGTACTTTTTCCTGAGCCGTCTGTTCATCATACCGGTCCTGAGCCAGAGTATTCATGGTTTCATCTCGCAGTTTTAATGCCTCCTGGTAAGTTTGTGGAGCCCAATCGTCAGCCCCCTTTTTTTTGGCCTCTTGGATTTGCTTGTTAAGCTCTGCTGTCATATTCTCCTGAATAGCCTTGAGCTCGGCCGTACGATAGTTTTTAATAGCCTCATCGGATTTCTTCCGGGCATCCTCGATTTTTCCCTCGCCCACTCGAGATGCAACACTCTGAAAGATTTTATCGCCTTTCCTATAGCTATCCATATACAATTTATCTGCTTTGGCTGCAATAGCCTTATCCCTGCTGGCGATTAATTCAGGGTAATTACTCTGCATGGACTGAGATGCCTCAATAGATTTCCTTGCATAGTTTTCCGCCTCATTTAAGTGTTTCTGGATCTCGCTCTTATCCTTTCCCTTAGAAAATTTATCTTCCGCTATAAGATAATGCTTTACTGCTGTCTTGTATGTTTCCGGAGCAAACTCATCGGCTCGTTCTGAGACGGCTTGATCCATCACGGTCTTAGTTGAATAAAAGAGGTCGCTTTTCGGCTCTCCTAACTCTGTCCTGGCCGGCAACCGTGTGCAGGAAAAGGACATGAGAAGAAGGATTGCCAAGCTAAGATGCTGTATGATTCGTAAATGTTGCTTCTTCATTTTTAATTCCCCCATTTGTGTCTTTAACCAGTTATGTAGACTGATTTTTCCAAACTTATGATCTACTCACCTATCGGTAAGTTATCAAGAATTATATTATTCTCAAACCAAATGTTTTCATTTTGTTAGGTGCTGGAAGCGGGGATGGGGGCGGGGAAATAGGGGATGCGGGTGGGTGAAATTTGGGCCGGCAGGTATGTGATACTATGGCGGTTTTCAATTGCGTATGCTACGGATATAGCAGGCACAGAGGCACAAAGGCACAGAGAAAAGGCAAGACAACTTTGTGCCTTTGCTCCTTTGTGCCTACCGTGTCCTTTCGGCAAACCTGCATGAA
>Ga0307378_10003494_pt1 | contig 23018 bp, 21 predicted proteins | sample UN1MG_FD_202238 | JGI IMG/M metagenome (GOLD analysis project Ga0307378, IMG submission 202238) | Soil microbial communities from Risofladan, Vaasa, Finland - UN-1 | ecosystem: Environmental > Terrestrial > Soil > Coastal area > Acid sulfate soil | place: Finland: Risofladan, Vaasa | collected...
TAGAACGGAAATTTTTTGAGGAAGAGGGCTTAGAACATTACCTTGAGGAGATATGAAAAAAATTGTCAAGAGCTAATTATGGGTATCAAGATTTCCGGTACATACTCTAGTGCTCTGTCAACCACCAATTGATGGGTAATATTATGATCGGGTCGAGCCCTGCGGGATTGCGCAGGCAGGGCCCTCCCACACCACCGGACATACCGTTTTCAGCATCCGGCGGTTGGACCCCAGCGACTTTCATCTGGTCGCAAGATTCTCGTACATCGCTCTCCTTTCGGAAGGTTCGCAGACCGGTCTCCTCGAAGTCCCCTCATCAGCCAGCCACTGCGGCTTCACCGCTTCTCCGGTCTCAGGGTCGTCAGGGTAGCTGCCGCAGTTGCAACGCCCCGCGAATTCTGGCTCCTCACGGCCAACCAGTCCAGTCCCTTCTATAGCTTTGTTCCTTGGTCCTCCGGCCCTTCGCTCCATCCCCTTTCGGTGGACTTCACGGCTGCTATGGCCTCTGCTGACTCCTTTTTTGTTCTCACACAAGAGGTCTCCCTGGGTAAGGGTTGTCCCTTCCAACTTGCGCCGTCTGACTCTACCTCATGCGTCTTGATAGCCTTTGGACTTCGCTGTTCCTAGCCAGCTCGTCGCCCGCATACGGCCTCTCTGTCAGTTCGTGTTCCTACGGTCGAGGGTTTGCCTTCCGCTTCTTTCAGCTTCACCTCACGGCTACGCCTTGCGGTGAAGCTACGGTTACCGCTATCAGTCCCGGCAGGCATTTCATCCTGCAAGGTCCAACACATGCCAGGCACACTAGGGTGGGGGCTTTTTGCCCCACCAAAATCAAAGGTATTGGTGGGGCACAAGCCCATAGGTGTTAAGCTAACGTTTCCCTCGTGGATGGAATAGCTTGCCCTTATTGGGATAACCCATAGTTCCCTCTCACCATATAGTGGAAGCGGCATCTTGCCGCTTATTCTTTATTCAAGCGGCAAGATACCGCTTCCACTATAAAGAAGCGTGCTTAACTTAAGACCTATGGGCACAAGCCCCACCCTACATCTTATTACTTAGTGGTTCTATCTGGCCGCGTATTTATGGCGAACTGTACTTAGCGCACATACAGCCACCAGAAAGGATGACTCAGCCAATAACAGGGTGATAACCTGGCAGGCTCAGCCGCATATGCTCCAAGCCGGTCAAGTAAAGGATTATAACCCCTGACAGCTTGAAAATAAAGGGGATCAGCCGAAACCGGCCCATGAAAGGTGCTTTTGCCCTGTGTATCTATGTCCTCAAGCTTATAGTGCCAGGTAACTCCGGTCCTGGTATAGGATGCTGTATCATCGGTATAGGAATAGTGCGCGCCCAGAGTAGCACCGCCTTTGGCCTCAATGATGCACGAATTGATCCTGGTGTATTCTCCCTTTTCCTCGTCACTGCGCCAGAGGTTAAAACCTGCCGTTTTCTTTTCACTCAAGGTGCTCCAGGTGACGATAACCTGCCCGCCGGTAAGCATAAAAAAAGGAGTTGCCTTGAATTGGCCTAATTCGATCAATGTCGGTGTCTCAAACTCATAGACGTGAACCTCATATGGGAGGAAATTATCCGTAAAATTGCCATTTGATACGGGTATCTGTCTGCCATTTTCAAATAGGACATTAATGATCGATGGCTTGCAGGTCAGGTTGTTCTGAAAAGATACGGCCAAGACATTTTCCTGAATCGTATTGACGGCAAAGAGATAATAGGTATTTTCTCCTTTCATCAGCTTGTAATCTATGCTGCTGTTGCTGCAAGTCAAGCCATTGACATCGGGCATTTCAGTAGAGAGGAATACCGGTCTCAATGATTTGATTTCGCTCGCTATTTTCTTTATTGCTGCCCAATGGGTCTCATAATAGCTCTTGAAGCGTATGTCGAAATAAGAATAGTAAATAAGCCCTTTGGCCCCATGATTGGTGGCCAGATAGGTCATGGCCCGCATCTCTTCCGGTGTAGGGAGACGGTTGGGATGGCGGTCATAATTACCCTGATCAAATATCTGAGGGACCAGCCACAAAGGTCTGTATCCCCCACGGCCAGCCTCTTTGGCCCAATCCGACATATCCGAGACCAGGGTGATTGGCCTGGTGGGTATGGGGTAAGGATCTACTCCCAATATATCCGTAGTATGGGCCTCTCCGACCAGGACATCTTTTTGATAATGGACCGACCAGACAGGGTGGTTCTCATCGAGTTCTCTTACCTTCTGATAATGGGCCTCCAGTTCAGGCAGATATTCCAGGCCGCTCTCATCATTCATATACCAGCTTATGATCGCCGGATGATTTTTATAGGCATTCACCTTCTGGATTATAGTGTCGATATCGGTCTGACCATGCCCGATGAAGTCCTTCAGTGAGTAGATGAGGTTAAGATTTTTTGAGTGCAGGTGATCCAGGTAACTGGTGATTTGACCAGGATTACCAACATTGATTCCGTAATTCATGACCGTATCGAAGGGGCTGTCTGCCACTTCATCCACCTGAGAATAATCCCACCGGTAATCGTCTCCCATGTAGAGACCTATCGGGAAGAAGGGCTCTCCATTGAGGATAAAGCGGTTATGGCTATCAATGTAGGAGGTGATAGCGGAGAAACGCTCATGGGAAAGCTTATCGAATGAGCAACAGTTTTGGGCCAGCAAACCGCAATCGGATTTGTTGGAAAGTACCATGTCCAGGTCATAAATTCCTGCCGGTGCATCATCAGGAAGATCGAGGTTGATGGTAACATTGTTCGATGAGATGGAGTCAAGATTCTTTTGGGCTATCGTATCTCCATTATTGTTTTTCAGTGTGGCTGCGATCTTTACCTTACTCAAGGTAACACCGCTAAGGGTGGCTACCACCTCTATTTCCGGCGAGGGAGAGTCCGGCAGTATCTTGCCTGCATAATTGGGACGCCGGATAAAGGAAGTCAAGGAAGAATTTGTACACTCTTCTACAACTACATCGTCATACCAGGCAGTCCCAGTCCAGGCATTAGAACTTGCGGGCGATCCGCCAGCCCATCCGAGATAGATGGTCGCTTTGGTTGTCCCTGTCGGAGTCGGTACGGAGGGAAGGCTTATGAATTGCCAATCCGTGGTCCCGGTGACCCTTGGGAACCCCCATTCTCCGCCAAGCCATGTATTATTGCTGCTGTACCATTCAATGAAAATGCTGGCCCCTCCACCGGTTACATCCTGGGTTTTAATCCAGGCTCCAATCCGGTAAAGTTTATTTTGGGTTATGGAAATCCCCTGACCAGCCAGATTACGTGGATCATTAAGGGCCGTATAGGTGACTTTAAAGCTCTTGCTTCCAGAGTGATATCCCTGATTTTCGTAAGACCAATTCCTTCCTTCATCTTCGGCCCACCAGGGCCGTGGAAAACCCCATTCACTTTGCTCAAATCCGGGATTAGATACGATATCCCCTGCCAGGGCTCTTCCCCCGGTCATAATGCTCAGGAAAATTCCAACAAGGAATACCGTTACCGCTCCTGCTCTCAGAGCTCTCGTCATTATTTTTTCCTCCTTTTCCCTTTCCCCTATTCAACGGATTCCAAGAGAAAATTTTAAAATTACCCTTCTGGGTGCGGAAGATCGGTTTAACAATCGCAACCAGCAACATCTTTTAACAACCCGTAGCCCGCACCCCGTTCACTTCCCTTCAATTACTTTATGCAATGCCTCGCCCAGTTCTTCGACCTCATAGGGTTTGACGATTACACCGTCAAAACCTGCCCGCTCAAAATCAGCCATGATGGCATCGGTGGAATATCCGCTTGACACAATCGCTTTAACCTCAGGGTCTACTTTCCGCAGTTTGCTTATGGCCTCCTCGCCTCCCATTCCTCCTTGCACCGTTAAATCCATAATGACAGCATCGAAGGGATGTCCTGATTCTTTGGCCTTTTCATACAACTCGATCATCTCGGCACCATTTTTTGCCAGTTCAACCTCATAGCCCATGAATCTGAGCATCTGCCCGGCAGTATCTCTGATAAACTCTTCATCATCCATGACCAGGACCTTTCCCTTGCATCTATGGTGCCATGCCGCAGCATTCGGTGCCGGTGATACAGCCACGCCTTTTTCCCTGGATGCAGGAAGATAGATAAAAAAAGTTGTTCCAACCCCTACCTGAGACTGTACGGCAATATATCCGTCATGCCTTTTGATAATCGAGTAAGTGGTAGACAACCCTAAGCCGCTCCCTTGCTCCTTGGTGGTGAAATAAAGATCGAATATCTTATTAAGGATTTCATCCGGTATGCCGGTTCCCTGATCTCCTATGGATATTTTTATATATTCGCCCTCTTTCAGAGGAAGATTCTCTTTCATGGGCACGCCATCTTTGGTCCTGGTGGTCACAGATAGAGGATAGGTATCTTGCTTTGCCCTACTCCCAATTGTCACGTTGCTGGCTGTCACCTTGATTATCCCGCCATCGGTCATGGCCTGCTTGGCATTGATGACCAGATTGTTAATGACCTGACTTATTTGCCCTATATCGATGTCACCCGGCCAGAGGTCCTTAGCCAGGGAGAATTCAGCCTTCACCTTCGAGCCTCTCAAGGCAAAGGTTGTCGTATCCTTCAGGAGTTCGGAGATCGAAGCGGTTTTCCTGACTGGTGCTCCACCTTTGGAAAAGGTAAGTAATTGCTGGGTCAGATCCTTGGCCCGGTGGGATGACTTTTGCATCTCGGTCAACAACCTGAAAACCCTGTTTCCAGGTTTAGTAAGCATTTCAGCCAGAGAAAGATTACCGATAATAGCAGTTAAGATATTATTAAAGTCATGGGCTATGCCGCCTGCCAGAATCCCGAGCGATTCAAGTCTCTGGGCCTTTTGTAACTCCTCCTCCATCTTTTTGCGCGCGGTGATATCGCGCACAACGGCCATGGTAGCGGGTTTCTCCTGATACTGAATAACCTCAGCGGATATTTCTATATCCCTGGTCGTGCCATCTTTGTTTAGAACTTTTGCCTCATAAAAAGAGGGAGGATTTTCACCTGTAAGGCGCAAGGCATATCTTTGGCTGACAAAATCCCTGGATTCAGGTGACAGGAAATCCACAAAGGGTTTACCCATGACCTCTTCCACTGCATAGCCGGTAATTGTAGATACGGCTTTGTTGGCGAATTTAAAAACTCCGTCCTGCACGATGACTACCCAATCCCTGGCCTGCTCGACCAGGGTCGAGTATTTCAGTTCAGATTCCCGCAATTTTGCCTCTGCCTGTTTGCGCTCGTTGATCTCAAGCTCAAGCTGATCATTGGATACGGTGAGTTCACTGGTGCGCTCTTTCACCAGTTCTTCAAGGTGATGGCGGTAGGTCTGCAACTCTTTCTCAACCTCCTTGCGCTCGCTCATGTCGGAGAAGGTCACTACGGCAGCATAGATACGACCGTCCCCGTCCCTGATCGGTGCAGAGCTGACGCTTATGGTGCCGTGGGAGCCGTCACCGCGCAGGATATCGATTTCCTCGTTGATGATCACCTCACCGTGCCGGACAGAGCGTACCAGCGGCCACTCAGTGGGCCGATAGGGACTGCCATCAGGATGAAACCCTTTCCATTCGCCGTATTGCTTAACGGCATCAGACATCGTGACAGGATGCCGCCAGATTTTCTCCACCTGTTCATTGCCGAGTATGACCTTCCCTGATGGGGCCTCGACAATGATGACTCCGGCAGGCATCTGCTTCAGCACTGCCTCAAAACGTGCCCGCTCCGCCTCCAGCAGACCGTGAAGCCGCCCGCGCTCCAGTTCTGCCCGCTTTTGCCCGGTGATATCACTGATAACCTGAACAGCGCCGCTCATGCGGCCTGCTTCGTCCAGGATCGGGTCCAGGCTTACATGAAACCACCGATCATTGACCGAATGATCGAAAGATTCCCTCTGACCACTTTCCTGCATACGTTGAAAGCAGGACCATTCAGGACCAAGATGATTGCACCCGATAAGTTCACAGCATCTTCGGCCAATAATCTCATGAAGCTGCCTGTTCAGCAAATGCCCCATACCTTGATTGCACTGTATGATTATACCTTGCCGATCCAGCAGGCAAACCCCGTCGTTGATAGTATCGAAGGTGACTTGCCACTGCCGTGCAGCAGCCAGTACCCTCGATTCCGCCTGATGCATCCGCAGAAGGGCTTTGATGGTGGCAATCAGTACCGGCGGCTCGACCGGATGGGCCAGGTAAGCGTCAGCACCGCCCTCCAGCCCCTGCACTCTGGACTCGCTGTCCATGTAGGTTGCCGATAAGTGGAGTATGGGTATGAGGCTGATAGCCGGGTCAGCCTTGATTCTCCGGCAGACCTCAAACCCGTCTATATCGGGCAGGTTGATATCGAGGATGATCAAGTCGGGCTGCTCTTCAGCCATTTGCAGGGCACGCTGCCCTGTTGCGGCTTCTTTGACCATAAATCCTGCCTTTTTCAAGATCCGGTTGATGGCATAGCGGCCTGCCTCGTTGTCATCCACATTCAAAATAGTGAACTTAGATGTGTCAAGTGATTTATGAAACAACGTATCAATCATGGAATAACTTCTCCTTACCATGCAACCTTATTTTACAAAGCTCATTCGGCCCCTTCATCCGGCCTTCTTGTTCGAATGGCTTTCATCAGCGCATCCTTGACCTGGGTCATGGCTGCATCCCGCGGTGTAGTTCCTTTGGAGAGGACAGTCAGGGCCGTTTCATTCAGGCTGCTTAGCTCCTCTTCTTCAATGCGCTTGGCAGTAATAATGATAACCGGAATATCACAGGTGGCAGGATCGGCCTTCAGACGGTCCAGGACTTCAAAGCCGCTCATTCCAGGCATAATCAGATCAAGAAAGATGGCATGCGGCTGCTCCCTGGCTGCCAGTTGAAGACCTTCAAGCCCATTTGCCGCCTCGATAATAGTGTAGCTTGTATCCGCAAATAAACCTTTGAGCAGGTAGCGGGAAATCTCTTCATCATCAATAATCAGGATTTTCTCCATATGCCTCATGCTTTCCAGTTCCTTGAGTTTAGTCAAAAGCCATCGACGATTGACTGGCTTGACACAGTAATCATCAGCTCCAAGGACTATCCCCTTTTGCGGTTCATTAACAATGCTGACCACAAGAATGGGAATATCCCAGGTGGCCTCAGCCTCTTTCATCTCCGTAAGAAAGCTCCATCCATTCTCATCCGGCAGAAGAAGATCCAGGATGATTGCCATTGGCCGAATCTGCTTCAGTGTCTGCCGCGCCTCTTTTAAATTCCTGGCCGGAATAAGCTGGAAAGGTGATCCGGCAAGATATTTCTCATAGATATACATGGTCTCGGGATCATTCTCAACCACCAGCACAGGAAAGCGGGGCAGATCGACCTGCCGGTCGCTGAGTGGGGAGGTGTGCTCCGGCGCTTGTTCAGCATATACTATCGGAATAGATACGGAAAAGGTTGAACCTGCTCCCTGCTGGCTTTTTACGGTGATGCTGCCCCCAAGTAATGCAGCCAGCTTCCGGGACAGCGGGAGTCCAAGGCCGGTCCCCTTGCTCCTCTCTTGAGCGGGGCTCTCTATTTGTGTAAATTCCTGGAAGATCCGCTCCTGATCGTCGGTCCTAATCCCGATTCCCGTATCTGCCACGGAAAAGACCGCCATTCTGTTCGCAAAGTCACAGGCTGCCGATACTCGGACCTCCCCCTGTTCAGTAAATTTGAGGGCATTGGAAACGAGGTTTCTCAAAATCTGCGAAACCTTGCCCTCATCCGTGTAGAGTGGAATACCTGAAGCATCCTCGAAGATAAGGTTCACGGATTCATTCGTGAGGAGTGGCCTCATGATTCCCCTGATGGCGCTGAAAAGATTGTTCACCTCAAATCTGTTCAGGTGAAGTGTCGCCTTCCCTGCCTCAATCCTGGACAGGTCCAAAAGGTCATTGACCAAGGTTGAAAGGTCCTGGGTGGCCTTATGGATGAAGGTCACCTGCTTCTCCTGCTCCGGGGTCAAATCCCCATCGGTCCGGTCCAGCAGGATCTGGGAGAGGCAAAGAATCGAGTTGATCGGAGTGCGAAATTCATGGCTCATATCTGAAAGAAAGCGGGATTTCAGCTCATCGGACCGCCGCAAATGCTCAGCCTTTTCTTCCAGCTCGGCATACAGGGCCAGGACTCCGCGATTGGTGTCTTCCAACTCATGGTTCACCCTGGCCAATTCTTCCTGCCGACTGGCCAGCGCATCCAGAGTAGCCAGAAGCTCCTTGTGCTGCTGCCTGATAGTCATGGCAAAAGGGTCTTGCGGCGTATGCTCTGCCAGGGCAATAGCAATCCTGGCCAGGTCATTCCCGGTTACGGACGGCGCACCCTGCGGGAGAGTATTGCCCAGGAGCACGACGGTTCCCCGGCCAGGGGATGACTCTATGTGGAAGTAGTCCACCAGTCGTCTGGCACTGATGATGCCCATCTCCCTTTTTGCTATCCCCGGCCCTTCTGTCTCTTGCACATGCCGTCCTTCCAGAACGGCCTGCAGATCATCGATACCAGGCCCTTGGTCACTGATACGCATAAGGAATATTTGAGGGGCCTCACCTTCGACCATGTATTCAATGATACCTCCGCCTGCATAGGTAAGGGCATTACGGCTAATTTCCGAGGCTGCGGCAGAGAGGCGGGTCTGCTCCAGGCCCTTGAATCCGAGCACACCTGCAATCTGCATGGCGCGCTGTCGCGCCAGGGCCACGTCGTGCTCGGAGTGTATCTCCATACGAAAAATCGTTATACTCATCGTATCTCTTCCTTTACCCCCTTGGCCACCAGAACCGTCACATCGTCATTCCCCCTATTGTAATCCCGGTAGAGGACCCCGGCGATAAGGCTGGGGTGCCTTCTTATCAGACCCGGGTATTGGCTGAGCTTCCAATGGGTTGCTAATCCGTCGGAGTGCATGATCAGCATGGCCCCTTCCGGCCACGGGTAGGTAAACTCCCGTATTTTGCTGACCTCTCTTCCGACAGTGCCGTTATAAGAGGTCAGGCCGATGTTTTCCTCTGCAGAGAGGATACAACCGCTAATGTTCCCTACACCAGTGAAGAGAACGAGCTGGCGTGCCATGTCCACCTTGACCACAGCTACGACTGCACCCCGCATGCTTCGGAGATCGGAATGGATCGCCTCGACCATTCTTGCAGGATCAAGGTGAGTATTCTTCTTGAATATTTTTATTGCTGCTGCAGATGCCTCGGCTGCCATCAAACCATGCCCCAGCCCGTCGGCCACCAGCAAAAGGCTAAAGCCCGGCCGATGGTCCACGGCCCAGTCATCACCGCTCACTTCCTCGCCTGGCTTGGGCAGACAGACCACGCCTGTCTCAAGGCGGCGGCCAGGAAGATTTTTGGGCAGGGGTTTGGCCCACAACCGTGCCACCAGTGCAGTCCCTGATCCAACCGCAGAATGAATGTCAAACAGGCTGCAAATGCGGGATATGGCCCCAAGGCCCTGTCCCGGACTGCCGGAGGTGGAATAGCCGTCAACCAGGCATTGACTGACATTGGCCATCCCTGGCCCCCTGTCCAGAGTCATGATTTCAAGGCCATTAATGCCGCTCCTCTCCAAAGGGCGCAGCAGCAATTCACCTCCCGTGGCATATTTGGCCAGATTTTTGGCAGCCTCAGTAACAACAATAGCTACCTTACCCGCGCCGGTTTCATCGAAGCCGAGGCTTTGCGCCAGGTTCATGGCCATCCGCCGCGCCTCAGCAGCCAGACTGCTATCACTTACCGGTATGGCTATTTGCTTTCTCATCGAAAAAATACTCCTTCTCTTTTAGCGGCTGTTTAGCTGCACACCTGGGATCATTTCCACTTGGTAACGACCACCCGCGTACCCTCCCCCACCCGTGAGGTAATTTCGAATTCGTTCATAAGCCTCCTGGAGCCGCTCAAACCCAAGCCAAGCCCACCTCTGGTGCTGTAGCCGTCTTTCAAGGCCAATTCAATGTCCGCAATACCAGGTCCCTTATCCTCGAAAGTCAGCCTGAGTCCCCTGTGGTTTCCCTGATCAATGATCTCCAGTTGCATAGTCCCTCCAGCGGCAAAGTCAATCATGTTGCGGGCCAGTTCGCTCGTTGCTGTAACGATTTTGGTCTGGTCCACCAGGCTGAAGCCCATCTCTACTGCCCAGGTCCGGGCGATCTGACGTATATGGACAATCCCTTCGGAGGAGCGAAGTGACAAGAACTCAGATTTCCTTATCATTCCCATCGGCCCTATCGCTCCCCTCTGCTCCCTGCCACTGTTGTTCCCTCATCGAGGTCCTCAGAAATTCCATTCCCCTTTCGAGGTTCAAGGCGGTGCGGACCCCTTGCAGGGGAACACCCAGCTCGACCAGAGTGATGGCCACTGTCGGCCGCATACCGACCAGCACAGTCTCAGCATCCAGGAGCTTCGACATCTTGGCGATGTTTCCCAATATCCGGCCGATGTAAGAATCCACTATCTCCAAAGCTGAAATGTCCACCAGCACACCGTGCGCCCCAATCTTTCTGATACGCTCCAGCAGGTCATGCTGGAGATTGAGAGCCATTTGGTCATGCAAATCCACCTGGATGGTCACCAGGAGGAATTTCCCTATCTTAAGAATGGGAATACGTTCTCCGTATGTACGCTCCATGTCCGCCCTCTTCACAAACGATGCTGAGGCTTGCCGAGCGTGACCCCGGCCTGCTTCAGTGCCAGGATAAAGGCATCAGCCAGGGTGGCCTTGGTAACCACATCGCTAATGTTCACACCCAGATGGACAATGGTCTGGGCAATCTGCGGCCGGATACCGCTGATGAAACATTCGGCCCCCATCAGCCTGGCTGCGGCCACAGTCTTAAGCAGGTGCTGAGCAACCAGGGTATCTACGGTCGGAACACCCGTAATGTCAATGATGGCGATATATGAGCCTGTCTCCGCAATCATGTTTAAAAGACTTTCCATAACCACTTGGGTGCGCTCGCTGTCAAGCGTGCCGATCAGCGGCAAGGCCAGAATGCCCTCCCACAATTTAACCACCGGTGTCGAAAGTTCCAGTATTTCCCTCAACTGGCGATCAATGATATCTTCTCGACTCTTTTGGTATATCTCGGTTACGTAAAGCCCCAGCTTGTCCAGAAATGCTGTGGCTATCCATATTTCATTCGTGAGCGTTTCGATATCCTGACCCATCTCCCGGAACAGGTGCGTAAAAAGGGGCTGCTTAAAAGAGAATATGAAGGTGGCGGCCTCCGGTGCGCTAAAGCCCTGCTCGGCCCTGAAGCGCGCAATACTAGCCAGCATCTGCCGCATATCATCCCACTCGGGAGCCATAATGTTGGTTATATTCCCGCTCTCCGCACCTTTCTGCAGCAGATTCAGAAATTCGGCTGCCTGATGGCGCAGTTCCTGTTCACTGATCAGGTCAGATCGCAACGTGACTGCGGTTAATTGCTCCTTCATCCAGTCATTCAACAGCTCCTGTTGATATTTTTTCAGGATCTCTGGTATTTTTGTTTTGTATTCATTCCCCATCTTTGCTCTCCCTCTTCTTTTCATCCTCTTATTCTATACTCCTTAGTATTTTATCCCTCTTACTTATTATTTGGTTCTTGAACTTTGTTGAAATAGCGTTGCTGACTTACTATTTATTCAATATAACCTACTTCCACTTATCGTAATTATTATACATCTTTTAGTAATAGTTATCTAGTAATAATTTGGCAAGTAGAAATAAAATCAAGTGCTTTACTCGACAGTTAAAAGTTCTCATCCAAGAGGAGGAAGGGAAAGGTAATTTTGGATAATAGATGAGCTAACTTTATAAAATAGTAAGAAAAGTATCCATAGATGATTTTCATAAACCCTTGACAAAAGTTTACGGAGAAAACCACCTATGGATGAGAAATTATTCGGCATTTTAGAGAATTTTTGGCCATGCTTCTAGAGTTCCCTGGGTGCATATTATCACTCATGCTAAGAAAAATGCAGTGGCTTATCTGGACACTGAACCCACTCCCGCTGGCAAAAGAGGGCCAAAGAAGAAATATGGGAAAAAGCTTACCCTAAAAGATCTCTTTACAGATAGAGCCAGTGAGTTTATAGAGACAACCTCCAAGCAGCCTGGCTGCACTAACTTGCCCGAAGTGCTTCGACGATATTCATCTGTGATGCTTTGAAGGCGGGGAGTACTCCACCGGCAAGGCCCATGATCAGCGAGAAGGCGAGTGCTTGATAGGCTATGGTGTAGGAAAGGGAAAAAGAAAAGGCCAGCTCCGAAAATGTTTGAATGTTTATGGTCGAAATGGTCAATAGTTGCAAGAAGGAAGCAAAAAACAGACCGACACAGCCGCCCAGAAAACCAAGGAGCAGGGACTCGAAAAGAAAGGCACCAAGGATGCTTCCCTTCTGAAAGCCGAGGGCACGCAGGGTGCCAATCTCGCGGGTCCGGTTGGCTACGGTGGCATACATGGTGATTATGGCTCCGATCATGGCACCCAGGGAGAAAATCAGGGTCAGCGATGTTCCCAGGATGCTTAGAAATTTAGCCATCCACTTTGACTGCTCCTCGTAATACTCGGTCTCCCGATAGGCTTTCAGAGTCAGGCGCGGGTTACTCTCGATATGTGCTTTGAGTTTTTCAAATTCCGAAGTCTCGCGTCCAACTATAGGCGCAGCTTTGCCATCCATCAGCCTGAAAATGATCGATGAGTAGACCGGCCTGCGAAAAGCCTGCATAAGTTGATCAACATCCGCCCAGATTTCCGAGCCAAAGCCGGTCGCCTGTGCATCAAACACTCCCACCACGGTCCAGTCCCGCAAGGCTATGCGCAGCGTTTCCCCGATTCTCCCTCCCTTGAACCTCCTGGCAATATTTTGTCCGACGATGATATCCGATGTTCCAGGCCTCAGCATTCTCCCCTCCACCAGTTTCACTTTTGGCCGCAGGACTAATGAATTCTCCCCGATACCTCTGATCACCACGTTGGACAGCTTATCGCTCCCTGTCTTGGGGAGGCTGATCAGCACTAACGCTTCCCTGCTCAGCAGCGGCTGGCCATTTCTTCCTATGGCTATCCCTGCTTGCGTTTCGACTATGGCTGCCTGCAACCGGTCAATACCGCTGAAAACTTCCGTAGTGGCCCCTTTACGGATCACTACCACGTTATCCGGTGATCCGGTCGCCACCAGGGTTTTGCGCAGCCCTTCAGCGAGCATCAGACTTGAGGCAAAAACAAAAACCACCAGGGCCATGCCAAGAGAAGTAAAAAGGGTAGTAAGCCTGCGTGTCCAGAGGTTGCGGAGGCTATAGGAAAAGGGGATGGCCGCCATTTTATGGGACCCTCCCCAACCCTTCGGCTATGGGAATCTTTACGGCCCGCCATGCCGGTATAATGGCGGCCACTATCCCCACCAGGAGAGAGGCTGCTCCATAGAAATAAAAAATCCTTTTATCGAGCTTGAATATCGGAAGATAATTGCTTAAGGTCTTGCCAATGGCGCTCGTCACCGGGAAGGTAAGGGCAATTCCGGCTGCACAGCCGGACAAGCTAATGACCAGGGATTCGCCCAGGATCAATCCGATAATGGGCCATGCGCCAAACCCCAGGGTTTTTAATACGGCATACTCGCCGATTCTCTCCCTGACCGACATGATCATGGTGTTTGTGGCCACGGCCATGATGATGACGATTACGACCAGGGAGACAAATTGAATAGCGGTGATAATCGCTTCACTCATGGAAACGAAGCTCAGTTGGAAGGATTTCTCGGTTTCGGTCAAGGTCTCGGCCAGGGAATTTTTAAAAGTATTGTCCACACGGGAAGCCACTTCATAGGCAAGACCAGGGTTCTGCATCCCAATGATGTAGAAATCGACATAATCCACCCGGTGAGGCATGGTCTTCCTGATTGTTTCATTGAGATAATCCCAGTGGAAAAAAAACTGGGATTCATCAACGTCGCCGGCTCCCGCATGATAGATACCGGCCAGGATAAACTCCCAGTTGCCGGGGAAAATGGTTCCTTTCAGGGTAATCATATCTCCGACCTTCCATCCGAATCTGTTTATCAGCTTACGCCCGGCAAGTGCAGCCCTGCGGTCGCGGAGGAAATTTTCCCTTTGCCCAGACGGTATTGTATAGTCGTAAAGTGTGAGATAGCTTTTCGGCTCAACGGCAAAGTTAGCAAAAAAGTTTTTTTCTTCGATATAAATACCTCCGAACCAATTCCCGTATGTTACTCCGCTCACTCCCTCTATCTGAGTGATTTTGTCCTTATAGGAAAGGGGAAGTGGAAAGGCAAGGGAAATGGCATTCCTTGCCACCAGACGGTAAACGGAAGATGTCTCTGCCCCTGCATACCAGGATTTTATGAGCGTCTGCAAAATCCCAAAGGCCACCAGTGCTATGGTAATGCTGAGGATAGTCAAAAAGGTACGCAACTTATGGCGGAAGGCGTTCTTTATGAGCAGCTTAAGCGGGAACATTATTGCAGGACCCCTTTTTCCAGGTTTCTGACTACATGGGCTTTTTCTGCTGCCCTCGGATCATGGGTCACCATAATGATGGTCTTGCCCAGTGTACTGTTGAGGCGCTCCATCAGGTTCAGAACATCCTCGGCAGAAACCCGGTCCAGATCGCCTGTCGGCTCATCCGCCACCACGATAGCAGGATCAGTGATAATTGCGCGGGCTATGGCTACACGCTGCTGTTCTCCTCCGGAGAGCTGCCCGGGATAATGATCCTTTCGTCCGACGAGATTGACCAATCGGAGGGCCGCATCTACGTGCTCACGGCGCTCTTTCCTGGAAAGACCGGTTAGAAGCAACGGCAATTCGATATTTTCAAAGGCGTTAAGTACAGGAATAAGGTTATAAAACTGGAAAATAAAACCCACGTTGGCGGCTCGCCACCGGGCAAGTTCCGTCTCGGAAAGGTAAGATATATCGATACCACCTACTTTGATGCTACCGCCATCCAGTTTATCGATGCCGGCGATCAGGTTTAAGAGCGTGCTTTTGCCCGATCCTGAAGGTCCCATCAGAGAGAAAAATTCACCCTCTGCTATGGTGAGCGTTATATTTTCCAATACGGATACAGTCTGGCTGTCCCGGCGATAGTACTTGGAGAGGTTTTTTATTTCTACGATCGGTTTTCTGCCTTCCATTTGTTCGCATCCCCTCCGATAGTGGAAGCGGCATCCTGCCGTTTGTCTTGCCTTTTGCTTGTTATCAACGTCTTATTCAACCTGGCCTGCGACAATCGTTATCCTGGCCTTGTCCTTCAGTTTAGCCTGCGGCTTCACTACTACCCTGTCCCCAACCTTTACACCGCTCAACACTTCCACCATATCACCGAGTCGGTCTCCACACTTAATCGAGGTCTCAGTAACGCGATCACCGTTAACCACAAAAACGTATTTGCGACCTTCCTTTTTTTCCCCTTTGCGGGTCACCACCGCAGACGGGACCACGACAATGCGAGGGCTCATCTCATCAGCTTTTAGCGGCCTTGAAAGAAAAGCGGCCTTGGCGCTCATCTCCGGAAGTATACGGCTGTCCAGATCCACAAAGCGTACCTTAACCATGATAGTCGCTTTGGTCCTGTCTACGGTTGGCACGATCATATGAACGACGCCGCGAAAACGAGAACCGGGCAGGGCATCCAACTGGATTTCACATGGCTGCCCCATTTTTATTCTTTCCAGGTTGGATTCCGAAATGTCAACTTCCACCTGAAGTGAATTCATATCAGCGATAGTAACTACGGCGGCTTTGATGTTGGCAGCAGCTCCCAGGGGAGTGATAACATCGCCGACATCAGCGTTTTTGGTCAGCACGACAGCATCAAAAGGAATTCGGATGTAGGTATTGTCATACGATACCCTGGCTCCCTCAAGTGCCGCAGCCTGTGCATTCACCATTGCCTCGGATGCGGTTACCGCCGCTGAGGCTTTCTGATAACGGGCCTCACACGCATCGTAATCTGCCTGTGACAGGAAGGTCCTGTCCAGCATCTGCCTACACCGATTCAATGAAAGGGTGGCCTCACGAAGCTCCGCCCTGGACTGCACGAGATTAAACCGGGCTACCCTCAGATTGGCTTTCGCCTGGTCCCGTACAGAGGCAGCATCAGCATCTTCCAGTCGGGCAATCACCTGCCCCTCTTTTACTTTACTCCCCTCCTCAACCAACAGTGATATGAGGCGGCCAGTGATCTTGGACGACACGGCTGCCTTGCGCTGAGCTACCACATAACCACTGGCATTCAAAAAGGTCAGCATTTGAGAGGGATACATCTGCGAGACAGATGTGACCTCAACCTCGTGGATCGGGAACAGGACCCTTTTCAGCAAAAAGAATGCAGTTACCAGGATGATAACTATAGCCAGCAGGCGGTAGAAAGGTCTCCCTGCCCTTTGACTAGGGTTACTGGATTTATCTATCTTTAATTTTGAGAGATCCGTATCGGCCATTTATTATCCTTAAGTATAGAAGTCAGGAATCAGTATCCCGCGTCCCGCCACCGGCGTCACGCATTCCGTCATTATAGGTTCGGTAGAGGTTTGCCAAGTCCTTGCTCCTTATCAGGTTAAAAAAAAGAAGCAAAAGTCATTTTGCCGATTTCACCCCATGTTTTCAAGTTTTATCATATCTTCCCTCAATTCATCCTATAAGCCTAAATTTCCTCTTTTTCTCTTAAATTTCCTCCTTTTCCCTTCGATTCCCTCTGTGGCTTTTCCGGAATAAATATGCCGATCGGGATGGATGGGAGAGAGAAAGCCGAGGGGATAGGAGTAAACGACATCCCTGAATAGGCTTCGTATTGACTGAAAGGAGTGGCGGCCCACTGTGGCCGACTACAATGGAGAAGGGTAAATTATGATGAGTCGATCACTAAACTCAGGAAAGATACCATTGGAGTTGGGGCATACGCTTCTAAACCATTTTGTGTTACTCGACTGCAGGGGTCGGTATAGCCCTTCTCTGGATTACCTGCTGTGGCTGGCAAAGACTCTTTGCGCAACCCCTCTGGCTGATGATCTGCTTGTACTCCAAAATTCCACCAAAGCTGACGTGCGCCTGCGGGTTTTGGGTAAAGATGGGTACGAGGCAGATTTTTGCGGAAATGGCATGATCTATGCCGCAGCCAAAGTCGGAGAGGAAATGAATACTGACGCGGTTACGATCGAGAGCGCAAGTGGGGTGAAGACGGCTGTTAAGCTCGACGGGGAATGGAAGGTGGAGATTGGTCAGGCTATTATGCTTAATCAGGAGATGGCGGCAATTCCGGCACCTTTGCTGTATGGCCGGCCAGTTTTCGGCCTTGTCCGGGCCGGGGAACCCCATCTGGTTATGAATACTCCGGCCACATTTACTGGATTTTATATTCATCAAAAGGATTTTGAGAACTATTGCCGCCCTCTGCGGGATATCACCGGTATTGAGGGTGGGGTGAATATCACCATGGTTTTTGAAAATAAAGATAAAAGGGTTCTCATTCGAACTTACGAACGCGGTGCTCAACGGCAAACCTTCTCATGCGGTACAGGTTCGGTTTCCGCTGTGGCTGTATTGTACAATACACCTGACAATGGCAGCGATTTCGATGTGTGTTCTCTGGGCGGAAGGCATACGGTTATCTATGAACGGAATAAGTGGTTCCTCAGGGCTGCGCCACAGCGAATCAGCAGTGGCTACCTGACCGCTGAGCCGGAAGTTCATTTGACTCTATCAGGGATTTCAGCCTATACGGTACAGAATATGAGTGTATATCATAGATAAATAGTTACTATTCAGGAAGGCACAGAGGGCAAAGGCACAAAGGTATAGAGAAAAATGAAAACAGCTTTGTGCCTCTGCCCCTTTGCCCCTCTGTGCCTTCTTAGGTAGTTGGGTTTATTCTTTTCAAGCAAGATCTCTATCTACTCATTTTTTATTTAAAAACATACATAGATGATACTTAAACCGGATCATCCCCCCCCCTTATTTTTAAATTGCATGGAGGTAGTTAATAGTTTGTATTTTTTAGAGTTAGGATATAGGGATTCACTAAAAATAATTTTGACAAAGAGCTTGCCGGTATGTTAAATTTTTAACGTGATTGTTTTTTTAAAAATCGAGATGACAGGCATGATCAGAAGCTCTCCCGTTGATTGTTTGATGTAAAACAGCGATTTGTTTGATGGTAACATGTTGAAAAGGTTATTGAAGAAAAAAAAGTGGGATGAATTTTGGTTTTCAGTGGGCTACCTTTTTTTGTTTTGGATGATTATTTCCTTTCCTTCCGAAATCTGGTCAAAATTAGGGCTGATAAACCTTGCAGAGCATATTGTCCTGGGATTAATCATCTCCATGATTATCATTTCTCTTTATCCTAAAAACCTTTTTACTTCTGAGGAAATTTCCAAACATAAGGATCTGAAAGCACTGTTTCGTCTTGCCATATACTTCGGCCATATGATGATTGATATTTTCTTGTCCGGAATCGATGTGGCCAGGAGGGTCATGCGCAGGCAGTTGCTGATTTCTCCGGGTATTGTACAGGTTGAGACGTCTCTGATTGCAGATGATGAGATTGCACTTAATGCCAATTCGATCACTCTTACTCCTGGTACGATTACGATTGATGTCAGAAAGACAGAAAAGGGAAGCATTTTCTGTGTTCACTGCATCAGTCAGGAAGCGGTCAAAAATATTCTGGAAACAGGGGGATTTGTGGAAAAAATTCGCCATATTTATGGAAGGGACAAAGGTTGATCGAGCTCGATTTTCTCTTAAAAGTGGCCATTTTGGTTTTATCCTGCACGATCTTTTTTTGCCTCTACCGGGCAATTCTCGGCCCTACCACGGCTGATCGGATCATTGGTATAAATGTGGTAGGAACTAAAGTAGTAACGGCTTTTGTCTTTCTGGCTGCTATCTTTCAGAAAGATTCATACCTGGATATTGCCATGCTCTATGCAATGTTGAGCTACGTGCTCACCATTGCTTTTATAAAGTATATGGATCATCGGGACTTGGGTGATTAATGATCTACATAACGGTAATGCTACAAATTTTAGCAGGAATATTTATTATTGGAGGTGTATTTTTTTTTGTTGCAGCCACGGTCGGAATAATTCGGATGCCTGACCCCTACAATCGGGCACATACGGCTGGCAAGGGAGATAGCCCTGGGCTTCTCCTCTCTCTGACCGGAGTATGGTTCTACTGGCTGACCATCAACCCCATAGAGAGCTTAAAAATCCTGATGGTTATTATTTTTATGCTGTTCGCCAACCCTATAGCGGTGCATGCTATTTTACGGTTTTGCTACAAGACCAACGTGCCGTGGATGGAAGGAACAACTCTTCATCTATTAAAGGATCAAGAGAAAAAATAAACATCTTCGATAACTATAGAATAGACGTGTCGGAGCGGCTACCCCTTACTTAGCCTCTGACGGCTAAGAGGAAAAAAAGGAAACAGGAATATGGACCTTTTAGTCCTGGCCCATGTGGTAATTTTGATTTTTTTGATTGCTACAGCCCTGGCTGCCATCATGGCCAGGGATTTACTGGAATCAGTCATTATTTATAGTGCTTACAGTTTTACCATTTGTGTGACTTACAGCATATTGAGGGCAACGGATGTCTCTATGACCGAAGCTGCCGTGGGCGCCGGTATTTCCAGTATCCTGTTCGTTGCGGCCCTGTGCAAGACAAAAAGGAGAGAGGATTAAATGAAGAAATTTATGCCTGCTCTGTTATTTACTTTTCTTGCCTTCAGCATGATTGTGGTTATCATGGGGGCCGCGGGTGTTGGAGATCCCCATCTGCCCGGTTATGCGGACTTTGTACCACCATCCATGACAAAGGCAGATATAATTAAAAAGGCTGATTCCACGGCCTTGTACTATGTCCGCCACAGCCCTGGAGATACGGGAGCTTTGGATATTATCGCAGCCATTATTTTCGACTATCGGGCATATGATACCCTCTTTGAAACAACTGTTTTATTCGCAGCCCTGATGGGGGTGCTTTCCATTATCGGAACCAGGGAAAATTAGAAAAAAAGATGCCTGACGACGCCCATGATCAGAACAGAAAAAGGATAGAGTACGAGCCAGGCGTTGTCATTCGAGTGGTCACCCGGATGATGTGCCCGTTTATCATCATGTTCGGAGCGTACCTGCTCACTCACGGGCATTTGACGCCGGGAGGTGGATTTCAAGGTGGGGTGGTTATTGCTGCTGCGTATATCTTGTTCGGGATGGTTTTCGGCAGAAAAGAGGGCAGAAGCGCGGCCCCCAGTTTTTCTTTGAAATGTCTGGCGAGTGCCGGGATTTATCTTTATATGGGCACAGGTCTGGTCGGGATTTTCCTGGGATATCATTTCCTGGCTAACAAAGTCGCCGGAATTTTCCCTCGCGGAATGCTGGGTGAATTGTTCAACGGAGGGACTATTTTTTGGATCGACATTGGAGTCGGACTGGCTGTGGCCAGTATTTTTACTGAGTTATTTTATGCATTCCTGGAAGAAAAACGGGATGATGCCTATCTAGAAAATAAAAAGGATGTCGAATCAGGCAAATTGCCATACAAAAGGAGATGGTCGGATGTTGATAGAAATGGTCCTGATTAGAATCGATTATATTGTTACCATCATCTTATTTTCTATCGGACTCTATGCCTTGATTGTAAAGCCCAATCTGATTAAAAAAATCATTGGGATGAATGTGATTGAAACTTCGATTTATTTGTTTTTTATCGCTTCTTCAGATGTTAGGCTTGGGCCTGCCAGTTGGCAATGGGCAGGGCCACCGGAAATCGCTAATTCTGCAGAGGCAGTTCGTGCAGCCGCCGGGCAGGTGGCCATAGTAAACCCTATACCATCGGCCCTTATTCTAACAGCTATTGTGGTCAGCGTCAGTTTAACGGCCATTTCTTTGGCCATATCGATAAAAATATATGAACATTACGGGACATTGGACACGCGAAAAATTATAAGATTAAAGGGATAGTAAGGAATGGGGAAAAGAAAAGGGACGGAGAAAAAGGAACGTCGATCTCGTATCTCCCATTTCAAAGCTGTCCCCATTTTGAATAAAATAGATAGATGATCCTAAAACAGGGCGACGACATCTTAGGGGCTACGCATGCTCTTTTTTCCAGTTGCAGGCGATTACGAGTATGAATCTCTAACGTAAAAAGACAGCCGGGTATACAAGCAACTTCTTGATCCAGAGGGCTTCAAAAGGGACAGTTTTATGGATTTAATTCATCCGACATCGGCAATTGGTATTGGTGCATCTCACTTACAAGTTTTAATTCCGGTTATTTTGATAGCCAGTGCCTTGTTAATTCCCATCATCTCAAAGGTCAACCGGAAATGTCGGGAACCATTGGTCTTATTAGTTACCGCATTAAGCTGCGTGGCCTCTCTGGTAATTTTCCAAAAGGTTCTTGCCTCTCCCACCGGTTATATCGAATATGTAGTCGGGTCCGCCTGGAGTGGCAAAATGCTGCTTCAAACGGGTCAGCCAATTGGAATTGTTTTGCGCACCGACCTGCTTGGGGCCATTTTGCTGCTATTGATCAATAGCATCGGTTTTCTGGTCTGTATTTATTCGCTCCAATCCATTCATCATGAGGTACCGGAAGAGAAACATACCTATTATTATACTCTGATGCTCCTGATGCTGGCTGGAATGTGCGGGATCGTCATTACCGGCGATTGTTTCAATTTCTATGTTTTCTTTGAAATCGCGTCCATCAGCTCTTACACGATGGTCTCCATCAGCGGCAAGCCGGAGTCGCTTGAGGCCACTTTTAAATATATTCTCACCGGAGCCTTTAGTTCAATCCTGATTATCTTTGCCATTGGCCTCCTCTTCAACGCTACAGGAACACTCAACATGAATTATGCCGGGCAGCAGATTGTAAAAATTATCAGTTCTCCTCCCGAATCAGCCCTTTATCCTTACCGATACCTAATTTATGCGTCATTGGGTTTATTTATTATGGGCTTTAGCGTGAAAGCGGCCTTTTTCCCTAGCCACGCCTGGCTCGCTGACGCACATCCGGCAGCTCCCGCTTCCATCAGTGCTATTTTGTCCGGATTGATCGTCAAAACCACGGGAATCTTCTTATTGATACGCTTCATTTTTACGGTCTTCGGGATTCACCGGGGCTACTACGGAGAGATTTTCTCTCCGCTCTTTTTGATTATTAGCAGCATTACTATTCTCAGTGGCTCACTTTTTGCCATTGTTCAGACTCAATTAAAAAGAATGCTGGCTTATTCAACCATTACCCAGATGGGGTATATTCTCTTTGGCATAGCCTTGATCACCCAAAATGGGCTGGCAGGCTCTATCCTGCATATGATCAACCATGCCATCGTCAAAAGTATGCTCTTTCTGTGTTCCGGAATCATTATTTATAAAACAGGAATAAAAGACATTACGGATATGGGAAGGTTGGGGTATCGAATGCCGGTTACCATGGCTTGCTTTACCCTCGGTGCCTGCTCCATGGTGGGGGTTCCCCCACTATGCGGCTTCATGAGTAAATGGGTACTGGCTACGGCTTCGTATCAGGCGGGCATGCCGTATCTGCTGATAATTCTGCTGATCAGCAGCTTGCTGAATGCGGTTTACTACTTCCGGGTGGTAGCCATTGCCTATTTTGGAAATCCGACTATGATGGTGCCGGGCGAGGTAGAGGAAATAGACGAAGCTCCTGCAACGATGCTGGTGCCGGTCTGTACCTTGGCCTTATTAATAATTACCTTGGGGGTGCTCGTAAAATTCCCTTATCACTTTGCTGCACTGCCTGCGGCAAGAATGCTGCTGAGGTAGACGGAACGCCCCTCGACCTGCCCTCTTCCCCCAGGGGATAGGAAAAAGGGTGAGGGGCCATGTACGGCATAGGTGTTAAGCTAAGCACGTTTTTTTATAGTGGAAGCGGCTTCCAGCCGCTTGAATAAAGAATAAGCGGCAAGATGCCGCTTCCACTATATGGG
>Ga0307378_10003495_pt1 | contig 23015 bp, 19 predicted proteins | sample UN1MG_FD_202238 | JGI IMG/M metagenome (GOLD analysis project Ga0307378, IMG submission 202238) | Soil microbial communities from Risofladan, Vaasa, Finland - UN-1 | ecosystem: Environmental > Terrestrial > Soil > Coastal area > Acid sulfate soil | place: Finland: Risofladan, Vaasa | collected...
CGCGTGAGCATCGGGAAGGGAGCTACGTTGCGGTGCCAGTACGGGGAGGCGATCCTTTCTTCGCCGGGGGAAAAGGGAACCTCTGGAGAAGGGGGCGGACGTTTCGTGCGGCCGGGGAAGGGAAAGGAGCATAAAGGTCGGAGGGTGGAGGAGGAGGGGGCAAAGGCGGGAAAAAAGAAAAGGGCGACGAACCCCGTCTTCAAGATGGAGGGTCCGGGTATCTATCGGTGGAACCAACCCGCCGGGGAAGGCGGGGGCGTCGAAGCCGGTTCCCCTGGTTTTTTTATCTGGGAAGAGAGGGGAAAGGCCGCGCCGGGACGCATCCGTAAAATGGCGGGGGGCGAGCGGCAGGCCATTTTCGACGCGGAACTGCTGTCCCTTCCCCTTTCCGTCAGGCCGCTAAAGGCGGGGGACCGGGTACGGCCTTTCGGGCTCGGAGCCGAAAAGAAAGTAAAGGAGATTCTCATCGACCGGAAGATCCCGCGCGACGAGCGGTGGGGCAGGCCCGTCGTGTGCGACTACAGGGGGGAGATCCTCTGGATCCCCGGAGTGATCAGGTCCTCCCATGCCCCCGTGACCCCGAAAACGAGACGCACGATCGTGCTGCGAACGGAGTTCGCGAAGGGGGGAAAGCCCTAAAGACGGTTACATCGGGATTCATCTATGCTAAATTGAAGGAAGAATCTGTTCTCTTTCGGGTGCATCGATATTCGGTATAATCTCATTCCGAAATTAACGACAGGAGACAAGACGACTTGAACCAATTTTACAGAAATCTGGCCCTCTGGATGATCATAGCGCTTGCGATGGTCTTCCTGTTCAACACCTTCAAGACGCAGAAGGTGGAGTACGAGGAGATCCCTTTCTCCGAGTTCGTCGCGGCGGTAGACTCCGGGTTGGTACAGGAAGTCACCATCAAGGGGCAGGAGATCCACGGGAAATACGGCGAAGCATCCGGGAAGACGAAGAAGGAGTTCCACACCTACGCCCCGGATGACCCGGACCTCGTCAAGAACCTGCGTAGCAAGGACGTCCGGATCACTGCAAAACCGATCGACGACAACCCCTGGTACATGACCCTGCTCATTTCCTGGCTCCCGATGCTGCTCCTGATCGGTGTGTGGATCTTCTTCATGCGCCAGATGCAGGCGGGGGGCGGCAAGGCGATGTCGTTCGGAAAGAGCCGGGCAAAGCTTCTGACCGAGACCACCGCGAAGGTGACGTTTGACGACGTGGCCGGCATCGAGGAGGCGAAGGAGGAACTCCAGGAGATCATCGCGTTTCTCAAGGACCCCAAGAAGTTCACCAGGCTGGGGGGCCGGATCCCGAAGGGAGTCCTGCTCGTCGGGGCCCCGGGGACGGGGAAGACCCTTCTCGCCCGGGCGATCGCGGGAGAGGCGGGCGTTCCGTTCTTCTCCATCAGCGGGTCAGATTTCGTGGAGATGTTCGTCGGGGTGGGGGCCGCGCGCGTGCGCGACCTCTTCATCCAGGGGAAGAAGTCGGCCCCCTGCATCATCTTCATCGACGAGATCGACGCCGTGGGCAGGCACCGCGGCGCAGGCTTGGGCGGAGGGCACGACGAGCGGGAGCAGACGCTCAACCAGCTCCTGGTGGAGATGGACGGGTTCGAGGCGAACGAGGGGCTGATCCTCATCTCCGCCACGAACCGCCCGGACGTGCTCGACCCGGCGCTTTTGCGGCCGGGAAGGTATGACCGCCAGGTCGTGGTCCCGAAGCCCGACGTCAAGGGAAGGGAGCAGATCCTGGGCGTCCACACGAAGAAGATCCCCCTCGGCGAAGACGTCAACCTCGAGATCCTGGCCAAGGGGACACCCGGATTTACGGGTGCGGACCTGGCGAACCTGTGCAACGAAGCCGCCCTGCACGCCGCGAGCGTCGGGTTCAACAATGTCACGATGGAATGCTTCGAGATGGCCAAGGACAAGGTGATGATGGGACGGGAGCGTCGCTCGATGATCATCCCCGAGGAGGAGAAGCGCTCCACGGCCTACCACGAGGCGGGGCATGCGATCGTGGCGACGCTCATCCCGGGCGCGGACCCGATCCACAAGGTGAGCATCATCCCGAGGGGGATGGCACTGGGGGTGACGCAGCAGCTCCCCATCGACGAGCGCCACACCTACTCCAAGGATTACCTGAAGGACAACATCACGATCCTCATGGGGGGGCGCGTCGCCGAGGAACTGGTCCGGGGTGAGCTGACGACCGGGGCAGGCAACGACATCGAGCGATCCACCTACATCGCAAGAAAGATGGTCTGCGAATGGGGGATGAGCGAGAAGCTCGGGCCCGTGACGTTCGGCCAGAAGCAGGAAGCCATCTTCCTCGGGAGGGAGTTCGGCCGCCACCAGGACTACAGCGAGTCCACGGCCCGGGACATCGACAACGAGGTGAAGGTGATCGTTCTTTTCTGCTACGATCGGGCGAAGCAGCTGCTCAAGACGAACATCCACGTCCTGCACAAAGTGGCGAACACGCTCCTCGAAAAGGAAGTCGTCGACGGTGCCGAGATCAAGAGGATCATCGAGGATCTGGTAGTCCCCCCCGGGGGAGAGCCGCCGACCGCCGAAGCCGGGTCGCCGGCCTGACCCTGCGAGGGGCGCGATGATCCGGGTGTTGCATTTCCCGGACCCGGAAGGAGCGCGCCATCGCATCCTGTTCCTCGGCGCTGCCGAAGGAGATGCAAATCGTCTCGTTTCAGACCTTCGGGCCTTTCTCGTAAGCGTTCCCCTGGGGGACGAGGTTTCGCAGATTCTTCCGCCGCTTCTTCGGGAAAGGGGGGTCCCGCACGCGCGGGGACGGGATGTCCTTCTTTTTTCCGTGTCCTCGAAGGAGCAATGGGACCGCATATCGAAGGATGATCCGGCCTCGAGCAATGCCTTTGCCCCCGTACGGGAGGCAATCGACAGGTATCAGACACGGGAACACACGTTGCGCATCCGGGACCGGTCGCTCCCGTTGTCCGGCACCCCCCGGATCATGGGGATATTGAACGTGACGCCGGACTCGTTCTCCGATGGCGGGAAATTCATTTCCGTCGATCGCGCCGTGGAACACGGGGAGACGATGGCCAGGGAGGGAGCGGACATTATCGACGTGGGAGGGGAATCGACACGGCCAGGATCGGTCGCAGTTCCGGCCGAGGTGGAACTTGCACGGGTAATTCCGGTTCTCCGGGAGCTGGCCGAGCGTACCGATGCAATCCTTTCCATCGACACGACCAAGGCGAACGTTGCCAGGCAGGCGATCGCAGCGGGAGCGCACATCGTAAACGATACGAGCGCCCTTGCCGACGACCCGGAAATGGCGGACGTCGTCCGGGATGCCGGATGTGCAGTCGTTTTGATGCACCGCCACGGGATCCCGGAAACGATGCAGCAGGAGCCGTCGTACGTCTCTCTCTTCGAGGAGATTCTTGCCGCGCTCTCCGGACGGATGGAGGCGGCGGAAGCCGCCGGGATCCCCGGGGACAGGATCATGATCGACCCGGGGGTAGGGTTCGGAAAGCGTCTTTCGGACAACCTGGCCCTGCACCGGCACCTTTCTGACCTGCGCAATCTCGGGAAGCCGATCCTGTTCGGCCCGTCGCGAAAATCGTTTATCGGCAAACTCACGGGAAGAGAACCCGGGGACCGGATAAGCGGGAGCTTGGCGTCCGTGGCGATAGCGGTACTGGGGGGGGCGCACGTTCTCCGCGTTCACGACGTGAAAGATACGAAGGAAGCGATCTGCGTGGCGGCTGCCGTGATGAGAGGGACGGAATGCTAGGACCTCTTCCTGCCATTCGGCTGGTGGACATCCTGGACATCCTGCTCGTCGCATTCATCTTCTACTGGATTCTCCTCTTTATCCGGGGCACCCGGGCCGTGGAGATCCTGTTCGGACTTCTCTTCCTGGTGGGGGTATTTCTCCTCTCGAAGAAGATCGGGATGGTCACGTTCCCATGGGTGGTCGGGAATTTCTTCGGTGGATTCATCGTCATCCTCGTGGTGATCTTCCAGAGCGAGATCCGGCGGGGACTCGCGCGGATGGGACAGACGAGGATTCTCGGCTGGCCCCCGTTGTCCCGGGGCCCCGATATTCTCAAGGAACTCTCGGTATCGGTCTTCCGGCTCGCCGAATCCCGAACCGGGGCTCTCATCCTGCTGGAAAGGAACATGGGCCTTTCGGAATACATGGAACACGGGAAGAAGATCGACGCGGTCTTCTCCTATGAACTGCTGGCATCGCTCCTCTCCCCGCTTTCCCCCGTTCACGACGGGGCGGTGGTTATCCGGGGGGAGAGGGTGGCTGCGGTCCAGGTCATCCTCCCGATCCCGGCGGAATCCCCGGCCACGGGGGGGATGGGAACACGCCACCGGGCTGCGTGGGGGATTTCGACGGACACCGACGCGATCTCCGTCGTGATATCGGAGGAAACGGGGATCGTCACGGTCTTCTTCTACCACCAGAAAAAAGTAGCGTCGGACGTGGAGGAGCTTTCGGGGATCCTGCGAAAGCTGTTCGAGACATGAGAAGACTCCGGAAGAATCTCGGGCTGAAGGCGATTGCGCTCGTTCTTTCCGTTCTTCTGTGGTGGATCGTAGGGGGGGAGAGAAACGCCCTCGTCGGGTTCGCCGTCCCGCTCGAAATCCGGAACATCCCTGCGGGCATGGCGCTCACCAACAAGGTGGACCGCCAGGTAGACGTGCGGATTGCCGGTCCCTCGACTCTCATCAGCGGCCTGGAACAGAAGGAGATCTCCGTGGAGGTCGACCTCTCCGGGGCGAAGGCCGGAAAGGAGGTCATTCCGTTGACCGAGCGGTCGGTCAAGATCCCGGCGGGGTTCCGGGTGGAGAGGGTCTACCCTGGCTCCATCGAGGTAGTCCTGGAGAAACTTGTACGAAAGACCGTGCCCGTCCACGCCCGGATCGGAGGAACTCCCGAGATCCGTGCCCGCATCGTGAAAACGGAAGTGGACCCGCCGTCGCTCGAAGTCGAGGCGCTCCCCGATGAATTATCCCGCCTGAAGACCCTCACTACCGAGGAAATCAACCCCGAGAAGGCAGAGGGGATTTTCACGTCGAAGGTCCGGGTGAACTTGCCGGAGGGGCATGCTAAAATCGTGGGAAATCCTACCGTCCTCGTGACGATCGAATTCGGGAAGTAGGGGGAAGAACGCGTGCGCAGAAAGCTGTTCGGCACAGACGGGGTGCGCGGAGTCGCCAACAACGAACCGATGACCGTGGAGACGGCGATGGCGCTCGGCCAGGCCGTCGCGTACAATTTCCGGAACCACGCCGGCAAGCACAAGATCGTCATCGGCAAGGACACCCGCCTGTCCGGCTACATGTTCGAGACGGCGCTGGCTGCCGGGATCTGCTCCATGGGGGGCGATGTGTTGCTAGTCGGCCCCCTGCCCACTCCGGGGATAGCGTTTCTCACCCATTCCATGCGGGCCGACGCAGGCGTGGTGATCTCCGCCTCGCACAATCCTTACCAGGACAACGGGTTCAAGTTCTTCGGCCGTGACGGCTTCAAGCTCCCGGACCAGCTGGAAGGCAAGATCGAGATGCTCATGATGGGAGACCAGCTCAAGGAGGTCAGGCCGCCATCCCCGCAGATCGGCCGTGCACACCGGATCGACGACGCCAGTGGCCGGTACATCGTCTACCTCAAGAACACCTTCCCGGCACATCTGTCCCTGGAAGGACTGCGAATTGTGATCGATTGCGCCAACGGTGCCGCGTACCGGATCGCCCCGCTGGTGTTCCAGGAGTTAGGCGCGGACGTCATCACGCTGGGCGTCTCCCCGAGCGGGCTGAACATCAACGAGAAGTGCGGCTCTCTTTTCCCGGAGATTGTGTCGGCGAAAGTGAAGGAAGTGGGGGCAGACCTCGGGATTTCGCTGGACGGGGACGCCGACCGGGTGATCGTGGTCGATCACAAGGGCAATGTGGTGGACGGCGACCGGATCATGGCGATCTGCGCGGAGGAGATGTCCCGGAGGAAAAAGCTGAAAAAGAACACCGTCGTCGCCACGGTGATGAGCAACATCGGGCTGGAATTCTTCCTCCGGGAGCGGAAGATCCGGATCGTCAGGGCGAACGTGGGGGACCGGTACGTCGTGGAAGCGATGCGGGCCGGGGGATACAACTTCGGCGGAGAGCAGTCGGGTCATCTGGTCTTCCTCGACCACGCGACGACGGGGGACGGAGTCCTGGCGGCGCTCCAGGTTCTGGCGGTGATGGTCGAGTCGGGGAAGAAGATCGCCGATCTGGGGAGCAAGATGGAAAAGTTCCCGCAGGTTCTGGTGAATCTGAAGCTCAAGCATCGTGTGCCCCTGGAGAACATGCCCCGGTTCCAGAAAGCGATTACCGAGTTCGAGAAGAAATTGGGTCGCAGGGGGAGGATCCTGGTCCGGTACAGCGGGACCGAACCCGTACTCCGGATCATGGTGGAGGGGGAGGACGGGAAGGAGACCGAGCATATCGTCAATGCGCTTGCGGAGAAGGCGCGAGCCGAGATCAAGTAACGTTAAAATCGGGGACGCTTCTTAACTGTAAAAGTTAAGCAACGTCCCTCGAATGTGGGAGTAACAGGCTGCTCGTGGGGGCGGGATGCACAAGAAGCTTGGGGTAAACATCGATCACGTCGCAACGGTCCGGCAGGCCAGGCGGGGGACATCGCCGGATCCGGTGACGGCGGCGGGGATTGCGGAAATGAACGGCGCGGACGGGATCACCGTGCACCTCCGGGAGGACAGGCGGCACATCCAGGATCGCGACTTGGCGGTATTGAAGCAGGTCGTAAAGACGAGGATCAACCTTGAGATGGCGGCCACGAAAGAGATGGTGGGGATCGCGACCGACATCCTTCCTTTTTCCTCCACTCTCGTGCCGGAGAAAAGAGAGGAGATCACGACCGAGGGAGGGCTCGACGTTCTCGCCCAGAGGGAGGCGATTCACGGCACGGTCTCCCGGCTGCAGGAGGCGGGGATACTCGTGAGCCTCTTTATCGACCCGGACCTTGCCCAGGTGCGCGCGGCGAAGCACACGGGGGCCGACGCCGTCGAGATCCACACGGGGGAATACTGCAACGCCTTCCAGGGAGGAAGAACCGAAAAGCAGTTCGGGAAAATCCGTGCCGCAGCAGCATACGGCCGCAATGTCGGGCTCCGGGTCTTTGCCGGGCACGGGCTCGACCTGCGAAACATCGTCCCGATCCTGTCCCTTCCGGAGATCGAGGAGTTCAACATTGGCCACAGCATCATCGCTCGGGCGGTATTCGTGGGCCTGGGGCAGGCAGTACGTGAGATGGCCGACCTGATCCATGGCAGGTAAACGTTTTTCCCGGACCAGGCGGCGCGGGAACCGATGATCGTCGGCATCGGGGTCGACATCGTGGACGTGGAAAGGGTGAAAGACCTCCTGGCACGGTACCGGGACCGCTTCTTGCGGCGGGTGTTCACGGACCCGGAGGCGGAGTATGCAGGCAGGAGCGTCCGGGAGGCCGAGCGGCTTGCGGGACGGTTCGCCGTGAAGGAGGCGGTGCTCAAGGCGTTCGGAACGGGAAAGTCTCAGGGGATCCTGTGGCGGGATGTGGAAACGGTCCGGGGGGCCATGGGGAAACCTGAAGTAAATCTTTATGGAAATGCCACTAAATATATGAAAATAATAAACGGAAAACATATTCACGTAAGCATTACACATGACGGGGGAAAGGCGGTGGCTTTCGTGGTCATCGTAGATTCGGGGGGATCCTCATGAAGGTCGCGACCGCGCGCCAGATGGCAGAGCTCGACCGGGTGACGATCGAGCAATACGGGATCCCCTCTCTCGTTCTCATGGAGAACGCGGGCAGGTCCTGCACCGAGAAGATCCTGCGCATCCTCCAGGAGAGGGTCGTCGCGCCGGAAGAGGCGTCGGTCGCCATCGTGTGTGGACGCGGAAACAACGGCGGAGACGGGATGGTGATCGCCAGGCACCTCGTAAACCGGGGCGTTTACGTCGAGGTTTTTCTCCTGTCCGAAGTGGAAGACCTTTCCCCGGACGCCAGGATCCAATACGAAATCCTCCGGAAGATGGATGTCGAGTGCCGGATCATCCGGGACCAGGAAGGCGTGGAGGACTTAAGAAGCTACCTCGAAGAGGTCCACCTGTGCGTCGACGGCATCCTCGGAACGGGCCTTACCTCCCCCCTCCAGGGAATCGTTCGGGACGTGGTGGAGACGATCAACCTGTCCCTGACCACAGTGTTTGCGGTCGACGTTCCCAGCGGGATCGACGCGACGTCCGGGAGAATCCTCGGGGAAGCGATCCGCGCGGACTACACCGGCACGTTCGGGCTTCTGAAACTCGGGCAGGTGCTGCTTCCCGGCTCCATCCATTGCGGCGAGACCGATATCTACGACATCGGGATCCCGTCCAAGGCCGTCTTCGACACCGACATCAAGACGGAGGCACTCGAGGAACGGATGGTCAAGAGCATGCTCTCCATCCGGCCGCCCGATTTCCACAAAGGAGACGGGGGAAGGGTGTACGTCGTCGGAGGTTCCCCCGGGATGACCGGAGCCCCCTGCCTGGCGGGGCAGGCAGCGATGCGGATGGGCGCGGGTCTGATCACGGTCGTCGTGCCCCGGTCCCTGCATTCCGTCGTGGAGGCAAAACTGATGGAGGTGATGTCGGCAGGGGTCGAGGACGGCGGTTCCGGCCATTTCCGGAAAGAGAGCATTCCGGATCTCCTCGAGAAGATCTCACGCGCCGACTTCGTGGTTTTGGGCCCCGGACTGGGGGTCTACCCGGATGCTGCGGAGTTCATGGCGGAGATTATCCCCCGGATACGGGTTCCCTTTCTGGTCGACGCCGACGGGCTTAACGCGCTGGCCGGTCAGGTCGGGTGCTTGCGCAAGGCGGAGGCTCCCTGCATCATCACGCCGCACCCGGGGGAGATGTCCCGCCTGACAGGCGAATCGATCGAGGCCATCGAGGCCTCCCGGATCGGATCGGCGCAGCATTTTGCCGAGGAGGAGAACGTGACGGTGATCCTGAAAGGGGCGAGGACGATAATCGCCACCTCCAAGGGCGATGTCTTCATCAACACCACCGGGAACCCGTACATGGCCTCGGGCGGCATGGGGGATGTCCTCTCGGGGATGGTGGCGGCGCTTGCCTGCCAGGGGCTGTCGCCGACCGATGCCGCATGCGCGGGGGTTTTTCTCCACGGGCAGTCCGCCGACATCCTGGTCCGGCGCCACCCGATGTCTGCCGTATCCGCGACCGACGTCATCGGAAACATACGCGAGGCGCTCCAGCAGACCCTCGGCGAACCTGCCGGGGAGGAGTGAAGGAAACCTCCGTTGCATTCCCTGTTTTCCTGCCCCGTTTTCCACGAACCCTCCTTCTGTTTCGGGTGATCCAAGCGTGGAGATCGAGCTTCTGTCTTCCCGCGAGGAGGACACGATCCACGTTGGCCGGGCGCTCGGGAATATCCTGGAACCGGGTGATGTGGTGGCGCTCACAGGCGACCTGGGGGCGGGAAAGACGGCTTTCTGCAAGGGAGTGGGAGAAGCGCTTGGAATTCCTTCCGGCCGAATCGTAAGCCCCAGCTTCACAATCGTAACAGAGCACCGGGGGAGGCTGCCGCTTTCCCACATCGACGTGTACCGCCTCTCCTCGGAGGAGGAAGCCCTGGACATCGGGCTGGACGAAATCGTGTCGGGAAAACGTGTCTGTCTTGTAGAGTGGGCGGAAAAAATACGGATCCTATTGCCAAACGACTGTATTAGGATTACATTTCACATTTTAAGTGGGGAGATGCGAAGGCTGTCGGTGGAAGCTAGGGACGATCCGAGATTCGGAACATTCCTTTCTCGCGTCAAACACCTTATCCCGGGAGACTAGGCGAAACGATGGCGCTCATTGTCCAGAAGTACGGAGGCACATCCGTCGGGACCATCGAGAAGATCAAGAAGGTCGCCGGGCGTGTGGCGAGAACCAGGGACATGGGAAACGACGTGGTCGTCGTGGTGTCCGCGATGGCGGGGGAAACGAACCGGCTTCTCGGGCTGGCGAATCAGCTCTCGGAGTTGCCCAACGAGCGCGAGCTCGACGTGGTGGCGTCGACGGGCGAGCAGGTGACCATCGGGCTTCTCTCGATCGCCCTTTCCGAAATGGGATATCCTGCGAGGTCCTTCACCGGATTCCAGATCCCGGTGCTGACCGACTCCGCGCACGTCAAGGCCCGTATCCGGAAGATCGAGGGGGCCACCATCCAGTCCGCCCTGAAGAAGGGCGAGATCGCGGTCGTCGCGGGCTTCCAGGGGATCGACGAGACCGGAGCGATCACCACCCTCGGGAGAGGGGGCTCCGACACGAGCGCCGTGGCGGTCGCGGCGGCCCTGAACGCTGACGTATGCGAGATCTACACCGACGTGGACGGCGTCTACACCACGGACCCCGGCATCTGTTCCGACGCGCAGAAGCTTGAAAGGATCTCCTTCGAGGAGATGCTTGAACTGGCCAGCCTCGGAGCCAAGGTCCTCCAGATTCGCGCCGTCGAGTTCGGAATGAAATACGGGGTGCGGATCCACGTCCGCTCCTCGTTCAACGACAATACGGGAACCCTCGTGACGAAAGAGGAGGAGATCATGGAAACGGCGGTAGTGTCCGGTGTGGCGTACAACAAGGGCGAAGCGAAGATCACCATTGTGAAGGTCCCCGACCGGCCGGGGATCGCCGCGAAGATCTTCAAGCCTCTGTCCGACGCCAACATCGTCGTCGACGTCATCGTCCAGAACGTCTCCGTAACCGGACACACCGACCTGACCTTCACGGTGGGACGAAGCGACTACAAGAAGGCGATGATGACCACTGAAACGGTTGCCAAGGAGATCGGCGCGGACAAGGTCGTGGGGAACGACAAAATCGCGAAGGTCTCCATCGTCGGGTTGGCGATGCGCTCCCACTCCGGCGTCGCCACGAAGGTCTTCGAGACGCTGGGCGCCGAGGGGGTAAACATATTGGGTATCACCACGTCGGAGATCAAGATCTCCTGCCTCATCGAGGAGAAGTACACCGAACTTGCCGTCCGCGTGCTGCATAAAGCGTTCGGCCTGGGAAAACCGGCAAACGCATGAAGATGTTTCCCGGAAAAAAGGAAGGAAGATCATGGCGGCGATAAAAAAGGTATTCCTGTACGACACGACGCTTCGGGACGGGACGCAGTCCGAGGAGGTTTCCCTCTCCGTGGAGGACAAGGTCGCGATCGCGGAACGACTCGACCAGTTCGGAATCCACTACATCGAGGGGGGGTATCCGGGCTCGAACCCCAAGGACAAGGAGTTTTTCGCGCTGGGGAAGCGGCTCCGCCTGAAGACGGCGAAGCTGTGCGCGTTCGGCATGACCCGCCGCGTGGGGAAGAAGGTGGAGGAAGATCCCAACATGAAGGCGCTCCTCTCCGCCGAAACCCCCGTCATCACCGTGGTCGGGAAGTCGTGGGACTTCCACGTGACCGAGGCGCTGCGCACCACGCTCGACGAGAACCTGAAGGCCATCCGGGAGACGATGGAATACCTCAAGAAACGGACGGAGCAGGTCTTCTTCGACGCCGAGCACTTCTTCGACGGATACAAGCGGAATCCGAAGTACGCCATGAAGACGCTTTCGGCCGCCCGGGACGGGGGGGCCGACTGCCTCGTCCTGTGCGACACCAACGGAGGATCGTTGCCGTCGGAGGTAGCGAAAATCGTCCGGGAGGTCCGGAAAGCAATACGGGCCCCGCTCGGAATCCATACCCACAACGATGGCGAAATGGCCGTGGCAAATACCCTGGTGGCAGTGGAAAACGGCGTGACGCAGGTGCAGGGGACGATCAACGGCTACGGCGAGAGGTGCGGCAACGCGAACCTCATCTCCATCATCCCCAACCTCGCACTGAAGATGGGGCGCGAGGTCCTGCCGAAGGGGCAGATGAAAAAACTGACGGATCTTTCCCGGTACGTGGCGGAGGTGGCCAATCTAGGCCACTGGCTCCACCAGCCGTTCGTGGGTGGCGCAGCGTTCGCGCACAAGGGGGGGATGCACGTATCGGCCGTACGACGCCATCCGGCGACATACGAGCACATCGACCCCGAAACGGTGGGGAGCAGAAGGCGCGTTCTCATATCCGACCTCTCCGGAAGGAGCAATATCATCTCGAAATTCCAGGAGAAAGGGATCGAGTTCAAAACCGGCGACCCCGCGGCGGAGAGGATCCTCGAGCAGATCAAGGATCTCGAGCACAAGGGGTACCAGTTCGAGGCGGCCGAGGCCTCGTTCGAGATGCTGGTCCACAGGACGATGGGGACGCACAGGCCGTTTTTCAAACTCAAGGGGTTCCGGGTGATCGACGAGAAGCGTTCGGAGAAGGAGACGCCCTTCGCGGAGGCGACCATCATGGTCGAGGTCGACGGAACGGTCGAGCACACGGCGGCGCTCGGCAACGGCCCGGTGAACGCGATGGACAACGCCCTCCGGAAGGCGCTCGAGAAGTTTTACCCGGAACTCTCCGAGGTGGAACTGCTCGACTACAAGGTCCGGGTGATCGGCGCGGGAGGGACGGGGTCTTCGGTACGGGTTTTGATACGCTCGGGGGACAAGGAAACCCAGTGGGGAACCGTCGGTGTCTCGCACAACATCATCGAAGCGTCCTGGCAGGCCCTGGTCGACGGAATACGGTACAAACTCTGGAGGTCCAGGGGAATCCTTCCGGAAGAGAAGAGGTAGGGATCCGAGAGCTGTTCTCCTCCTATCCCTGATTGTTCTGCTATGGAATTTGGGGGCCTCGGGGTGGGACCTGTTCACACGGCAATCGTTTCCCCCGGGTGGATTGTTCCCGCCATTTGGATCCGTCCGGAACGGTTCTCCGGGGGCCCGGGGGGAAGACGCGGCGACGGGAGGGCATGCCGGGCCCTTGACGGTTCGACAGAAGTTTCTCCTCGGACGGCGAGTGAATCTGAATAAGGCCGGATACGAAGAGATATCCGGCCTCCCTGGAATCTCCGACCCCGTGGCGAAGGCGATCGTGGAGGAACGAAAAAGACTTGGGGGCTTCCTGCGCCCCGACGATCTGCTGGTGGTACGGGGAATCAAGGAAAAGCGGTTGCAAAAAATGCTTCCCTTTATCACCTTTTTCCCTAATAATTGACTGTATTAGTCAGGTAAAGACGTACTGTCAGGAAGGGGGGAAAGATGTTTCATCGGATCCGGAACGACATCCGTGTCATCTTCGAGCGCGATCCGGCCGCCCAAAGCGTGCTGGAAATCTTTCTCTGTTACCCCGGATTTCACGCCGTGCAGTTCCACCACGCGACGCACTGGCTCTGGAACCACGGCCTGAAGTTGCCCGCTCGATTTTTATCCCATGTCTCCCGTCTGCTGACCGGCATCGAGATCCACCCGGGGGCAACCATCGGCGAAGGGTTCTTCATCGACCATGGGATGGGGGTGGTCATCGGGGAAACCGCCGAAATCGGGAATAACGTGACGATGTATCACGGGGTGACGCTCGGGGGGACAAGCTGGCAGAAAGGGAAAAGGCATCCCACGATCGAAGACAACGTGATTATCGGGGCAAATGCATCGATCCTCGGACCCATTCGGGTAGGGGAGAACTCCAAGATCGGCTCGGGCTCCGTGGTGAACAAGGAGGTCCCCGATCATTCGACAGTCGTCGGGATTCCCGGCAGGGTGGTCTTCCGCAAAGGGAACGTATACCAGGACCCCACGGGCGTCGCCGGTACGCCTGACCCGGAAGGGAAGGCCCTGAAGTGCCTCACCGAGCAGGTGATGGCGCTGGAGAAGCGACTGGACGATGTTCTGAAGCGGGTTGAAGAGGGGGAGGATCTGCCGCAGGTAGGATCAAAGCCTTGAAGATCACCACCAAGGGGCGGTACGCCGTCATGGCGCTCGTAAGCCTGGCGGGAGCGTCTCACGGAAACCCGGTGTCCCTCAAGGATATATCCCGCCAGGAGAATATCTCGGAACTCTACCTCCAGCAGCTGTTCACACGCCTGCGCCGGCAGAGCCTGGTCAAGAGCGTGCGGGGTCCCGGGGGAGGATTCATCCTCGCGCGGCGTCCTTCCGAGATCACGGTCGGGGAGATCATCCGGGCCGCCGAGGGGAAGAATGCACGGGTAGGTTGCCGAAGCTCCGGGCGGAAATGCGGGATGATCGAACGATGCAAAACGCAGAACATGTGGGACACTCTGGAATCGCGGATCGACGAGTTTCTCGATTCCATGACGATCGAAAACCTTTTCCTCCACCAGGCGGAGAATCACCGTGAGGCGGAGGCGTGAGAAAAATATATTTTGACAACAACGCGACCACGCCCGTCCATCCCGAGGTCAGGAAGGCGATCGAACCGTTCCTCTCGGACCAGTTCGGGAACCCCTCGAGCATCCACTGGGCAGGGCGGGACGTTCGGAAGGGGATAGAAGACGCACGGCAGGAAATCGCCTCGTTCTTCGGTTCCCAGCCGCTGGAGCTCGTTTTCACGAGTTCCGGGACCGAGAGCGACAACCTCGCGATCAAGGGGATAGCCTACCGGCAAGGAAACGCAGGGAAGCACATCGTCACATCGCAGGTCGAGCACCCCGCGGTGATAAACGCCTGCCGCTTCCTAGAAACGCAGGGGTTTCGCGTGACGTACGTTCCGGTGAACCGGCACGGAATCGTCGAGCCGGAGAAGGTCCGGGAAGCCCTGACCCGGGACACGATCCTCGTCTCCGTCATGTATGCCAACAACGAGACGGGGTCCGTCATGGCGATCCCCGAGATCGGGGCGATCGCCCGGGATGCCGGCGTGATCATGCATACCGATGCCGTTCAGGCCGCGGGAAAAATCCCGATCGACTTCAGCCACCTCCCGGTGGACATGCTCACCTTTTCCGGGCACAAGGTGAACGCACTGAAAGGGGCGGGGGGCTTGATCGTCCGCAAGGGGATCGAGATCGAGGCGATGTCCCACGGGGGGCACCAGGAAAGGGGTCGACGCGGCGGAACCGAGAACGTCGTGGGGATCATCGCCATGGGAAAATCTTTCCAACTCCTGAGAACGAGGATGGCGGATGAGGTCGCCGAAGTCCTTCGGCTTCGGACCAAGTTCGAGAAGGGGCTTTTCGACCGGATACCGGAGCTCGTCCTGAACGGGCACCCGACACGCAGACTCCCCAACACCGTAAACATCTCCTTCCGGTACGTGGAGGGAGAGGCGATGCTCCTGAACCTGGACATGATGGGGATCGCCTGCTCCTCGGGTTCCGCATGCACCTCGGGATCGCTGGAGCCGTCCCCGATCCTCGTTGCCATGGGCGCGGACCCGACGGACGCCCAGGGCGCACTCCGGTTCAGCCTGGGATGGGGGAACACGGACGCGGACGTGGAGTACGCCATCGACGCCGTCGAGACGGTAACAAGCAAGCTGCGGGCCCTGTCCCCGCTCTATCCGAGTACGAAGGAGGCGAAAGCGAGATGAAGGGGAAGAGAATCCTGGCGGCGCTTTCCGGAGGCGTCGATTCCTCGGTTGCGGCGGTCCTCCTCAAGCAGCAGGGGTGGGAAGTGATCGGCATATCGATGGACCTGTACGACTTTTCGAAAGTCACGAAGGACCGGGAAGGCACCTGCTGTTCGCTTGACGACCTCTACGACGCCCGCAGGGTGTGCGACACTCTCAACATCCCGTATTACGTGCTGAACCTGCGCGATGAGTTCCGCCGCGAGGTGGTCGAACCGTTCGTCCGGGAGTACGTCAGCGGGAGGACGCCGAACCCCTGCATCCTGTGCAACGAGCACCTGAAGTTCCGGGCCCTTCTCCGGAAGGCCGACGAACTCGAAGCAGAGGGAGTGGCGACAGGACATTATGCGGTCATCCGGAGGGAGCCATCGGGGAGATGCCGTCTTTTCGCCGCCCCCGACGAGTCCAAGGACCAGTCCTACTTCCTTTTCTCCCTGGAATCGGAACGTCTCCGCAGGATCCACTTCCCCGTCGGGCAGATGTACAAGGACGAGGTAAGGAAGATTGCCGAGGGGGCGGGCCTGCCCGTGTTTGAGAAGCGGGAAAGCCAGGATATCTGTTTCGTCACCGACGACTCCTACACCGAGTTCCTGAACCGGCGAGGGATCCAGGAGAAGGAGGGTCGGATTCTCGACCGCAGCGGGAACGTCCTCGGTACCCATAAAGGGATCCTCCGGTACACGTTGGGCCAGCGAAAAGGCCTCGGTATAGCGGCGAAGGAACCGTTGTACGTCGTTTCCATCGACGCCGAGAAGAACGAAATTGTTCTGGGAACGGAGGACGAAACGCTCTCGCCGTCGGCCACCGTCGGGCGTTTCTCATTCGTGGCAGGCGCTCCCCCCGCGAAGGAGTTCCGCGCCACCGCCAAGGTGCGGTTCCGTCACGTGGGGGAGGAGGCATCCGTCCGGGTGGAAGGAGAACGGATCAAGGTGGTCTTCGACTCCCCCCAGAGAAGCGTGACCCCGGGACAGGCTCTCGTCCTGTACGACGGGAAAGAGGTCCTCGGAGGCGGCTGGATCGAATGCGAAAGCGCCTCAAGGTCCTGACCGTCGGGTGCAAGGCGAACTTCGCCGACTCCGCCTCCGTTGTCCGGCTGGCCGTTGCTGAAGGGTTCGACATCGTCACCGACGCGCAGCCCGCAGACGTCGTGGTGATCAACAGCTGCACCGTGACGCACCGGGCGGACCGGGACAGCCGGTCCCACGCAAGGAGAGCCCGTCGGGAAAACCCCAAGGCGACCGTCATCCTCACGGGGTGCTACGCGCAGGTTTCCCCCCAGGAAAGAGAGAAGATCCCCGAGGTCGATCACTGGTTCGGGTTGGCGGCACGCGATGCGCCGGCAGCCGAGGAAGGTGCCCTCGCAAGGGTCCTGCACGAAATCTCGGGGAATGGTCCCGGGGATCCCGAACTCCTTTCCGACTATGCCGCGGACCTTCTGCTGGGGCACCGGCGAACCTATTTGAAGATCCAGGACGGTTGCGACTTCTCCTGCGCCTATTGCGTGGTCCCTTTGGCCCGGGGGAGAAACCGATCCGTCCCGGAAGAGGAGATCATCGCGAGGGCGGTAAGGGCGGAGGCCGAAGGTGCGCGCGAGCTCGTCCTGACGGGAATCCACATTGGCCTGTACGGGGTGGATTTTGGGAAGAGGGATGCCCTTCCCGGACTGATCAGGAAACTTCTTCGAAATACCACGCGGACACGCATCCGCCTGAGTTCCGTCGAACCCGGGGAGATCACCGGGATGCTCGTCGAAACGATCGCCGGTGATCCACGGGTGTGCGCCCATCTGCACGTACCGCTGCAGAGCGGTTGCGACCGCACACTCGCAAGAATGCGCCGCCCGTATCGTAGCGTCGAGTACGGGAAAGTCGTCTCCGATGCGGCTTTACGGATACGGAGACTTTCCCTGGGAGCGGATGTCATCGTGGGGTTTCCCTGCGAAACGCCTGCGGACTTCGAGGAGACGGTGCGGTTTCTTCGGGACTCCCCGGTTACCTACTTACACGTGTTTCCCTATTCAGCCCGTCCCGGGACAGAAAGCGCGAGGTGGGAAGACGACGTGACCTCCCCCGAGAAGAAAGAAAGGGTCTCCCGCCTTCTGTCGCTTTCCGAACGGATGCGAGAAGCGTTCCTGTCCAGGCAGGTAGGCACAACGGTCGACGTCCTTGCGGAAGCGGCGGATCGGGAGGGAGCCTGGCTGTCGGGTCGCTCGGGGAACTACGCAGAAGTCGTTTTTCCGGGCACCCCCTCGGAAATCGGGGAAATTCACCACGTTAGCGTCGAATCCGTCCGTGACGGGAGGCTTTCCGGAAGGCGGGCTTTACCGGAAGGCGGGCTTTAAAGGACGTTCCACCTCGTCCCATGGGAAATGCATGAAGAATCTTGAGAACAAGATCGGGTATCGGTTCCGGGCGCCGGACCTTCTGGAGGAGGCACTCCGGCACGCTTCCACGACGGAAGGGACAACGCGGAAATCGTATCAGCGCCTCGAATATCTGGGGGACGCGGTTCTTAACCTTTGCGTCGCGGAAGAGACGTATCGGACCTTTCCTTCCGCGGAAGAGGGGACTCTTTCGAAGGCGCGTTCCGCTCTGATCAACAATCGGAATCTCGTCCGCGTAGGGGAAATGATCGGTGTTCCGGACGCCCTGCGGATCGACATCTCCGTCAGGGAAAAAGGCGGGGGAGTAACCCGGAAAATGGTGGCCGACGCGGTGGAGGCGATCACAGGAGCGATCTTTCTGGACGGCGGGTACGACGCGGCGAGGAGTTTCGTGCTCTTCCACTTCTGGGCAGGGAAAGAGGTGGAGGCCCTCGTCGCCGGTTTCGACGCGAAAAGCCGGCTGCAGGAGTGGTGCCAGAAACACCGTGCGTCCCTCCCGAAGTATCGTCTGATTTCCGCCGGGGGACCGCCCCATTCCCGGACATTTATCGTCTCCGCAAGGCTATCGGACGGCAGGGAAGAGAGAGGCAACGGGAAGACGAAGAAAGAGGCGGAAATGGAAGCCGCCGAACGCCTGCTGGCGCTCCTGGGCGGGGAGGATGGAAACCACACGGAGGGTTCATGACGTCTGGCGGAACCGGAATGGAAACGGGAAGGAAGTCCGGCTTTGTTGCTCTCCTCGGGCGGCCGAATGTCGGCAAGTCCACCATGCTCAACCGCATTCTGGGCGCCAGGATCGCGATCGTGACAGCCAAGCCCCAGACTACCCGGGACAGGATCGTCGGTATCTACACCGAATCCCGCGGCCAGATCATCTTTCTCGACAGCCCGGGTATCCATCACCCGAAGCGGGCGCTGAACGAATACATGGTCCGGACCGCGGAGAGGATCGCGGAAGAAGCGGACGTGGTCGTGCACATCGTGGACGACCGCCCACGAGTGTCGGGGGAGGAGGAAAATCTCGTACGCGGTGTCCTGGAGAGAGTTTCCGCAACGCGGGTACTCGTCGTCAACAAGACGGACAAGGTCGGCGTTGCCGCTGCGGACCGGATGAGAAAGACGATGATGGAAGATGGGTTATACTCCGAAGGATTTCTGACTTCGGCCACGGAGGGGGCCGGGGTGAAAGAATTCCTGGATTTTCTCTTCGGGCTCCTTCCGGAGGGGCCATCCTACTACCCGGAGGACGAGTTGACCGACCTTCCCATGCGGTTCATCGCACAGGAAATCATCCGGGAGAAGCTTTTCGAGTTCCTCTCCGAGGAACTTCCGTACAGCGTCGCCGTCTCCATCGAGGAGTACCAGGAGAACCCGGAAAAGAACCTGATCCGGATCCGTGCGGAAGTTTACGTGGAAAGGGAATCGCAAAAAGGCATGGTGATCGGGCGGGGGGGGAGGATGTTGCGGGACATCGGGACCGCGGCAAGACAGGAACTGGAGAAAGAGACCGGCTGGCGGGTATACTTGGATCTGTTCGTAAAGATCGAAAAGGACTGGAGCCGGAAGGAAACGATGCTGCGAAGGCTTGGGTATGCGGGCTAGTTCCGAGTTCACGGTTTCCCTCGTCGGTCGACCGAACGTGGGGAAATCCACCCTTTTCAACCGGATCTCCGGGAAGCGGAGGTCTCTCACCTACGGGGAACCCGGTGTAACCCGCGATCTTGTCTCCCACCCCGCGGAGCACGACGGCAAGCGATTCCGTCTGGTCGATACCGGGGGGTACTTGTCGGGGGAAACGGGGGATATCCTCTCGAAGGTCCGCGGACAGGTCCTTCGTGCCATCTACGAGTCCGACGCGGTCATTTTCCTCGTGGACGCCCGTGACGGGATCCTCCCTCTCGACAAGGAGATCGCCACGATGCTTCGCGAGCGGGAGAAGCGCTTCTTTCTCGCAGCGAACAAGGTGGACACCCGGGAAGGGCAGGAGATGGCCACACAGTTTCACGAACTGTCCGTCGGTACGGTATACCCGGTTTCCGCCGAGCACGGAACGGGTGTGTCCGACCTCCTCGACGCGATCGTTCCGCTCATTCCCGACTCCGTTCCCGAAGACGAAGGAGCCCTGGAATCCGTCCCGCGCGTATCCGTCCTTGGGCGCCCGAACGTGGGGAAATCCACTCTCATAAACACCCTTGTCGGGTTTGACCGGGTAATCGCCTCGGAGATTCCGGGGACCACCCGCGACGCGGTGGATGTCCTGGTGACCTACGGGGGAAAGAAGTACCAGTTCATCGACACCGCGGGGATCAGGGCAAAGAGGAAGACCGAAACCGTCCTCGAGAAGTTCTCCGTGATCAAGAGCCTGGAATCCCTGAAGCGGTGCGATGTCGCGATCCTGATGATGGACGGACCGGAGGGATTGTCCCACCAGGACCGGCAGATTCTGAGGTACATCCTCCTCGAGGAACGCGCGGTGGTCGTAGCCGCGAACAAGGCAGATCTCTGGGGCGGGGAGGAAGGGCGCCGCCAGGGAATTCGCAAAATTCAGGAGAAGTTGGGATACGCATCCTTCGCTGCCGTCATCCCGACGGCCTCGGTAACGGGAAAGGGGATCCCCCTTCTATTCAAGAAGATCGAGGAGGCCTTCGGCAGTTTCCAGAAACGGGTTTCCACGGCGTCCCTCAACCGCAAGGTCTCCTCCGTTCTCTATGCTGTCCCCATACCCTCCCGCAAGGGGAGGAACCGGGCCTTTTACATCGCACAGGTGGGCGTCATGCCCCCCTCCTTTACCGTGTTCGTCAAGGACCGGGACGGGATCCCGGATTCGTACACGAGATATCTGCAGAACAAGATCAGGGACCGGTTTGGTTTCAAGGGGTCGCCCATTCGCATCGTGTACCGCGAACGATGATCCGGTCCCGTTCGGGGTCATATGCTTTATAATTGTTGCAACCCTCTTTGCAGCGGCCTATCTGTTCGGTGCCAGCATCATCGGGGTACTGGAAAGGGAGAAAGAGGGCATTTTTCCCGAAGGGGAGACGGGTGCAGCCACGGAAGAGACTCCTGGCGGCGATTGACGTAGGGACCAACACCGTCCGCATGCTCATTGCCGCGCAGGAACGCGGAAGGCTTCGACCCGTTGTCCGGAGACGGTGGATCACCGGTCTGGGAAAAAACCTCCGGGCGACCGGCGGGATCGGCGAGCGGGAGTTCCGTGATTCCCTCGAGGTTCTGCGGAATTTCCGGAGAGAGATGGACACGCTGGGTGTAGCAAGGGTTCGTGCGTGCGGAACGGCGGGGCTGCGCGAAGCATCAAACCGTGATGCCTTCCTTGCCGGCGCGACGGGGGTAGGGGTCTCCGTAGAGATCATCTCGGCGCGTGAGGAGGCTCGATGCACGTGGGAGGGTTCGGCCGGACGTCTCCGGGACAGGGGGGCCACCTTGGTCATGGACATCGGGGGAGGGAGCACGGAGTTCATCGCGGGCCCCGGGGAACGCGATTCGGTCAGCCTCCCGATCGGAGTCGTCGTCCTCCCCGGTTTCTTCCGGTTGTCGGATCCGCCGCGCCCCATGGAAATGCGGAATATCGAATATTTCCTGTCCGACCGGATCTCTGCCGGGACGCGACGGTGGCGACAGCGGAAGTTCCGGAGGATGGTAGGCACTGCGGGAACTTTCACCACGCTTGCCGCGCTCGAGTTGAGGATGAAGACCTACCGGCCGGAAAGGATCGACGGATACCGGATGCCGATATCCGCCGTCCGGAGATGGGAAACACGCCTTGCCCGCCTGACGGAAAAGGAACGCCTCAAGCTGCACGGGATGGAGAAGGGACGAGAACGGACCATCGTGCCGGGGGTGGTCCAGGCTCTTGCGGCCATGGAGCATTTCGGACTGAATGACCTGTATGTAAGCGATTCGGGTCTCCTGGAAGGAATTCTGCGGGGGATCGCGGACGGAAAGGGAGAAAGCGGATGAACGGGAAAGGCATGGAGGAAGGATTGACGTTTGACGATGTGCTCCTGCTTCCCGCGGAGTCAAAAGTGCTCCCGAAGGATGTGGACATATCGATTTACCTGACACCGGATGTCCAGCTGAACATTCCCCTGCTCAGCGCCGCCATGGACACGGTCACCGAGGCGGAGACCGCGATCGCCATGGCGCGGGAGGGAGGTCTGGGGGTCATCCACCGGAACAACACCGCGGAAGAGCAGGCGCATGAGGTGGACAAGGTCAAGAAGTCCGAGAGCGGCATGATCTTGGATCCCATCACGGTGGGGCCGGACCAGAAGGTCTACGAGGCCCTCGAGGTGATGGAGAAATACCGGATCTCCGGCCTTCCGGTCACGAACGGCGGAAAGCTCGTGGGGATCCTGACCAACCGGGACTTGCGGTTCGAGACCAACTTCGATCAACCGATCAGGAACGTGATGACGAAGGACAGGCTGGTGACCGTTCCCGTGGGTACGACGCTCGAACAGGCGAAGGAGATTCTCCACAAGAACCGGATCGAGAAGCTGCTCGTGGTCGACCGGCACAACAACCTGCGCGGACTCATCACGATCAAGGACATACTGAAAATCAAGAAATACCCTCTCGCCTGCAAGGACGGCAAAGGAAGGCTTCGCGTCGGGGCGGCCGTCGGCGTCGGCCCCGGCTGGGAAAATCGCATCGGCATGGTTCTTTCGGCCGGCGCGGACATCGTCTGCGTCGACACGGCTCACGGACATTCCCGCGATGTGACCGACGTGGTCAGGGAAATCCGGAAAAATTTCCGGGATGTTCAGCTCATCGCCGGAAACGTGGCTACCGGCGAGGGAACGGATGCGCTCATCAAGGCCGGTGCCCACTGCGTGAAGGTGGGCGTGGGGCCGGGGTCGATCTGCACCACCCGGGTAATCGCGGGAGTGGGCGTTCCCCAGATCTCCGCGATCATGAAGTGCGCCGCAACGGCGTCGAAGAAGAAAATTCCCCTTGTCGCGGACGGAGGGATCAAGTTCTCGGGGGACATCACCAAGGCCCTTGCGGCGGGAGCCACCGCGGTGATGATCGGATCCGTGTTTGGAGGGACGGATGA
>Ga0307378_10003497_pt1 | contig 23009 bp, 45 predicted proteins | sample UN1MG_FD_202238 | JGI IMG/M metagenome (GOLD analysis project Ga0307378, IMG submission 202238) | Soil microbial communities from Risofladan, Vaasa, Finland - UN-1 | ecosystem: Environmental > Terrestrial > Soil > Coastal area > Acid sulfate soil | place: Finland: Risofladan, Vaasa | collected...
GCTGGACATTGACTTCAGTTGGTTCACAGTGCCTCTCAAGGTTGATCTTGAGTTTGGCAGTCACTATGGATCTTTGGAGGAATATGAGGTGCAGGAATGAAAATCGAACTTGGAACTATAGACATTGATGTTGGAGATGGTGAAGTTGAGTTGGATTTGGATACCATCATCCCAATCCAGGACAATCTCTCAGCAGAGTTCTCAGAACAGCCAAGTATGTATGCCTACATAGCAATGTTGGCAGCCAGGGCAGAGGCTTGTTGGCTCACAGGTAAACGTGAGTTGGAGAACAAGAGAGCACAAACAGACCAGGAAGTGCGTCGTGACTTGGCGTCTGGTGGTGAGAAATTCACTGAAGCCAAAGTTGCTGCCGAGATTGAGATGCGAGAGGGATATCGCAATGTTGTCCAATATGAGTTGGAAGTGCATATGCAGCATTTGATAATGCGTGCACTTGAGCAAACCATGGCACAACGTGCGCAGATGCTCATCAGTTTGGGTGCCCATCTTCGTGCGGAGGCTGAGCAGACTGGCATGTTGATCAGGGACGTCAAGGCCAAACTGGACATGCTTCGCGTGCATGGGAAAAAGGCTGTAGTAGAAGTGCAAAATGATTTGCTTGGGCAAGAAGACCATGATGCCAAGGCCAAACTGGATGAGCATCGCACTCGCAAAGCAAAGGCCAAAGTAGATCATCTTGGTTATGAGGAAGAGCCACCATTTTGATGGAAATGTCAAACGTAGTCTTGTATGAGGGTGATTGTTTAGATGTGATGCCAACACTTGCAGTTGCAAGTGTTGATGCAATCATAACAGATTTGCCTTATGGTGCAACAGCATGCAAATGGGATATCATTATTCCATTTGAACCAATGTGGCGTGAGATTAAGCGAATATTGAAGCCGCATGGAGCATTCATTACAACTGCAAGGCAACCATTTACAAGTATGCTGGTAATGAGTAACCTAAAGTGGTTTAAGCATGAATGGATATGGAAGAAGAACGCTGGAAGCAATTTTGCACTAGTAAAGTTTGAGCCAATGTTAGAACACGAAAGCGTACTGGTTTTCGGTTGTTGTACAGTAGTATACAATCCGCAAAGACAAAAACGGGCTGAGTCTGGAAAAAGAATGATTGCATGCGGCATAAGATCAAAAGCATCTAATGGCAATGATGTTTATGGTGGATTGAATCAAGGATATGATAATAGTCATAATGATATTGATTTTAGAGTTCCAAGCAGTGTTCAGTATTTCAATAGGGAACGTGGCTTGCATCCTACCCAAAAGCCTGTTGGTTTGTATGAATATTTGATTAACACCTATACAAACGAAGGAGATTTGGTATTGGACATTGCTATGGGTAGTGGAACAACTGGGGTAGCATGCATTAAAACAAAACGCAACTTCGTTGGCATTGATAATGTCAAGGAAACTGTTGACATTGCACAATATCGTATTGAGCATTTTGATGTAGGTTAAGTGTATGTAGAGGCAAATAGACACACCAGTCGAATAGCCGAATCTATGTTAAGGAGAATGGAAATGTCAGGTACAGCAGATCGGTATAAGGCATTGTTGGAAAAAGTCCAGTCATTGGAACTGGGATCGTCCGGATTCTGGAGACCACCCTCCGGACGTAGCACTATCCGCATCCTGCCTCCAGTCGGAACGATGGAGTATTTCTTCATGGAGGTAGGACAACACTTCTTGGAAGGCACTGGCACGTTCTATTGCCCCAAGATCTGCTCCGATGGCAAGGATCCTTGCCCTGTCTGCGATGTGAATGATGCACTGTTCCAGGCAGGGGACAAGGAAAGTGCCAAGAAGTTCTGGGCACAGCGCCACTTTTGGTGCAACGTCATCGTGCGTGGGAACGAGGATGCTGGTCCGCAAACCTTCACCCCTGGTACAATGGTCTTCACCAGCCTGGTGAGTCTGATCTCGGATCCGGACTATGGTGACATCACCGATCCGGACGAAGGATATGACATCAAGATTGAGAGGTCAGGAGAAGGCATCAACACTCGCTATGAAGTGCGCGCAGCCAAATCTCCTTCCGTTCTGAGTGATGATGACGAGGAAGTGGACGAGTGGCTTGAGACTGCACGTGACATCTATGACATGGTGTCCAAGCAAATCAAGACCTATGATGACTTGGCCAAGGCCAGTGGCGTTGATGTCTACTTGGACAGTGAGCTGGTTGATGAGGATGGGGTACCTGAGGCAAAGGAAGAGCCGGAAGAGGATGAACCTGCCTCCAAGACTATTGAGCGAAGGCTGCAACAGCGACGAAAGGCACGTCGCTGATGTGAGCATGTGTCTCTCCTCCTTTTGTGACGGTGGGTGGGGTGCCTTTGTGGGGGAGGTGCCCCACCCACTGGAGGGAATATAACAATGACACGTGTTGTTGATGTAGAAGGATATTTGTTTTTGACAGATGAAGGTATGCACCCAGACGGGATTGTCATATCAGACACCAGTGAATTGGATGTTGCACAAGCAGCCAGTGATGTAGGTAGCAATGGGTATTTGGATCGGATTATTGTAGATGCTATGATGCCATACAGCCTTATGCACTATCAAAATTCCTCAAACTGGAAATGTGGCAAAGTTCGAATCACCATTGATTTGATTGAGGTTGCAGCGTGATGGAACATGATGTAACAGTAATCATAACCAATTACAAAACCTACAACCTGACAAGAATGGCTGTAGAATCGTTGTGCAAGTTCTATGCAAGGTTGCCTTTGATTGTAATTGACAATGGCTCCAAGGATGCCTCCACACGTTACATCATGGGGTTGGCTTGTAATCTCAATACCCGTGTCATCTTGAATGATAATAACATAGGGCATGGGCCAGCATTGCACCAAGGTATGCTAGAAGCCAAAACACGATATGTGCTCATGCTCGACTCTGATTGCATTGTCAACAAGGTTGGCTTCATTGAGATTATGTACAGTTGGTTTGTAGCCAATCCAATACTGTATGCAGCAGGGTGGAAGCGTTGTGTGGATGCATACAGTGGTGTGTCAACGGATGATAATGTTTGTGGAACTGGAAAAGAAGGATTTTGCTGGTACATTCACCCTGCAGTTGCAATGTATGATCGTGAGAAGTATATCACATTGGAACCGTTTTGCAATGATGGTGCACCAGTGCTGAACAACATGCGGTCAGCCATCGCTGTTGGGTATGGGTTGGAAGCATTTCCGGTTGAGCAATACGTGACACACCTTGTGGCTGGAACCAGACGCATGTGGGGTGGCAGATGGGACATAGGCAATACAAATCCACAGAAAGACTGGGATCCTAATGGTAATTATCCAATCTAAACTTGTAAAGCGTTTGATATATTTGTGTGGCATGAATTATGGGACCAATTCTGTAGCATACCTTGGCCAAACATTCAAGCCAGGGTTGTGGATGATCCGAAACTTTCTGTATCACACGAACCATATGCGCATATACAAGTTTGTCAATAGATTGATGGAGGTATATCATGGAGTGGCCTGAGATTGATGTGCTGATCCCAACATATAATCGTGCTGTTATATTGGATAGTACATTGCGTGCATTGTGTAGGCATTTGAGATACAGTGGAATGTTACGATTCCATGTTGGGGTAGATGGAAATGATGATCCAACGTGGAATATGCTTGAGCGCATTATTGTCGATGGGATTCCTGTGAATGCTTACACTGGTCCACATCGTGGTCTTGGTACCAATCTAAACATGTTAATTGGAAAAGCACAATCAGATTTCCTATTCCAATTGGATGATGACCACCATCTGCTGGAACCATTGAATTTGGACAAGCATGTGCGCCAATTGATTGAAAATGATGATGCTGGTTGGATTCGGTTGATGGGCATTGGTGGCCACTCTTACCAGGCTTCATTGCGTGGGACGTATTGGTATATTGATTGGAATAGTCATGGGGACTATAGCCTATACATTCCATCAATGCGTCCGCACCTGAAGCATCGTCGGTTCCATCAGTATTATGGGATGTATCCAGAAGGCAAAAAGTTGGGTGAGACTGAGGAAGCGTTTTGTCACCAGTGCATTGATACCTATAACGCGCGTAAGTACAACACCACTGAAGGTGAAGCACCATTTGTATTGGTGCCATTGAATTCCAACAGTGAGACGGCTTGGGCCCACGTTGGTGATTCTTGGCAAGGCAAAGGATTGTGAAATGCTTGATGACGAAAAAGCCTTGGTGTTGTGGCGACGCTGGTTTGAGTATTCTGGTGATCCATATGAGGGACCAGATGATTATGGTGATAGGTGTTGTTTCTTTTGTGGTAACGAGAGGCATATAGGACATGCCGCAGATTGTATCTATTTGCAAGCAAAGATGTTAATAAAACCACTAGCAGAGGAGAATGATAATGCCACAGTTGCATGAATTGTCCATAGAATTGACAAATGAATGTTTGATAGGGTGCCTGCACTGCTCAAGTGGATCAATCCCAGCCAAGCTGAAGGGTGAATTGACACCAATTGAGCACGTTGGGCTGCTTTGTCAAGCCAAGGAGATGGATGTCAAGGTAGTATCCTTCAGTGGTGGTGAGCCACTGCTGTATGAACAATTGCCATATCTGGTCGGTAAGGCTGTTGAGATGTTTGATAAAGTGCTCATATACACCACTGGTCATAGCCATGACAGTACTACAATTGCTGGCTACAAGCATATTGGCGAGTTGTTGGATTATCCTAAAGTGACTTGGATATTTTCATTACATTCGCACCGTGGTAAGTGCAATGATCATATCATGAATCACGATGGTGCATTGGCAAATATAGTATGGTCCATAAATTGGTTGGTGCAAGAGAATTGTGCCAATGTGGAAGTGCACATGGTGCCAATGGCAAACAACTATTATGATATTCCTGGGGTATGTGCCTTATGTCGTCTGTATGGTGTCAAGAAACTCAGTTTGCTGCGGTTCGTTCCTCAGACGCGTGGCTACACCAATCGTGATGAGTTGTCAATGACAAAAGCACAGTTCTCAGAATTGCAATACATTATGCATAGCAACAAGCAATTCAATGTCGGCACTTTGGATTTGCGTTTAGGATGTCCAATTGACTTTAGGCATGCAGTTGGGTTGGTGCCTGAGAAAGTCAAGCCTTGCCACGCAGGGGATGATTTGATGCTTGTGCGTCCGGATGGTTCTGTCCATCCTTGTGCTGGTTGGAAGACGTTGAGCCATGATGGAAATGTTCGATCGGCAAAGGACTTGGCTTGGATTTGGGAAAAGTCATCCATGTTTACAGCCATTCGGGATTTCAAAGACAATGGCTACAATGAAGTGGAATATTGTCGTAGTTGTCCACATTTCCATGTTTGCAAAGGCGGTTGCATTGCTCAACGGTTACATGCCTATGGCAAGCAATTGAGTGATATTTTCCAACCTTGGAGTGATCCACTTTGCCCCAGGGGCATCACTCCTGATATGGATTCCAAGTTGGCGGAGGCACAATGGACTTCTCTGGACGTAATTCAAGAGTTGGAGTCGGCGTCGGAGTGACAATTGGCTTGGGAGAGTTCCAATACATCAAGCCACAATTGTACATGGAAATTGATGTACATCCTGGTGAGGATTCTGACAAAGTCAGAGAAGAATTGGCTGACTATTTGATTGATAAATTGCTTCCTTTGGAAGAGAAATTGGAGAAGCATGTCTCTTGATATTTTGAAGAGGGCCAGTGTCAGACGTCCAAAACTCATTACCCTTGCGGATACAGGTGTATTGAGTCGTGTCACAGAATTTATCCCAACCGGGTGCCCACCACTGGATTTGATAATGGGTGGGGGAGTGCCAGTAGGACGCATGACAGAAATCTATGGTGATACAAGTACTGGAAAAACGCTGTTGGCTGAGCACATCATTGCGCAAACGCAAGCCATTGGTGGCACGGCTGCACTGTTGGACACTGAGACTGCTATTGATGCTGATGTGGCAAAAGTGGTTGGCATCAATCTCGATACACTCATTTACACCAATCCTGAGACGGTCGAGGATGTGTATGCTGACATTCAGGAATTGCTAGAAGCCAAGCGCGATGTGGATCCCAAAGGGTTGATGACGATCGTATGGGATAGTGTGGCTGCCACCAGCAGTGAAGAGGAAATTGAGAAGATTCGGAAGGAAGGTCTTGGTGCTCATACGATGGCGACGCATGCACGGCTGATCTCAACCATGATGCGTGTCATGAAGCAAGAAGTTGCACGTGACCGCATTGCTTTGATAATGTTGAACCAAACACGTCAAAACATTGGTGTTATGTTTGGTGACAAGATGAGCACCTTTGGTGGCAGGGCAATAGGGTATTATAGTTCTGTGCGGCTGGAATTGGCTTTACGTGGGCATATCAAGGATCGCGGCAGTGTCATTGGCATCGAAGTCAGGGCATATGTGGCCAAGAGCAAGGTGGCACCACCATTTGGCAAGTGTGTATTTCCAATATTGTTCAATGTTGGCATTGATGAGCCAGGGGCGATGTTGAATTGGTTGAAAGACGAGAAGATTGCTGTGACACGTGGTGCTTGGACATATCTGACATTGGATGGTGGCAAAGAATTGCAGTTCCAAGGAGCATCTTGGGCTGAGATGTATAATGATAATCGTGATGCCATACTAGGTTTGATGTATGAGGAGGAATCGGAATGATGGGATCGAATGATTTAATAGGTTTGATTATAAGTACAATAACTGCCATTGGAACCATTGCAGCCGCAGTGTTTGCTTTTCTATCTGCAAAGGCTTCTCAGAAGGCTTCAGAGGAAATTTATAGCATACATGTATGGCAAAGACGACTCAATATCATTGCTAGAATCGAAGGAAGTGACGACAAAGATCGCACACGTGCTTTGAATGATGCTAAGATATACTTTAATAAATCAAAGGTGGTTATGGGCACTCTATCGGATCTACTCACCGCAAAGAAGGAAGGATATGCACCATCCGTATCGGACAAGTTGTTAGTATCATTGATACATCAGATGTATGATGTTATGGAACTGAATTCTGATGTATTTCCCATAGGCTATAATTTTGTATGTAAAGCATAGGTATATGAATCTTCTTGTTGATGCACAGAATCTTGCACATCGCGCGAGACATGCATATAATTTGTCATTCCATGGCAAGGACACCAGTGTCACTTACGGTGTCATTCGCATGCTAATGGCATTGTTGCATAAGTACAAGCCGACATCAGTGCTGTTCGCTTGGGATGGTGGCACACCAGGATTTAGACGCAGACTTGTTTCATCCTACAAGTCCAATCGCAGTGGACGTGAGTTGGATTCTACTTGGCAAGCGTTTCTTGATCAAATGCATGAACTTGAGCAAATTCTGCCGCACACTGGCATAATGCAAGTCAGGCGCAGAGGCATAGAGGCGGATGATTTGCTATACCATGCCTCCAGGATGGTAGAAGGACATAATCTCATTGTCAGTACAGACGATGACATGCTCCAATGCGTAAATGATAAAGTTGATGTGTTGCACCCTGGCAAAGTAGACAAGATTACAACGCTGCTGAACTTTGAGCGGTCGGTGGGATATCCTGTCTACAAATATGTGGCGTCAAAGGTATTGCAAGGGGATGGTAGTGATAATGTTCCTGGTGTACTTGGCATTGGCCCGAAGACGGTCAAGGCATTGCTCAAGCACAGTGATGTTGTTGCTGCAGCCACTCCCAAAGTGAGGGAACGCATACATAGATTCATTGAATCTGGTCAATACAATGCATCCTACACAGTGATGGACTTGAGTGTTGATCGGACAGGGGCAAGGCAGGCATTGTTGGATGCACAGTGGCAACCGTATGATAAACGTGTGTATCAATGGTGCATTGAACGTGGCTTTACCAGTTTGATTGAGGCAGGCCTGTCCTGCTTTGGATCGTTGCAGCAGCCTGCCATGAACGGTGAGTTGTTGCGGTCCCCAAGGATTTGGGATTATGGTCGTGATCCTATTGAGAATGATAACAGGGAATATGTGATGGCAAAGGTATATGGAGAAGTTACAGGAGCGTGGAAACATGGGCAAGAATGATAATGTTGCCAGAACAGAACATGTCCTACATCGCATCTTTGGCTGGATGATGGATTATGACATTGAGACGCATGTCAATGTTCCAAGGGAAGTACATGAGGAATTAGGACGCAGATCAAGGCAACAGCAAACTAGGAACCACGGAGTGGATGGGAAAAAAGAGCAAGAACAAGGGTAGTGGATTCGAACGACAGGTTGGTAAGATTCTGTCCGACGCATTCGGAGTAGAATTGCGTCGTACACCCATGTCTGGTGGTTGGGCACAGGGGTATGATAATGCTGCTGGTGATTTGACTTGCTTGGATGGTGAATTTCCTTATTGTGTTGAGTGCAAGAAGAGTGAGGGCTGGAGACTTGACAGTCTGTTCACTGGTGATCATCAGTGGTTTGATGCTTGGTGGGCACAGTTGATGCGTGAATGTCCTGCAAGCAAGCAGCCTTTGCTGGTCTTCAGCAGGAACAGGGCACCAATCTTCGTGGCTTCCCACTGGTTGCCTTCTACAGAATCGAGATTATCATTCCTATGTGGTGACGTCACGATGTATGTGACAACGATGGACATGTTCTTGCAAGAGGTAAAATGGGATCAATAATTGTTCCAATAGCAATAAAAGGCGGACCAGGTTCTGGGAATTACGGGCATGCTGGTCGTCCTGGTTTGGTTGGCGGATCTGCTGATGTTGGTACTATGCCATACAAAGCCATTCCAATATATGACAAATCAGCTATGTATGCAATACAAAAGTCTGCTGGGCCAGTATGCAACATTGGGGACAACAAGTCGGTTGATTATTATATTGGAAAGGGATATATACAAATCAATGAGACATTGCGTCGAAATGAAAATCCAACCAATGAATTGCAACAGCACATACAAGTATTGGATGGGTTTACATCCAGTGCCACTTTACAAGACAATGTAATTCTATATCGTGGCATCAAGGAAGGCCATGAGATTGCGAATCGTTTTGGCACATTACAAGGCAGTGTAATAGATGACAAAGGATTTGTATCAACGACATTGGATGAGTTGGAAGGCATGAACTTTGCTGGTGCGCGACATCAGTTTGGAGTTATAATGGAAATACAGGCATCTGCAGGCACAAAATGTGGCATGGTTGGTACAGAGGAATATGAAGTATTGTTGCCAAGAGGATCCAGGTTTGAGGTGGTGAAGGAAACCATTGCACAAGAGCCACCAGACCTTGGACGACCTGGATACACAAAGAGAACCTTGACAGTGAGGTTACTGCAATGATTGATAATCTAAGTAGATTTGCATATGGTGAAGATGATGTAGTTGAGATATATCCTGCCGACGAGAATGTAATTGAGGAGGAAAAAGCAATGGCACAATCAGTAGGCACAATTGTGATTGACACGGTCGAGAACGATGATTGGATGAAGACTTTACCAGGATACCAGGATGAAGTCAAGATCCACGAGGAATTGGCTGCCAAACTTGGTGGCAAAAAGAAGCCAAAAGTCAGGATCCCTGTCACACTGGAACCAGTAGAACAATGAAAATCACTGTTGGCTGGAAAGGCTGTTGGTGGCCACCGATGAGTACATTGTGGTTGCGTCGGTACTACATCATTGGTCCAATCACTGGATTCTTCTTGCGCATAGGACCATTGTGGATACAGATAAATGGAAGAGAAAGCACTAGCACTGCCTGAGTCTTCACCTGAGACTGAGATACGCCAGCATGAAGGCATAGACTGGGTCTTCTACAATGGAGAGCCATTTGTAGAGCTTGGCAAGAAGAAGGCATTGCCTGACTTCTGGTGTCATACAGAGGATGGATATGAAGTTGGTCGTTGCAAAATGATAAAGCGTGATGGCCAACGCTGTCACAATGCATGCCGACGAGGATGGACAGTTTGCCACTACCATGGTGCAGGCAGGCCAAGCAATCCGGGTGGATTATCAAACAAGTCTGCTATGTCATTGATCACAACCGGCAGACATTCTAAGCACTTGCCGCATCGGTTGGTTGAACAATATGAGGCATATCTGACTGATCCTGATGCACTATCAATGGCTGCTGAATTATCATTACTGGACACTCGCATTGCTGAGATCCTTGACAGATTAGACTCCAGTGACACGGATGCTGCTTGGGGAATGGTAAAGCGTGCAAGCGGCATGCTTGGATCAGACAAATTGAGAAATATAGAAGAGATCAAGGATCTGCTGGTTGAGGCACTGCAGATGAAAGCCAATGATAGTGCAGTGTGGTCAGAAGTTTGTGGGTTGATTGACCAGAGACGCAAGGTGGCTGAGGCAGAACGCAAGCGTATCATCGATGCCCAACAGATGATGACATACCAGGAAGCGAACACCTTGGTGGCATATCTCATGAATTCCGTCATGGAGCACGTCACGGATCCAAGAATCAGGCGTGCAATATCCGATGATCTCAAGAGGGTGACAATGTGAAGATGAGAATCAAGATCAAAGGCGGACCAGGTTCTGGAAACTATGGCCATGCTGGTCGTCCAGGTTTGGTTGGAGGATCCTCCACTGCTGGTGGTGCACTGTATGTAGGCATTCCAGATAGTGTATTGGCTTGTACTGGGACAGATTGGGCATTAAGAGCGAAGGATAAATGCAAAACCTCAATATTGATGAATGTGGAATACAGAAATGCAAATCGAAGTGCTGGTGAACAAGAGAGAAGTTTTGATGCCTACATAGAGGAAGCAAATTCTAATTTGTTAAACGTGTTGGACGAGTCTCGCGTTGCAATTAGGGTGACAGAAGAAACTTTGGTGATGATTTTGGAAGATGGGAAAATAAAAACACAGCATGAAACAGGTACCAGTGGTGGTGAATACGATCCCAAATTGCGTGGTGAATTTGAGAGAGATGTAATGGGACTATCTGGGGGTGAAGAACCTCCAGTGTATGGATTCATTACACAACGAGATGATGGAAGGTTAGGAACAGTATATTTGGACCAATATGGAAATGTGGCAGTGTATTTGCGAGATGACACAGTGCGAGATAGAACCACATTCACCAATTGTGATTCTTTGGATACCTCTGGGTATTTGACAGAAAATCCGAGGCTGTTTCCATCCCCAATAATGGATCCATCCATATATTCCATGTTTGAGACTTCTCAACGTATGGATGTGCTTGGAGTAACTGAAGATTTTGGCAAATTGTGGCCGAAAGGAAGTGGTCCAGATTCAGGCACATATTGGGAAGCACAGGTACATGGTGGTGTACAGGTTTCAGATATTGATAGAATTGTATTTGCAGAACAACCTAGCATAGCAGCAACAACACTATTAGAATCGCGAGGTATATCATGGTCAATAAAAGAGTAATTGCAACCAATGATACATTATCACTCATATTGGATGATGGGGAAAATGCCCAAGGGCATGTCGAGGATGGTAAAGGGTTTGTTGGCCCAACGCATTCCATATATTCCATCATGGCAAGGCCAGGATGGAAGTTGGTGTCAAACAAAGTTGTTATCCCAATAGCAATAAAAGGCGGACCAGGCTCTGGCAACTATGGACATGCTGGTCGTCCTGGTCTGGTTGGTGGTTCCTCCACTGCTGGTGGAACAGCATTTGCAGGTGCAGGATTCAAGCCTGGTGGGTTGACAATTGATAGTATGAAGGCTGATATTTCTAATGATTATGCGAGTGCATTTCTAAGTACAGGATTGCCTGGGGCAGATGAATCGGGCATGTTTGTGGATGTTCCAGGCAGCATGGTTTCTGCATGGTCTGCTGCATCCGCTGGCACTCGTTCTGCAATCAAGGCAGGCATCTGCGTTGATTTGGCTGGACGCACTGGATTATATCAAGCAGAAGTCAATGACTTGATTGAACAATGGTCTAAGACATCCAATGACAATGATATGCGTGCTTTTGCTCTTCAGATGGCTGCTGCCGAAGAATTAGGTCTAGAGTTGAGTGAATGGCAACAAGAGAGTGTGGATGGTATGGCAGAAAAGTATGAAGAGACAAGTTCCAATGTTAGAATATGGCCAACCGGTGAACAGTTGATACAGGATTACATGCGTAATAATTATCCTGGACTTGCTCCTCCATCTCCACAAACTATGGATAACAACAAGGCAATCATCAGAGCAATGTATGACAATACTCAACAGGCTCTACAACAGACTGGCTTCCAACCAGATGACACAATCCGTCTGTATCGTGGTTTCCATCGTAGTGAGGAATCAGTTGGTGATTGGAAGCCGGGTGATCTTGTAGATTATCAAGGCAATGCAATAGAATCCTGGAGTGTGTCAAGAGATGAGGCAGCGAGATTTGGCAAAGATGCAGGATTGTTGCGAGGCATTGTGGTTGCAATGGATGTTCCTGTTAGAAATGTGGTTGGAACAGCGAGAACGGGATTTGGATGCTTAACTGAAGGAGAGTTTGTAATTGCAGGCAACATTCCTGGTTCTCAAGCAAGGGTGGAAGGTGTTGCTCAATTTGGTGAAGGTGGTCCAGAAGGTATAGGGCATTATCATCAGTGGTACCAGGAAGGATCATAATGGAAGACATTGCAATGACAATCTTCTTGGCATTGTTGGCAGGCCTGGGATCTGCTATTGCATTCCACAGTGCTGAGACAGGATTTCATGCAGCTGAATTGGTTCTAATGTTATACTTGGTGATGCACTATTGGGCCAAGCGCAAGGCCACTGAACGTATCCTTGCCATAATGTTAGGTGAGAGTCCAACTCCTGAGTTGCGTCCTGCAATCAAATGGGTTATGGATGTGTTAGATGCAAGGGAAGATAGCATATAAACAACCGGTTAGGTATATGTAGATGGATATACAAAAGCCTTGGTCAATTCAGATAGAACTTGTGGAAGGTTGTAATCGCAGATGCTGGTTCTGTGGAATCAAAGCCATACGCAAACATCCCATGGATGATTTGCGATACATGGACTATGGTATAGCCAAACACATTGCTGATGGTATTAAACACTATTGTCCAGATGCCAGGATCGAGTTTGCTATGCATGGCGAGCCAACCTTGCATCCTAAGTTCGATTCCATAGTGACAATGTTTCGGAATTGCCTCCCAAAGACACAGTTCCAAATAACAACAAATGGTCAATCATTGATAACCAACAAACACTCATTGAATGATATTTTCGACCTTGGCATAGATATCATCTTAGTAGATACATATTATCCAGAGCGTGATGGTCTGAGAGAATTGGTGCAAAGCAACACCACTGTGCCTGTGTATGATTTCTATGATAATGATAATTGTCCATCTCCTTGGCATAATTATCATCGCAAATTGGGTCCAATCGTTATCTTAATGGATGATCTTGGCAAACGTGATGGCCAAAAGCGGTCCAGAGTGATAATGAATCACGCTGGTAATGCCCAACCACCTGTCAATAGATCTTTGGACAAGGTTTGCACGCTCCCTTTTCGTGAAATGAGTATTTGTTACAATGGTGATGTATGTATATGTTGTATGGATTGGAAACACGAACTGGTATGTGGGAACGTGATGCATGAACATGTGGAAGATGTGTGGACTGGTGCCATATTTGAGTCTGCACGTCGTATTTTGTACTCCCGCAAAAGGACATTCATTCCTTGTAACAGATGTAACGCTGGTTCTGGGAGTCGTGTGGGATTGCTGCCAAAATACCATGCTCCCGACACGACGGACTTTGATGTGATTGAGAATGCCAAACGAAAGGTAGATTAGAGATGGATGACATAGCATTGTTCTATATGTCCTCATACAAGTATGGTGGTTTTCCAACATTCACACAACACCTCTGCAATGCAATGTGCTGCATGGGATACAACGCACAGGTATACAAAGTTCGTGCCAGGACTGAGAATAAATGCCGTGACTTTGGTTGTGGCGTTACGTATCGCAACCTATGCTTGGATGATGCCATTGACGTTGTTAGAAATGTTCCATCGCTCATAACATGCACCGAATATGCCAAAGACACTGCCAATATAGATGCACTATTGGAGGCAGGTGCACAAGTGGTAATCCATGATTGGACTGAGATGGATCGTGGTTTCGATGCTATATTGAAGACTATGAACATATGCCCCATCGTGATACGTGAGGCAAATGTGGGAATGTTGACAAAGTATGGTGTACAGGCCAAGTTTATACAGCACCCATATGTGGCTTGTACACCAAAGGATGGTCGGCGCTATACAAAGGCTGTCTCACTTTCCAGGTTGGATTGGGACAAAAATACTCATATGATAGTGGAGGCAAATGAAAAGTTGTCACCACGCAACAAGATATATATGTGGGGATCCAATCACAATCGAATGTATTTGTACAACAAGATCCTTGGCAAATATGATGGTTGGGAAGGCAGATACTATACAGGCCCATACTATTTCGGTCCATTTCCTGCTATTCCTGGGTTTGCTGTCATGCTTGCCAGCAATGCTGAATTTGTTGTGGATATGAGTGTAATTCATGGTGATGGTGGTGGTACACAGTATTGCTTTTTAGAAGCCATCGATGCTGGTGCTGTATTGATTTTGCACAAAGATTGGCTATTGGAGGGTGGTGTATTTGAGGATGATGTCAATTGTTTGGCAGTGGGGACTGTGAAAGATTTGGTGGACTTCGTTGAGAATTTGCACCGTGATGAGTGCATGGATATTGTTAGGAATGCTAGTGCCATACTTGCCAATCACTCACCTGCCATAGTGGTGCCAAAGTATATTACGTTTCTAGAGGAATCAAGATGCAAGGGAAGATAGCATTTGAGTGGTGGTTGGTTAGAATATTGTATGCACTGCGTTTGGTGCAAGCATATTGGTTGGACTTGGATGTTGTTCCATTCAAGGTGAGAGTGCAGTGGCGTTGGAGCAAGCATGACTGACATTCTATCCTCTATAGAAGCATTGATTGGCAAGAAGATCATTTCCATCACCATGATGGATGCTGAAATTGCACGCACAGTCAAAGAATATGCATTGGTCAAATGTGCAGATGAACATGGTAATGAAATGCGTATCATCCTACTGATGGCAAATGTTACCAAACCCTGCCCAAATGATATTGCCATGCTCGAGGATTTGGCAGATGGGAATGGTTTCTTCACTCCCGCTGAAGTATTGGCAAGACGACAAGGGAAGCCAGTACCAATTGTTGTGATGCCAGGATTGGATGATCTTATGGTGGTGAAGGATGAAGAAACAAAAGCCTGACAAATTGCCAAAGCGCATAGTGAGGAACATGGCTGCCAGTGGGTTGATCGTCGGTAGACCATATCCATTTGTGCCATGGTTCAGACGCATATTGAAGCGTTTGGGAGTCATTAGATGACACTTCTGAGCCACATAGCAACACCAGAACCACCAAAGTCGCTGATGGCAACGCTCGCCAATGAGTGGGCATCAAAATTATCATTGCTGGATCCTATCCGTGGCGATGACACTGTTGATGTCATTGAGTGGATCGAAGACAACTTCTTGGTTGATCGTCCTCGCAATCCCAAGGATGCTGCTGTCTTGCAGGCTGGGCCAATCAGGCTTGCGGATTATCAAAAGCGTATCCTCAAGGAAGCATTGGCACGTGATGGGGATGGCAAACTAAAGTACAGCACTGTTGTATGGTCAGAACCTAAGAAATCTGGTAAGACAGCCGTCGCTGCAGCAGTCGGCATGTACATGGCTGAGATCAATGAGGCATCCCACATCTATTGCCTGGCAAATGATGGTAAACAATCTCAAGATCGTATCTTCAATGCCATGGCAAGGTGCATAACTTTACACAAAAAACTGGGTGGAAGATATCAAAATTGTAAAGCCACATATTCTCCTCCCAAGATTGCGCTTCCAAGCGGTGCAGTCATAGAGGCTATTCCTTGCGATGCAGAAGGAGAGGCAGGTTCTGAACCATTGATGAGCATTTGGTCAGAACTTTGGGGGTATGCTCAAAAACACAAAGAACGCATCTGGACTGAATTGACAATCCCACCAACTTTGTATGGTTATGCCCTACGATGGGTGGAAAGTTATGCTGGATATGAGGGTGAGTCCAACACGCTGTGGCAATTGTATGATGTTGGTGTCAACCATGGCGAACGTCACCCACTATTCCCTGACATGCCCGTGTATGTCAACAGAGTGTCAAACCAATTGACATTCTGGTCACATGAGCCAAGAATGCCATGGCAATCAAAGGAATACTATGCAGCTGAAGAGAAGTTGCTGACGCCAAATGAATTCCTGCGTGTCCATCGCAACCAATGGGTGACGTCAACAACTGCACTGTTTGAGGACATGATATATTGGGATCGGTGTAGGGATCCGCTTGCTGGGCCATTACAGAGAGGTGACATGACACCAATCATTGTTGGTGTTGATGCTGGATATGCAGCCGACTGTGCTGCTGTCGTTGCTGTATCAAGGCACCCGGAGGATGCTTGGGATGCTGAATTCAGACGTGTAGTGGAGCGTGCGGTCATTGCATTCACTCCCATGCCTGGGCACCCACTGGACTTCACGCAAACCATTGAGCCAGCAATTAGAAAACTGTGTGATGATTATAATGTGTACATGGTAGTGTATGATCCATACCAGATGCATAAACTGGCAACGGACATGCAGATACAAGGCATTGCACCATTCAAGTCATTCAACCAGGCCGGAAGAAGGTTGATGTCCGATAGGCAGTTGTATGATATGATAATCCACAGGCAATTCCTGCATTCTGGGGATCCTATGATGCGTGAGCACATTCGCAACACTGCCAAGAAGGAAGAAGGGCAGCATATGCGGTTCATGAAGAAGGCTGCCAACAAACCAATTGACCTGACAGTGGCATTGTCAATGGCGGTGGATGAATGTCTCACATTAAACATTTGACCATCAAGATATTTGGCATTTTGGCACTGGCTTTGTGCATCTACATTTGCTGTATATTGTTCTTTGGCACTTATGCACTGTGAGGAACATTATGGAATGTGGAGTTGCCTTGTTCATAATCCTAATTGTTTGGCTGCTGATACAATGGGCCAAGGGCAGGTTTTAATAGAATCTTATGAATTTCTTTACCTGTTGTTTACCTTGCAGGAGTATGATTGTGGTAGATTAAGGTGAAGGAGGATTGAGATGAACAATGAGGAGCGGTATGCGTATCGGAAGGCCAACTCTGAGACCAAAGCACGTCAATATGCTGAAGTATGTCATCATGATATTTGCTACCAAGAGTTGGTTGCAGCCTTGGAAGCGGTGGATGCTGATTGCACTGAGATAACATTGACTGTCTACGGCAAGACAGGATTCCTGCTGTCTCGTGATGCATACCAGATGGTTGCGAAGGCTTTGGAACGTGCCAAGAATGTAGAGGAATAGGTTGTTATGTACACCAAAGTGACAAAAGCACAAATCAAAGAGTTCCCTGCAAAGGTGCAAGAATTCACCTTTGATTGGATGAAATGGTGCCGCACGCGGTATGTCACGTTTGACCAGATGGCTGGCAAGAAGTTGTACTTTGCAGAGGATATGACATACACCGCTTTTCGCAATGATGACACTGGCGCATTCCAGTGTGGTGGCGAGTGGAATGGTTGTAAGCCGGGTGATATGGTCAACAAGTACATTGATATCCCGGAAGGCACCTGGATTGTAGAGACAGGATTCTTCTGCGGCAAGCCAGTGTGTCACGTGATGCACTGGGGTGTGCCAGCATTGGGAGGTTGAGATGATTAGCATTTTGATTTTGATTGCGGTGATTGGATTCGTGGTTGCAGATATGGTCTCGCTTTGGTTGCACGTGCGCCACATCCAGGAGCACGATGCCTTCGTTTCTCGCATCTGCGACTTCTCGCCACACGGTGAGCAATTCAACACTGACTTCTAGATATGGCAACAAATGCTGGTGGTGACAGCAACAGTGGTGAGTACCAGTCCTGTAACCCTAGTTGCCACCTTAACAATGTGTGACCAGATCAAGTCTGCGACGGCATTTATCCGTGGCCCTGCGATCCATCTAACCAATGGTGAGGGACGGATAGGTGGTTCCCCTATCTGGTGGGATGCCTGTGGGCAGGCAATTTGGCAGGATCGTCTAGGTATGGTAGGATACTGATCTGCGGATCAGAGGAGCGATGTTCAAATCTTGCTCCTGCCACTGAAACCGATTGTCGTGGTGGCCGATGAATCTTTTGGCTAACTTGGGCCAAAAGATTGGCATTGGAGCCAATGGACAGTAGCAGGATGTCCGTAACCTGCATAAAAGAACATTGACTGCCGTACTACCCTTAGACGATATTAACCCTATGGAAGAAAGGAATTGCGATGGCTACAAAGAGTGCCACCAAATTGATTGATAATGTTAAGCACAATTGTACACATGGCACTTACATTGCACTTATGGTCAAGATTGGTGATTTGTTAGAACAGAATCCACGAGCCAAAGTGACAGGTGAGGTTGCTACGACTGCATTGCGCAACATTGGCAAACCTGCTGGAAGTGAGATCCCAGTAGGTGCACGCAGCCAACCATTGACATTGGATTGGAGTCCTGATCCAACTGATCCAAAACACAGAAAGGCATTCTGATGGTAATACATTGCAACCGTTGTTATTTGCGTGGGTGGACAATATTGGGATTGCTCAACACCATTGTTGGGTGTATTTTCAACAAGGTGCTGGTGATTGCAAAGGACAGTGACACCCACAAGATTGTGCATTGGTATTGGGATCGTGCTGATTTGCATCCACAGGAGGAATCGTGAACCAATACACCACGATGTTCAAGTACACACTGCTACACAAATGGTATGTTTTCAAAGCGTGTCGCACGCTTGGCATCACTTGGCGTGGTATTGTACACGATTTGGACAAATTCCTTCCAAACCGTTTCATCCCATATGCCAACCACTTCTACAACAAGGATGGCACCCGGCGTGTTGAATTGAGCCAGGATGATGCAGCATACAACTATGCTTGGCTATTGCACCAAAAGGCAAACAAACACCACTGGGAATGGTGGATGCTGTTAGGACGAAGGCCACACAGTTATACAGTCTTGCCAATGGATAACGACAGCATCAAAGAAATGCTTGCGGATTGGTATGGGGCAAGCAAAGCCAAAGGGCACAATGACTTCCTAGATTGGTGGGAAGTCAACCAGCACAAGATAAGTTTACATCCTGACACGAGGAATCAGATAGAAGAATATATGTCTGTGATGGCGAGGAAATCGCCGTAGTATGTGCGCCTATCCAGTCCAAAATGCTCCAAGTGGCTGTGAACCTTTGCGTTGTCTATGATCTTTCCTTTGGATTTGCCAGTGTGGATTCCTTGTGGTTGCAGCCAACTCAACTTGTGGATTAGCCACGTTTTAAGGATTGCTATACCTGTTGTTTACCTTGCAGGAGTATGATTGTGGTAGATTAAGGTGAGGAGGATTGAGATGGGCAAGTATAGGAAGGTAATGACAGTTTGTGCTGAGAAGTTGGCTGCAGATGCTGGTGAGGATGCTGCATTGGCTGGCCACCCAAGAAGTTCCAACCCATACAACGTGATTGATGGTGCATTGTACACCTGGTGGGATGCAGGCTGGTTGTCTGTATGCGATGAAGAGAAAACAGATGCCTACATACAAAATCTCAAGTGATACGCTGACGCAAGGCAAAGTGACAAGAAGTATATTTGCAGAAACTTACCCTGATGCCTTGCAACTCATGGATTTGATTGTAGACGGTTTGGATGGTCTATTCTTCAATCCTGATACAGATATGCCAGCCACTGCTACGTTTGATGATCTACTGGCTGGTAAGTTTGGGCAATACTACACCTATTGTGAGCGATATGGATCTTGGCAATTTGTTCTCAGGAACGGATGGTTCTACACTGGCAAGATTGGTGAAGAGACTGGAAAACTTTGTGATGTACTTTCCAGGATAGATCCAGTTATGATCTATTGGAATGAGAAATGACAATCAAACAATATCTAACCCTCAAAAAGCGCAATGATTACATCGTCAACTACATTCTATTTCCAATCGTGACAACCATTGCCACACTCATAGCATTGTTCCTAACCAATCCTAGCATCATCAGGTGACAGATGAAGGCCAAAGACACAAAGATCAAGAAATATCGTCGCTGCTGGCGCTGTAAGTGTAGGATGTATGGCGACAGTGACATTTGTGCCGTCTGTGGCACAGACAACAGCAAGGAGATCAAGAGATGAATCAAGAAGAGCGCGAGAAGTTGATGGCACTGTTGACTGATTTGATCAATGCCCAAGATAGGTTGTCCAGAGCATTGATATTGGGTTGCACAGATAGCGTGGTTGGTTTGCATAATGCACGCAATGCTGCCAAGAACGAACTTGTGCGCTTTGTTGCCAAATTGGCTGGCAACCGTGCAGTGAATGGTTACATACCGCCTTTCTCTTGAGACAGGAGAATCACGATGAAACAACAAGACCGTGAAGAGTTGATGAGATTGTTGACTGAGTTGATACATACTCAGGATAGATTGTCCTGCACAAATGAATCCATTGAACGCACTGCCGACCTGGTTGCTGCTCGCAGTGGTGCCAAGGATAACATCCTGAACTACGTTGATGAGATGTGTGACAAAGCATGTGAAGAGTGCCAATAGGAGCCACCCGTGTTGAAAATCCGTAAGCGTGCATACTGCCAAACCTGCCAAACATATCGCAAGATCAAGGTGGAACTTTCATCCATCAAGCATTATGATGTAGATACAGACAAGGCATTCTATGCTGATAGCAATATTGGTGCATGTTGGTGTAATGTTTGTTTTGGCTTTTTGGAACTTACAGAACGGGAGCAAACTGACATCATACATGCAGCCATCATAGCGACGGACAGGATGTAGCAATGCGTGGTAGATTAGGTTATGACAAGTGGTACGTAGTGTGCGTTATGGGATCCGACTATATGGCCCAACGAACGAAGGATGGAAAATTGGAAACTGTAGAGTTCCAGTCCCACTGTCTGGCCTGTGCCAAAGTAGACATTCTTGCCAAGTGTGGTGGCAAAGTTGATTTGCGTGGTTGGCACAAATCTCCGTGTGGATTGTTCTTGTTGGCAATGGCCACATTACCAGATGTAGGTGAGGAAGAAGAATAATGGCCATTATCATTCCCACAGAACCAGTTGGATTTGGCACCAGCAGCATGATAGTCGTCATATGCCCAACCTGTCTCAATAAGGCCTGGGCAATCATAGGTAAGGAAAGCGCGAAGACAGTCTGCTGCAGTGCCATTGTCAAGCACGAAAAGAAGGCATCTGAGCCAATCAAATACGTCACAATTGCCAAAGCTACAATTGTCAAACGCATCAAACCCGACAAAGACAAGAGGCGTAAAGTCCAGAACCATGGTAGATAGAAAGGAGAATTCTGATGTACAGGTATAGGCGTGATCTTGAGGGTATCGAAGTTGGCACTGGCGTCACCATGATCAGCAATGTCCGTGCAGAGAATGCTGACATTGCTCTTCAGGCTGCTGAAGCCTCTGGCATTCCTGTGCAGGTGTCACCCATTGCTATGGACATCGATGGTAGACAAGTGAATGGTTATGTGGCATTGTGGGCACCAGCATATACAGAGTGTGGGCCATTTTGGGAGGAATACCACAGGTTGGAGGCAGAGCAATGCCTGAAGAACTAGTCAAATACCTTGGGTTGAGAATCAATGCAATGCATGACTGGGTGGCAATGCTAGATTGGGGAGCTGGCCCAACCAGTTGGGATGTAGATGCAGTCACCGACTTGATTGCCAATCAAATCTCCAATGAGAAGCCTGTGCCAAAAGCATTTTGGCAGGCACAAGCCAATCTGCTTGATTCCAATAGACAAGGCGTATTGATGTACCATCAGGAGGCAAAGCAATGAACACGTGTCCAGCCTGTCTCAAATCAGTAGAGGACTGCAAATGCGTAGTTCCAAATGCACTCATAGCCAGGGCAAAGGCAGAGTTACCATACAAAGTGCTCCACATCCAACAAGGCAAGCGTTATGTCATTGTTGACGACATTCTGTATGTGAGGCAACTTGTGCACGAACACGAAGGTGCCACAGTCTGCTTGTACACACCTTTGGCATTCATAGGGGGAGTATAGCAATGGATGAGAAAACTGCCATAAGACAGCTACAAGAATTCATGATTGCATTACAACGCTATCGTGGCATCATCAGAGAGCAAATGTCTGACATACCTGACAAAGTGTTGGTGTCATTGGAGCCATGGGTATTTGGGGATAAATGTCCTCTAGAAATACTTGTCAAAGTATTAGACGGAGTAGATACTGGACATGCCTTGGAGCCAATGACATACTACAACATGATGACCATACTGACAAACTTCATGCCAGGTGTACAAGCGTGTGTCAACATGCGTCTGGCAGAAGCAGGTCTGGCTCTCCTTCCAGAGATGCCAGACATCAATATACTTAGGGGATGGAGCACGTTACCACAAGAGGACTAGCATGTACAAACAATACAGTGATGTCAACCCTCCCAAGAAGGGTAATGCCAAAGTCATCTACAATGCACTACATAGGCAAGGGTACTATGTACTCGATCTACACTATATACCATACAAATGCATGCTTGCACAAGTGTATGATAGCAAAGGATATGGTTCATGGACATGCCATATATGCAATGTATACATAGACAAAGAGTACTACTGTGGTTGTAACAAGCAAGGGCATGTATATGTACAGGGCATGACTGCTCCATTCCTGTACACATGGCTACATACAGGTGAGCAATGACAGTCTTGTATACGATGTATGTGCATAACAAAAGCAAGGGTACAGTATTATTGCAATGGTACAGCCATCCCCTAGTACTACAGATAGTACTACACTCTCTCCATTGTACATAGTACTACAGATAGTACTACACTCTCTCCATTGTACATAGTACTACAGATAGTACTACA